>Ga0180223_1000275_pt1 | contig 78457 bp, 75 predicted proteins | sample eDN5th30CKraftOP_FD_151337 | JGI IMG/M metagenome (GOLD analysis project Ga0180223, IMG submission 151337) | Enriched Organic Plus compost microbial communities from Emeryville, California, USA - eDNA 5th pass 30_C Kraft OP (version 2) (version 2) ...
GACGGCCACCGGCCGGAGCGCGAGAGCCACGACGAGGTGGTGCTGCGCAGGCGGTTCGAGGACGCCGTTGCCCGCCTGAACCCCGGGGTGCCGCCGGAGGCGCGGCAGGACGCGATCGGCAGGGTCGCGCAGTCCGAACTGCCCGCCCTGCTCGAAGAGAACCGCCGCATCCACAGGCTGCTGTCGGAGGGCGTGGACGTCGAGTACTACGCCGAGGACGGCACGTTGACCGCCGGCAAGGTGGTGCTGGTCGACTTCGAACACCCGGAGAACCACGACTGGCTGGCGGTGCGCCAGTTCACGGTGATCAACGGCCGGAACACCCGCCGGCCCGACGTGGTGGTGTTCGTCAACGGCCTGCCGCTGGCGGTGATCGAGCTCAAGGCGCCGGGCAGCGGGAACGCCACGCTGGTCGGTGCCTTCAACCAGCTGCAGACCTACAAGCAGCAGATCCCCCAGCTGTTCCACACCAACGCGCTGCTGGTCATGTCGGATGGCATCTCCGCCCGGGTGGGGTCGCTGTCCGCCGACCTGGAGCGGTTCATGCCGTGGCGCACCACGGACGGCAGGGAGGTCGCGCCCAAGGGGGCGCCGGAACTGCCGACGCTGATCGAGGGTGTGTTCGAGCATCGCCGGCTGCTCGATCTGGTGCGGGATTTCACGGTCTTTGGCGAAACGGGTTCCGGACTGGTGAAGATCATTGCCGGCTACCACCAGTTCCACGCGGTGAAGAAGGCCGTGGACTCCACCGTGCGCGCGGCCATGCAGGTTCAGGAAGTGGACGAAGATCCCGCGGAATACGGTCTGCCCAGCGTGAAGTCCCAGCGCCCGGGCGACCGGCGCGCGGGGGTGATCTGGCACACGCAGGGCTCCGGCAAGAGCCTGCTGATGGCCTTCTATGCGGGGCTGCTCGTCAAGCACCCGGCGATGGAGAACCCGACCCTGGTGGTGCTGACCGATCGCAACGACCTGGACGACCAGCTCTTCGCCACCTTCTCCATGTGCCGCGACCTGATCCGGCAGACACCGGTGCAGGCCGAGAGCCGCGAGCACCTGCAGGCGCTGCTGAACCGCGCGTCGGGCGGCGTGATCTTCACGACCCTGCAGAAGTTCGGCGTAGTCACGGCGCCGTTGACCACCCGCCACAACGTGGTGGTCATTGCCGACGAGGCGCATCGCAGCCAGTACGGCTTCAGGGCCCGGGTGGACGTGAAGACCGGCGAAGTCTCCTACGGCTTCGCCAAGTACATGCGCGATGCCCTGCCGAACGCCTCCTTCATCGGCTTCACCGGCACGCCCATCGAGGCCGATGACGTCAACACCCCGGCGGTGTTCGGCCACTACATCGACATCTACGACATCAGCCGCGCGGTCGAGGACGGCGCCACGGTGCCGATCTACTACGAGTCCCGCCTGGCGCGCATCGAGCTGGACGAGGACGAGAAGCCCAGGATCGACGCCGAGGTGGAGGAGATCCTGGAGGGCGAGGAAGAGACCGCCCGCGAGCGAAGCAAGCAGAAGTGGGCCACCATCGAGGCGCTGGTGGGCGCGGAAAAGCGCCTGCGGCAGGTGGCCGCCGACATCGTGCAGCACTTCGAAAGCCGCGTGGCCGCGCTGGACGGCAAGGCCATGGTGGTGTGCATGAGCCGCCGCATCTGCGTGGCCCTCTACGACGAGATCGTCAAACTGCGCCCGGACTGGCACAGTCCGGACGACAACGCCGGGGTGGTCAAGATCGTGATGACGGGTGCAGCCAGCGACCCGCCCGAGTGGCAGCCGCACATCGGCAACAAGGCCCGGCGCGACCTGCTGGCCAGGCGTGCCCGCGATCCGGACGATCCGCTGAAACTGGTGATCGTGCGCGACATGTGGCTGACCGGCTTCGACGCGCCCTGCATGCACACCATGTACGTGGACAAGCCGATGCGCGGCCACGGCCTGATGCAGGCCATCGCGCGCGTCAACCGCGTGTTCCGCGACAAGCCCGCCGGCCTGGTGGTGGACTACATCGGCATCGCGCAGAACCTGAAGTCGGCGCTGGCGCAGTACTCGCCGAAGGACCGCGAGAACACCGGCATCGACGAGGCCAGGGCCATCGCAGTGATGCTGGAGAAGTACGAGGTCGTGCGCGGCATGTTCCACGGCTTCGACTACGCCACGGCGTTGAGTGGAACGCCGCAGGAGCGGCTGGCAGTGATGGCCGGGGCCATCGAGTGGGTGCTGGACATGCAGCAGCGGCTGGCGGCGCAGGAGACTACGGACGAGGGCAAGAAAAAAGCTCATCGCCGCTACCAGGACGCCGTGCTGGCCCTGTCCAAGGCCTATGCCCTGGCCGCCGCCTCCGACGAGGCCCGTGAAATCCGGGAGGAGGTCGGTTTCTTCCAGGCCGTCCGTGCCGCGCTGGCCAAGAGCGGCACCGGACCGGGCCCGACCCGGCAGGAGCGCGAGCTGGCCATCCAGCAGATCGTCAGCCGCGCCGTGGTCTCCACCGAGATCGTGGACATCCTGCAGGCCGCCGGGCTCAAGAGCCCCGACATTTCCATTCTCTCCGACGAGTTCCTCGCCGAGGTCCAGCAGATGGAAAGGAAGAACCTGGCGCTGGAGGCCCTGCGCAAGCTCATCAACGACGGCATCCGCTCGCGCAGCAAGGCCAACGTGGTGCAGACGAAGGCGTTTTCGGAGCGACTGGAGGATGCGGTGGCCCGCTACCACGCCAACGCCATCAACACGGCCGAGGTACTGCAGGAGCTCATCCAGCTGGCCAAGGACATCCGCGCGGCCCACCAGCGCGGCGAGGAGTCCGGCCTGTCGGACGAGGAATACGCCTTCTACATGGCGTTGGCCGAGAACAACAGTGCGGTTGAAGTAATGGGAAATGATCAGCTCATGGTGATTGCCCACGAGCTGCTGGTGAGCCTGCGCGAGAACGTGACGGTGGACTGGGCGCACCGGGAATCGGCCCGCGCCCGCATGCGGGTGCTGGTCAAGCGCATCCTGCGCAAGTACGGCTATCCGCCCGACCTCCAGGATGCTGCCGTGCAGACGGTGTTGCGGCAGGCCGAGGCATTGTCGTCGACCTGGTCATTGTCGCGTCACGGGGCAACAGCCTGAACGGCCGACAGGGGGTAGGGATGAGGTGCGCAAGCGGTCCAGCCCCTCGCTCCTCTCTGCAGCGCCAAGTTACTGACCTAGCGTGCTTTTGTTGGCTCGCATGCGCTTGTAAGTGATTAATTTTCCTGGATATGAGGTGGTGGCGACGGACTCATAATCCCTTGTTCCCTGGTTCGAATCCTGTTGGGCCCACACCCGCCGCCGACGGCGGGCGGCAGCCACAATTCGCCACCGCGGTCGCGGTTTGGCGCATGGTGCATTGCGCAATGCCACGCCGCTGGCATCATCGGACCGACGACGCCCCGCGCGCCTGCGTGCCGCCGGAGCCGCGTAACGCCGCATGGAACACTGGATCCCGCGGCGCGTGTCGGGTTTTTCCTGACATTTTCAGGAGTTTCCTGACAGCGCCCGCCGGCGTTCTTTCACATAATTCCCGGCGCCAGCGTGCAGGCGCCCTGGACATTCCCCCCGGGCGCCAATCCCCTGCACACCGCCCAAATCCCCTTTCGGCGGCCAGCTGGTCTCGGTCCATGAAGGACCGAGGATGGAGATCCGCGCGGCCTCCCCAGCCGCGCACGCCGGATGCCGCCACCCGGGTGCCAAGCGCACCGATGACGGCATGGACGCCCGGAAGGCTCGTCGTGACCCGGCTTTATTCCCGCCAGCACCGCCTGCCGGCAACCTTCCCTACTTCTTCCCGCCGCCGCCCTGCGGCTTGTCCTTGCGTGGAGCGCCCTGGTCGTCCGGGCCGGGGTTGCCGTCGCGGTGGTGTTCGTAGGTACGCCAGGCTTCGCCGGTCGAGCCCTTGGGACCGGGGCCGTAGTCGTGCAGTTCCTGCGAGCGGTCCTCGTAGCCGCCGGGGCCTTGCTCCTTGCCGGCCGTGCGCTGGCGTCCGCCGTCGCCCGTCCCGTCCCAGTCCCGCGGAGGCCAGTCGCCGCGGTCGGCGTCCGGACCGGTACGGCGGGAATCCGCGCCGGTACCGTATTCCTCCGGACGGTCGTCGCTGGCGTTGAGCGAGGCGTCATCGCGGCCACCGGCACGGCCGGCGACCTGGCCGGGGTTGCCGCCCTCGCGCCGGGCCGGCGCGTCCGCATCCCGGCGGCCACGGTCGGAGGCCGCGGGCAGGCCGGAGGGCTTGCCGGAGGCGGCCGGCTTGCCGGAAGTGGCGGTATCGGCGGTGTCGGCAGGCTGCGGCCTGTCGTGCTTGGCGTGCTCGGCCATGGGGCTGGGTCCTTGTTCGGGCGCGGCGTGCGCGTCGCGGGGCGGACGTGCTCCCGGGTGCAGCAGGTCCAGGACCACGGCCTTCAGCTCGGCGACGCCGCTGCTGGGTTCGTCTGCCATGGATACGCCTCGGCGGATGTGCATGCCGTGTACGGCGGAACGGCCATGGTCGGCCGCGGCGCCTTCGCGGGGCGTGAACCCGCGCCTCAGGCGGCGCCGTGGCTCCCGCCGCACAGCGCGGCCAGCGCCCGCGCCAGGTCGTCGCGCCCGAACGGCTTGCTGAGCACCGGCAGCGTGGCAAAGCGCGGCGGCAGGCTGCCGCTGCCGTAGCCGGTGATGAACAGCGTCGGCACGCGCGCCTCCAGCAGGGCGTCCACCGCGTCGTAGGACTGCTCGCCGGCGAGGTTCACGTCCACCAGCGCGATGTCGAAATGCTCGGGCGTGCGTGCCGCGGCCACCGCGCCCTCGGCCGAGCGTGCGCGCGCGGTTACCTCCACGCCGAGGTCGGGCAGCAGTTCCTCCAGCAGCGCCAGCAACAGGAACTCGTCCTCGACCACCAGCGCGCGTACCGGTTGCGGGTTCCCGCTCATGCTGTGCTTGCCTCCACCAGCGGCACGTCGATGTGGCAGCTTACGCCAGATGCTTCGAACGCGAGCACGACCTCGCCGTCGAGGTCGTGGCGCAGGCCCTGTTCCACCAGGCGCGTGCCGAAGCCGCGCCGCTGCGGCTCGACGACCGCCGGGCCGCCGCTCTCGCGCCACTCCAGCCGCAGCCGGCGTGGGTGGCCGCCCTCCTCGTGCACCTCCCAGCGGATCGCCACCGTGCCGCCGGGCGCCGACAGCGCGCCGTACTTGACCGCGTTGGTGCACAGCTCGTGCAGCGCCATCGACAGCGCCAGCGAGGGCCGCGGCGCCAGCCACACCCGCGGGCCGTCGATCAGGAAGCGCTCCAGGCCGTGGCCCATGCCGGGGCCGATCGCGGTCTCGACCACGTCGCGCAGCCAGGTGCCGTTCCAGCGCGAGGCGGTCAGCAGCTCGTGGCCCTTGGCCAGCGCCAGCAGGCGGGCGTGGAAGCGTTCCACCGCCTGGCGGTCGGCGCCAGTGCGGGCGAAGGTCTGCACCGCGATCGACTGCACCACCGCCAGGGTGTTCTTGACCCGGTGGTTGAGTTCGTCCAGCAGCAGGCGCTGGTGCGTCTCCTGCCGGCGGCGGTCCTCCACGTCGGTGGTCGCACCCACCCATTCGTGCACCCTGCCGTCGTCGCCGCGCACCGGCACCACGCGCGAGGCCAGCCAGTGGTAACGGCCGCCGCCCCGCAGCCAGCGGTACTCGGCCTCGAATACCGTGGTTTCCTCGCGCGCGCGCGCCACCGCATGCGCCACCCGGGCGTGGTCGTCCGGATGCAGGTGCTCCGCCTGCAGTTCCAGCCGCGACAGCGGCGGCGGGTTCTCGACCCCGGGCCCGACCAGCACCTGCACCCGCGACCAGTCCGGGTCCAGGCGGTAGATGACGCTGGAACTGGCACTGGCGATCGCGCGCAGGCGCCGTTCGTTGCGGCGGGCCACGTCTTCGTGCGCGGTGCGCTCGGTGACGTCGCGGATGGTGGCCGCCACTGCCTGGACGCTGCCGTCGGCGGCCAGCACCGGCGCCAGGATGTAGTCGTGGATGCGTTCGCCGCGCGGGCCGTGGAAGCGGGCATCGCCGCGCAGGCGGCGCGCGGTGGCGAACACCTGGTCGATCTCCGAACCGTGCATGGCCGCACCCCAGGGCGCGTAGCCCAGTTCCAGCAGCGAGCGGCCGATCACTTCGGCGCGCGGGCGCCCCAGCGCCTCCAGCAGCGCGCGGTTGGCGTAGATGCAGCGGTGCTGGCGGTCGAACAGGCAGGCCAGGTCGGGAGTGGACTCCAGCAGGGCCTCGGCCGGCCCGCATCCGGCGGCCGGCGCGGGCGTGGTGTCCATGATCGAACTTTCCGTCGGCATCGTGCGCGGGCCCCCGGTGTGATCGATGCGTGAAGTCCCGCGCCCAAGATAACGGGCCCGGCGGTCATGAATGTGAAGGCTGCGCCGGGCCGGTACCGGCGTCCGGCGGTGCAAACCCTGCACGGACGTAACACGGGGCGTGCACCGGCACGGGCGCAGGGTGGGACGTCCGCGGCACGCCTGCCGCCACGATCACGGGAAAAGACACATGACGCGTTCGACCACCGAGCGGCTACTGAAGTGGCTGCAGGATGCCTACACGATGGAACAGGAAGCCGAGACCATGCTCAAGGCCATGGCCGGCCGCCTGGAGCACTACCCCGAGCTGCGCGGCCGCATCGAGGCGCACGTCGCCGAGACCCGGCAGCAGTCCGAGCGCCTGGAGACCTGCATCCGTGGCCTGGACGGCAGCATCCCGGTGGCGCGCGGCATGCTCGCCGACGCCATGGCGGCGATGCACGCGGCGGGCAACTCGATGATGAGCGACGAGGTCGCCAAGGGCCTGGGCATCAGCTACGCGTTCGAGCACATGGAGATTGCGTCCTACCGCGCGCTGGTGGTCGCCGCGCGCGAGGCCGGCCGCGAGGACGTGGCCGCCGTGTGCGCGCAGATCCTGCAGGAAGAGGAAGCGATGGCCGACTGGCTGCTGCAGCACCAGGAGTCGGTGATCCTCGCCTTCCTCGCGCGCGAGACCACCGAAGGCGTCACCGCCAAGCGCTGACGCCGCCACCCAGCCCCCCCGCCAGGTCCCACGGAGAGTTTCCCCCATGTTCATCCACAACAAGCGCCTGATGTACACCGTACGCGTCGCCCGTCCCGACCCGGACCTGGCCACGCTGATGCTCGAGCAGTTCGGCGGCCCGCAGGGCGAGCTGGCCGCGGCCATGCGCTACTTCACCCAGGCCCTGGGCGACAACGACCCCGGGCGCAAGGACATGCTCTACGACATCGCCACCGAGGAGCTGAGCCACCTGGAGATCATCGGCTCGATCGTCGCCATGCTCAACAGCGGTCCCAAGGCCGTGCTCTCCGAGGGCATGGAGGAGGCGATGGAGATGCGCAGCCTCACCCAGAACAGCACCAGCCATACCCAGCAGATCCTGTACGGCGGCGGGCCGGCGCTGGTGAACTCCAGCGGCGTGCCGTGGACGGCGGCGTACGTGGACACGATCGGCGAGCCGATGGCCGACCTGCGCTCGAACATCGCCGCCGAGGCGCGCGCGAAGATCGTGTACGAGCGGCTGATCAACGTCACCGACGACCCCGGGATCAAGGACGCGCTGACTTTCCTGATGACCCGCGAGATCGCCCACCAGAAGTCGTTCGAGAAGGCGCTGTACGCGATCCAGGACAACTTCCCGGCCGGCAAGCTGCCCGGCGATCCGCGCTTCACCGACACCTACTTCGACATGTCGCAGGGGCCTGGCGATGCCCAGGGCCCGTGGAACAGCGGTCCGCAGTGGGAGGTGGTTTCCGACCGCGGGCAGCAGGCCGCGGTCGACGGCGGCGACGGCGAGGCCACGGTCAAGCTGTCGGCCAGCCAGAAGGCCGCGATGAAGGCGCTGGTGGAGCGCACCGCGTCGCGGCCGGACGTGGATCCGGTCACCGGCGCCGACCTCGGTGCAGGCCCGGGCGCAGGCACCACCACGCCGGTGGAGAAGTAACCGGGAACGGGAAACGGCCGCGCGCGGCCGTTTCCTTAGCGGGTGGGTGCTATTGCGGGAACAGCCCGTGCACGCGGTTGCTGGCCACGGTGCGCGCGTTGAGCGAACGCGAAAGCAGCGACAGCGCCTCGCGCTTGCGCTGCGGCTGGCGCGAGGCCACGCAGTCGCTGGGCACCCAGGTCCCGTATTCGGCCATGTTCGCGTCCTGCGCGGTGGCCAGCACGCAGGAATCTGCGGCGATGCCGGTGATCACCAGGCGCCGCACGCCCAGCTTGGCCAGCAGCACCGGCAGCGCGCTGCTGGCGAAGGCCGAATGCTTGGGCTTGAGCACGTGGTAGTGCTGCGGTTGCGGCGCCAGGCGGGTGGCGATCTCCGCGGGGATGCCGCCGGCTTCCACGCATGACGCGACCAGGTCGCGGAACTCGCCACGCCACTGCGCGAAGTTGTCGTTGACGTGGATCACCGGCGCGCCGGCGCGGTCGAAGCGCGCGCGCAGGCGCACCAGCGCCGGGGTGATGCGGCGTGCGGCGGTGGCCATGGCTGCCCCGTCCGGGAAGTCGAACAGGTTGATCATGTCCACCAGCAGCAGGGCGGGGGTCCTGCGCCGCCTATCCTTGGCCACGTCCACGCGGCGGCTCCGGGTTCACGTGCGGCGGCTCCCCGCGGCCCTTGCGCGCGCCCGGTTGCACCTCCGGATCGTTGCGGTCGCGGCTGTCGTGCTTGCCGGTCTGTTCGCCGCGCCGGGCCGGTTGCCGCGACGGCGACGGCTGGTCCTGGTCGCGGTTCATCGGCGGCGCTCCGGAGGCCGCGCCGGCGCGGGCATGCGGGCGCCGGGACGCGCCGGTTGCGGCGAAGGGTCGGGAACGAACTGCTGCAGCAGTTCCGGAAGATGGCGGCGCAGCCGCGCCGGGTCGAGCGCGCTGCTGCGCGCGGGCGGATGGGGTCGGGGCATGGTCGGGACGCGATGTGGCATGGGTGCCGGGACGCGCACTGTCGGACCCGCGCCGTGCATGGCACGTAAAGCGGATGCAGGTTTGTGTTAAACGCGCTGCAGGACCGCGGCGGGCGCGTTCACACCGGCCAAAGCCCGGGCGGGGTTTCATGCACTGGCCGCACGTGCGGCATCCGTGGAGGACTGCCATGCGAATCCCCCTGCTTTGCGCTGTACTGGTCCTGGCCTGCGCGGCCTGCGACCGCCGCGAGGAACAACCCGCCGTGGATCCGGCCAGCACCGGTACGGTGGCGCCCGCCGACACCACCGTCCCGGCCGACACCACCACGCCGGATCCGACCATGACCGATCCGTCGATGCCGCCGCCCGCCGATCCCAATGCGCCGGCGACGCCGTGCGCGGAGAACGATCCCAACTGCGTGCCGACGACCACCGATCCGGCGACCGACCCGGCGACCAATCCGCCGCCTCCCACCCAGCCGACCGAGTGACGGCCCCGCCCCCCGCCCGGCGCACGCCCGGCGGGGCAGCCAGGCGGGTTGCACGCGTCACGCTTTGACGCCGCCGTGCGATCGCGCCTACCCCCGCTTAACCGGGCGGGGTCGATGGCTGCACTCATTCCCCCGAGGCCGCACATGACCCCCACCGTCCTGATCGTCGACGACGACGCCGGCTTCGCGCGCGCCGCGGGCAGGCTGGCGGCCGACGAAGGCTGCGGCGTGCAGCTGGCCGGCACCCTGGCCGAAGCACGTGCCTTCGTGCGCGACCACGCCACCGACCTGATCCTGCTGGACCTGACCCTGCCGGATGGCAACGGCATGGACCTGCTCGATGGCCTGGACCTGGCGCGCCATGGCCAGATCGTGGTCGCCACCGGCCGTCCCAGCGTCGACACCGCGGTGCGCGCGATTGCCTCGCCGGTGGTGGAGTACCTGGTCAAACCATTCCGCGCGGAACAGCTGCAGGCGGTCCTGCGCCGCATCGCGCGGCGCAGCTGGCCGGGCCTGGGCGGGGCTGCCGACGCCATCGAGCTGGCTGGCGGCTCGCCCGCCATGCGCCGGCTTGCGGACCTGGTGCTGCGCGTTGCGGCAGACGACGCGCCGCTGTTGCTGTGCGGCGAGCCGGGCAGCGGGCGTGCGGCCGTGGCCCGTGCCATCCATGCAGCCAGCGGCCGCGAAGGCGCCTTCGTGGCGGTGGACTGCGGTGCCTTGCCCGCCGCGCGCATGGAGGCGGCGCTGTTTGGCGAAACGGACACCGACTCCCATGCCTGCGCGTTCGCACGCGCCGCCGGTGGCAGCTTGCTGGTAAACGCCGCCGAGCGCCTGCCGCCGCATGTGCAGGCACGCCTGCTTGCGGTGGTCGAGGGGCGCCAGGCGGCCACCGTCGATGCCCCGCCCCCGCGCCTGCTGTTCTGCGTCGCCGGCGACCCCGCGCGCAGCGTGGCCGAGGGCCTGCTGCCGCGGGCGGAGACCACCAGGGTGGAGATGATGCTCGCCACCGCCCCGGACCCGAGCGCACGCAGCAGGACGGCACGCCATCCAGGCGCCTGCGGATCGTGGTGGCCGGGGGGCGCGGGATGATCGGCGGCGCGGTCGCGCGCAGGTTGCGGCAGGCGGGTCATGAGGTGGTCCTCGCGGGACGCGGGCAGGGGGTGGACCTGGCGCTGGACTTCAATGCATTGCCGCCGCAAGGGGAACTGGTGCGGCGCCTGCGCGGCCACGACGTACTGGTCAACGCGGTGGGCATCTTCCAGGCGCAAGCACAGCAGAGCTTCAATGCGGTGCACGTGAAGGCGGTGGCCGCGCTGTTCGGCGCCGCGGTCCAGGCCGGGATCGGGCGGCTGCTGCATGTGTCCGCGCTGGGCGCGGAGCTGGGCGGCAGCACCGCGTACTTCGACTCCAAGGGGCGCGCCGAGGTCCTGTTGCGGCAGCTGCCGGCGCCGGTGGTGATCGTGCGTCCCTCGCTGGTGTTCTCGCCGCAGGGCGCCAGCAGCCGCTTCTTCCTGGGGCTGGCGACCTGGCCGCTGCTGCTGCTGCCGGGCGGCGGACGCCAGCCGGTGCAGCCGCTGCACCTGGACGACCTGGCCGAGGCGCTGGCGCGGCTGGCGACCTGCGCGGAGCCGCCGGATACGCTGGAGGCGGTCGGCCCGCGTCCGCTGCCGCTGCGCGACTACCTGCGCGAGCTGGGCGCGGCACTGGGCCGCGCGCCCCGGGTGGCAAGCCTGCCGATGGCGCCGCTGCGGCCGCTGCTGCCGCTGGCTGCGCGCCTGAGTGGCGGCCTGGTCGGGGCCGATGCGCTGCGCATGCTGGAAGCCGGCAATACCGGCGACCCGGACGGCATCACCGCCGTGCTGGGCCGCCCGCCGCGCGATCCGTCGGTCTTCATCGCCGCCCCGGAGGCCGCGCGCCTGCGCGCCGGCCTGCGCCTCCGCCGCGCCGTGCTTGCCCTGCGCGTGTCGCTGGCGGCGATGTGGCTGGGCACGGCCTGGGTCTCGCTATGGGGCTACCCGCGCGAGGCCAGCCACGCGCTGCTGGCGCGGGTCGGGCTGCACGGCGGGGTGGCCGAAGCGGCCCTGTGGAGCGGTGCGCTGCTCGACGCGCTGCTGGGCATCGCCATGCTCCTGCTGCCGCGGCGGCGCCCGGTGTACTACGCCCAGGTGGCGCTGATGGCCGGATACACCGTGCTGATCAGCCGGTGGCTGCCGGAGTTCTGGCTGCATCCGTTCGGCCCGCTGCTGAAGAACGTCCCGATCGCCGGCGCGATCCTGGCCCTGATCCTGCTGGACCGAGCGCATGGACCTGGTGACCGTTAAGTACCTGCACGTGCTCTCCTCCACGTTCCTGTTCGGCACGGGCGTGGGCACGGCGTTCTACCTGCTGTTCATCAGCCGCACCCGCGATCCGGCGGTGATCGCGCCGGTGGCGCGGCTGGTGGTGGTGGCCGACTGGCTGTTCACCGCCACCACCATCGTGGTGCAGCCGCTCACCGGGCTGTACCTGGCCCGCGGACTGCACATCCCGCTGTCCACGCCGTGGCTGTACTGGTCGATCGTGCTGTACGTGGTTGCCGCGGCCTGCTGGCTGCCGGTGGTGTGGCTGCAGATGCGCCTGCGCGACATCGCCGTGGCCGCCGCCGCGCAGGGGTGCGAGCTGCCGCTGCAGTACGCCCGCGTGCTTGGCGCCTGGACCGCGCTCGGTTTCCCGGCGCTGGTCTCGTTCCTGGCGATCTTCTACATGATGGTGGCGCGGCGGGTGCCATTCGGCTGAACCGCAGCCGTGCAAGGTCTGCACGCTCCGGCGCCCCCGCTTCACGCCGGCTGGCCGGCGCGCAGGGCCCAATGGCCGCCCCGCCGTTACCGGGAGTCTCCCATGGCCCAGCACAAGCCACTGGACCAGCAGGTCATCGTCGTCACCGGTGCCTCCAGCGGCATCGGCCTTTGCACCGCCCTGGCGGCGGCCGAACAGGGCGCGCGCGTGTTCCTGGCGGCGCGCAGCCTGGACGTGCTGGAGGAGGCCGTCGCCACCATCGTCGCCGCCGGCGGCCAGGCGCTGGCGGCGCAGTGCGACGTGTCCAGGCGCGCGGACGTGGACGCGGTGGCGCGGCTGGCGCACCAGCGCTTCGGCGGCATCGACACCTGGGTGAACAATGCCGGGGTCTCGATCTACGGGCGGCTGGAGGAAGTCGGCGAGGCCGACAGCCGCCGCCTGTTCGACGTGAACTTCTGGGGCGTGGTCAACGGCTCGCTGGCCGCGCTGCCGTTCCTGCGCGCCAGCGGCGGCGTGCTGGTGAACCTGGGCAGCGAGGTGTCGGACGCGGTGGTGGCGCTGCAGGGCATGTATTTGGCGTCCAAGCACGCGGTGAAGGGCTTTACCGATGCGCTGCGGGTGGAGGAGGAGCACGTGGGCGACAGCCCGGTCTCGATCGTGCTGGTGCAGCCGACCGCCACCGATACCCCGTTCCCCCAGCACGCGCGCAACTACATGGACCGCGAGCCCAAGCTGCCGACGCCGCTGATCGATCCGTCGCGGGTGGCCGCGGCCATCCTGCACGCGGCCAGCCATGGCGGCCGCGCGACCCAGGTCGGCGCGATGTCGAAGTTCAACTCGCTGGCCAGCCGCCTGGCACCGGCGCTGGCCGACCGCATGGCCGCGCGCCAGGCCGACCGCCAGCAGCTGGACGCGCCGCCGCGCGATCCGCGCGGTACCCTGGACCACCCCGGCCATGGCGGCCGCATCCACGGGGGCGCGGCATGAGCGCGCAAATGCCGCCCGGCCTCGCCGCGTCCGCCGGCGGCGACTGCCCTTGCTGCCGCAGCGTGGACGTGGTCCCGCCGCTGCGCGCGCCGCTGGCGATCCGCGCACGCGGCGAGGACGGTTACGCCCGCTGGTTTGCCGGCACCTTCGATGGCCGCTGCTGGTGGTCACCGGAACTGCCGGCCGGCGGAGGCCACTGGGCGGTGGTCGGCTGGCGCGCGCTGGAAGGGCTCGCGCCGGAACGCATGCCACCGTGCCAGCGCAGTTCGCGCCACGGGCCGCGCCTGTTCCGCGGCAGCGGCGGCGCGCTGCACGCACCACCACCTTCCGCCCGCGCCCCGCAGCCTGCCGCGCTGCGGGGGGCCTGGGGCGCCTACACCACCACCGCGCCGCCGGAGATGGTCAGCAACGCGCCGGAGGTGTAGCTGGCCTTGTCGCTGGCCAGCATCACGTAGGCCGAGGCCAGTTCCGCCGGCTGCCCCGGCCGCCCGAACGGCGTCTGGTCACCGAAGGTCTCGACCTCCTCCTCCGACATGCCGGCGGGGATGAAAGGCGTCCAGATCGGGCCAGGCAGCACCGCATTCACGCGCACGCCGCGGTCGGCCAGCAGGCCGGCCAGGCCGACGGTGAGGTTGGCCACCGCGCCCTTGGTGGCGGCGTAGGGCAGGATGTTGGGCTTGGGCTTCTTCGAGTTGACCGAGGCGGTGTTGATCACGCAGCCGCCGCCCTCCAGCATCGGCAGGCTCAGCCGCACCAGGTTGAACACCGCGTGCACGTTGGTTTCGAAGGTGCGGCGCCACTCGTCCAGGGTGATCTCGTCGAAGCTCTCGAAGTAGCGCTGGTAGGCGGCGTTGTTGACCAGTACGTCCAGGCCGCCGAATTCCTTGCGGACCCGTTCGATGAGGTGGGCCGCCTGGTGCGCGTCGCTGATGTCGCATTCCACCAGCAGGGCGCGGCGGCCCGCGGCCACGATCTGCTCCTGCACGTGCTGCGCATCGTCGCGCTCGCCGGGGAGGAAGGCGATGGCCACGTCCGCGCCCTCGCGCGCGTAGGCGATCGCCACCGCGGCGCCGATGCCGCTGTCGCCGCCGGTGACCAGGGCGCGCTTGCCTTCCAGCTGGCCGCTGCCGACGTAGCTGTCCTCGCCATGGTCCGGGCGCGGCTCCATGCGCGAGGTCTTGCCGGGGAAGGACTGCTGCTGGCGCTTGAACGGCGGCTTCGGGTAATCGGGCAGGGCCATGGCGGTGCTCCGTGGTCGGGGGGGGCCGCCAGTGTGTGTGCAGGCCGGTAAAGGCCGTGCGCGCCCGCCGTTGTCGCGGCGTGATGCGTCAGTGGTATCCGGCGTCGGCGCCGACCTTGCCGCGGAACACGCGGTAGGACCAGGCGGTGTAGCCCAGCACCAGCGGCAGCAACACGACCAGCCCGACCAGGGCGAAGACCTGCGACGAGGGCGGCGCGGCCGCCTGCCACAGGGTGTAGGTCGGCGGAACGAGGTACGGCCACATGCCCAGCACCAGGCCGACGAAGGCCAGCGCGAACAGCAGCAGCGACAGCAGGAACGGCCGCGAATCGGGGCCGCCGCGTCCGGTCGTGCGCCACAGCAGCACCGACACGACCAGGGCGCACAGCGGCACCGGCGACAGCCACCAGAAGTTGCCGCTCTCGAACCAGCGCGCCATCACCCGCGAGCTGAGGAAGGGCAGCCAGGTGCTGACCAGGCCCAGCGCGGCGATCACCACGCCGGCCAGCATCCGGGTCAGCCCACAGGCCAGGGTGCGCACCGGGCCTTCGGTCTTGAGGATCAGCCAGCTACCGCCCAGCAGTGCATAGCCGGCGGCCAGCGCCAGCCCGGTGAGCATGGTGAAGGGACTGAACCAGCCGAACGCGCCGCCCACGTAGCGACCGTCCTCCACCGCCAGGCCCTGGACGATGGCGCCGAGGATCACGCCCTGCGCCACCGCCGCCAGCAGCGATCCGGCGAAGAACGCACCGCCCCAGACCCAGCGCGAGCGCCGCGCCTTGAAGCGGAACTCGAAGGCCACGCCGCGGAACACCAGCGCCATCACCATCACCAGCACCGGCAGGTACAGCGAGGACAGCACCAGCGCGTACACCGCCGGGAACGCCGCGAGCAGGCCGACGCCGCCCAGCACCAGCCAGGTCTCGTTGCCGTCCCAGATGGGCGCGGCGGTGTTCATCATCAGGTCCAGTTCCTGCGGATTGCGCGCGAACGGGGCGAGGATGCCCAGGCCCAGGACGAAGCCGTCCAGCACCACGTACATCAGGATCCCGAAGCAGATCACCACGAACCAGGCGACCGGCAGCCATTGCTCCATGCTCATTGGTCTTCTCCGGGAATGCCGGCCGCGGAGATCGGCCGTGCCGGGGTGCGCTCGCCGCCTTCCAGGTCCGGGCCGTCGCGGTCGGGCACCGGGCCGCGGCGCACCAGCCGGGCGAGGTACCAGACCCCGAAGCCGAACACGAAGGCATAGCCGACGACGTAGGTGGCAAGCGAAGCCAGGACCATGCCGGCGCTCTGCTCGCCCACCGCATCGGCGGTGCGCATCAGCCCGTGTACCACCCAGGGCTGGCGCCCGATCTCGGTGACGAACCAGCCGGCGACCAGGGCGATGAAGCCCGCCGGCAGCATCAGGTTCCAGGCGCCCAGCAGCAGCCGGCTGCGCAGCAGCGTGCCGCGCCACCAGGCGAAGGCCGAGGCCCAGGCCAGCAGCAGCATCAGTACGCCGATGCCGACCATGATCCGGAAGGCATAGAACACCGGCGCCACCGGCGGCCGCTCCTCCGGCGGCACCGAGGTCAGCGGCGGGATGTCGCCGTCCCATTCATGGGTCAGGATCAGGCTGCCCAGGCGTGGGATGGCGATGGCGTGGCGGTTGGTCTCCGCCTCCTGGTCGGGCACGGCGAACACGGTCAGCGGTACCCCGGCGCCGGGTTCGGCCGGATGCCAGTGGCCCTCCATCGCCGCGACCTTGATCGGCTGGTGCTCCAGGGTGTTGAGGCCGTGCATGTCGCCGGCCAGGATCTGCAGCGGCACGGTGATCGCGGCGAAGGCCACCGCCGCGTGCAGCATGCGCCGCGCCTCGTCGGCCTGGATGCCGCGGCGCAGGAGCCAGGCCGACACGCCGCCGATCACGAAGCAGCTGGTGATGAACGCCGCCAGGGTCATGTGCACCAGGCGGTAGGGGAAGGAGGGATTGAGGATGATCGCCAGCCAGTCCGCCGGCTCGACGATGCCACCGGCCAGCGCGTAACCGGCCGGCGTATGCATCCAGCTGTTGGCGCTGAGGATCCAGAACGCCGAGAACAGCGTGCCCACCGCGACCATGCAGGTGGCCAGGAAGTGCAGCTTCTCCGACACCCGCCCCCAGCCGAACAGCATCACGCCCAGGAAGCTGGCCTCCAGGAAGAAGGCGGTCATCACCTCGTAGCTCAGCAGCGGGCCCAGGATGCCGCCGCCGACCCGGCTCAGCTCCGGCCAGTTGGCGCCGAACTGGAAGGTCATGACGATGCCGCTGACCACGCCCATGCCGAAGGAGATGGCGAAGATCCGCATCCAGAAGAAGTAAATCCGCCGCCAGGCCGCATCGTGGGTACGCAGCCAGCGCCACTCCACGAAGGAAAGCCACCAGGCCAGGCCGATGGTGAAGGCCGGGAACAGCACGTGGAAGGAGATCACGAACGCGAACTGGATGCGCGACAGCAGCAGGGCGTCCATGGCTAGGCCTCGCGGCGCACGGTCGCGGGTGCCCGGCGCAGGGCATCCACGGTGGGATGGCGGCTCGCGGCGTTCATCGATGCTCCGGAGGGCGCATGCGCGGCGGTGGAGCGGAGTGTGCGCAGCGGCCCGTGGACGGCGCGTCACCGCGCCGTGACGGATCCTCCGGTGCGTGGTGCTTGCCGGGACCATCACGCCGGCGCCCGCATCATCCGGGGCTGGCCGCGGCCGTTACGTGGCACCTGCAGGCCGCCCCGGCTGCCCTCCAACGCGAGCGCGACTGCTCCATGAGCCAACCCGACGGCGAAGATCTGCTGCTGCACGAGCTGCGCAACCGGCTCAACCTGCTGGGATTCGCGCTGCACGTATATCGGCGCGAGCGCGACCCGGAGCACCTGGATGCGCTGGAGGCGGCCTACGAGGCCGTGGTCGCCGCGGTGGAGCGGCTGGACGCGGAGCGCCGGGAAGGGCGGCAGGAGCGCGGGCCCGCGCCCCTGCCCGGTCCCTAGCGGCTCAGAACCACGCGCGCACGCCCGCAACCCAGCGGGTGTCGCGGGCGCCGCCATGCTCGGCGCGCTGGTACCGGCCGGTGCCGCCAAAGGCGCGCTCGTGCACCAGGCCGAGGTAGGGCGCCAAGCGCGGGGTGAGGTTCCAGCGCAGGCGCAACCCCGCCTCGGCGCTGGACAGCCCGGAGCCGATGCCGCGGAGCGGATCGTCGCGGCCGCGCAGTTCCACCTCCAGCCGCGGCTGCAGGACCAGGTAGCGGCTCAGCGGCAGTTCGTAACCGAGTTCGGCACGCAGCGCGGTGTGGCCGCCGCTGGCCAGATAGGCAGTGGCCGCGACCTCGATCTTGTACGGGACCAGGCCTTGCACGCCCAGCGCCGCCCAGGTGCGGCCGTCGCCCGGCGCGAAGTCCCGGCGCACCCCGGCCAGCAGGTCCCACCACGGCGCGATGCCGCGCCCGTACAGCAGCTCCAGCTCCGCGGCACGGGTGCGCGACCGTTCGCGCTCGCCCTCGCTGCGCAGCCACAGGCGCTGCACGTCGCCGCCGATCCAGGCCTGCGCCTCCCAGGCCTGGCCGCTGCCGCCGCTGGCATCCCAGGCTTCCAGCCGGTCGATCCGCAGCAGGCCGTTGCGGCCTGCGTCGTGCGCGTGGCCATGGCGCAGGGACGGGAATGCGGCGGCGCGGTCGGCATCGGTCACGGCCGGGATCGGCTCGCGCGGGAGGCTGGCGTCCGCTGCGGGCATGCCAGGTCCATGGGTGTGCGCGTGCATGGCATGCGCCGCCGCGGACTGGCCGGCCGGCGCGTGGCCGGCGTGTCCGTCGTGGCCCGGTGCCGGAGCGTGCTCCGCATGGCCTGCACCGGCATGCTCCCCGTGCGCGTCGCTGGAAGGCTGCGGTGCGGACGGCGATGGCGCGGTGGATGCGTGCCGGTGGTGGCCGGCGTGGTCTTCAGCGGCGGGCGCCTGCGCCGGGGCATGGCCTGCATGCGCAGCGTGGCGTTCCGGCTCCGTGGAGGGATGGTGCCGGGCATGCGCCGCATGTCCGGGTGGTTCCTGCGCGGACGCCATGCCGGGCAGCAGCGCCAGCAGTGCCGGAAGCAGGCGGGTCGGGAGCAGGCGGCTCATGCGGCTTCCTCCACGCGCACCTCGCGCATCATCCCCGCTTCCATGTGGTAGAGCAGGTGGCAGTGGTAGGCCCAGCGGCCGAGCGCGTCGGCGCGCACGCGGTAGCTGCGGCGGGTGCCGGGCGGCATGTCCACGGTGTGCTTGCGCACCTGGAAGCGGCCCTGCGCGTCTTCCAGGTCGCTCCACATCCCGTGCAGGTGGATGGGGTGGTGCATCATTGTGTCGTTGACCAGCACGATGCGCACGCGCTCGCCGTAGTTCAGGCGCAGCGGTTCGGCCGAGGCGAAGGGCACGCCGTTGAACGACCAGGCGAACTTCTCCATGTGCCCGGTCAGGTGCAGCTCGACCTCGCGGCCCGGCTCGCGTCCATCCGGATCCTCGAACAGGCTGCGCAGGTCGGCATAGGCCAGCACCCGGCGGCCGTTGCCGCGCAGGCCGATGCCCGGATCGTCCAGGCGCGGGCCGGTGGGCGAGGCCTGCATGTCCACCAGCGGATTGCCGGCTTCAGTGGGCGGGTGGACGACGCCGCGTGGCGTGGCCGGAGCATGGCCGCCATGCCCGTCGTGGCCCGCGTGCGCCTGCGCCGCTTGGTGCCCGGCGTGCGCCTGGCCGGTGGTGTCGTGGTGCCCGGTCCGGTGCCTGCCCTGTCCGCCATGGCCCGCGTGTCCGCCATGGGCCATGTCGCCCATGGCCAGCAGCGGACGCGGATCCACCGCCGGCACCGGCGCCGCCAGGCCGTGGCGCACCGCCAGCGTGCCGCGGGCGAAGCCGGTGCGGCCCAGGTCCTGGGCGAAGATCGTGTACGCGTCCTGGCCAGTGGGCTCGACGATCACGTCGTAGGTTTCGGCCGCGGCAATGCGCAGTTCGTCCACGCTCACCGGGTGCACGTACTGGCCGTCGGCGGCGACCACGGTCATCTTCAGGCCCGGGATGCGCACGTCGAAGTGGGTCATCGCGCCGGCGTTGACCAGGCGCAGTAGCACCCTCTCGCCCGAGCGGAACAGCCCGGTCCAGTTGCCCGCCGGCGGTTGCCCGTTGAGCAGGTAGGTATAGGTGTTGCCGTTGACGTCGGACAGGTCGCTGGGCGTCATCCGCATGCGCCCCCACATGCCGCGCTCGGCGAGGGTGGCGCGCAGGCCGTCGCGGCGCACGTCGCGCAGGAAGTCGGTGGCGGTGCGCCGGTAGAGGTTGTCGTACCCGGGCGCCTTCTTCAGCCGGCGGAACAGCGCGTCCGGGGCCAGGTCGGTCCAGTCCGAGAACAGCAGCACGTGCTCGCGGTCGTAGCGGTACGGCGGCGGCTGCAGGGGATCGACGATGATCGGCCCGTACAGCCCGGCCTGCTCCTGGAACAGCGAATGGCTGTGGTACCAGTAGGTGCCGGACTGCTTCAGGGTGAAGCGGTACAGCCAGGTCTCGCCCGGCGCGATGCCGTCGAAGCTCATGCCCGGCACGCCGTCCATGTTGGCCGGCAGCAGGATGCCGTGCCAGTGGATCGAGCTGGGGACGTTGGGCAGGCGGTTGTGCACGCGCACGCTGACCGTGTCGCCCTCGCGCCAGCGCAGCAGCGGCGCCGGCACCTGGCCGTTGACCGCCACCGCCGGGCGCGGGCGGCCGGTGATGTCGAGCAGGGTCTGGCCGATGGCCAGGTCGAAGTCGTGGCCGCTGAGCACGGCCGGGGTCATGGCCAGCGCGTTGCCGCGCAGCAGGCCGCTGCCGGCCACGCCGGCCAGGGCCAGGCCCTGGACGAAGCGGCGGCGCGCCGGCGAAGCCGGCAGGAAGGAAGCATCCCGGGACGGGGACATGGCGAAGATCCGCTGGGGGCGCCGTGGGGCGCACGCGAAGGAAGCGCGACGCAGGGGCGTCGCACCGGTGGCTTGCGCGTGGCTTCAGGCGATGGGAGGTCGTCGCGGTGGCACGGGTACCCGACCGGGATCGCCGCATTCCGGAGCAGCCGGCGGCGCGGCGGCGGTGGATTTGCCGATGGCACAGGCCGGTGGCGCGGGGGCGGCGGCGGCCAGCGGGCAGGCAAAGGCCAGGCCGCAACCGCCGGTGCCGCCGCAACCGCCGTCCTCGCAGCAGTCGCCGGCGGACGGGGCCGGCATGGCAGGGTCGCCGTGGGCAGGCGCCGCGGTGGCGCCGGCGTCGTGGCAGCCGTGCATGGCGTCCGCGTGCGCCGCGCCCGCGGACGGCGCCGGGGCATGCATGGCCTGCGCAGGCAGTCCTCCCGCCAGCAGGCACAGGAGCAGCAGCAGCGCGGACAGGCGGGGCAGGAAACCGGTCATGGTCGGGTCGGTGCGGACGCGGCCACGGTAAGCCAGCACCGGGGCCACGGCAACCACGGCGCCGCCGGTCAGGCGCCGGCGCGCGCTGCGGCCGGCACCTGTGCCGCCAGCCAGGCGCGCAGCGAGGCCGGCTTCACCGGCTTGGTCAGCAGCCGGTAGCCGCGCAGCCGCGCCTGGCGCTTGAGCTCGTCGCGGCCGTCGGCGGTCAGCAGCGCGCCGGGGATGGCACCGCCGGCCGCGCGCAGTGCGTCCAGCGCGTCCAGGCCGTCCATGCGGTCGTGCAGGTGGTAGTCCACCAGCATCGCCTGCGGCGCGCTGTCGGCCATCCGCTCCAGCGCCTCGTCCACCGTCGCCGCGGGGATGGCGACGGCCTGCCAGCGCGCCAGCAGGATGCGCATGCCGTCGAGGATCTCGCGGTCGTTGTCCACGCACAGCACGCGCAGGCCGGCCAGCGAGCCGTCGCCGGGCAATACCGCCATCGGCGCCGGCTCGGGCGCCGCCGCCGGTTGCGCGCTGCGCGGCACGGCGATGGAGAACATGCTGCCGCGGCCGACCTTGCTGCGCGCGTCCAGTTCGTGGTCGAGCAGGCGCGAGATGCGCTGGCAGATCGACAGGCCCAGGCCCAGGCCGCGCTCGCCCCAGTCGAACGGCTGCTGGTAACGCTGGAATTCCTCGTAGATCTGGCGCATGTGCTGCGGCGGGATGCCCGGGCCGGTGTCCCACACCTGCAGGTACACGGCCTCGCCGCGCACGCGCATGCCCAGCACGATCCGGCCCTGGCGGGTGTAGCGCAGGGCGTTGGCGATGAAGTTCTGCAGCACCCGGCGCAGCAGGCGGCGGTCGCTGCGCACCGCGCAGGCGCGCGCGTGCACGCGCAGGTCCAGGCTGCGCCCGGCGGCGATCGGCGCGTACTGCGCCGCCAGCTCGCGCAGCAGCTCGCCGGCGTCGAAGGTGGAGATCTCCGCCTGCAGTGCGCCGGTGTCCAGGCGCGAGACGTCCAGCAGGCCGTCCAGCAGCTCCTCGGCCGCGCGCAGCGAGGCATCCACGCGCTCGGCCAGGTGCCGCTGCTCGACGTCGGCCTGGGCGCTGTCGCGCAGCGCCGAGGCGAACAGGCGCGCGGCGTTGAGCGGCTGCAGCACGTCGTGGCTGATCGCCGCCAGGAAGCGGGTGCGCGACTGCTGCGCCTCCTCGGCCTCGCGGGTGCGCTCGGCCACGCGCTGCTCGAGGGTCTCGTTGGCCTCGCGCAGCGCCTGCTCGGCGTGCTTGTAGGCGGTGATGTCGTTGTAGCTGGTGACGTAGCCGCCGCCGGGCAGCGCCTGGCCGCGCATTTCGATCACGGTGCCGTCGGCGCGCACGCGCTCGAACACGTGCGGGGTGCCGGCGCGCATGTGCTCGATGCGCTTGCGGATGTGCTGCTCGATGTCGCCCTCGCCCAGCTCGCCGCGCTCGGCGTTGTAGCGGATCAGGTCGGCCACCGGGCGGCCGACGTAGAGCATGCCGGCCGGGTAGCCGAACATCTGCTGGTAGCGGCGGTTCCAGGCCACCAGGCGCATGTCCGGGTCGACCACGCTGACCCCGGCGCTGATGTTCTCCAGGGTGGTGGAGAGGATCTGGCGGTTGAAGCGCAGTTCCTGGCCGGCCTCGTCCAGCAGCGCCATCACCTCGTCCAGGTGCATGCCCGAGCCGCGCAGCACCGAGGTCAGCACCAGGCGCGCGGAGGCGGCGCCGATCGATGCCGCCAGCAGGCGCTCGGTGAACTGGATCCAGGCGCGGTCGGCGGCGCTGGCCGGCTGCAGCTCGCCGCCCAGCTCGGCCGCCTGCTCGACGAAGGCGCGGTGGGCGTGGCGCTCGCCGACGATGCGCTTGGCCAGGGCCAGCAGGTCGCCGACGCTGACGTTGCCCGACCACTCGCTGCGCGACAGCGTCTGCCGCTCGGCGTACGGGTCCAGGAACGGGGCGATGCGCAGGCGCTCGTCCACGCTGGGCCGCCAGCGCGCCGAGACCACCATCATCACCCCGGCGTTGAGCAGCAGCGACCAGAACGTGCCGTGGGTCAGCGGATCCCAGCCACTGAGCCCGAACAGCTGCTGCGGGCGCAGCCAGTACAGGCCGAACGGGCCGGTCTCCATCCACTGCCCGTCGAACAGCCCGGAGCGGCTGAGCGCCGGCAGCAGCAAGGTGTACACCCAGGTGGCGAAGCCGGCGAGCAGGCCGAACTCCACGCCGCGGCGGCTGGCGCCGCGCCAGTACAGGCCGCCGATCAGGCCCGGGGCGAACTGCGCCACCGCCGCGAACGCCATCACGCCGTAGGCGGCCAGCGCGGTGTCGCCGCCGATCCAGCGGTAGTAGGCGTACGCGCACAGCGACAGCAGCAGGATCGCAAGGCGGCGCACCCACAGCACCAGCGAGGCGACGTCGGCGGCGGCGTGGCGCTCGCCCCAGCCGCGGCGCAGCAGCACCGGCATCACCAGGTCGTTGGAGACCATCGTCGCCAGGGCGATGCTGGCCACGATCACCATGCCGGTGGCGGCGGAGAATCCGCCGACGTAGGCGGCCAGCGCCAGCGCGCTGCTGCCTTCGGCCAGCGGCAGCGCCAGCACGAAGGTGTCGCTGGCCACCCGCGGGTTGCCGCCGAACAGGGACACGCCGGCGGTGGCGATCGGCACCACCATCAGCGTCACCACCAGCAGGTAGCCGCCGAACATCCAGCGCGAGCGGCGGATGTCGGCCACGTCGCCGCATTCGACCACCGCCACCTGGAACTGGCGCGGCAGGCAGACGATGGCAAGGAAGCTCAGCAGGGTCTGGGCGACGAAGCCCATCGGCGGGGCCTGGGTGAACAGCTCGCGCGCGGCCTGGGTCACCCGCATCTCGTTGCCGCGCAGCCAGGCCCAGGCGAACACGCCCACCGCCACCAGCGTCACCAGCTTGACCAGCGACTCCAGCGAGATCGCCAGCATCATGCCGTGGTGGTGCTCGGTGGCGTCGACCTGGCGGGTGCCGAACAGGGCGGCGAACAGCGCCATCAGCAGGGCCACGTACAGCGCCGGGTCGGCGGCGACCGCGGCCTGTTCCACGTGCTGGCCCGACAGCACCGCCAGGCTCATGGCCACGGCTTTGTACTGCAGGGCGACGTAGGGAATGATGCCGACCAGGGCGATCACCGCCACCAGCGCCGCCAGCCGCCGCGAGCGGCCGTAGCGGGCGGACATGAAGTCGGCGATGGAGACCACGTTCTGGCTGCGCGCGATCAGCGCCAGGCGCTCGATGATGCGCCAGCCGAACAGCATCAGCAGGATCGGGCCGAGGTAGATCGGCAGGTAGCCGAGGCCGTTGCGCACCGCGCTGCCGACGGCGCCGTAGAAGGTCCACGAGGAGCAGTAGACCGCCAGCGCGAGGCTGTACACCGCCGGACGCAGCCACGGGCGGTCTGGGTACATCGGCCGGCGGTCGCCCCACCATGCCACCGTGAACAGCAGCGCGGCGTAGCCGACCGAGACCAGCAGCAGGATCCAGCTCGAGACCAACCCGATCGCCTCCCCTCACCCGGCCCGCGAGTGTACTGCGGCGCATGGTGCGGCGCTTGCCTCGGGCCCGGGTTGCGCGCAATCTGACAACGCTGTCACGTGCCCACGGCGCCCGGCCGGCGCCCTGCACCAGGGAGAGGGAATGCAGCACGACCAGAACCGGGCCGCGCCCGCGGCGGATCCATCCGCGCGCCTGTCCTTCCGCGAGAAGGCCGGCTACGGCCTCGGCGACTTCGGCTTCAACCTGTACTGGGCCAACGTCTCGGCCTTCCTGCTGATCTTCTACACCGACGTGATGGGCCTCGGCGCCGCGGCGATCGGCACCATGATGCTGGTCACCCGCCTGGTGGACGCGGTCACCGACCCGCTGATGGGCGCCGTCGCCGACCGCACCCGCACCCGCTGGGGACGGTTCCGCCCGTACATGCTGTGGGGCGCGCTGCCGCTGGCGGCCAGCGGCGTGCTGGTGTGGAGCGTGCCCGGCCTGGACGGGGACGGGCGCCTGGTGTGGGCGTACGCGACCTTCACCCTGATGATGTTGGCCTACACCGTGATGGCGATGCCGTACTCGGCGCTGTCCGGGGTGATGACCTCCGACAGCCAGCAGCGCACCACGCTGATCAGCTTCCGCTTCATCGCCGCCTTCGCCGGCACCACCGCGGTCAACGCGCTGACCCTGGACCTGGTGCGCTGGCTGGGGCGCGGCGACGAGCAGCTGGGCTGGCAGCTGACCATGGCGCTGTACGGCCTGGTCGCGGTGGCCTGCTTCGCCACGGTGTTCGCCAGCACCCGCGAGCGCATCCAGCCGCCGCCGCAGCAGCGCAGCGCGGTGCGCCAGGACGTCGTGGACCTGCTGCACAACCGCCCGTGGCTGGTGCTGTTCGTGCTGGCTCTGGTGATCATGATCACCATCGTGATGCGCACCGGCTCGCTGGTGTACTACCTCAAGTACCACGTCGAGCGGCCGGAGCTGACCGGGCTGTTCCTGGGCGCCTACTCGATCGCGCTGGCGGTGGGCGCGGCGGCCACGCCGCTGATGACCCGCTTCCTCGACAAGCGCACCCTGCTGATGCTGCTGATGGGCGGCGTGGGCGTGCTCAGCTGCGCGATGTACTTCGTGCCGCCGCAGCAGGTGTGGGTGATGCTGGGCCTCAACACCCTGGTCGGGCTGATGCTGGGGCCGAAGTCGCCGCTGGCGTTCTCCATGTACGCCGACTGCGCCGACTACACCGAATGGAAGACCGGCCGCCGCGCCACCGCGATGACCTTCGCCGCCGCCGCGTTCTCGCAGAAGATGGGCGGCGCCATGGCCTCGGCCGGCATCGCCTGGACCCTGGCGGCGCTGGGCTACGTGGCCAACGAGGCGCAGTCGGACGCCTCGCGCCTGGGCATCGTCCTGCTGCTGACGGTGATCCCCGGCGTGGTGGCGCTGCTGGCGGCGTGGCTGATGCGTTTCTATCCGCTGGATGCGGCCGCGCTGGAGCGCATCCAGGGCGAACTGGAGGCAAGGCGGGAAGCACAGGCATGAACGGCAAGCAGACCATCGACAGCGTGCCCGGCGTGGGCGGATTCCGCGAACAGGGGCGGCGCTTCGTGCTGGAGAGCCCCACGGCGATGTCGCAGGCGTCCACCTTCCTGTGGAACCGGCGCATGCTGCTGCAGCTCAACTGCCGCGGTTATGCCACCGCGCAGTTCATGCAACCGGAGCCGTCCAAGTACGCGCATGCGCCGGTGCTGGAGGCGAAAACCTTCATGCAGCCGGAGCAGCCGTACTACGCCCACCACCCGGGACGCTTCTGCTACGTCCGCGACGAGGACACCGGCAGCCTGTTCTCGGCGCCGCACGCGCCTGTCAACCGGCATCCGGACGCGTTCGCGTTCTCGGTGGGCGCCGGCGACGTGGCCTGGACGGTGCTGTGCCACGGCATCGAGGTGGCGATGGCGGTGCGCCTGGCCGCCGACGACGTGGCCGAGCTGTGGAGCATCCGCGTGCGCAACGTGTCCGGGCGCCGGCGCCGGATCAGCCTGTACCCGTACTTCCCGGTCGGCTACATGTCGTGGATGAACCAGGGCGGGCGCTACCGGCCGGACCTGGGCGGCATCGTCTGCGGCAGCGTCACCCCGTACCAGAAGGTCGCCGAGTGGTTCCGCCAGCGCGAGTTCAAGGACCTCACCGTGCTGCTGCACGAGCGCGCGCCGGACGCCTGGGAGGCCAACCAGGCCGCGTTCGAGGGCGAGGGCGGGCTGCACGCGCCGGACGCGGTGGCCCGGCACGAGGCCCTGGCCTGCGGCGACGCCCTGTACGAGACCCCGACCGCGGCGCTGCAGTACCGCCTGGTGCTGGAGCCGGAGCAGGAGGAGGAACTGCGCTTCCTGTTCGCCCCCGCGCACGATGACGAGGAGATCCGCGCGCTGCGCGGGCGCCACCTCTCGGCCGAGGGCTTCGCCGCCGCGGCCGCGGCGACCGAGCGCTACCTGGCCGAAGGCGCCGGCTGCGTGCGCATCGACTCGCCGGATCCGTGGCTGGACCACTTCGCCAACCACTGGCTGCCCCGCCAGGTCTACTACCACGGCGATTCCAACCGCCTGACCACCGACCCGCAGACCCGCAACTTCCTGCAGGACCACATGGGCATGGCCTACCTGCGCCCGGCCACCGCGCGCGCGGCGTTCGTGCACGCGCTGTCGCAGCAGCGCGCCGACGGCTCCATGCCCGACGGCATCCTGCTGGTGGAGGGTGCGGAGCTGAAGTACATCAACCAGGTGCCGCACACCGACCACTGCGTGTGGCTGCCGGTATGCCTGCAGGCCTACCTGGACGAGACCGGCGACGACGCGATCCTCGACGAGGTGGTCGCCGGCGGCGACGGCGCCAGCGCCAGCGTGGCCGAGCGCATCGACCGCGCCATGCACTGGCTCCTGGCCCAGCGCGACGAACGCGGCCTCAGCTACATCGCCCAGGGCGACTGGTGCGACCCGATGAACATGGTCGGCTGGAAGGGCCGCGGCGTGTCCGGCTGGCTGTCGCTGGCCAGCGCCCACGCCCTGCGCCTGTGGGCCGACATCAGCGCCCGCCACGGCCGTCCCGATGCCGTGTTCCGCGAGGGCGCCGATGCCTTCAACGCTGCGGTCAACGCGCACCTGTGGGATGGTGACTGGTACGGCCGCGGCATCACCGACGACGGCGTGGTGTTCGGCGTGCGCGACGACAGCGAAGGCCGCATCTACCTCAACCCGCAGAGCTGGGCGATGCTCAGCGGCGCGGCCGACGAGGCGCGGCGTGCCAAGCTGCTGCGCGCGGTGGACGAGCACCTGCTCTCGCCGTACGGGGCGGCCATGCTCGACCCGCCGTACACCGGCATGCGCGAGGACGTGGGCCGCCTGACCCAGAAATTCCCCGGCTCGGCCGAGAACGGCGCGGTCTACAACCACGCCGCCGCGTTCTACCTGCACGCGCTGTTCCGCGCCGGCGAGGCCGACCGCGCCTGGCAGGTGCTGCGCGCCATGCTCCCGGGCCCGGACCCGGAGGACATGTTGCAGCGCGGCCAGCTGCCGGTGTTCGTGCCCAACTACTACCGCGGCGCCTGGCGCCTGCATCCGCGCACCGCCGGCCGCTCCAGCCAGCTGTTCAACACCGGCACCGCGGCCTGGCTGTACCGCTGCCTGGTCGAGGACCTGTTCGGCCTGCGCGGCGAGGGCAACGCCCTGCGCATCGCCCCGCAGCTGCCCTCGCACTGGAATTCGGCCAGGGCATCGCGGCGGTTCCGCGGCGCGCAGGTCGAGCTGGAGGTCGAGCGCGCGGCCGGCGTGCAGGCGATGCGCGTGCAGCTCGATGGCCAGCCGCTGGCCGATGGCCTGCTGCAGCCGGTCGAGGCCGGCCGCATCTACCGAGTGCGAGTCGAGCTGCCGCTTGCCGGAGGTGGTACGGCATGAGCGCGCCGGTACGGGTGGCGGTGGTGATGGGCGTGTCCGGCAGCGGCAAGACCACGCTGGCCCAGGCGCTGGCCCAGGCCTGGGATGCGACCTTCCTCGATGCCGACGACTTCCACAGCGAGGAGGCGCGGGCGCGCATGGCTTCCGGCCAGCCGCTGACCGACGAAATGCGGGTGCCGTGGGTGCAGCGCATCGCCGCCGAACTGCGGCACCGGGTCGCGGCCGGCGAGCGCGTCACCCTCGCGTTCTCGGGCCTGCGCCGGCGCCACCGCGACATGCTGCGCGCCACCGGGCTGCCGCTGCGCTTCCTGTTCCTGCATGGCGACGCTGGCCTGATCGCCGCGCGCATGCGCCAGCGTAGCGGGCACTACATGCCGGTGGCCCTGCTGGACAGCCAGTTCGCCACCCTGCAGCCGCCGCTCGGCGAGTCCGACGTGACGCCCATCGCCGCGGCGCTGGAGCCGCAGGCGCAACTGGACGCGGCGCTGCGCTCGATCGGCGCGGGCTAGGCCGGAAGATCCCCCCAGGCGCGGGCCACGTCCCGTGCCTGCACGCGCAGTTCCGGCACCGCCAGGCTTTCCCAGGCTTCGCCGATGCGCAGGCTGCCGATGACGCGCAGCTCCCCGCGCGCTTGGCCGGCGGCATCGAGCAGGCGGCCGTCGGCGTCGGTGGCCAGGCCGATCCCGTGCGCGCCCGGCATGGCCAGGCCTTCGCCCAGCAGCTGCTCCAGCAGCGGGTTGCGCATGGCCTGCACGCGCAGCTCCACGCCGGTGGCATTGACCACGTGGTCCACGTCCAGCACCAGTTCGCGGCCATGGCGGTCGCGCGCGCCCACCTGCACGCAGCGCGGCGCGGCGGCGACCCGGTCCAGGCGAGCGCGGTGCAGCTGCAGGCGGCCGCTGCCGGCCAGCTGCCGCAGCACCGCGCCGGCCTCGGGGGCGATGCGGTGGCGGTGGATGTCCCAGTAGCGCACGACGTGGCGCAGGAAGCGGCGCTGGTCGGCCGCGTCCAGCGAGCGCCACAGCGCCTGTACCTGCGGGCGCAGGCGCTCCATGACCGCCTGCCAGGGCAGGCCCGCGGCGGCGGCCGCGGCCACCCGTTGGCGCAGGGCGCGCAGCCGCGCGCGCAGGCCTAGGGCCAGCAGCGCGTCCACGTCCAGGCCGGCGTCCACCGGGGAATCCGGCACGTGCGCCAGCGGCAGCAGGCCGTGGCGCGAGAGCAGGTGCACCGGGCCGCGATGGCCGCCGGCTTCCAGGGTCAGGACCACGTCGACCATGCTCAGCCCGGTGCCGACGATGCAGACCCGTGCCTGCGCCGCGATCGCCGCCAGTCCCTCGCTGTCCCAGGCCTGCAGCAGCTGCGGCGCGGCCAGGGCACCGGCGCCGCGCGCCGGCAGCGGACGCAGGGCGTTGCCGGTGGCCAGCAGCACCCGTGCCGCGCCGGCGCTGCCGCCGTCCCACTGCAGGCGCAGGCCGCCGTCGCGGCGCTGCAGGGCGGTGATGCGGTGCCGGTGCAGCTCCAGCGTGGCCGGGCTGCTGGCGCGCGCCTCCTCCAGGCGCTGGCCCAGGTAGGCGGCGTAGTCGCGGCGCGGCAGGTAGCGTCCGGACAGGTCGCCGGCGCCGGCGTATTCCGCGCGCCCGGCCAGCCAGTGCAGGAAATCGGCCGGCTCCTCCGGCAGCGCGCTCATCTTCCCGGCGGGGACGTTGAGCAGGTGCTCGGGGCGGCGGGTGGAGTAGGCCACGCCCTCGCCCGGGCGCGGTGCCGGTTCGTAGATCGCGATCCGCAGCCCGGGCCGCGCCTGGCGCAGCAGGTGGATGGCGGCCAGGGTGCCGGCGGCGGCGCCGCCGACGATGGCGATGTCGTGGTCGCGATGCATCGGGCGATTGTACCGGTTGAAACCGTCGCGGCCGGCGCAAAGAAAAAGCCCGCCGGGCGGCGGGCTTCTTCCGGGACGGGAGGCGACCAGTTACTTGATCTTGCCTTCCTTGTAGATCACGTGCTTGCGAACGACGGGATCGTACTTCTTGATCTCCATCTTGTTCGGCGTGTTCTTCTTGTTCTTGTCGGTGGTGTAGAAGTGGCCGGTGCCGGCCGAGGAGATCAGGCGGATCTTGTCGCGCTTGGAAGCCATGGTCGGTTACTCCTCAGATCTTCTCGCCGCGGGCACGCAGCTCGGCCAGGACGGCGTCGATGCCGTTCTTGTCGATGGTGCGCAGGGCAGCGGTGGAAACACGCAGCTTCACCCAACGGTTCTCCGAAGCCACCCAGAAGCGGCGCTCGTGCAGGTTGGGGAGGAAACGGCGGCGGGTCTTGTTGTTGGCGTGCGAGACGTTGTTGCCGGTCTGCACGCCCTTGCCGGTGACTTGGCAAACGCGGGACATACGCACCTCGGAAGGTCTGGTGTCGCCCATAGCCCGGGAGACGGCGGCCCCGCCGGCCATGCCCCGGTGGGCCTGGCCGAACGCGATGCGGGAAGGGGTTCGCCTGCAGGGGGGCCCGGATCGCGTTCCCGGGCCGATCCGGCAACGGCCGGACGCAGCGAGCCGTGCATTATGCGCGGCCAAGTGCCTGGTTGCAACCGGGTTCGCCCCCCCGGGCGGCCGGTGCCGGCCCTAGTGCGGGGCCTTGTCGCGCTTCCAGCCGCGGTGGCGGATGTCCAGGTACAGGCTGTAGATCGCGGTGAAGGCGGGGAACAGGTTCTGCAGCACCCCCACCGAGTCCTGCTTGGCCGAGAACAGGAAGTAGCTGAGCGTCATCAGGCTGCCGAGCACGCTCATGTACCAGAACAGGCGCGGGATCACCGGCTTGCCGGCCTTGCGCGAGGCCAGGAACTGGACCAGCCAGCGGCCGCCGAACATCAGCGCGCCGGTGTAGCCGATCAGCTTCCAGCCAGTGATGTGCAGGCCGGTCCAGTAGAGCCATTCCAGCGGCTGGTCCAGCAGCGACATCAGAGTTCCTCCACCCGGGTGCGGTGGCTGCGCGCGATCAGCCAGGCCACCCCGCGCAGGTCGCGGATGCCCACCAGGGCCCGGCCCAGGTTGTTGTACTTGGACACCCCGGCGGTGCGCGCGCGGTGGCTGACCGGCACGCTGACCGTCTTCCAGCCGGCGCGCTGCACCAGCGCCGGCAGGTAGCGGTGCATGTGGTCGAAGTAGGGCAGGTCGAGGAACACCTCGCGCTCGAACAGCTTGATCCCGCAGCCGGTGTCCGGGGTGTCGTCGCGCAGCAGGCGGCAGCGGATGCGGTTGGCCCAGCGGCTGGCCCAGCGCTTGGAGCCGGAGTCCTGGCGGTCCACCCGCCAGCCGGCGAACAGCTTGACCTCCGGCGCGGCCGCGTCGCGCGCGGCCAGCAGCCTGGGGATGTCGGCTGGGTCGTTCTGGCCGTCGCCGTCGAGGGTGGCGATCCAGGCCCCGCGCGCGGCCTTGACCCCGTTGCGCACCGCCGCGCTCTGCCCGCTCTGCGCCGCGTGGTGCAGCACCCGCAGCTCGGGCACCTGCGCCTTGAGCGAGCGCAGCACCGCCAGTGAGTCGTCGGCCGAGTGGTCGTCCACGTACACGATCTCGAACGCCAGCCGCCCGCGCAGGGCGGCCACGATCTCGGCCACCAGCGGGGCGATGTTGTCGCGCTCGTTGTGGACCGGCACGACCACCGAGAGCCCGGGTGCCGGGGGGTGGGGCTGGGAAGCGGTCATCAGGCGTCCTTTCCGAAGTAGTCGCGGCACCACTGCACCACCGGCGGCAGGCCCTGCTCGATCGGGGTGCGCGGCTCGAAGCCGAACGCCTCGCGCGCGCGGCGGGTGTCGGCCATGGTGCGGACCATGTCGCCCGGCTGCATCGGCCGGTAATGGCGCACGGCCTCGCGGCCGGCAGCCGCGGCGATCACGTCGATGAAGCGCTCCAGCTCCACCGGGGTGTGGTTGCCCAGGTTGAACACCTCGTGGCGCTCGCCGCCGTCGGCGCGGTCCAGCGCGCCCAGTACCCCGGCGACGATGTCGTCGACGTGGGTGAAGTCGCGCTGCATGCGGCCGTGGTTGAACACCTCGATCGGGCGCCCGGCCAGGACCGCGCGCGAGAACAGCAGCGGCGCCATGTCCGGGCGGCCCCAGGGGCCGTACACGGTGAAGAAGCGCAGGCCGGTGGCGCGCAGCCCGTACAGCTGGGCGTAGGTGTAGGCCATCAGCTCGTTGGCGGCCTTGGTCGCCGCGTACAGCGAGCGCGGCCGGTCCACGCGCTGGTCCTCGGAGAACGGCGGGGTCGCCGAGTCGCCGTAGACCGAGCTGCTGGAGGCGTAGACCAGGTGTTCGACATCGCCATGCCGGCACTGCTCCAGCACGTTGACGAAGCCTTCCAGGTTGGAGGCCACGTAGGCGTGCGGGTTCTGCAGCGAGTAGCGCACCCCGGCCTGGGCGGCCAGGTGCACGACCCGGCGTGGGCGGACCTCGGCGAACAGCGCGGCCAGGCCCTGGCGGTCGGCCAGGTCCAGGCGCCGGATGTCCACCCGCGGACACAGTGCGGCGACCCGGTCGCGCTTGAGCGCCGGGTCGTAGTAGTCGTTGTAGTTGTCCAGGCCGACGACCTGGTCGCCGCGTGCGGCGAGGGCCCGGCAGGTATAGGCGCCAATGAAGCCGGCGGCGCCCGTGACGAGGACGGTCATGGGGTGGGGGTGCCCGTGTCAGTTGGCGACATTGTCGCGCTTGCGCCCACGGGGCGGAACCTCCGCCGCGCGCCTCAGCCGCGCGGCCCGCGCAGGCGTTCGAGGATGCCGTCCAGGGTGTCCAGGTCGGTGTAGTGGATCACCAGCTTGCCCTTGCCGCCGCGGCCGTGGGCGATGGCGACCTTGGCGCCGAGGGTCTCCGACAGTTCGGTCTCCAGCGAGGCGATGTCCGGCTGCTGCACCTTCGCGGCCCTGGCCTTGCGCGCGGCGCTGCCGGTTACCGGGACCTTGCCGGCGGCGAACTGCTGGGCGCGGTGCTCGACCTCGCGCACCGACCAGCCGTTCTCGGCGGCCTCGTGGGCCAGCTTGCTGGCAAGCTCCGGCGACAGGGTCAGCAGGGCGCGGGCATGGCCCATCTCCAGGCGGCGGGCCTCGACCAGGGCGCGGATCGCCGGCGGCAGGTCGAGCAGGCGCAGCAGGTTGGACACCGCCGCGCGCGAGCGGCCGACCGCGGCGGCGGCCTCGGCGTGGGTCAGGGAGAACTCGTCGATCAGCCGCTGCAGGGCCTGCGCCTCTTCCAGTGGGTTGAGGTCCTCGCGCTGGATGTTCTCGATCAGCGCCATGGCGATGACCGTGCGGTCGTCCAGCTCGCGCAGGACCACCGGCACCTCGGCCAGGCCGGCCAGCTGCGAGGCGCGCCAGCGGCGCTCGCCGGCCACGATCTCGTAGCGGTCCGGGGCGATCTCGCGCACGACGATCGGCTGGATCACCCCCTGGGCCTGGATCGAGGCCGACAGCTCCTCCAGCTTGGCCGGGTCCATGTCGCGGCGCGGCTGGTACTTGCCCGGCTGCAGCTGGCCCACCGGCAGGGTGCGCAGCACGTCGCCCGGCTGTGGCGCCTCCGGCTCCAGCACCACCGGCGCGGCCGCGCCGGCGGCGCCCTTGGGGCCGAGCAGGGCTTCCAGGCCGCGGCCGAGGCCGCGTTTCTTGGCGGTGGCCATCAGACTGCCTCCACGTAGTTCTGCGGGGCGGCCTGGGTCCGCGCCGCCTGGCGGCGGATCACCTCGCCGGCCAGGCCCAGGTAGGCCACGCCGCCGCGCGAGGCGCTGTCGTAGCCGACGATGCTCTGGCCGTGGCTGGGCGCCTCGGCCAGGCGCACGTTGCGCGGCACGATGGTGCGGAACACGCGGTCGCCGAAGTGTTCGATCAGTTCGGCCGAGACCGCGTTGGCCAGGTTGTTGCGCACGTCGAACATGGTCCGCAGCACCCCCTCGATCTCCAGCCCCGGGTTGAGCCGCTGGCGCAGCGCCTCGATGGTCTCCATCAGCGCGCTCAGGCCCTCCAGGGCGTAGTACTCGCACTGCATCGGCACGATCACCGAGTCGGCCGCGGTCAGCGCGTTCAGGGTGAGCAGGGACAGCGCCGGCGGGCAGTCGATGATGATGAAGTCGTAGTCGCCGCGCAGCGGCTCCAGCGCGGCCTTCAGCCGCTGCTCGCGGCCCTCGACTTCCATCAGCTGGATCTCGGCCGCGGTCAGGTCGATGTTGCCCGGCAGCAGGTCGAAGTCCTCGGCGGTGCGGACCACGGTGGAGCGGGCGTCGCGCTCGCCCAGCAGGACGTCGCAGCTGGAGGCCTCGACCTCGCGCTTGTCCACCCCGCTGCCCATGGTGGCGTTGCCCTGCGCGTCCAGGTCGACCAGCAGCACCCGGCGGGGCGCGCGCGCCAGCGCTGCGGCCAGGTTGACGGCCGTCGTGGTCTTGCCGACGCCACCTTTCTGGTTGGCGATGGCGATGATGCGGGCCATGGGCGGCTGCCTCGGGACGGGGACGCGGGGGGTCCGGAACGGGCCATTATGCGGATTTCACGCCGCCCGGCCCACCTCCACCAGGTGCCGCTCGGCCCCCAGCCCCGGTACGTCCAGCGGATGGACCGCCAGCGCGGCCCAGCCGGCGGGCAGGGCGGTGATCTCCTCGGCCGGGGCCACGCCCTTCATCGCCAGCAGGCGGCCGTCGGCGGCCAGCAGGTGGCCGCCGACCTCCAGGATCCCGGCCAGGGTGTCCAGGGCGCGGGCGGTGATCTGGGCGTAGGCGCCCGGCTCGGCCACCGCCTCGGCCCGCGATTCCAGCACCCGGGCGTTGCCCAGCTTGAGCTGGCGCACCGCCTCGCGCAGGAACCGGGCCTTCTTGCCATTGCTCTCCACCAGGGTCACCTGCACGTCCGGGCGGGCGATGGCCAGCGGGATGCCGGGCAGCCCGGGGCCGGTGCCCAGGTCGGCCAGCGCCCCGGGGCGCACGTAGGGGTGCATGGCCAGGGAATCGAGCAGGTGGCGGGTGACCATCTCCTCCGGGTCGCGGATGGCGGTCAGGTTGTAGGTGCGGTTCCAGCGCAGCAGCAGCGCCAGGTAGTCCAGCAGCGGGGGGGCCAGGGCCGGGTCCAGGCCCAGCGCGGCCAGGCCGTCGGCCAGCCGCCGGCGCAGCGGTTCGGGGAGAGGGGTATCCATGGGCGCGATTATCGCCCGCCGCGGCTAGTCCCGTGGGCGCCAGGCCAGGGCGGCGTGGTAGCCGTCCTGCGGGATCCACTCGTGCAGCTGCCAGTCGCCGGCCGCACCCAGGCCCGGGTCGCAGGCATGCAGGCGCAGCGGCGCGCCGGGGTCCCCGGCGCGGAATTCCAGCCGGTGCAGGCCGAAGGCCAGGCCGCGGCCGTGTGCCTTCAGCACCGCCTCCTTGGCGCACCACAGGCGCACGAACTCCGGCTCGCGCAGTTCCGCCGGCAGCGCCTGCAGCCACTCCGCCTCGGCAGGGGCGAAGAAGCGCCGCGCCAGTTCCAGCGCGCGCGGACGCGGCCGGAAGCGCTCCAGGTCCACGCCCAGTACCACCTCACGCCCGAACGCAAGCAGCAGGCGCTCGCCGCTGTGGCTCCAGCCGGCATCGAAGTCGTCGTACGGCGCGAGCAGGCGCGGCCGCCCATGCGCGTCGCGTTGCAGCGGCAGCGGCTCCTCCGGCGCGCGCTGCAGCCAGCGCGCCAGGGTGGCATGCACCTGCGGCTCGCCGCGCTGCCCGGGTGCGTAGGGCAGCGCGTGCACCTGCACCGGGCCGAAGCGCCAGGCTTCAGCCATGGCGGCATCCCGCGCGATGCGCGCGTGCATGCGGCGGATGCATCCCTTGCACGGTAGCTTCACGGCAGCGGGGGTCTGATTGGCCCGCACCCCCGCAGCCGCGGGGTGACCTACGCGGACTCGAGGAGAGGGACGTCATGGGCATCATCATCTGGTTGATCGTGGGCGGTATCGTCGGCTGGCTTGCGAGCCTGATCATGCGGCGCGACGCGCAGCAGGGCATCCTGCTGAACATCATCGTCGGCATCGTCGGCGCGGTGCTGGCCGGATGGATCTTCGGCGGCGGCATCAACGAAGCCATCACCATCCGCACCTTCCTGTTCTCGCTGATCGGCGCGGTGATCCTGCTGGCGATCGTCAACCTGTTCACGCGCGGACGCGTGCGCTGAGCCGGCAAAACGGAACGACGAGGAGGCGTGGGCCCGGGATTTCCCGGGCCTTCGCCTTCCCGGGCCCCGCTCAGGCGGCCAGTTCGATCCATGCCGGGGCGTGGTCGCTGGGCCGCTCCCAGGTGCGCGGCTCGCGGTCGATGCCGGCGGCGGCGACCTGTCCCCGCAGCGCTTCGGACACCAGGGTCAGGTCGATGCGCAGGCCGAGGTTGCGGCGGAACGCGGCCATCCGGTAGTCCCACCAGCTGAACACCCCGCCCTCCTGGTGCAGCAGGCGGTAGCCGTCGTGCAGGCCCACGTCCAGCAGTCCGCGCAGCGCGGCGCGCTCGGCGGCGGAGGTGAGGATGTGGTTCTCGTTCCACACCGCCGGATCGTGCACGTCGCGCTCGTCCGGGGCGATGTTGAAGTCGCCCAGCACCACCAGCTTCGGGTGCTGCCGCGCTTCCTGCTCCAGCCAGTTCCGCACCGCGGCCAGCCACGCCAGCTTCAGTTCGTACTTCTCGGTACCCACGTCCTGGCCGTTGACCACGTACAGGTTGACCACGCGCAGGTCGCCGATGGTCGCGCTGATGGCGCGCTTGTGCTCGTGCTCGAACCCGGGGACGCCGACCAGCACGTCGCGCGGCGCCTCGCGCGAGAGGATGGCCACGCCGTTGTAGGTCTTCTGCCCGGAGAACACGCTGCGGTAGCCCAGCGCGGCCAGGGTCGCGTCCGGGAACTTGTGGTCCTCCAGCTTGGTTTCCTGCAGCCCGACGATGTCCGGCGCGAAGGCGCGCAGCCACTGTTCCAGGTGCGGCATGCGCACGTTGAGCGAGTTGACGTTCCAGGAGGCGATCTTCATGGCGACGCAGGCATGGGGCGTGCGCGCATTATCCGGGTTTTGCGCCGCGGCGCTGGACTTCGCCGCCGATCCGCGCACCATCTGCGGCAGGCCCCCGACACCTTGCCCCTCCCGAGCATGCGCACCTGCACCGACCTGGCCGCCGCGATCGGCCACACCCCGCTGATCCGCCTGCGCCGCGCCTCGGAGCTGACCGGCTGCGAGATCCTCGGCAAGGCCGAGTTCCTCAACCCTGGCGGCTCGGTCAAGGACCGCACCGCGCTGGGCCTGCTGCTGGATGCCGAGCGCAGCGGTGCGCTGCGCCCGGGCGCGACCATCGTCGAGGGCACCGCCGGCAATACCGGCATCGGCCTGGCGCTGCTGGGCGCCAGCCGCGGCTACCGCACCATCATCACCATGCCCGCCACCCAGAGCCGGGAGAAGATCGAGGCCCTGCGCGTGACCGGGGCCGAGGTGCGGCTGGTGCCGGCGGTGCCCTACGCCAACCCGGAGCACTACGCGCACCAGGCGCGGCGCCTGGTCGAGCGGATGAACGCCGGGGCGCCGGGCAGCGCCTGGTTCGCCAACCAGTTCGACAACACCGCCAACCGCGACTTCCACCAAGCCACCACCGGGGTGGAGATCTGGGAGCAGACCGGCGGCCGCATCGACGGCTTCGTCTGCGCCACCGGCACCGGCGGCACCCTCGCCGGCGTGGGCCGCGCGCTGAAGGCGCGCAAGCCCGGGGTGGCCATCGCCCTGGCCGATCCGGCCGGCTCGGCGCTGGCCAGCTACGTCAACACCGGGGAACTGACGTCCGAAGGTGGTTCGATCACCGAGGGCATCGGCTCCAGCCGGATCACCGCCAACTTCCGGGACGCGCCTGTGGATTACGCCTGGTCGATCCCGGACAGCGAATCGCTGCCCTGGGTACACGAGCTGATGGCCCACGAAGGCCTGGGCGTGGGCGGCTCCAGCGGGGTGAACATCGCCGGCGCGGTGCGCCTGGCGCGGGAACTGGGCCCCGGGCACACGATCGTCACCGTGCTGGCCGACGGCGCCACCCGCTACCAGGGCAAGCTGTTCAACCCGGCCTTCCTGCGCGGCAAGGGCCTGCCGGTGCCGGAGTGGCTGGAGCGCGCGTTCCCGGAACCGGCCTGAGGCTCAGGCGCCGGGGGCCTGGTCCAGCGCCGGCACTGGCGCACCCTCGCCTTCGCCGTCGCGCATCAGGCGCGCGGCCATCCAGGCCGCGGCCAGCATCATCGCCGCGCCGAACACGGCCACCGCGCGCATGGCATCGGTGAACGCGGTGCGCGCGGCCTCGGCGAACGCGCCGCCGTCGGCCAGGCCGCCGGCCACCGACATCGCCCCGCCCAGGGTGGCCAGGGCGCGTGCGCCCTCGGCCGGTTCCAGGCCCGCCGGCAGCGCCGGGCCCAGCCACAGCCGGAACAGCAGCATGCCGGCGCTGCCGAGCACGGCGATGCCCAGCGCACCGCTCAGTTCGGCGCTGGTCTCCGACAGCGCCGAGGCCGCCCCGGCGCGCTCCGGCGGCGCGGTGGTGATGATCAGCTCGTTGCCCACCGTCATCACCGGCGCCAGGCCGATGCTCATCGCGATCATCCCGGCGACCAGGAACCACAGCGCGTGCGGCGGCGTCACCAGCGCGGTGACGACGAACCCGGCGGCGGCCAGCACCAGCCCGCGCACCATCACCCGGCGCGCGCCCCAGTGCCGCGCCAGCCGCGGCGCCAGCAGCGAGCCGGCGGTGAAGCACACCGACCACGGGATGGTGGCCAGGCCCGCCTGCAGCGGGGTCAGTCCCAGCACCAGCTGCAGGTACTGGGTCATGAAGATGTAGACGCCCATCATTGCCAGGCCGGTGAGGGCGTAGGCCATGATCGCGGCGGAAAACGCCGGGCGCCGGAACAGGGTCACGTCCAGGAACGGATACGGCAGGTGCCGCTGCCGGCGCACGAACATCGCGCCCAGGGCGATGCCGGCCAGAAGCACGGCGATGCCGCGTGGATCCACGCCATGTTCGGCGATGCGCTTGAGCCCGTAGACCACGGCCAGCACCGCGCCCAGCGACTGCAGCATGCTGGCCAGGTCCAGCCTGCCGGCGTCGGGGTCGCGGTACTCCGGCAGCAGCTTCGGCCCCAGCACCAGCAGCAGCACCATCACCGGCACCGCGGCCAGGAACACCGCGCCCCACCAGAACCATTGCAGCAGCAGGCCGCCGACCAGCGGGCCGATCGCGCCGCCGACCGAGAACGCGGCGATCCACACGCCGATCGCGAACTGGCGCTCGTGCTCGTCATGGAACATGTTGCGGATCAGCGACAGGGTCGAGGGCGCCAGGGTCGCGCCGGCCACGCCCAGCAGGGCGCGCATCGCCACCAGGGTTTCCGCGCTGCGCGAGAACGCGGCCATGACCGAGGCCACGGCGAACGCGGCCGCGCCGGCCAGCAGCAGCTTGCGCCGGCCGATGCGGTCGCCCAGCGTGCCCATGGTGATCAGGAAACCGGCCACCAGGAAGCCGTAGATGTCCACGATCCACAGCAGCTGGCTGGCGCTGGGATCCAGCTGCGCGCTGATCGCCGGCAGTGCCAGGTTCAGCACGGTCAGGTCCATCGCGTAGACCAGGCAGGGAAGGGCGATGATGGCCAGGCCGATCCATTCGCGGCGGGTGGCCTTGGGGGCGGAAAGCGGCTGGGGCATTGTCTCGGGGAAAGCTGGGGGCCTGCCACTGCGACGAGCGGCATGCGGGGTTTTCGACGGACGGCGCCCAGGCCTGCGGTGCCGGGACTACCGCAGCAGGAATCCGATGAGGCGCGCCAGCCTTGCGTAGGGCGGCCGCAGCAGGTCACTGGCGCTGCGCCGAGGTTGCCACAGCACCGGCAACTGCTTGCTGAAGGCATCGAAGCCGGCGCGGCCGTGGTAGGCGCCCATGCCGCTGGGGCCGACGCCGCCAAACGGCAGGTGCTCGGCGGCGAAGTGCAGCAGGGTGTCGTTGACGGTGACGCCGCCGGCCAGCACCGAGCCGAGCACCCGCTCGATCTCGCCGCGCTCGGCGGAGAACGGGTACAGCGCCAGCGGCCGCGGGCGCGCGTTGACGAAGCCGATAGCCGCCTCCAGCGAGTCCACCGCCAGCACCGGCAGGACCGGGCCGAAGATTTCCTCGCGCATCAGCGCGATGTCCTCCGGCGGGTCCAGCACCAGGGTCGGCGCGAACAGGCGCCGCGCCGGGTCGTGGCCATCCACCAGCGGTAGCACCTCGCAACCGCGCGCGCGGGCCTCGTCCAGCCAGGCCTGCAGGCGCGCGAACTGGGCCTGGTCGATGATCCGGGTGTAGTCGCCGGCCTGCCCGGACAGGTCCCCGTAGCGGGCCAGGGCTTCGGCGCGCAGTGCTGCGACCAGGGCATCGCGGCGTTCGCGGCCGCCGACCACCAGCGCGTAGTCCGGGGCGATGCAGGTCTGGCCGCCGTTGAACCACTTGCCGGTGGCCAGGCGCGCGGCGGCCCGTTCCGGCGGATACGAGGGACAGACGATGGCCGGCGACTTGCCTCCCAGCTCCAGGGTCAGCGGGGTGAGGTTGGCCGCCGCGGCGGCCATGACCTTGCGCCCGACCGCGGTCGAACCGGTGAACACCAGGTGGTCCAGCGGCAGCGCGGCGAACGCCGCGCCGACGTCGGCGCCGCCCTGGGCCACGGCCACGCGGTCGGCGGGGAACACCTCCTGGAGCAACTCGCGCAGGAAGCGCGAGGTGGCGGGCGTGGCCTCGGAGGGCTTGAGGTAGACGTGGTTGCCGGCGGCGATCGCGGTGGCCAGCGGCACCAGCGCCAGGTTCACCGGGTAGTTCCACGGCGAGATCACCCCGACCACGCCCAGCGGCTCGCTGCGCAGCTGCGCGCGCGCCGGCCACAGCCGCCAGCCGGCCGAAACCCGGCGCGGCCGCATCCAGCCGCGCAGGTTGCGCAGCAGCAGGTCGATGGTGGACAGCACCGGCATGGCCTCGGCCAGCAGGCTTTCCTCGCGCGGGCGGTGGCCGAAGTCGGCGGCGATCGCTTCCACCATACGCGGCAGGCCCGCCTTCAGCGCCGCGCGCAGGGCGCGCAGGTCGTCGCGCCGCTGCGCATAGCCGGGGCGCTGCCCTTGCCAGGCCGCGCGCAGGCGCTGCAGGGTGGGCGCGAGTTCGGCCACCGCGGTGGGCGGGTCGACGGGCAGGGACTTGGCGGGGGCGGCAGGGGCATCCATGCGCGCAGTGTAGGGCCGCGCGCCGCCGCGCCTACAATGCGCCCATGCAAACGCCCAACCTGCGCCCCTACCTCGAACGCTTGCCCGTGCTCGGCCAGCGCGTGTACCTGGACCCGGCCGCCGTCGTGATCGGCGACGTGGAGCTGGGCGACGACGTCTCGGTGTGGCCGGGCTGCGTGCTGCGCGGCGACGTCAACCACATCCGCATCGGCGCGCGCAGCAACATCCAGGACGGCACCATCATCCACACCAGCCACCACAGCCCGTACAACAAGGGCGGCTACCCGACCCTGGTCGGCGAGGACGTGACCGTCGGCCACGGTGCGATCCTGCACGCCTGCACCATCGCCGACCTGTGCCTGGTCGGCATGGGCGCCCGCGTGCTCGACGGTGCCCGGGTGGAGAAGTACGGCTTCGTCGGCGCGGGCGCGGTGGTCGGTCCGGGCAAGGTGGTGGGCGAGGCCGAGCTGTGGCTGGGCAATCCGGCGCGCTTCGTGCGCAAGCTGGGCGAGCGCGAGATCGAGAGCCTGCACTACTCGGCCGCGCACTACGTGCGCCTGAAGGACGCCTACCTGGGGATGGCGCCGGCCGGCTGATCCGGCGTGGTGGCCGCCTCCAGCGCGGCCAGGATCGCCAGCGCCTCGGCGCGGCTGGCGCCGCACATCTCCGGGCCCGGGCGCAGCGAGGCGCACACGGCCGGCCGTTCCGGACGGCCGAACAGGCGGCAGCGCAGGGCCGCGTCCAGTTGCGGGCAGGGCATGCCCGCCGGCTTGCCGTGCGGCAGGCCGGGGATCGCCGAGGAGATCGACGGGGCGGTGCAGCAGGCGGCGCAACCGCTGCGGCACGCGAAGGCGGGGGCTGCCGGCGGATGCATGCGCCCAGTGTAGGCCCTGGCTGGGCAGGGCGCGCGGCGGCCGGTTAAAGTCGGCGGCGGGCAAGGAGCGGGGAACCCATGCCGCCACGGGCAGGCAAGCCGGCCAGCGAAGGCAGCAGCGCGACCGGCGCGCACGCGACCGGCGAACCCGCGCGCCTGCTCGACACCTACCGCGAGGTGGTCACCCCCGAGGGCGTGCCGCTGCACCTGCCGGCCGCCGGCCCGGTGCCGCGCGCGCTGGCCTGGCTGATCGACCTGGGCGTGCGGATGGCGATCATGCTCGTGCTCGGCACCGTGCTGGCCCTGATGGGCGGGCTCGGCCAGGGCCTGCGCCTGGTCCTGCTGTTCGCCGTGACCTGGGCCTACCCGATCGTGTGCGAGGTGGCCTGGGACGGGCAGACCCCGGGCAAGCGCGCCATGGGCCTGCGCGTGGTCGGCGGCGACGGCGCGCCGGTGGGCTGGCTGCAGGCGATCGTGCGCAACCTGCTACGCACGGTGGACGCGCTGCCGTTCGGCTACGCCACCGGCCTGGTCGCCAGCCTGTGCGACCGCCACGGACGCCGCGTCGGCGACCTGGTCGCCGACACCTTGGTGGTGCACGTGCCGCCGCCGGCCGCCGCGCCGCAGGTGCCGGCGGTGCCGGCGCGCGCGCCCGGGCAGCCGCTGCGCGCGGACGAACAGGCGGCGATCGTCGCCTTCGGCGAGCGCGCCCCGCAGCTGCCGCCGGCGCGCCGCGCGGAACTGGCCGGGCTGTTGCAGCCGCTGACCGGCGCCACCGGCGCCGCGGGCGTGGAGCGCCTGTACGGCATCGCCAACGCATTGCTGGGACGGCGATGAGGCAGGAGCAGTTCGTCGCCCGCCACCAGGCCGAATGGCAGGCGCTGGAGTACTGGCTGCGCCACCGCGGCAATGCCCGTGGCGCGCCCGCCCCCGGCGCCGCGGCGGCCATGCCCGATGCCGAATTCCCGGCGCGCTACCGGCGCCTGTGCCAGCAGCTGGCGCTGGCCCGCAGCCGCGGCTACAGCGCGCCGCTGCTGGCGCGCCTGCAGCAGCTGATGCAGGACGGCCACGCCGTGCTGTACCGCGCCACGCCGCCGCGCTGGCGGACCGCGCTGGAATTCGTCGCCGCCGGCTTCCCGCGCCTGGTGCGTGCCCAGGCGCCGGTGATGTGGGCCTCGCTGGCGCTGTTCGCGCTGCCGCTGCTGGCCACCGGCCTGCTGGCGCTGTGGCGCCCGGACCTGGCCCAGCACCTGCTCGGCCAGGAGCAGCTGGCGCAGCTGGAACGCATGTACGACAGCGCCGACCCGGCGCGCGCGCTGGGCCGCGAAAGCGGCGACGACTGGCGCATGTTCGGCCACTACGTGATGAACAACATCAGCATCGGACTGCGCACCTTCGCCGGCGGCCTGCTGGCCGGGGTGGGCACGGTGGTGGTGCTGCTGTTCAACGGCGTGGTCATCGGCACCGCCGCCGGCTACCTGCAGGCGGTAGGCCACGGCGGGCCGTTCTGGCGCTTCGTCTGCACCCATGGCGCACTGGAGCTGACCGCGATCGTGATTGCCGGCGGCGCCGGCCTGCGCCTGGGCCTGGCCCTGGTGGCGCCGGGCAACCGCAGGCGCCGCGACGCGCTGGTGCATGCCGGGCGCATCGGCGCGCGCCTGTGCCTGGGCGTGGCCCTGATGCTGCTGGGCGCGGCCTTCGTCGAGGCGTTCTGGTCCTCGACCCGCTGGCTGCCGGACTGGCTGCGCTTCGGCGTGGCCGCGCTGCTGTGGAGCGGGGTGCTGGCCTGGCTGTGGCGCGGCGGCCGCGGCGCGGAGGATGCCGATGCGGCCTGAGGACCTGCAGGTCAACCTGCGCCCGCGCTCGCCCTGGGAGGCGATGGAGCTGGGCAGCGCGTTGTTGCGCCGGCACGCGGCGGCGGTGTGGCGGCCGTGGTTGCTGGCGACCCTGGCGGTGGCGCTGGCGGCCAACGCCGTGGCCTGGTGGCTGGGCGTGCCATGGCTGGGCATCGTCCTGGCCGCCTGGCTGAAGCCGGCGCTGGAGCGGATCCCGCTGTACGTGCTCTCGCGCGCGGTGTTCGGCCAGGTGCCGGGGGCACTGGCCACGCTGCGCGCGCAACCGCGCTTCGCCCCGGCGACGTTGCTGGCCCACCTGCTGTGGCGCCGTTTCGGGCCGGCGCGATCGCTGCTGCTGCCGGTGGACCTGCTGGAGGGGAACAGCGGCAACCTGCGCACGGCGCGGCGGCACGCCGTGGGCACGAATGCGTACGCCCAGGCCTGCGTGCTGACCACGGTGTGCCTGGCGTTCGAGCTGGTGCTGGCGCTTGGCGGGATCGGCCTGGTGCTGCTGTTCGTGCCGCAGGACCTGCTGCAGGCGTGGTGGCGGTCCCTGGGCTGGCCGCCGCCGCAATGGCTGTGGCTGGTGGCGGCCGCGCTGCTGTGGATCGCGGCGGCGGTGGTCGGGCCGTTCCATGTCGCCGCCGGCTTCGGCATGTACCTCAACCGCCGCAGCGAGAGCGAGGCCTGGGACCTGGAGCTGGCTTTCCGCCGCATGCGCCGGCGCCTGCTGGCACAGGGTGCGCCGCTGCTGCTGGCGCTGCTGGCGGCGTTGCCGCTGGCCGCGCGCGCCGCCGACGCGCCGGAGCCGGAGGACGCCGCTGCGCGCAGCAGCATCCGGGCCGGCGAGGACGGGCCGACCCTGCCGCGGGTGTTCGGCGAGCAGCTGCAGGACGATGCCGGGTTCCGCCGCGCCGCCGCACGCGCCTACCGCGACCCGCAGCTCGGCCGCGAGCGGGTGGTCATGGAATGGAAGCGTCGCGCCCCGCGGGCGCAGGCGCCATTGCCAACGCTGCCGTCCTGGCTGCGGGAGCTCTCCGGCGTGGTGGCCTGGCTGGCCGAGTCCGGCCTGTGGCTGCTGCTGGGCGCGCTGCTCCTGCTGCTGGTGTTGACCGCGCGGCGCTGGCTGCCCTGGTTGCGTGGCGGCGCGGGCCGCCTGCGCCGGCTGCCGGCAGCCGCCATGGTCGAAGTGGATGCGGATGCGCCCCCGGAAGCCCTGCCCGAGGACATTCCCGCCGCGGTCCGCCGGTTGTGGGGCGGCGGCAGCCCGCGCGCGGCGCTGGCCCTGCTGTATCGCGCCAGCGTCGTGGCGATGGCCGCGCGCACGCGGGTCGAACTCCCGCCGGGCGCCACCGAGGCGCAATGCCTGCGTGCCGCCGCGGCGCTGGCGCCCGATGCCGGGCGCACGGTGTTCGCCCGTACCGTGCGCACCTGGCAGTACGCCGCCTATGCCGGCAGCCTGCCGGATGCGGCCGCGTTCGAGGCCCTGGTCGAGGACGCCGGCCGCTGCTGGGGGTGGCGCGCATGAACGCACGCGAGCGCGGGATCCTCGCCGGCGGCATCGCGCTGGGCCTGCCCCTGGTGCTGGCGGTGGCCACCGCCTGGGTCCTGCACAACTTCGAGCGGGTCGAACGGCGCATCCCGCTGCCGCCGGGAGGCGAGGCCGCGGCCGACCCGCTGTATGCCCTGCGCCGCACCCTGGAAGCCGACGGCCGCCCGGTGGCGGGGCACGACGGCCTGCAGCCGGCCGCGCTGGTCGGCAATCCGCGCGACACCGTGCTGCTGCTCGGCGACCCGGCGCGGGTCGATGCCGCCGCCGCCGGGCAGCTGCTGGCCTGGGTGTCGCGCGGCGGCCACCTGGTGCTGCGCACGCCGCCGCGCGGCGGCGACCCGGGCGCGGTGCCGCTGCTGGCGGCGCTGGGCCTGCGCCAGGGGTTGCGCGCGCCGCGCTGCGAGCCCCTGCGCGTGCCGCGGCAACCGGACCATGTCGAGTTCTGCCGCGGCCGCCGCTTCGTCGCCGACCCGGCCCGCCCCCCCGCGCTGGACTGGGGCGACGACGAGCACGGCCTGGCGTGGGCACGCTGGCGCCACGGCCGCGGCCACGTGGACCTGCTGGCGGACATGGATTTCCTCGGCAACGGCCCGCTGCGCGAGGTGCCGCACCAGGCCCTGGCGCGGCAGGTGCTGGCGCCCAATTACGGCCGCGGCACCGTGCACCTGGTGCGCATGCCCGAGCGCCTGCCGCCGTGGCTGGAGCTGCTGCGGCGCGGCTGGATGGTGTGGCTGCCGCTGTTGCTGCTGCTGGGCGCCGGGCTGTGGCGGCACGGCCAGCGCTTCGGCCCGTGGCTGCCGGCGCCGGTGGCAGCGCGGCGCTCGCTGCTGGAGCACGTGCAGGCCAGCGGCGAACTGCTGTACCGGCGCGGGCACCACGAACTGCTGCACGCGGCCTTGCGCGAGGCCTTCCTGGCGCGGCTGCGGCGGCGCGAACCGGCGCTCCACGCGCTTGCCGGCGCCGAGCGCGCCGCGGCCCTGGCGGCGCGCCTGCAGCTGCCGCCGCAGCTGGTGCGCGAAGCGCTGCAGCGCCCGGGCGACCGCCAAGAATTCCACGCGCGCATGCGCCCCCTGGTCCAGATGAGGAACCGGCTATGAGCGACACGTCCACCCCGCAACCCATCACCGGAGAAGCCCTCGCCAGCCGGGTGGCCGCGATCCGCGCCGAGGTCGCGCGCGCGTTCATCGGCCAGGAGGAGGTGCTGGACCAGGTGCTGGTGGCGTTGCTGGCCGGCGGCCACGTGCTGATCGAGGGCGTGCCCGGGCTGGGCAAGACCCTGCTGGTGCGCGCGCTGGCCCGCGCCCTGGCGCTGGAGCACGCGCGGGTGCAGTTCACCCCCGACCTGATGCCCAGCGACATCAGCGGCCACGCGGTGTACGACCCGGACAGCGCCAGCTTCCGCATCCGCCGCGGCCCGGTGTTCACCAACCTGCTGCTGGCCGACGAGATCAACCGCGCCCCGGCCAAGACCCAGTCGGCGTTGCTGGAGGCGATGCAGGAAGGGCAGGTGACCATCGAGGGCGAGTCATTCCCGCTGCAGCCGCCGTTCATGGCCCTGGCCACCCAGAATCCGGTGGAGCAGGAGGGCACCTATCCGCTGCCGGAGGCGCAGCTGGACCGCTTCCTGTTCAAGCTGCTGATCGGCTACCCGCGCCACCAGGACGAGGTGCGCATGGTGGCCGAAGTCACCGGCGGGCGCAGCGGCGGCGGCTTCGAGCTGGACGAGGTGGTGCCGGTGGTCGGCGCCGCCGAGCTGGTGGCGATGCAGCAGGGCGTGGCCCGGGTCGCGATGGATCCGGCGGTGATCGACTACGCGGTGCGGATCGTCGCCGCCACCCGCAAGTGGCCGGGCATCGCCTTGGGCGCGGGCCCGCGCGGCAGCATCGCCCTGGTGCGCGCGGCGCGCGCGCAGGCGGTGCTGGAGGGGGAGGGCCGCGACTTCGCCACCCCGGATGACGTGCGCGCGGTGGCCCTGCCGGCGCTGCGCCACCGCATCGCGCTGGCGGCGGAACTGCAGATCGACGGGCAGTCGCCGGACGAGGTGCTGCGCGCGCTGCTGGCCCGGGTGGAGGCGCCGCGCAAGTGAGCGCTCGCCGCAGTGCCCGGTCGCCGGAGGCGCGATGAGGCCCGGCATGCCGCTGCTGGCCCTGCTGGCGCTATGCGCGCTGGCCGGCGTGCTGCCGGCGCTGGGCCTGGCCCCGGCGTGGGCATGGTGGCTGCTGGTGGCGCTGCTGGCGCTGCTTGCGGCGGTGGATGCCTGGCGCCTGCGCGCCATTCCCACGCCGCAGGTGGAGCGCCGCCTGGCCGACGTGCTGCCGGTGGGCGTGCCGCGCGAGGTGCAGCTGGAGCTGCGCTCGGTGCCGGCACTGCGGCTGGAACTGGCCGACCTGCATCCGCCGGGCTGGCGCGCCGAGGGCCTGCCGCTGCGGCTGTCACTGCCGGCGCACGGCGTGGCCCGGGTCCGCTACCGGCTGGTCCCGGCCGCGCGGGGCAGCTTCGTGTTCGAGGGCACCCACCTGCGCCTGCCGTCGCCGTGGCGGCTGTGGCGCGCGCTGCGCACCGCGGGCCAGCCGCAGCAGGTGCGGGTCTACCCCGACTTCGCGCCGCTGGCGAAGCTGGCGCTGTTCAGCGCCGAACAGGCCTCGTTGCTGGTGGGCGCGCACGTGCGCCGCCGCCGCGGCGAGGGCACCGATTTCCGCCAGCTGCGCGAGTACCGCGTCGGCGACAGCCTGCGCCAGGTCGACTGGAAGGCCACCGCCCGCGCGCGCAAGCTGGTCTCGCGCGAATACCAGGAGGAGCGCAACCAGCAGCTGATGCTGGTGGTCGATACCGGGCGGCGCATGCTCGCCAGCGAGGGCGGGCTGTCGCACTTCGACCACGCGCTCAATGCCGCCCTGGTGGTGGCCTGGCTGGCGTTGCGCCAGGGCGATGCGGTGGGCTTGCTCGCCAGCGGCGCCGGCCACCGCTGGATCCCGCCGCGGCGCGGGCCGGGCGCGCTGCAGGGCCTGCTGCGCGCCAGCTACGACCTGCAACCGCAGGCGGTGGCCACCGACTACCTGGCCCTGGCCGACGCCCTGGCCCTGCGCCAGCGCCGGCGCGCGCTGGTGATGCTGTGCACCAACGTGCGCGACGAGGACGCCGACGACCTGCTGGCGGCGGTGCGCCTGCTGCAGCGCCGGCACCTGGTGTGCGTGGCCAGCCTGCGCGAGCAGGAGCTGGACCAGGCCCTGGCCACGGAAGTGGACGACGTGCGCGGCGCGATCCGCGCCGGCGCCACCGCCGCCTACCTGGCCCAGCGTGCCCAGGCGCACGAAGCGCTGCGCCGGCACCGGATGATGACCCTGGACGTGACCGCGGCCGAGCTGCCCGGCGCGCTGGTGGAGCGCTACCTGGCGGTCAAGCGCGACGGGCTGCTGTGAGGCCGGGATTTTCGGATGGGGTCGCGTGACCTCCTTCACTGGCCGGCCAGCATCGGTCGGCGAGGATGGAGCCATCCACTCAAAGGAGTTGCGCAATGAGCAACGGACCCGGCTCCGCGGGCAACGTGATTGCCGCCATCTGCAGCCTCGTCGTGCCCGGCCTGGGCCAGCTGGTGCAGGGGCGGGTGCTTTCGGCCGTGCTGTGGTTCCTGGCCGCCTGCATCGCCGGCGCCCTGACCTGGCTGCTGACCCTGTCGCTGTTCCCGTTCGGCTGGTTCGTGGTCAGCGTGCTGTCGTGCATCAGCGCTGCGGTGTACCGTCGGCCGCTGGCCTGAGCCGGGCTTTGCGCGGCCCGCTCAGGCCGCACGCACCAGCATCGCGGCGAGCCGCCGCACCACCGGCAGCACCAGCAGCAGCACCGGGAAGGCGATCAGCCAGGACAGGCCCCAGGCCCGATCCAGCGCGGCAGCAGGTCCGGCGCCAGTCCCGCGGCCTTGAGCGTGGAAACCAGCGAGACGATCGCGCTCATCAGCACCGACAGCAGCAGCGGCATGACGATCGCCGCGCAACGTGCGGGCAGCTTGGGAATGCCGGGGAGGATGTGGGAGTCCTGGCGATGGTTGCTACTCATGGTTCTCCAGCAGTGCAGTGGGGGCGGATGCGAAAGCTTCGCCCTGCCGCCGCGGGAGCCGGGCAGCGGCTACATCGCCTCGCATTGAGCGGCCGGGGCTGTCCTCCCGCGCAGGCGCGGCCCGGCGTCCGTGGCCGTCGAACGGGCGCTGCCGGCCTTCAGGCGGCGCGGGCGCCGGCCGCGCTGATCGCGCGCAGCGCGCCCCAGCCCAGCAGGGCCAGGCCCACCGCGGACGCCAGCGCAAACAGCATCACCGCCGCGCTGTACAGCGCCAGCCAGGTGCCCAGGGATTCGCCGCCGCCGGCCATGCCGCGGGCCAGCACCCAGCCCTGGCCGAGGCTGGCCAGCAGGCGCAGCAGGGACGCGAGCAGGACCACCAGGGCGCCGGCCACGGCCAGCCTGCGGCCGGGGGCGCCGGTGCGGGTACGGATGCGCAGAAGGGCCAGCACCAGGCTGGCGGCCAGCAGTTCCGGCAGCTGGTAGGCCAGCATGGTCAGCAACTGGGTCGGCATCTGCTGGCCTCAGTCCGCGGTGACCAGGCGCGCGTGTTGCGCGCGCAGTTCCTCGTACACCGGCTGGGTGTCCGGGCGCACGCCGTGCCAGGCCTCGAAGGCTTCGGCCGCCTGTTCGACCAGCATGCCCAGGCCGTCGACCACGCGCAGGCAGCCGGCGGCGCGCGCCCAGGCCAGGAACGGGATCGCCGCCTCGCCGTAGTTGATGTCCACCGCCACGGTGCGGCTGTTGACCAGGGTGATCGGGGCGTTGAACGCGCCGGCGCCGGTGCCGCGCGCGGCTGAGGTGGCGTTGACGATCAGCTCGAAGTCGCCCTGGTTGGCAAGGTCGTCCCAGTAGCGCGAATAGGCGCGGCCGGGCTGGCCCAGCGCGTCGACCAGGGCGTCGGCGCGCGCGGCGGTGCGGTTGACCACCGCCAGTTCCAGCACGCCGGCCTCCAGCAGCGCGCCGGCCACGCCGCGCGCGGCGCCGCCGGCGCCCAGCAGCAGGGTGCGGCGGCCGCGCAGGTCCAGGCCGTGGCGGCCGGTGAGGTCGCGCACCAGGCCGGCGCCGTCGGTGTTGTCGCCATGCCACTGGCCGTCGCGCCAGGTCAGGGTGTTGACCGCCTGCGCGGCGCGCGCGCGCGGGGTGAGGCTGGCGCACAGCGCGTGCGCCTGTTCCTTCAGCGGCATGGTGACGTTGCCGCCGCGGCCACCGCCGGCGGCGAACGCCGCGAGGATGTCGGCGAACGCTTCCGGCGGGGCATCGATGGCCGTGTACTGCAGGGCGATGCCGGTCTGCCGGGCGAAGGCTGCATGGATCCGCGGCGACAGCGAATGGGCGATGGGGTGGCCAAACACGGCATAGCGGACTTCGGGCATGGCGTCCTCGACGTTGCGGTGGTGGGGCCAATGGCGGCTAGACTGCCCGGCCCGGGACTACGGACCGAGCCATGCGAAGCCACCTGCGGACGGCCCTTTGCCTGAGTCTACTCCTGCCGGCCAGTGCGTCCGGCCTGGCCGAGTTTGGCATCGAGGGCCTGTGGACCGTGTCCACGCGCGACGATGAGCTGCGCGGCAGCGTTTCCCCGGACGGGCAGTGGCTGGCCTGGGCCAGCGACCGTGCCGGTGGCGCCGGCGGCATGGACCTGTGGATCGCCCGCCGCGACGGCATCCGCTGGGTCGATCCGCAGCCGCTGCCGTTCAACACCCCCGGCACCGAGACCGAGCCGGCGTTCTCGCCGGACGGACGCTGGCTGTACTTCGCCTCCGAACGCGAGGATGGCCGCGGCGGCCTGGACCTGTACCGGGTGGCATTCGACGGCCAGCGCTGGGGCACGCCGGAGCCGCTGGTCGCGCTCAACACGCCGGGCAACGAGCATTCGCCCACGCCCTCCGCGGACCGCCTGCTGTTCGCCAGCGATGGCCACCCCGGTGCCGGAGGGCTGGACCTGTACGCCGCGCGGATCCTTCCCGATGGCAGTTTCGTCCTGGTCGGCGCCCTGCCGGGCGTCAACACCCGGATCGACGAGCTGGACGTGCTGGCGCTGGACGGCGGCCGCGCGCTGCTGTTCGCGCGGCGCGATCCGGCCAGTGGCCGCTCGCGCCTCCACCTGGCGGCCTGCCAGGGCGCGGCCTATGCCGCGCAGGGTCCATGGGGGCTGTCCTTCAACACCGAGGACCGCGACACGCGGACGCCGGTGGTCGATCTTTCGCGCCCGGCCGACCTGCTGGTCACCGGCTCGGCGCCGGCGCCGAAGGCCGGCAAGGGTGATCTGTACCGGGTCGCCGTGCCGACCCTGCGCGGGGCCGACGGCTGCATGCCCGGCGCCTGAGCGCCGGGCCGCCCGCAGGCCGGCGTGGCTCAGTCCTCGCGCAGCCAGCGCGCCACGTCCAGCGCGTAGTAGGTCAGTACGCCGTCGGCGCCGGCGCGCTTGAACGCCAGCAGCGCTTCCAGCGCGCAGGCCTTCTCGTCCAGCCAGCCGTTGGCGGCGGCGGCCTTGAGCATCGCGTACTCGCCGCTGACCTGGTAGGCGAAGGTTGGCACGCCGAAGGCGTCCTTCACCCGGCGGATCACGTCCAGGTAGGGCAGGCCCGGCTTGACCATGACCATGTCCGCGCCCTCGGCGATGTCCAGCTCCACCTCGCGCAGGGCCTCGTCCGAATTGGCCGGGTCCATCTGGTAGGTGAACTTGTTGCCCTTGCCGAGGTTGCCGGCGCTGCCGACCGCGCTGCGGAACGGGCCGTAGAACGCGCTGGCGTACTTGGCCGCGTAGGACATGATCCGGGTGTTGATGAAACCGGCGTTCTCCAGCGCCTCGCGGATGGCGCCGATGCGGCCGTCCATCATGTCCGAGGGCGAGAGGATGTCGACGCCGGCCTCGGCGTGCACCAGCGACTGCTTGACCAGCGCTTCGATGGTCTCGTCGTTGAGGATGTAGCCGGACTCGTCGATCAGCCCGTCCTGGCCATGGGTGGTGTACGGGTCCAGCGCCTGGTCGCTCATCACGCCCAGCTCGGGGAAGCGCGACTTCAGGGCGCGGATGGCGCGCGGGACGATGCCGTCCGGATCCCAGGCGATGCGGCCGTCGGCGGTCTTGGCTGCCGGATCGGGCACGCCGAACAGGTCCAGCACCGGCACGCCCAGCTCCAGCGCCTGCTCGGCCACGCGCAGCAGCTCGTCGATCGACAGCCGCTCCACGCCCGGCATCGAGGGCACCGGTGCGCGGCCCTTCTCCTCGTGGACGAAGACCGGGTAGATCAGGTCGTTGGTGGTCAGCACGTTCTCGCGCATCAGGCGGCGGGAGAACTCGTCGCGCCGCATCCGGCGCGGGCGGATCAGGGGATAGGACATGCGGGGCTCCTTGCAGGCCTGGAATGATACGCCCGGGCCCCCGGCCACTCCCCCGGACAGATTGTCCCGGCCGGGTCGACGGTTCGCGGCCGATTCACCCGCCCGGGGGGAACATCCGGCCACCACCACCGGAACAGGGGATCCGCCATGCATTCCACCAGACTGCTGCTCGCCGCCGCACTTGCCGGCACCCTGCTGGCCGGATGCGCCGGTGCCTCGAAGGTCATGCTTGGACAGGCGCGGCCGCCGATCGATCCGTCCGAGGTGAAGGTGTATTCGGTGCCGCCGCCGGGCTCGCAGGACGTGGCCCAGCTGGAGGCCTCCAGCGCGGTGGGCTTCGGCACCCAGGGCCAGACCGACGCGGCGGTGGCCCGGCTCAAGCGCGAGGCCGCGGCGCTGGGCGCCAACGGCGTGGTGCTGGTGGGCGTGGGTTCGTCCGGATCGCCGGTGGGCATGTCGGTGGGCGCCGGCAGCTTCGGGCGCCACACCGCCGGCGGCCTCAGCGTGGGCATCCCGACCACGCAAAAGAAGGCGGCCGGCGTCGCCATCTGGGTGCCGCCGGGGGCGGTGGCGCCGCAGCCGGAACCGGGCAGCCGACCAGGGGCCTCCGTGCCGGTGGAACCGGGCAACTGAAAGCAGGAACGCCGGCCCTGGGCCGGCGTTCCTGTCCTGGGGGCCGCTGCGGCTGTGGCCCGGACGAGCGAAGCGCGTCCGGGAACAAAGCCGCGCCTCAGCGCCCGGGCTTGAGGCAGCGCCCGAAGAAGTCCTCGGCCAGGCGGTAGCGGTGCAGCGCGTCGGCGCCGGACAGGCCGTGGCGGGCACCGGGGTAGGCCATCATCTCGAACGGCTGGCCGCGCTTCTGCAGCGCCGACATCACCGCGGTGGCGTTGGTGAACAGCACGTTGTCGTCGGCCATGCCGTGCAGCAGCAGCAGCTTCGGCGCCTTGGGGCCGACCAGGCCGTCGATGTGCTCCAGCACGCGCGCGGCGCGGTAGCCGTCCGGGTTGGAGGCCGGCAGGCCCATGTAGCGCTCGGTGTAGTGGGTGTCGTACAGGCCCCAGTCGCTGACCGGGGCGCCGGCGATGCCGCAGGCGTAGGCATCGGTGCGCGCCAGCAGCATCAGGGTCATGTAGCCGCCATTGGACCAGCCGTGCACGCCGATGCGCGCCGCATCCACCCACGGCTGCGACTTCAGCCACTCGATGCCGCGCAGCTGGTCGTCCACCTCCACCGTGCCCTGGCGGCGGTACAGCGCGCCGCCGAAGTCGCGGCCGCGGCGCGGGGTGCCGCGGTTGTCCAGCGAGAACACCACGTAGCCGTTCTGCGCCAGGTACTGGTTGAACATGCCGTCGCCGCGGCCGGCCCAACTGCGGGTCACGGTCTGGGTGGCCGGGCCACCGTAGACGTAGACCACCACCGGGTATTTCTTCCCGGGGTCGAAGCCGGCCGGGCGGATCAGGCTGTAGTGCAGCTCGGTGCGGCCGTCGGCCGCGGCCAGGGTGCCGAACTCCACCGGCAGCTGCGCCTGGCGGTAACGCGCGAACGGATGCGCCGGATCGGCCGGGTCGTTGCGCAGCAGGGTAGCCAGGCGGGTGCCGTCGTTGCGGTACAGCTCGGTCTGCGGCAGGGTGGATTCGTTGGACCAGTAGTCCACGTACACGCTGGCGTTGCGCGCGAAGCTGGCGCCGTGCATGCCCGGCTCCTTCGACAGCTTCTCCACCGCGCCGCCGGCCAGCGGCACGCGGTAGACGTGCTTCTCCAGCGGCGAATCCAGGGTGCCGGAGAACCAGGCGTAGCCGGCCTCGGCGTCCACCGCCAGCAGCTCGTCCACCACCCATTCGCCGGAGGTCAGCGCGGTCAGCTGGCTACCGTCCTCGCTGGCGATGTACAGGTGCTGGTAGCCGCTGCGCTCGGAGGCCCACAGGAAGCGGCCGTCGGGCAGGAAGCGCAGGGCGTTGTGCAGCGGCACCCAAGTCGGCGAGGTCTCGGTCACCAGCACGCGCTGCCGGCCGCTGGCCAGGTCGGCCTCGACCAGCTCCAGCCGCTGCTGGTCGCGCGACTGGCGCTGGAAGGTCAGGCGCTGCGGGTCGCGCCAGTCCACGCGCGGCAGGTAGATGTCCTGTTCCTTGCCCAGGTCGATCCAGCGCGGCCTGGCGCCGGCGCGCGGGGCGATGGTGGCCAGCTGCACGCGCACGTTGGGATCGCCGGCGGCGGGGTAGCGCTGGTCCACCACCACGGTGCGGTCGGCGTGCACCTCGTGGCGCTGGCGCAGCGGCACGGGCGATTCGTCGATGCGGATGAAGGCGATGGCGCTGTCGTCCGGCGCCCACCAGTAGCCGGTGTGGCGGCCCATCTCCTCGTCGGCCACGAACTCGGCCACGCCGTTGGCGATGGTGTCGCTGGCGTCGTGGGTCAGGCGGATCTCGCGGCCGCTTTGCAGGTCGATCACCCACAGGTCGCGGTCGCGCACGAAGCTGGCGTAGCCGCCGCGCGGGGACAGCTTGGGGTCGGTGGCGAAGCCCTCGCCCGAGGTCAGCTTGCGCACCGCCTCGCGGCCTTCGCGGGCCAGGTCGTACAGGTACAGCTCGCCGCCCAGCGGGAACAGCAGGGCCTTGCCGTCCGGCGACCACTGGTAGTCGACGATGCCCGAGAGCGAGGCGATGCGCTGGCGTTCGCGCCGCGCCTTTTCCGCCTCGCTGAGCACTTCCTCGCCCGGCAGCACCACGCTGGAGTCCACCAGCATGCGGGTCTGGCCGCTGGCCACGTCGTATTCCCACAGGTCCAGGCGGTTGCGGTCGTTCTCCTTGCCACGCAGGAAGGTCACCCGCGCGCCGTCGGGCGAAACCTTCGGCTTCATCAGCGTCGGGCCGGACAGCGGCGCGCTGCCGGTGATCGCCTCGAGGGTAAGCTTTTCTCCCGCCGGCGCGGCGGTGGCAGGGGCGGGTTGCGTCATGGCGAAGGCAAGCAGCAACGGCGCGGCGAGCGCGGGAAGCGTGGCGAAACGCATGCAGGCATCCAGTAGGGCGACATGGCCGCATTGTAGGCACAGCGGTGCCTGTGGCGATCGCCCTCGCGGAGGCGTGCTCCGATTGACGGTCCTCCGGGCGCAAATGCAGACTGCGGCCCGCCCCTGCGGGGGCGCATCCGATGGATTTGAGGGGGAAGCGATGGAACGCGCAGCCGGATTTGCCGGCTTCCTTGCAGCGCACGGCATCTGGTGCGTGGCCGATGGCGAGCCGCTGGTGCCGATGCCCGGGCAGGAGCCGTCCGCCGACGGGCGCCCGGACCGATGCGCTGTTCGTCGTGGCCCGTTCCTGCGGCCAGGCCCCGCAAACCCTCAGGATCGTCGTCCCGTACCGCAATGCCGGATCGGAACAGGGTTTTGCGGTGTATCCGCCAGGGTTCGTGGACTGGCAGGGCGAGGGCGAGCCCGACCTGCGTGCGGCGGGCGCGGCGTTCTTCCGGGGCGTGCAGTCGCACGGGGAAGCGGCTGCCGTCCGGGCCGACCACTTCGTCGATCCCGCCTGACCGCCGGAGCATGGCTCCCTGCCGCCGCCCTCGACTTGATCACCCGCATGGAGAACCGGATTCATGGAGAAGATTCCCTGCAACATCTGCGGTGTTCCCATCCTGCCCACCACGGCCCAGCGCAACGACGGGCAGTGCATGCCCTGCGCCAATGGCACGCGGGAGACGATGGGACGTTCCCGCCAGAAGTACCTCGAGTACCGGGCGCGCCTGGAAGCCGACCCGCGGCACATCTATTGGGACGGCCTCTGCTCCCGTGCGTACGGCACGCCTGACGGCTATGACCGGCTCCCGCCCCGGGAGAAGCTGTACTTCGCCGCCTGTTTGCTGGCGGGCGACGTGATCTCCACCGGTTTCGATGCCGCCTTCCGCAATACCGGCGGCGAACGCTATGCCACGGCGCTGCGTTGCCTGGAGGAGATCGGTGCGGTGGACAGCATCAGGATCCTCGAGGCGGCCAGGCAGATCGTGTTCGGGTTCGGCGGCGTTCCAGCCAGTGCCTGGGCCTGCGACGAAGCCTTCGAGCGGCTGACGCCCGGCCAGGAGCAACGGCTGGAAGAGCTGGATCGCCAGTTCCGCGCGGATCCCGATGGCCTGCACGACCGCTTCGAAGCGTTCGCCCTGCGGCATGGGCTGTACGAACGGCCGGCCGGGGCGCCTGAGGGCTGACGTGCCCCATCCGCGGACAGGCGCGCAAGCACCGGGCCTGTCGACGGCGCGCTTGACAGCTCCTGCATGCTGGAACTTTCCCGAGAGGAGTGCGCCATGCAGCCCGAGGCCATCAAGGCACTGTTCGACCAGCAGGCCGCCGGCTACGACCGGCAGTGGGAGAAGACCGCGCCGATCCGCCAGTGCCTGCACTTCCTGCTGGAGCCGGTGTTCGCCGGACTTCCGGAGGATGCGCGGATCCTCTGCGTCGGCGTGGGCACCGGTGCGGAGATGGCGCACCTTGCGCGGCGCTGCCCCGGCTGGCGCTTCATGGCGGTCGATCCGTCCGGGGCGATGCTGGAGGTGAGCCGCCGCCGCGCGGAGCAGGAAGGTTTCATCGACCGCTGCGTCTTCCATGCCGGCTACGTGCAGGAACTGCCGGAAGCCCCGGCATATGACGCGGCGACCTGCTTCCTGGTGTCCCAGTTCATCCTCGACATCGACGAGCGGGCCGCCCTGTTCCGCGCCATCGCCGCGCGTTTGCGGCCCGGAGGACTGCTGGCCAGCTCGGACCTGGCGGCCGATACCGCATCGCCGGAGTACGCGGTGCTGCTGGAGGCCTGGATGCGGACGATGGCCGGCGCCGAGGTCCCGGCGGATGCGCTGGAGCGCATGCGCCGGGCCTATGGCGAGGACGTGGCCGTGCTGCCGCCGGCGCAGGTCGAGGCGATCCTGCGCGCGGGCGGTTTCGAGCTCCCCGTGCCGTTCTTCCAGGCCGGACTGATCCACGCCTGGGTGTCGCGGCGGGCAGCAGGCTGAGGCGGGTTCGCCTCAGCGGCCGAACAGCTGCTTGCGTTCTTCTTCCGTCAGCGGCTTGCCGGCGTTCGGGTTGACCTGCCGGGTCAGGGCGTAGGCGCGCTGGGTGGCCGGGCGTCCGGCGATGCTGGCGTGCCAGCGGCGCAGTTCCGGATACGGCTCCAGGTCCAGCGGGGCCCTGGTGTACGGATTGATCCAGGGATAGGCGGCCATGTCGGCGATGGTGTAGTCATCGCCGGCGATGAAGGCGCGGCCCTGCAGGCGCCTGTCGAGCACACCCAGCAGGCGCTGCACCTCGCGGGTGTAGCGGTCGATCGCGTACTCGATCCGCTCAGGCGCGTACACGGTGAAGTGCCCGTACTGGCCGGTCATCGGGCCCTGGCCGGCGATCTGCCAGGCCAGCCACTGGTCCACCTCGACGCGGCCGCGCAGGCCTTCGCCGCCGAAGCGGCCGGTCTTGTCGGCCAGGTAGCGCAGGATCGCGCCGGACTCGAACACGGTGACCGGCTCGCCCAGGTCGTTGGGCTCGCGGTCGATGATCGCCGGCATCTTGTTGTTGGGCGAGAACGCCAGGAACTCCGGCCTGAACTGGTCCCCCTTGCCGATGTCCACCGGCTTGATGGTGTAGGGCAGGCCGGATTCCTCCAGGAACAGGGTGATCTTGTGGCCGTTGGGGGTGGGCCAGTAGTACAGCTCGATCATGCGCTTGCCTCCGCTTCGGAACGGCGAGTGTAGGGCCGCGGAGGGCATGGCCCCGTGGGCGCCGGTGGTCCGCTGCGTTGCAGCCGGGGCCCGCCGCCGGGACCGCCCCGGCGCCCGCCGGTCCGCCGGCCGCTTGGCAGCCGGGCCGGCGCGCCGCTAACCTGCGCCGTCTTTTCCGCAGTGCAGCACCCACCCATGTCGCAGCCCACGCCCCGCCGCCCGCTCAGTCCGCTGTCCTCGCTGATCTTCGCCTCGCGCTGGCTGCAGCTGCCGCTATACCTGGGCCTGATCCTGGCGCAGTGCGTCTACGTGTTCCTGTTCGCCAAGGAGCTGTGGCACCTGGTCCACGACGCGCCGAGCATGGGCGAGCAGCAGATCATGCTGATCGTGCTGGGCCTGATCGACGTGGTGATGATCTCCAATCTGCTGGTGATGGTGATCGTCGGCGGCTACGAGACCTTCGTCTCGCGCCTGGGCCTGGAAGGCCACCCGGACCAGCCGGAGTGGCTGAGCCACGTCAACGCCTCGGTGCTGAAGGTGAAGCTGGCGATGGCGATCATCGGCATCTCCTCGATCCACCTGCTGAAGACCTTCATCGCCGCCGGCACCCTCAACGGCCTGCCGTTCTGCCCGCCGGAGCTGGTCGCCACCGCCGCCTCCAATGTCGGCGCCGCCCGCTGCAACGCGCTGACCACCGATGGCGTGCTGTGGCAGACCATCATCCACATCGTGTTCATCCTGTCGGCCATCGGCATCGCCTGGACTGACAAGTTGATGACCCATACCAGCCACAAGCGCGAGCACGGCAGCCACTGAGCCGTCGCGCCGCCCGCCGCGACCGCGCGGGACAGGAATGCCGGAGGGCTGCCGCAGGGCGGCCCTTCGTCGTTCATGTATCCGCGGAATCCGGCGCGGACGCACGCCGGGGCTGCCTCCGCTTCCCCTGCGGCAGGGCCCGGCGCATGAATCGCAGGCACGCGTCTCACGGCCTGCGCCCCCCGAACCCGTAAAATGCGCCCATGGATGTCTCCCACCTTCTCGACGGCCTCAACAGCGCCCAGCGCGAGGCCGTCTCGGCCCCGCCCGGCCATTACCTCGTGCTGGCCGGCGCCGGCTCCGGCAAGACCCGCGTCCTCACCCACCGCATCGCCTGGCTCAACGAGGTCCACGGCGTGCCGGCGCACGGGATCCTCGCGGTCACCTTCACCAACAAGGCCGCCGGCGAGATGCGTTCCCGCGCCGACATGCAGCTGCGCAACGGCAGCCGCGGCATGTGGATCGGTACCTTCCACGGCATCGCCCACCGCCTGCTGCGCCTGCACTGGAACGAGGCCAGGCTGCCGGAGTCGTTCCAGGTGCTGGACAGCGACGACCAGCAGCGCCTGGTCAAGCGCGTGGTGCAGCAGCTGGAGCTGGACGAGGGCCGCTTCCCGCCGCGCCAGATCGCCTGGTGGATCAACGCGCAGAAGGACGAGGGCCGCCGCCCGCAGCACATCCAGGCGGTCAACGACCCGTGGACCGAGTCCATGCGCCGCGCCTACGAGCTGTACCAGGAGCGCTGCGACCGCGCCGGCCTGGTCGACTTCGCCGAGCTGCTGCTGCGCGCGCACGAGCTGCTGCGCGACAACCCGGCCCTGCTGGGCCACTACCGCGCCCGCTTCCGCGAGCTGCTGATCGACGAGTTCCAGGACACCAACGCCATCCAGTACGCCTTCGTGCGGGTGCTGGCCGGCGACAGCGGCCGCGTGTTCGTGGTCGGCGACGACGACCAGGCCATCTACGGCTGGCGCGGCGCCAGGGTGGAGAACGTGCAGCAGTTCCTGCGCGATTTCCCCGGCGCGCAAACCATCCGCCTGGAGCAGAACTACCGCTCCACCGCCAACATCCTCAACGCCGCCAACGCGGTGATCGCGCACAACCCCGACCGCATCGGCAAGCAGCTGTGGACCGACAGCGGCGAGGGCGAGCCGGTGGACGTATACGCGGCCTACAACGAGATGGACGAGGCCCGCTTCGTGGTCGAGCGCATCCGCCAGTGGGTGCGCGACGGCGGCAGCTGGCGCGAGGCGGCGGTGCTGTACCGCTCCAACGCGCAGTCGCGCGCGCTGGAAGAGGTGCTGCTGTCCGAACAGGTGCCGTACCGCGTCTATGGCGGCATGCGCTTCTTCGAGCGCGCCGAGATCAAGGACACGTTGGCCTACCTGCGCCTGGTCGCCAGCCGCGCCGACGACGCCGCGTTCGAGCGCACGGTCAACACCCCGGCGCGCGGCATCGGCGACCGCACCCTGGACGAGATCCGGCGCCGCGCCCGCGAGCGCTCGCAGTCGCTGTGGGATGCGGCCACCGCGCTGGTGGCCGAGAACGCCCTGGCCGCGCGCGCGCGGAATGCCGTCGCCGGCTTCCTTGCCCTGATCGAGGCGCTGGACGCGGAAACCGCCGACCTGGCGCTGAAGGACCGCGTGGACCACGTGCTGGCCCGCTCCGGCCTGCGCCAGCACTGGGCCAGCGAGGCCCGCGGCCAGCTCGACGCCGAGTCGCGCCTGGAGAACCTGGACGAGCTGGTGTCGGTGGCCTCGCGCTTCTCCCGCGCCGAGCTGGACGACGACCAGGAAAGCATGAGCGAGCTGGTCGCCTTCCTGTCCTATGCGGCGCTGGAGGCCGGCGAAGGCCAGGCCCAGGCCGACGAGGACGGGGTGCAGCTGATGACCCTGCATTCGGCCAAGGGCCTGGAATTCCCGCTGGTGTTCCTGGTCGGCGTGGAAGAGGGCGTGTTCCCCAGCAGCAAGTCGCTGGAGGAGCAGGGGCGGCTGGAGGAGGAGCGGCGCTTGGCGTACGTGGGCATCACCCGCGCGCGGCAGAAGCTGGTGCTGACCTATGCCGAGAGCCGCCGCATCCACGGCATGGACATGTACGGCCTGCCCTCGCGCTTCCTGCGCGAGATCCCCGGGCACCTGCTCAACCAGGTGCGCCCGCGGGTGCAGGTGGCGCGGCCGATGGCGGCGCCACCGCGCACCCAGGTGCACCCGGCGATCGAGGCCCCGGCCATCGCCCTGGGCCAGGCGGTGGTGCATCCCAGCTTCGGCCGCGGCGTGGTCACCGATTACGAGGGCAGCGGCGCCCACGCCCGGGTGCAGGTGAACTTCGACGAGGCCGGCAGCAAGTGGCTGGTGCTGGCCTTCGCCAAGCTGCAGCCGGTCTGAGCCGGCGGCCCGGGCGGGGCGGCGGCGTATCTGCCGCCATCACGCCCGCGGGGGTGCAATATGCGCAGTCCCGCGCCTGGAGGCCGCCATGTACCGACGCATCCTGATCGCCACCGACGGTTCCGAGCTGGCCGGCAAGGGCCTGGACCACGGCCTGGACCTGGCCCGCGCGGTGGGCGCGCACGTGGTCGTGGTCACCGTGACCGAGCCGTGGATGCCGGCCTTCGACGACGCTCTTGCGCTGTCGGCCGATCCGGACATGCAGCGCGAATACCGTGAAGGCTGCGAGCGCTCGGCCCAGCGCATCCTCGCCGATGCCGCCGCCCAGGCAGCCGCCGTCGGCGTCGCCTGCACCACGGTGCACGTGCCCGACGGGCATCCTTCCGACGCCATCGTGCACGCCGCGGCCGAGCACGGCGCCGACCTGGTGGTGATGGCCTCGCATGGCCGGCGCGGCCTGGGCAAGGTGCTGCTGGGCAGCCAGACCGAGGCGGTGCTGGCGCGCTCGAAGGTGCCGGTACTGGTGGTGCGCTGAGCGCGTGGCCTTCAGGCCGCGCCGCCAAGGTGCCCGTGCAGGATCGCCACGCCGATGGCGATCATCACGATGCCGCCGGCCAGCTCCGCGCGCTGCCCGACCAGCGCGCCGAACATGCGCCCGAGCAGGATGCCCAGGGTGACCATCACCATGGTGCACAGGCCGATGACCAGGGCGACCACGGCGATCGGCACGTCGAGGAAGGCCAGGCTCACGCCCACCGCCATGGCGTCGATGCTGGTGCCCAGCGCCAGCCCCAGCATGCTCCAGAAGCCGTGCCGGCGCGGCGCGCTCTCCGCCGAATCGGGACGGATGCCGTGCCAGATCATGTGCAGGCCCAGCAGCAACAGCAGGCCGAACGCGATCCAGTGGTCCCAGGCGGTGACGTAGCGCGCCGCAGCGGTGCCCAGCAGCCAGCCCAGGACCGGCGTGCTGCCCTCGACCAGGCCGAACAGCGCGCCGGTGCGCAGCGCCAGGCCGAAGCCGGGACGCTGCATCGCCGCGCCCTTGCCGACCGCCGCGGCGAACGCGTCGGTGGACATGGCCAGGCCGATCAGGAGGATGGAAAGCGGACGCATCGGGAGTACCGGGCTGGGCGACGGACACGGCCGGCTGGCGCCCAGCCGCGGACGCGTCAGCCAACCGTTGGTCTCGCCAGTCCTTGCGGTGTCCGCGCCACGGCCATGGGCCGAGTGTGTTGACGCGGACGCCCTGCCATTGCGGCGGGGCAGGCTACTCCCCAAACGAGGATGGACAGGATACCACACAGGCCGTCATCGCCGCCGCGGCGGCACCGAGACGTGCAGGTGCCCGGGCACGTGCCAGCGCCAGGGGAACTCCACCGCGCGGCTGATGCCGATGCGCGGGCCGACCACGGGCGCATCCGGCGGCGGGGTGCCGTCGCAGGCGATCCACAGGCCACGGTCGCCGCCGACCAGGTCGGCGCCGTCGAACGCGCCGGTGATGCCGAAGGCCTGGGACAGCTTGCCCGGGCCGCTGGCCAGGTCACGCTCGCGCCGCGCGCGTGGCCGCGCCTGGCGCATCAGCTCCACGCCCAGCAGTGGTTCGGCCGCGCGCAGCAGCACGCCGTAGCCCTGGCCGACCTCGCCGCACACCGCGTTGCTGCCCCAGTGCATGCCGTAGGTGAAGTACACGTACAGGTGCCCGGCCTCGCCGAACATGGTCGCCGTGCGCGTGGTGGGGCCGCGGAACGAGTGCGCCGCCGGGTCCTCGCTGCCGGCATAGGCCTCGACCTCTACGATGCGCGCGGCGCGGCCGTCGCTGCGCACCAGGATCTTGTTCAGCAGTTCGGGCGCCACCTCGGCCGGATGGCGGCGGTAGAACTCGCGCGGCAGCACCTGCCAGCCGGGGTCGGGGAGTTCGCTCACGGGCTCGGATGGGATCCGGGGAAACGGGCTGCAGCCTAGCGTGCCGGCGCGCGCCGGTGCGTCATTGCCGCCAGGGCATGACCGCCGGCCCCCTGCCAAGCTGCACATGCGAAGGCGGGAAACGGGGTTAGCATCGGCGGACCGCGAGCCGCCAACGGAGTCCGTTCCATGAACACCTCTTCGCGTCGCCGCTTCCTCGCCCAGTCGTTGCTGGCCACCTCCGCCGTCGCCAGCGCCACCCTGCTGGGAACCCCGGGCCGGCTGTGGGCTGCCGGGCAATCCGGTGCTTCCCCGCTGCTGACCCGCCCGGTCCCGTCCACCGGCCAGCAGCTGCCGGTGATCGGCGCCGGCACCTCCGGCAGCTACGACGTGGACTTCGGTACGCCCGAATACCAGGCCCTGGAGGAGGTCGCGCGGATCTTCTTCGAGGGCGGCGGCGCGGTGATCGACACCTCGCCCAACTACGGCCGCTCCGATGCGGTGGTGGGCCGCCTGCTGGCCGACGGCGGCTGGCGCGATCGCTGTTTCCTGGCCACCAAGATCGCCGCCGACAGCCGCGAGGCGGCGCAGGCGCAGTGGGCCGAGTCGCTGCGCCGGCTGCGCACCGACCGCGTGGAACTGTTGCAGGTGCACAACATGCGCGACTGGCGCCGGCAGCTGCCCTACGCGCGCGAGCTCAAGGCCCAGGGCAAGGCGAAGTACGTGGGCATCACCCACTACACCGACGCCGGCCTGGCGGAAATGGAGCAGATCCTGCGCACGGAGGCGCTGGACTTCATCCAGATCCACTACTCGGTCAACTCCACCAACGCGGCGAAGACTGTGCTGCCGTTGGCGCGGGACCGCGGCGTGGCGGTCCTCATCAACCGCGCCTTCGACGACGGCCGCCTGTTCGCCCAGGTGCGCGGCAAACCGCTGCCCGGCTGGGCCGCCGAGGTCGGCGTGGGATCCTGGGCGCAGATGTTCCTGAAGTTCGCCATCAGCCATCCGGCGGTGACGGTGGTGATCCCGGCCACCGGCAAGCCGGAGCGCCAGCGCGACCAGCTCGCGGCCGGCACCGGACCGCTGCTGGATACACCACAGCAGCAGGAGCTGCTGCGCCGGTTCTCCGCCTGAGCCGCGCCCGATGACACGCGACACCGGGACTTCCACCCACCAGCCCTGGCTGTCGCGCCTGTCCGGCGTGCAGCCGCACGAGGCACCTGCGGTCGGCGCCGGCCTGGCGATGTTCTTCCTGCTGTTCACCGGCTACTTCATGCTGCGGCCGGTGCGCGAGACCTTCGGCGTGGCCGGTGGCGTGGACAACTTGCAGTGGCTGTTCACCGGCACCTTCGTCGCGACCCTCGCGGTGCTGCCGCTGTTCGGCTGGATCGCATCGAAGGTGTCGCGGCGGCGCATCGTGCCCTGGGTGTTCGGCGCGGTGGTCGCCAGCCTGCTTGGTTTCGGCGCCAGCCTGCTGCTGCAGCCGGAGAGCGTGTGGGTCGGGCGCGCGTTCTACATCTGGGTGTCGGTGATCAACCTGCTGCTGATCTCGCTGGCCTGGAGCGTGCTGGCCGACGTGTTCGCGCCTTCGGAAGCCAGGCGCCTGTTCGCCCTGGTCGCTGCCGGCGCCAGCGCCGGTGGCCTGGTCGGACCGGTCCTGACCACGCTGCTGGTCGGCCCGCTCGGGCATGGCGGCCTGCTGCTGCTGTCCTCGCTGCTGATCGGCGCCAGCGCCGCCACCGCGCTGTGGCTGCACCGCTGGCGCGACCGCAACCGGCTGCCGGCCAGCGAGCGGGCCGCGGCGCCTCCGCCGAAGCGGCTGGGTGGGAATCCGCTGGAGGGCGCGTTCGACGTGTTCCGCTCGCCCTACCTGCTGGGCATCTCGCTGTTCGTGGTGCTGCTGACCACGGTCACCACCTTCCTGTACTTCGAGCAGGCGCGGCTGGTGGCCGAGCTGTTCCCGCACCGCGAGCAGCAGACCCGGGTGTTCGGCCTGATCGATACCGTGGTCCAGGTGCTGGCCATCCTCACCCAGCTGTTCGTCACCGGCCACGTGGCCAGGAAGCTGGGCGTGGGCGTGCTGCTGGTGGCGGTGCCGCTGGTGATGGCCGCCGGCTTCCTGTGGCTGGCGCTGGCGCCGGTGTTCGCGGTGTTCGTGGTGGTGATGGTCGCCCGCCGCGCCGGCGAGTACGCGCTGGTGCGCCCGGGCCGGGAAATGCTCTACACGGTCGTGCCGGCGGCGCAGAAGTACAAGGCCAAGAACTTCATCGACACCGCGGTCTACCGCGGCGGCGACGCGCTCTCGGCCTGGGTCAAGCGCATGCTCGACCTGCTGGGCGAGCACCCGTCGCTGGCGTTGTTCATCGGCGCCGGCGTGGCCCTGGTCTGGGCCGGCACCGGCGTGGCCCTGGGCCGCGCCCAGCGCCGGCGCGAGGCGGCGGCGCAGTAGCGGGGCACGGCGCCGGTTCAGGGCGCCGCGGCCTCCGCCTCCAGCTCGAGGAACCCGCCGGACTGGCGCTGCCACAGCTGCGCGTACAGCCCGCCGGCGGCCAGTAGCTGCTCGTGCGTGCCCTGTTCGACGATCCGGCCCTGGTCCATCACCACCAGCCGGTCCATCGCCGCGATGGTCGACAGGCGGTGGGCGATGGCGATCACCGTCTTGCCCTGCATCAGCCGGTACAGGTTCTCCTGGATCACCGCCTCGACTTCCGAGTCCAGCGCCGAGGTGGCCTCGTCCAGGACCAGGATCGGCGCGTTCTTCAGCAGCACGCGGGCGATGGCGATGCGCTGGCGCTGGCCGCCGGACAGCTTGACGCCGCGCTCGCCGACCTGGGCGTCGTAGCCGCGGCGGCCCTTGGCGTCGACCAGTTCCATGATGAAGTCGTGGGCATTGGCCTGGCGCGCGGCCTCGATCATCTCCGCGTCGGTCGCGTCCGGGCGGCCGTAGAGGATGTTCTCGCGCACCGAGCGGTGCAGCAGCGAGGTGTCCTGGGTGACCACGCCGATGGCCGCGCGCAGCGAATCCTGGGTGGCCGTGGCGATGTCGGTGCCGTCGATCCGGATCGCGCCGCCCTCGCGGTCGTAGAAACGCAGCAGCAGGTTGACCAGGGTCGACTTGCCGGCGCCGGAGCGGCCGACCAGGCCGACCTTCTCGCCCGGGCGCACGTGCAGGTCCAGGCCCTCGATCACGCCGCCCTTCTTGCCGTAGTGGAAGGTCACGTGGTCGAAGCGGATGTCGCCGCGCACCGGGCCGATGGGCTTGGCACCAGGCCTGTCGTCGACCGTGGCCGGCAGGGCGATGGAGTTGATCCCGTCCTGCACCGTGCCGATGTTCTCGAACAGCGCCGACATCTCCCACATGATCCACTGCGACATGCCCATCAGGCGCAGCACGAAGGCGATGGCCACGGCGATCGCGCCCACGCTCACCGCGTCCTGCATCCACAGGCCGATGCCGCTGGCGGCCACCGCGAACAGCAGCAGCATGTTGAGGGTGTCGTTGCTGACGTTGACGAAGGTCGCCAGCCGCATCTGCCGGTGCACGGTGCAGAGGAACTGGTCCATCGAGCCGCGCGCGTACTCCTCCTCGCGGCGCGAGTGCGAGAACAGCTTGACCGTGGCGATGTTGGTGTAGCTGTCCACGATCCGGCCGGTCATGGTCGAGCGCGCGTCGGCCTGCTCCTGGGCGACCTTGTTCAGGCGCGGGATCGCGTAGCGCAGCAGCGCCGCGTAGGCGACCAGCCAGCCGGCGAACGGCAGCATCAGCCGCCAGTCGGCCGCGGCCGCCACCAGCAGCGCGCCGCCGAAGTACACGACCACGTAGTTGCCCACGTCCAGCAGCTTGATCACCGTCTCGCGCACCGCCAGCGAGGTCTGCATCAGCTTGGTGGCGATGCGCCCGGCGAACTCGTCCTGGAAGTAGCCCATGGACTGGCGCAGCAGGTAGCGGTGCACCCGCCAGCGGATGCGCATGGGGAAGTTGCCCAGCAGGGTCTGGTGGATCACCAGCGAGCTGAGCAGGTTCAGCGCCGGCATCACCACCAGCACCACCGCGGCCATGGCGGCGAACTTCCAGCCTTCCTCGGCCAGGAAGGTGGCCGGCGTGTGGCTGGACAGGCGGTCCACGATCGAGCCGGTGAACGCGTACAGCGACACCTCGGTCACCGCGATCGCGGTGGTCAGCACCGCCATCAGCGCCAGCCACGGCTCGGTGCCGCGGGTGTAGTGCCGGCAGAACGCGTACAGCGAGCGTGGCGGCTGCACCACCGGCGCCGGCGGGTACGGGTCGATGCGGCGTTCGAACCAGCGGAACAGCCAGCTGCGGCGGGACGGGGTCGGTTGGGCGGGTGCGTCCATCGGGGATCTGCGGGGGCCGTTCAGGCGGCGGCGTCGTAGGGAATCAGGAGGCGGGCCTGGCGCAGCGCGCCGGCCCACCAGCGCAGGCGCCACAGGGCCAGGCGCATCGCCTTGTGCGCGGGGTGCCCGCCCGGCAGCGTGCCGTCGGCGGCGAACTGGTCGCGCGCGTGGGCGAAGCTGACGCCGTCGCGCAGCGGCACCGCGTGCAGGCTGGCGAACACCTGCCGCAGCTGCTCCACCGCGCACAGCCCGCGGGAAAGGCCGCCGTAGGAGATGAAGGCCACCGGCTTGGCCTGCCAGGGGATGTAGACCGCGTCGATCATTGCCTTGAGCGCGGCCGGGTAGCCGTGATTGTACTCCGGGGTCACCACCAGGAATGCGTCCGCCTCGCGGACCTTGCGTTCCAGCGCCGCGCCGTCGCGGCCCTCCGGGGTGGCCGGGTCGAGGCGGTCGATGCTCCAGCCGCCCATCGCCTCGGCGTGGGCGACGGCCCAGGCGGCGATGGTGTCGCAGAAGCGCTGGCGGCGGTCGCTGCCGTACAGCAGGGCAAGGCGCAGGGTGGGGTCGGGCATGCGTGGACGCTCCTCGTCTTGGGGGTGTGGCAGGCTAGGACCTCAAGCAAACTTGAGGTCAAGCGATGGCGGCATCCCGCGGTCCGGCGCATCCGCGCGGCGGCGACTGGTTGAGCGTGGGCGAGGTGGCCAGGCGCAGCGGCCTGGCGGTTTCCGCGCTGCATTTCTACGAGGCCCGCGGCCTGATCCGCAGCGAGCGCAGCGCCGGCAACCAGCGCCGCTACCCGCGCGCGGTGCTGCGCCGGGTGGCGCTTATCAAGGTGGCGCAGCGCGCCGGCATCCCCCTGGCCGAGATCGCGCAGGCGCTGGCGAGCCTGCCGCAGGACAAGGTGCCGACCCGCGCCGACTGGCGGCGGCTGTCGCACCAGTGGCGCGCCGAACTGGACGCGCGGATCGAGCGCCTGGTGCGCCTGCGCGACCAGCTGGACGGCTGCATCGGCTGCGGCTGCCTGTCGCTGCGCGAGTGCCCGCTGCGCAACCCGGGCGACGTGCTGGGCCGGCAGGGTCCGGGCGCGCGCCGGCTGGAGCCGGGCTGAGCCCGGCGCGGCTCACCAGGAGAACAGCTTCCAGTAGACCTGCGGCAGGTCCTCGGCGTCGTCGCGGTCCAGGGTGCCGTCGCCATCGCGGTCGTACAGGTAGTACGCCGGGCCGCGCACCGGGGTGATGCGGACCATGCGCAGCTGGCCGGCCACGCGGTACTCGTCCACCCGGTCGCCATTCTCCAGCACCCGGCTGGCGACCTCGGCCCCGCTGACGTCCACCGGTGCGTCGGCGGTGGCGGTGGTGGCGCAGCCAGCGAGCAGGAGGCTGGCCAGCGTGGCGGCGGTCAGGATCGGCGTGCGCATCGCGGGTTCTCCGTGTGGACGCGGCCATTATGCGCCAGCCGGGCGCGCGCGCCGCGCCGTTCCCGGCCGGTACCGGCACGGGCCGCTAGAATGCCCCGATGAAACGGCTCATCCTGATCGACGGCTCCAGCTACCTCTACCGCGCCTTCCACGCGCTCCCGCCGCTGACCAACGCCGCCGGCGAGCCCACCGGCGCGCTGTTCGGCGTGGTCAACATGCTGCGGGCCACGCTCAAGGAGAAGCCCGACTACGTCGCCTTCGTGGTCGACGCCCCGGGCAAGACCTTCCGCGACGAGCTGTACCCGCAGTACAAGGCCAACCGCCCGCCGATGCCCGAGGAACTGCGCGCCCAGGTGCAGCCGATGTGCGACATCGTCCAGGCGCTGGGCATCGACATCCTGCGGGTGGAAGGGGTGGAGGCCGACGACGTGATCGGCACCCTGGCCACCCGCGGTGCCGACGCCGGCATGGAGGTGACCATCTCCACCGGCGACAAGGACTTCGCCCAGCTGGTGCGCGAGCCCGGCAGGGGCGCCGGTTCGATCGCCCTGGTCAACACCATGACCGGAAGCCGCATGGATTCGGACGCGGCGGTGATGGAGAAGTTCGGGGTGCCGGCCGGGCGCATCGTCGACCTGCTGGCGCTGATGGGCGACACCATCGACAACGTCCCCGGGGTGGAGAAGTGCGGCCCCAAGACCGCGGCCAAGTGGCTGGCCGAGTACGGCTCGCTGGACGGGGTGATCGCCGCCGCGCCCTCGATCAAGGGCAAGATCGGCGACAACCTGCGCGCGGCCCTGGACCGCCTGCCGCTCAACCGCGAGCTGGTGACCATCCGCACCGACGTGGCCCTGGCCCAGGGTCCGGAGGCGCTGGTGCTGCGCCAGCCGGACGTGGACACCCTGCGCGCGCTGTACGCCCGCTACGGCTTCAACCAGGCCCTGCGCGAGCTGGAAGGCGGCGCGGCCACCGGCAACGTGGCCGAGAAGGAGCCCGGCCGCGCCCGCGGCACCGGTTTCGCCACCGCCGCGGCCGCCGCCCCGGAGGGCCTGGACCCGGCCCTGGCCGCGCCCGGCCAGTACGAGACCATCACCACGGTCGAGCAGCTGCAGGCCTGGATCGCGGCCCTGCGCGCCGCCGGCAGCTTCGCCCTGGACACGGAGACCGACAGCCTCGACCCGATGCGCGCGCGCCTGGTCGGCCTGAGCTTCGCCGCCGAACCCGGCCGCGCCGCGTACCTGCCGCTGGGCCACGACTATCCCGGCGCGCCGGCGCAGCTGGAGCGTGGCCAGGCCCTGGACCTGCTGCGCCCGCTGCTGGCCGACCCGGCGGTGCGCAAGCTGGGCCAGCACGGCAAGTACGACCTGCACGTGCTGCGCCGGCACGGCGTGCCGGTGGCCGGCTACGCCGACGACACCCTGCTGGAGAGCTTCGTGCTCGATTCCGGCAACGCCCGCCATGACATGGACAGCCTGGCCCTGCGCCACCTCGGCTACACCACGGTCAAGTACGAGGACATCTGCGGCAAGGGCGCCAAGCAGATCCCGTTCTCGCAGTGCGCGCTGGAGGACGCCACCCGCTACGCCGCCGAGGACGCCGACATCACCCTGCGCCTGCACCGGGTGCTGTCGGCGCGCCTGCAGGGCGAGCCGCAGCTGCAGGCCGTGTACCGCGACATCGAGATGCCGCTGGTGCAGGTGCTGGAGCGGATCGAGGCCAACGGCGTGCTGGTGGACATGGAGGAGCTGCGCCGGCAGAGCGCGGACCTGTCGCGGCGGATGCTGGAGGCGCAGGAGCGCGCCACCGCACTGGCCGGGCGCAGCTTCAACCTGGACTCGCCCAAGCAGCTGTGCGCGCTGCTGTTCGACGAGCTGAAGCTGCCGGCGCTGGTGAAGACGCCCAAGGGCCAGCCCTCGACCAACGAAGAGGCGCTGGAGGCGATCGCCGACCTGCACGAGCTGCCGCGGATCATCCTCGAGTACCGCGGCCTGGCCAAGCTGCGCAGCACCTACACCGACAAGCTGCCGGAGATGGTCAACCCGGAGACCGGCCGGGTGCACACCAGCTACCATCAGGCCGGCGCGGCCACCGGCCGGCTGTCCTCGTCCGATCCGAACCTGCAGAACATCCCGATCCGTACCGACGACGGCCGCCGCATCCGCCGTGCCTTCGTCGCCCCGCCCGGGCGCAAGCTGGTGGCCTGCGACTACTCGCAGATCGAGCTGCGGATCATGGCCCATCTGTCGCAGGACGCGGGCCTGCTGCGCGCCTTCGCCTCCGGCGCCGACATCCACCGCGCCACCGCGGCGGAGGTGTTCGGGCGGCCGCTGGAGGAGGTGACGGTCAACGAGCGCCGAGCCGCCAAGGCGATCAACTTCGGCCTGATGTACGGCATGGGTGCGTTCGGCCTGGCGCGCCAGCTGGGCATCGACCGCGGCCAGGCGCAGGACTACATTGCCCTGTACTTCAGCCGCTACCCGGGCGTGCGCGACTACATGGAGCGCACCCGCGAGCAGGCGCGCGAGCGCGGCTTCGTCGAGACCGTGTTCGGCCGCCGCCTGCACCTGGAGTACATCAACGCGCGCAACGCGGCCCAGCGCGCCGGCGCCGAGCGCGCGGCGATCAACGCGCCGATGCAGGGCACGGCGGCGGACATCATCAAGCGCGCGATGATCGCGGTGGACGCGTGGCTGGCGCCGCACGCCGACCGCGCGCGCATGCTGCTGCAGGTCCACGACGAACTGGTGTTCGAGGCCGACGAGGCGTTCGTGCCGGAGCTGGTGGAACGGGTGCGGGAACGGATGTCGGCGGCGGCGCAACTGAGCGTGCCGCTGGTGGTGGACGTGGGCGTGGGCGACAACTGGGACGAGGCGCACTGAACGCCCGGTTTCACGAGGGTTTCACCCGAATCTGTATGCTTCAGTCAGAAGCCGCTTCGCGCTACTGAATCCGGCCTAAACGGGACCGGTTTTCCAGAATTTTCTTCACGAAACATCAATGTCCCCCGTGCTTTCATAACCCTCGACAGGTGCAACGCCTGTCGCGGATCTCTCCCTTCCCCTGGAGTAGATCTACTGGAACGGGGGCTCCTCCCCAAGCCGTCGTTCCTCGGCCCCGCCAACCTCCCCCTGGTTGGCGGGGCTTCTTGTTTCCGGCGTCCGCTCGTGCGCGCCCCTGCCGGGACGTCGCCGCGCCTGGCGCGGCGGGCATCCCCCATGCCCCTGTCCCCGGTAACGCCGGAAGCTCCCAGGCGGCCGCAGCCGCTATCCCCTGGTGTGTCAGGTCTCCTGCGCCAGCCAGTCGCGCGGTACCAGGTACTCGCGCAGGCGGGCTTCCGCGCTGCCTTCCTCGGGCTGGTAGCCGTATTCCCAGCGCACGCGCGGGGGCAGGCTCATCAGGATCGATTCGGTGCGGCCGCCGCTCTGCAGGCCGAACAGGGTGCCGCGGTCGTAGACCAGGTTGAACTCCACGTAGCGGCCGCGGCGGTACAGCTGGAACTCGCGCTCGCGCTCGCCGTACGGGGTGTCCTTGCGGCGCTCGACGATCGGCAGGTAGGCGTCGAGGAAGCCGTCGCCGACCGCGCGCAGGTAGGCGAAGTCGCGCTCGAAGTCCTCGTGCAGGTCGTCGAAGAACAGGCCGCCCACGCCGCGGGTCTCGTTGCGGTGGCGCAGGAAGAAGTAGTCGTCGCACCAGCGCTTGTGCCGCTCGTAGCGGTCGGCGCCGAACGGCGCGCACAGCTCGAAGGCGGTGCGGTGCCAGTGCTGGATGTCCTCGTCGAACGGGTAGAACGGGGTCAGGTCGAAGCCGCCGCCGAACCACCAGGCCACCGTCTCGCCGTCGCGCTGGGCCTGGAAGTGGCGCACGTTGGCATGGGTGGTGGGCAGGTACGGGTTGCGCGGATGGAACACGAGCGACACGCCAGTGGCGCGCCAGGAGGCGCCGGCCAGTTCCGGCCGGGCAGCGCTGGCCGAGGGCGGCAGGCGGCTGCCGGAGACGTCGGAGAAGCCGATGCCGGCCTGCTCGAACACCGCGCCCTCGCGCAGCACGCGGGTGCGGCCGCCGCCGGCATGGGTGCTGGCGCCGGGCTCGCCGGGGCGGGTCCAGGCGTCCTCGACGAAGCGGGCCTTGCCGTCGGCTGCCTCGATGGCCGCGCAGATGCGGTCCTGCAGTCCGGTCAGGTAGTCCCTGACGAGCTCGAAGTTCGGATCCATGGGTGCATTCTAGCGGGCGACCCGGGCCTGCCCTTGATCGGGATCAAGGGCTTGCCGGGTCGCGGTGGAATTCGGCCCGCACCTGCGGGGTGCAAAGCTTCCAGGCCAGCCAGCCATGCAGGCCGGCGAAGGCCAGCGCGGTGGCCGTCGCGGTGACCAGCGAGACGATCCGGTTGGCCTGCATCTGGGCCATGAATTCGCGGCCCTCGCGGCTGTCCAGGAACTCCTGCGGGAACATCCCGACCATGCCGTCGAAGAACTGGCCGACCAGCGCCAGCGAGGCGAAGTTGAGCAGGGCGGTGGCCAGCAGGAAGGCGATGAAGGTCCAGCGTGCCCAGTCCCGGCGCCGCAGCAGGCCCCAGGACGAGACCAGGAACAGGCCCGACAGCAGCAGCCCCAGCAGCGACAGCAGGCGCCGCTGCTCCAGCATCCAGGCCACCGCCGGGGGCACGGCGGCGTGGCTGGCGATCCGGGCCACGGTGGCGTCGCCCACCGCCAGGGCCAGCGCCGCCTGTGCCAGCGAGCCGAGCACCGCCAGCGCCGCCAGCAGCATCGAGATGCGGGCCAGCACGCTGACGAAGCCGTTGCGCGGCAAGGGCGGCGGTGCGTTCATGGATCCGTTCCCCGGGTCGACCGCTGCATTGTGCCGAAAGCCGTCCGGCGCCGGGGCTCAGCCCAGCGCGCCGGATGCCAGCGCCCGGTCCAGGGCGGGGAGCACGTGGCCGGCGCTGAGCGGGGCCACCTTCACCGGGAACGGCAGGCGCGGGTCCACCCAGGCCAGTTCCGCGATCTCGGCGCGCACCTGCGGCTGGCCCTCGACCTGGACCACGTAGGCCTCGGTGCGGACCCGGCGCCCCGGCTCGTTGACCGCGTCGGCCTCGAACTCGCCCAGGCGGACGGCGCCATCGGCGCGCATGGCCACGCCCAGTTCCTCGTCCAGCTCGCGGGCCAGGGTCTGCAGGGTGTCCTCGCCCGGCTCGCGCTTGCCGCCGGGCTGGATGAAGGTATCCGAGCCATGCTTGCGCACCAGCAGCACGCGCCCGGCCGGGTCGCGGATCACCGCGGCCACGGTGCGGATCGGTTCGACGGGGATGTTCATCGGGCGGGCTCCTTGAGGGTGCGTTCGAACAGCTTGTGGATGCGGCGGTACTGGTCGAACCACGAGTCCGGGCGCACGAAGCCGTGCCGCTCCAGCGGGTAGGAGGCCAGCTCCCAGTTGTCCTTGCGCAGCTCGATCAGCTTCTGCGCCAGCACCACCGAGTCGCGGTAGAACACGTTGTCGTCGATCATGCCGTGGGCGATCAGCAGGTGGTCCTGCAGGCCTTGGGCGTATTCGATCGGCGAGGAGGTGCGGTACGCCTCCGGGTCCAGCTCCGGGGTGTTGAGGATGTTGGACGTGTACTCGTGGTTGTACTGGGTCCAGTCCACCACCGGGCGCAGCGCGGCGCCGGCCTTGAACGTGCCGGGGCTGCGGAACAGGGCCATGAAGGTCATGAAGCCGCCGTAGCTGCCGCCGTAGATGCCGGCGTGGTCGCGGTCGCCCTGGCGGTTGGCCACCACCCAGTCCAGGCCGTCCAGGTAGTCCTCCAGCTCCGGATGGCCCATCTGCCGGTAGATCGCGGTGCGCCAGTCGCGGCCGTAGCCTTCGCTGCCGCGGTAGTCCAGGTCCAGCACCACGTAGCCCTGCTCGACCAGCAGGTGGTGGAACATCTGCTCGCGGAAGTAGTTGGGCCAGCGCGCGTGCACGTTCTGCAGGTAGCCGGCGCCGTGCACGAACATCACCACCGGATACTTGCGGCCCGGTTCGTAGTCCTTCGGTCCGTAGAACTTGCCCCACACCGTGCCGGCGCCATGCCGGGAAGGCACCTGCACGATCTCCGGGCCGGTCCAGGCGCGGGCCTTGAACGCGGCGCTGCGGGTATCGGTCAGCACCCGCGCCTGGCCGCCGTCGAGCGGGGCCACCGCCAGCTGCGGCGGCAGCCAGCTGCCGGAGTAGCGGACCAGCAGGTGGCGGCCGTCGGGCGAGGGCACGAAGTCCTCCACGCCGTCCAGCGCGGTGACCTCGCGCACCTCGTTGCTGGCCAGGTCCAGGGCACAGACCTCGTAGTCGCCCGGCCAGGCGCGGTTGCACAGGAACAGCAGGCCGCGGCCGTCGGCGGTGGGCGCCGGCGAGGAGGCCTCCCAGCGGCCGGAGGTGCGCTGGCGCGGCTTGCCGCTGCCGGACTGGGTGTAGAGGTGGGCGTGGCCGCTTTCCTCGGACACGAACCACAGGGTCTGGTTGTCCGGCAGCCAGCCGAACTCGTTGAAGTTCCAGTTGATCCAGGCCGGGTCGGTGAGGCGGTGGCGCGGCTGCAGGCGCGCGGCGGCCAGGTCCACGCTGGCGATCCAGCGGTCCTTGTTGTCGACCGCGCGCAGCATCACCGCCACGTTGCGGCCGTCATCGCTCCAGCGGATCGCCGCACCCTCGGCGCCGACCTGCAGCGGGCGGTTGCCCTTCAGCGGTTCCTTGCCGGCGGTCTTGCGCAGCGCCGCCAGCGGGTCGTCCTTGATCCCGGGCAGGACGTCGAACGCCAGCTCGCGCACCTGGCCGGTGGCGGCGTCGACCAGCCACAGCGCATGCGGGACCGGGTCGTTGCGGCCGACGCGGGTGCGCACGTCCTCGAACTCCTCGTAGCCGGACTCGGTGACGTAGGTCGGCATCCTGCCTTCGCGACCGGCATCGGCGCCCTTCTTCTTCACCACCACCAGCAGGTGGCGGGCGTCGGGCGACAGGCTGCTGTCGACGATCTCCACGTCGTCGCCCAGGTAGACCGGGGCGGCGGCGCGGGTCGGGTCGGCCTTGCGCCAGGCTTCCTCCTGCGCGCGCTGCGCCTCGCGCCGCTCGCGGTCGCGGCGCAGGGTTTCCAGGGTGCGCAGCTGCTGTTCGCGCAGGGCGTCCGGCGCGGGCGCGGCGGCCGGGTCGCGCGCGGCCTTGAGCGTGGTGACCTGGGCGACCACCCCGTCCGCGCGCCAGTGGAACCAGTCGTCGCCGGCGCGCCACAGCACGCCGCCGTCGGCGGCGAAGCGCGGCTGCGCCTCGGCCTGGGCGGTGCGGGTCAGCTGCTGAAGGTTGCCGCTGGCCAGGTCGCGCACGAACACGTCGCCGTTGCGCACGAAGGCCATGCGCCGGCGCTGCGGGTCGTACACCGGGTCGGGGGCGTCGAGCGCGGCGCGCTCGGCGTCGGAGACCTTCTGCAGGGCACCGCCGGCCACCGGCACGCGCCAGGCGTCGCGCACCGTGCTGCCCTCGCGCTTGAGCAGCAGCTGCGCCTCGCGTCCGTCCCAGCTCCACCAGGCCTTCTCCACCGGCGGGCCGATCCAGTCCGGGTCGGCCATCGCCTGTTCCAGGGTGAAGGCGGCGGACGGGGACTGCGCGGACGCGGCCAGGGGCAGGGCGGCCAGCAGCAGCGGCAGCAGGCGCCGCGCGGCCCGCGGAAAGGGCTGGGTCATGGACGAAACCGGGTGGTGGACTGGCGCCGCAGGGTACCAGCCCGGTCCGCCGCGGCCACGGCAGAAGGTCATGCCCGCCCGCAGCCGTGCTTGCCCACGCCGGGGCCGGCCGCCATCCTGTACCGTCTTGTGCGGCAGCGGGGACTGTCGCAGGAACCTCCCAGCCCGATGTCAGCCGTCATCCAGCCAGCCCTTCCCGCCGTCGAAGACCTGCCCCTGGCGGCGGGCGACCCGGCGCGCGTCCTCGTGTTCGACGCCCGCGGCGGGGTGACCCTGGGCCAGTTCCTCGCCCAGGCCCGCGACCTGGCCGGGCGCCTGCCGGAGGCGCGCCATGTCGCCCACCTGGCCGAGGACCGCTACCGCTTCCTGCTCGGCTTCTGCGCCGCGGCCCTGCGCGGCCAGGTGGCGCTGCTGCCGCCGTCCGGGGCGCCGCGCATCTTGTCCGAGGTGCTCCGGGCCCATGCCGAGGGCGGCGCCTACCGGCTGGGCGGCGAGGACGGCATCCCCGTGCCGGGGCTGGAGGCCGCGCGCGGCGCGCCGGTGGCGGCCGCGGCCACGCCGCGGGTACGCAGCGGCGACCTGGCCGCGATCGGCTACACCTCCGGCAGCACCGGCCGCCCGCAGGCGCATGCCAAGACCTGGGCCGGCTTCGCCACCGGCACCGCGCAGAACCTGGCGGCACTGGCCGACCTGTGGGGCGGGCGCCAGCCGCAGGTGGTGGCCACGGTGCCGCCGCAACACATGTACGGCATGGAGATGAGCGTGCTGCTGCCGCTGCTGGGCGGCGCGGCGGTGCATGCCGGCCGCCCGCTGCTGCCGGCGGACGTGGCCGAGGCGCTGGAACAGGCCTGCGGCCCGCGCATCCTGGTGACCACCCCGGTACACCTGCGCGCGCTGCTGCGCTCGGGCGTGGCGTTGCCGGCGCTGGCCGGGATCGTCTCGGCGACCGCGCCGCTGCCGCAGGAACTGGCGGCCGAGGCCGAGGACCGCTATGGCGCCGAGGTGCGCGAGG
>Ga0180223_1000277_pt1 | contig 78029 bp, 65 predicted proteins | sample eDN5th30CKraftOP_FD_151337 | JGI IMG/M metagenome (GOLD analysis project Ga0180223, IMG submission 151337) | Enriched Organic Plus compost microbial communities from Emeryville, California, USA - eDNA 5th pass 30_C Kraft OP (version 2) (version 2) ...
GCAGGAAGTGAAGGCGCTGGCCGCACAGACGACCAAGGCGACCCACGAGATCAGCACCCAGATCGCGGCCATGCAGTCGGCCACGGAAGAGTCGGTGGTTGCGATCAAGGAAATCGGCGGCACGATAGCCCGCCTGTCGGAGATCGCCTCCATCATCGCGGCGTCCATCGAAGAGCAGGGCGCGGCGACGCAGGAGATCGCGCTCAACGTCCAGCAGGCGGCGTCTGGCACTTCACGTGTCGCGACCAGCATCGCCGATGTTCATCGCGGTGCGGGCGATACCGGTTCGGCTTCTTCTCAGGTGCTTTCGGCGGCGCAGTTGCTGTCGAACGAGAACAAGCGGCTGAAGACCGAAGTCGTGAAGTTCCTGGAGACGGTACGGGCCGCCTGAGGCGGCTCGGACAGGGATCAGGCAAGGATCAGAGTCGGGTGGCTGCGGCCTCAACGATCGCACCGTAAATCCGCTCGATATCCTCCGGCGTGACGCAATAAGGCGGCATCACATAGATGGTGTTGCCCAGCGGGCGCAGGAGGATGTTGTGCCGGTTGAAATGGGCCAGCAAGCGCGGCCCGATCTCGGCAAGATAGCCGGAATCCCGCACCTTCAGATCCATCGCCGTAATGGTGCCGCAGCGGCGGACATTCGCGAAACGGGAATCGTTGCGGAACGGCGCGAGCGCACGTTCCTGCATGGCGCAGAGCGATGCGAGCCGTTCGCGTGTTCGCGGATCGTCCCACAGCTTCAGGTTGGCGAGTGCAGCCGCACAGGCAATCGGGTTCGCGGTGTAGGAACTGGAGTGGAAGAAGGTTTTGGTGCGGTCCGTGGAATAATGCGCCTCGAAGATCGCGGGCGTGCACAGCGTCACCGCAAGCGGCAGCGCGCCGCCGGTGATGCCCTTCGAATAGCATACGATGTCGGGTGACGCGCTCGCCTGTTCGCAGGCGAACAGCGTGCCGGTGCGGCCCCAGCCGGTCATCACCTCGTCGGCGATGAACAGCACATCGTTCTGCGTGCAGATGCGCCGCATCTCTTTTAAGGCTTGCGGCGAATACATCAGCATTCCGCCCGCGCCGAGGATCAGCGGCTCGACAATGAAAGCTGCGGGTTTGGCTCGGCAGGCACGCTCCAGCGCATCGAGCGTGTGCTGTTCTTTTCCTGCTGCCGGAAACGGCACGGAGTCGACGGCGAACAACAGCGGCTCATAGGGCGCATTGAAGACGCCGCGCGCGCCGACAGACATCGTGCCGATGGTGTCGCCGTGGTAGGAATGCTCCATCACCACGATGCGTTCGCGTGGCGCACCGATGTTGCGCCAGTAGCCGAGTGCCATCTTGAGCGCGACCTCGACGCTGGTCGAACCGCTGTCGGAATAAAAGACGTGCGACAGATTTTTCGGGGAGAGTTTCAGCAACCGCTCCGCGACCTGCTCGGCAGGTGGATGGGTTTGTCCGGCGAAAATAATCTGGTTGAGTTGCGCGGCTTCCGCCTGAATCGCGCGCACGATGTCGGGATGACAATGGCCGTGCGTCACCACCCACCACGACGCGATCGCATCCAGAATGCGGCGGCCATCATCGGTGTGGAGATACGCGCCTTCGGCCCGCACGATGGTCGGAAAATCATCGTACAGCGCATGTTGTGTGAACGGATGCCAGACCGGAGATTTCGTTGGTGAAGTCATGCGGCGAAGTCAGCGAGGTTGAAGGATGCTGCGAATGCGCTGCGCAGGCTATCATGATTAAGCGGTGCGAGGCGGGGCAGGCGACCCAAGCGGCGGACGCCGCCGAGTTTGCAGATGGTGCGTTCGCTCTCGGCCTGTTCGTCGCCGATGAAGGCAATTCCGATCAGGGGAATGTCGCGGCGCTTCACCGCCTCGATTGACAGCAGCGAATGGTTGATGGTGCCGAGCGCGGTGCGCGCGCACAGCACCAGCGGCAATTTCCAACGTGCAAAGATGTCGATGAATAGCGTGTCGTCGTTGACCGGCACCATCAGGCCGCCGGCGCCTTCGATCACCAGTGGCCGGTCGCTGGGCGGCGGAGGAAGAAGTGCGCGGTCGTCGATGCGAATGCCATCGAGCTTTGCGGCGTAATGCGGAGAGGCGGGCGTGTTGAGGACGTGCTTTTCGGCGAGAATGCGTTCGGGTGGCAGGCCGCCCAGTTCGGCCACGCGGCGCGCATCGGTGCCATCGTCATGGCCTGCCTGCACCGGCTTCCAGTAATCGGCGCCGAGCGCATCCGCGAGGGCAGCAGAAAAAACCGTTTTGCCGACATCGGTATCGGTGCCGCTGACGATGAGGCGCGTGTTCATGCCGTCAGTGTTTGCGCTTCTTCTTGGAGCGCGGCAAGCATGGATTCGACATCCCCGCCGGTCACATTCAGCGTGAGCGAAATGCGCAGCCGCGCGGTACCCGCAGGCACGGTCGGCGGGCGGATGCCGCGAATGTCGAAACCGCGCTTTTGCAGGGCAGCCGCGAGCGTCATGGTGCGCTCATTATGCCCGACGATGTAGGGGATGATCTGCGAGCCGGACGCCGCCCATCCTTGCGCGCGGATTTTATCGCCGGCGAGTGTGATGAGGTTATGCAATCGCTGCCGCCGCTCAGGTTCATCGCGCAGGATTTTCAATGCCTCGCCGACCGCGACCGCCATCAGCGGCGAAGGGGCAGTGGCGAAGATGAAGGGGCGGCTGCGGTTGACGAGGAAATCGCGCAGCAGTTTCGTCGTCAGCACCAGCGCGCCGGACGCACCGAGCGCCTTGCCGCAGGTGTGAACGGCGACGACGTTGGCGCGTCCTTCATAGGCGGCGGACAGTCCGCGCCCTTCGGGTCCGAACACGCCGGTCGCATGCGCCTCGTCGATATAAAGAAAGCCGTCGTGGCGGTCGGTGATGTCGATGAGATCGGCGAGCGGCGCGGTGTCGCCGTCCATCGAGTAGATGCTCTCGACCGCGATCCACGGCCGGCCCTTGCCGCCTTTGGCGCGCCATGCACGGATTGCATCCGCCACCGCATTGCTGTCGTTGTGAGGTGTCTCGACGCTCTCCGCGCGGCTGGCGTTGACACCCTCGCGCATACTGGCGTGGGAGAGTTCGTCCATCACGATCAGGTCGCCGCGCTGGGGCAGGGTGCTCAGTGCTGCGAAGTTGGCGCTATAACCCGCGCCGAAATACAGTGCGCTCTCCGCGCCGAAGAAATCAGCGGCATCGGCTTCAAGCTGTTCGTGCTCCGCGCAGTTGCCGCGCAAGAGGCGCGAACCTCCCGCGCCGATCGGCGTGCCGGATTCGACCGCTGTAATGACTGCCTTGCGCAGGCGCGGCGATTCCGCGAGGCCCAGATAGTCGTTGGAAACGAAGTCGATGCCCTGGCGCGGACGCAGGCTGCGCAAACGCCCGTCGCGCGCGAGCGCAGCCAGCGCGCTGGCATAACGCTCATCGGCGGATTCTGCATCCAAAGACGAGGAAGCGGTCAAAGATCACCGGGAATTGAGAAAACTTCAGACATTTTAACATGCTGGAGGGAGAAGCGTCAGTGGCGGGTATAGCGGCTGGCTGCGCGCATCATGCTCATGGCGGAATTCTAGACCTATTCTACCCTTTCAAGGCCAAAAAATGCACGGCGGAGAATGACTTGAGCCGCCTGCTGGGACATACAGTGCCCGTAAGGAGAGTTTGGCGTGTTCGATCTCAACGGCCGTTCAGGCCCTGGTCGAACGGTTGGGTCGGGACGACCCTGAAACGGTCAAATTGACCGGCATTTATCACAACCTCATTCGCTACTGGGCCGACGTATGAAAACCATTCGCTTGATGACGTGCCTTTCGATTGTCGCTTGCCTGGCAGGCGCCCCGGCGTTCGCCCAGCAGGCGGCTCCTGCGCGGCCTGCAGCTCCCGCGGCCATTGCTCCCGCGCCGGCAGTCCCCGCACCAGCGGCGACCGCTCCGGCCCCGAGCGCCACTCTCGCTGCGACACCCGCACCGGCGGCTCCCACCGCACTGCCGGCCGCTGAGGCTGCAAAGCCGCTGGCGGTCCCGCACGATCTGTCGCCGTGGTCGATGTTCATGTCGGCCGACATCGTGGTGAAGCTGGTGATGATCGGCCTCGCGTTTGCCTCGCTGCTAACCTGGACGATCTGCTTTGCCAAAATGCGCGAGCAGTTCGTGGCGCAGAAGCGGCTCAAGGACGCGCTTCGCGCGGTGTCGAATTCGCGCACGCTGGCCGAGGCGCGCATGGCGCTCGGTAGCGGCAAGACCGTGCTCTCGTCGTTTCTTGCCATGGCCGTTCATGAAGTGCGGCTGTCGTCCGGCATCGTCGGCGATGCGGGCATCAAGGAGCGGGCGGCCTCGCTGTTTGCCGAACTGACGCGCAGCGAGGGGCGGCGGATGCGCCTCGGCATGGGCATGCTGGCGACCATCGGTGCGACCGCGCCATTCGTCGGCCTGTTCGGCACCGTCTGGGGCATCATGAATTCCTTCATCGGCATCTCGAAGTCACAGACCACCAATCTCGCCGTGGTCGCGCCGGGCATCGCGGAGGCGCTGCTGGCGACCGCGATGGGTCTCGTCGCGGCGATCCCGGCCGTGATCATCTACAATCACTTCTCTCGCGTCACGAAACGCTACCTGGAGCTTGTGAGCCAGGCGTCCGGTACGGCTGGCCGTCTGTTGTCGCGCGATCTCGACCGCGGCCATGGCGCGGTCTCGCACGCAGCCGAATAACGGAGACGGTTCGTGGGCGTTACGTTCAACGATGTCGATGATGGCGACGATTTCGGCGAGACGCACGAAATCAACGTCACGCCATTTATCGACGTCATTCTGGTTCTTCTGATCATCTTCATGGTGGCTGCTCCGCTCTCCACCGTCGATCTGCCGGTGGATCTGCCGTCCTCGACCGCGACCCCGACCAAGAAGCCGGACAAACCGACTTATGTCACCATCAAGTCCGACCTTGCTGTTGCGATCGGCGAGACGCCTGTGAAGCGGGTCGATCTCGTCAACGCGCTCGATGCCGCCGGGGAAGGCAACAAGGACCGCCGTATCTTCCTGCGCGCCGACCGCGCGGTGTCCTACGGCAACATGATGGATGTCCTCGAAATCCTGCGCGCAGGCGGCTACCTGAAAGTGGCGCTGGTCGCCCTCGAAGGCGTGCCTGACAGCGCGGGCACCGCCATCCCGACGGCGGCGAAGCCGAAATAACCGGAAGCACGATGTTCAACCGGCTGTGGAACGACCCCTCGAGGCGCGTATGGCTGTTCGCCGCCATCGCAGCCTTGATCCTGCACGGCGCGGTCGCGGCCGTGGCGGTGGCTGGCTTCTCGAGTCCAGATGACGATGAGGAATTGGGCGCTGCCGGCATCGAGGTGGGTCTGGAATTCCTTGCGCCGCGCGGTGAGCCGACCGATCTGCCACCGGGGCCGGATACGGAAGCCTCCGCGGCGTCGCCCCAGGTGGTCGAGCAGAAGGCGGAAGTGAAAAAGACCGATCTGCCGCAGGACAAGCCGATCGAATCCGAAAATCCCGACCGGGTTGTATCTCCCGACAAGTCCACGGACCCGAAGGAAGACGATCCGAACGTCGCGGCCAAGCAGCAGGCGCCATCCACGGAATCGGTGGCCGCGGAAGCGACCGCGATGCCGACCTCGGAAGCGGCCCAGCAATCCGACCGTTCGATGACGCTCGCTCAGGGCACTGGCGCGAGCAAGCAGCGCATCAAGACGACATGGCAGAAAGAGCTGGTCGCCCATCTTGACCACCACAAACGCTATCCGGCGGATCGTTCCGATGTCAGCGTCAAGATACTGGTCAGCTTCGAGATTGACCGGACCGGCCATATCATTTCGAGCAAGGTCGTTGAGGGTTCGGGTTATCCGGAGTTCGATCAGGCAGCCTTGGCCATGCTCAAGCGTTCCGATCCCGTTCCGGCGCCGCCGCCACTGGTCGCGGACGAAGGGCTCACCTTCACGCTTCCGGTGGTCTTCCGCGCGCACAAGAAAAAGTAAGGCATCGTCTCAGGCCGCTAGCGCCTCAGCTTGCCTTGCGTGCGCGTGCCTTTGAACGGGTCTGCTTCTTGGTTGCGCGAGGAGCCGCACGCGCCGGGCGGCGCGCGGATTTGGCATTGCCTTTCAGGCTCTCGCGCAACGCATCCATCAGGTTGATGACGTTGCCGCTGCTGCGGGATGGGCTCGGAGCCTTGATCTTTTCTCCGGCGCGTTTGCGGCTGATGAGATCTGCCAGCGCGCTTTCGTAATGATCCTCGAAGCGGGCGGGATCGAATTCGCCGGTCTTGCTCTCGACGATATGCTTGGCGAGGTCGAGCATTTCCTTGGTGACTTTGACGTCCTTGATGTCGCCGAAATAGTCGGCCTCGTCGCGCACCTCGTAGGGGAAGCGCAACAGCGTACCCATCAATCCTTTCTCAAGCGGCTCCAGCGCGATGACATGTTCGCGATTGGTCAGCACGATGCGGCCGAGTGCCATCATCTTCATGGAGCGGATGGTTTCGCGGATCACCGTATAGGCGTCGTGGCCGACCTTGCCATCGGGAACGATGTAATAGGGGCGGATCAGGAAACGGTTGTCGATCTCGCCCCTGGGCACGAATTCGTCGATGTCGATGGTGTGGGCCGATTCCAGCGCGATGTTGTCCAGTTCGTCGTCACTGACCTGAACGTAAGTGTCGGTATCGACCTTGTAGCCCTTGACGATGTCCTCGCGCTCAACCTCCTCCCCGGTCTCGGCATCGACCTTGGCGTATTTGATCCGGTGGCCGGTGTTCTTGTTGATCTGGTTGAAACGAATCTTGTCCGTCTCGGAGGTCGCGGGAAACAGCGCGACAGGGCAGGTGACGAGGGACAGACGCAGGAAGCCCTTCCAGTTTGCGCGGGGCGCCATCGTTAACTCCGGGTTACGCCAGACCAGCCGACTCAATGGAGCGGGGGAGGATTCGTTCCGGAACAGGCTCTCGGAAGGAAAAATGAACTCGCAATGAGGCCTCAAAGGTTCGGGGATACCGAAAATTCCCGATTTGTTCTGCCTCAATTCAGGTGTGGATTTGCCACGTTATTGCCTTGTTTACTCTACGGTTTTTGGAAATCCACTGTGTTGTTTTCGCTACAGCATTTTGCGCTGCATCGTGATCAATAGCGTCCATTCAACTTGTTACGGACGTTTGGGAGACTACCACTATGAAGAAGCTTCTTCTTGCAGCCGCCGTCGCAGCCCTGAGCTCGACTTCGGTGTTCGCTGCTGACCTCGCAGCCCGCCACTATACGAAGGCGCCGGCTTACGTCGCTCCGGTTTACAACTGGACCGGTTTCTACGTCGGTGCTCAGGTTGGCGGTGCCTTCCAGGGCTCGAGCGGTTTCACCACCAATGATCCTGCCGTTGTCGGCAGCCGTGATGACAGCTCGTTCATCGGCGGCGGCGTTGTTGGTTACAACTATCAGTTCGCTCCGAACTGGGTTGCCGGTATCGAAGGCGAATTCAACGGCCTGTCGAACAACCGTCACACCTTCAATAACGGCGTGGACGCGATCAGCATCAAGAACGACTGGCTGGCTTCGGTCACCGGCCGCCTCGGCTACACCTGGGGTGTCGGCATGATCTACGCCAAGGGCGGTGTTGCATTCCGTGACAACGGCGGCATCTCCTCCACCTCGGCGTTCGCTGCAAACCGTGACGACACCGGCTACACCGTCGGCGCTGGCCTCGAATACATGTTCGCTCCGGCCTGGTCGGCGAAGATCGAGTACCAGTACTACAACTTCGATCGCACCACCGTTGCGTTCGGCACCGCTCCGAGCGTCGCCAGCTACAAGGACGACCTTCACACTGTGAAGGCTGGCATCAACTACCACTTCAACTGGGGTGGCCCGGTTGTCGCCAAGTACTAAGACTTCCTGATCGCTCTGGCGATCTGACGAAAAGGCCGGCGCAAGCCGGCCTTTTTTGTTGTCCGGCAAGGATAGGCAGCCGCTGTGCTTCGGGCTGGTGCGGTTAGCCGTCGTCGAGGGCTGCGAGCCGCGTCGCTTCCGTGAGATCGTCGGCCTGATTGGCGTTGAAGAACGGATCGAGCGGCGCGGTCGTCCATGAGGCTTGCGCGAAGCGGAAGCGGCGGACGAAGGCGTGGGCTTTACGGAAGTCCTCGACCGTCAGGGCGTGCCGTATGGCATGGCGGAGGTCGATGTTCCAGATCGCGATAATGGGGTGCATCTGGCCGCCGGATTCGGCGACCGCAATCTCGGCATCGATGTCACGCCGGGCCTGATGCAGGCGAGACACAAGGTCGCGTGGCAGGAACGGGCAGTCGGCGGCGGCGGTGAGGACATATTGAACGCTGGGACGGTTCGCCGCCACCCATTCCAGCCCCGCCAGCACGCCCGCTAGAGGGCCTGGGAAATCCGCAATGTCATCGGACACGACCGGCAGGCCGAAGGCGGCGAAGCGGGCAGGATCGCCATTGGCGTTGAGCACCAGCCCGTCACATTGCGGGGCGAGGCGATCGATCACCCGCTCCAGAATTGGCCGTCCGGCAATCAGCCGCATTGGCTTGTCGCCTCCGCCCATGCGGCGGGCGAGGCCTCCGGCCAGCAGCACGCCGGGTGTGGGCGGATACTCGTTTTCTATCGTGCGATCCGTGGCCATGATTCCTGCAAACCCGCGTCGATTCGGCATTTTGCGGCCTTGTGTCGAGCGACAGTCACGCTATAGCACGCACACGAGAGCTGGAGAATGCGATGCGGGTGATCGGGTTGGCTGGATGGAGCGGGGCGGGGAAGACCACGCTGCTGTCGCGGCTCGTGCCCCATCTGATCGGGGAGGGCGCGCGCGTCTCCGTCATGAAACATGCTCATCACGAGTTTGATCTCGACAAGCCTGGCAAGGACTCCTGGGTGCATCGCCAGGCCGGTGCGACGCAGGTGCTGATCTCCGCGGCTAAGCGGTGGGCGCTGATGAATGAATTGCGCGGTGCGCCCGAGCCGTCGCTTTTCGAGCTGCTGGCGAAAATGGCGCCTGTTGATTACGTCATTATCGAGGGTTTCAAGGCGCAGGGACACCGCAAGATCGAAATCTACCGTGCCGAAAACACGAAGCCGCTGATGTTTCCCAATGATCCGAATATCATCGCGGTCGCGGCCGATACCCGAGTGGAGAGCAGGTTGCCGGTGCTCGACCTTAACGATATTCCGGCGATTGCGGACTTCGTGAAAGGACACGCCGAAGATCGTGACGCGCTTTTCGCGCGAGCTGCAACAGGTTGAAGGCATGGCGCAGCTTTCAGACGATTGTTTCGCATTCGGTGGCCCGCTGATGGCGGTGGATGAGGCGTTGTCCATCATCACCTCGCGCCTGATGCCGGTCGAAGGCACCGACGTCGTGCCGCTGGAGCAGGCTGACGGACGCACGCTTGCCGCCGACCTCATCGCGCCCCTCAATATCCCGTCCTTCATGAATTCGGCGGTGGATGGTTATGCGGTGCGCGGCGAAGATGTCCCGGTCAGCAACGCGCGTGCATTCGAGATTCAGGATCGTGTCGCGGCGGGGGCCAGCGCGCGGGAAGCGATCCAGCCAGGTCATGCCATCCGGATTTTCACGGGAGCGCCGATGCCTGCGGGCGCCGATACGGTCTACATGCAGGAAGATGTCGAACTGGCAGAAGATGGCACCGTCCTGCTGCCATCGGGTCTCGCGCGCGGAGCGAACGTGCGTCTGGCAGGCGAGGATATTCCGCAAGGTTCGATTGCGTTGCCGAAGGGGCGGCGGATGCGTCCGCAGGATGTCGCGCTGGCGGCGGCACTCGGACTGACCGAACTGGCGGTGCGCCGGAAGCCGCGTGTGGCTGTCTTCTCGACCGGAAACGAGGTGGTGGCGCCGGGCGAGAAGCGAACCGCGGCGCAACTGTTCGATTCCAACCGCATCATGCTGAGCGCGATGCTGCGCCGCCTCGGCTGCGAGGTGATCGATCTCGGCATCCTTCGCGACGACCGGGTGGCGCTCGCCGCCGCGCTGAAACAGGCCGCACAGAATTGCGATCTGATTCTCACTACCGGCGGGGTTTCGACCGGCGAGGAGGATCACGTCAGGGCGGCAATCGAGACGGTCGGATCGCTGGTGCTCTGGCGCATGGCCATCAAGCCGGGCCGTCCGGTCGCGATGGGTGTGATCGGCGGGACGCCGTTTATCGGCTTGCCAGGTAATCCGGTGGCGGGTTTCGTCACCTTCACCTATGTGGTGCAGCCGGCGATTCTCGCGCTCGCGGGAACGTCTTCGACGCCGCCCGTTCCGCTGCGGGTGCGTGCGGAATTCGATTACCGCAAGAAGGCCGGACGGCGTGAGTACATCCGCGTTACATTAAAGCAGGGTAGCGACGGCTTGTTAGGAGCCGTCAAGTTTCCGCGCGAGGGGGCCGGTCTTCTATCGTCGCTGGTGCAGACCGATGGTCTTGTCGAACTCCGGGAGGGTGTCACCGGCGTCAAACCCGGCGACATGCTCAACTTCCTCCCGTATTCGAGTTTGCTGTAGCGCAATGTCCCCCTGCAAACTCGATCTCAGCGGATTGAAATGTCCCTTGCCGGTATTGCGAACCCGCAAGGCGCTGAAATCTTTGCGGCCGGGCGATTGTCTGGAAGTTCTCTGCACAGATCCTTTGGCGATTATCGATGTGCCCAACCTCATTCGCGAGACAGGCGACCATATAGAGGTTCTCAAGCAGGGCGCCGAGGGCATCATCTTTCTGATCGAAAAGCGCGGCTGAGCGGAACGGCTTCGAGATGTCTCGGCACTCGATATATTTCCTATGAACTAGCCTTCATATTCGCGCCTTCGCAACAGCAGCATGAATGACCGGCCAAAGCTGTGTCGTTCTACCATTGGATGATCGACATTCGTCGTGCCTTCTGTCCCAATCCGATGGATACCATCTATCTTTTCGATAGATGAAAAATATCGAAGTGAGTCGGGTTTAGATCATTTGAAGACCGCGCGTCGTGATCCTCGCGGCTCATCAATGCCTGGGCAACGTCCCTTGTTCGCGTGCGCGCGAAGGCATCGAGAAAACTGGATTGCACATGGGATTGCAGACCACCCTTCAGAAGTGGCTGTATGGGGAGAAAACAAATGGCTTCATTCTTAGACCGTGAGAACACGGTCGCAAAACCCGGCTTCAGCCGGTGGATGGTCCCGCCAGCCGCGCTGTGCGTCCATCTCTGCATCGGTCAGGCTTACGCATACAGCGTCTTCAATTTGCCGATGACCAAGCTCATCGGCATCACGCAATCGGCTCCCGGCGACTGGAAGCTCACTGAACTCGGCTGGATCTTCTCGCTCGCGATTTTCTTCCTCGGCGTTTCCTCGGCGGTGTTCGGCCGCTGGGTTGAGGAAGGCGGCCCGCGCAAGGCCATGTTCACGGCAGCCTGTTGCTGGGCTGGTGGCTTCTTCCTGTCGGCGATCGGTGTGCACTTCCACGCTCTGTGGCTGATTTATCTCGGCTACGGCGTTCTCGGCGGCATCGCGCTCGGCATCGGCTACATTTCCCCGGTTTCGACGCTGATCAAGTGGTTCCCGGATCGTCCCGGCATGGCCACCGGTATGGCCATCATGGGCTTCGGCGGCGGTGCCTTCATCGCTTCGCCGCTCTCGGTCTGGCTGATGAGCAAGTTCAATACGCCGACGCACATCGGTGTCATGGAAACCTTCGTCATTCTCGGCGTCGTGTACTTCTTCTTCATGATCGTCGGCTCGATCATTGTCCGGGTTCCTCCGGCGGGTTGGGCTCCGGCAGGTTATGTGCCGCCGGCAGCGACCAATAAGATGATCTCTCGCAACGACGTGTTCGTTTACGACGCGGTCAAGACCCCTCAGTTCTGGCTGATCTGGTGGGTGCTCTGCTTGAACGTGACCGCCGGCATCGGCGTGCTCGGTCAGGCTTCGGCAATGAGCCAGGAAATGTTCCCGGGTCACATCACCCCGGTGGCGGCCGCTGGCTTCGTCGGTCTGATGAGCTTGTTCAACATGGGTGGCCGGTTCTGCTGGGCATCGCTGTCGGACTACATCGGCCGCAAGAACACTTACTTCGTGTTCATGGTGCTCGGCTTTGTCCTGTACTGCACGGTCCCGTATGCGGGCGGCACGGGTAACGTTGTGCTGTTCGTCTGCTGCTTCCTCGTCATCATCTCGATGTACGGCGGCGGCTTCTCGACGGTGCCGGCCTATCTCAAGGATATGTTCGGCGTCCGGTATGTCGGCGCTATCCACGGTCTGCTGCTCACGGCCTGGTCGATGGCCGGCATCTTCGGCCCGGTGATCGTCAACTATCTCCGCGAGTACAACATCACTCACGGTGTGCCGAAGGCGCAGGCCTATAACAACACCATGTACATCATGGCCGGCCTGCTGGTGATCGGCTTCATCTGCAATGCTCTCGTGAAGTCTGTTGCCTCCAAGTACTGGATGGTCGGAGACAAGCCGGGCAGCGTTGCCAACGGTGGCCTCGCCACTGACAGCGCCAAGGCATAAGGAGAGAAAACATGCAAACCACGCAAGAAAGCGGCACCTCCACGCTGCAACTCGTCCTCGCCTGGGGCTTTGTCGGTATCCCTCTGGTATTGGGCGTGCTGTCGACCCTCAACAATGCGATGAAGCTGTTCCACTAACTTCATCGCTGCCATCCGAAAGCCGTATCTGACGGCTTTCTAAAGCCAGGACCGCGCAAGCTGTCCTGGCTTTTTTATTGATGAGGAATGATGACAACACGGCGCACTTTTCTGATCGGTGCGGCTGCTTTGCTCGGGGCAGGGACCTCAGGGCGTGCAGCCTTTGCACGGCCACCACAGGACATGCAGGAGAAGATTGCCGGCATCGAAAGCCAGGTGAAGGGCAGGCTCGGCGTGGCTGTGCTCGATACGGGTTCGGATCGCCGCTTTGGTTACCGGGAGGATGAACGCTTTCCGATGTGCAGCACGTTCAAGCTGCTGGCGGCCGCCGCAATTCTGAAGCGTGTCGAGAAAGGGCAGGAGACGCTTGAACGACGGGTGCATTTTTCCAAAAGCGATCTGGTCACTTATTCTCCGGTAACCGAGAAGCATGTCGAGAGCGGGATGAGCGTTGCTGAATTGTGCGAGGCGGCGATCACCCTCAGCGACAATACGGCCGGTAATCTCATGCTCGGCATGCTTGGCGGCCCATCCGGCGTGACGGCGTTCGCGCGAACGTTGGGCGATCCGTTGACCCGGCTCGACCGCACCGAGCCGACGTTGAACGAGGCCGTGCCGGGCGACGTCCGCGACACCACCACGCCCGCTGCCATGGCGGAGAACCTGCGCAAGCTGATGTTCGGAAATGCGCTGGCAAAGGCGTCATCCGAACAGTTGAAGGCGTGGCTTCTCGCCAACAAGACCGGCGATGCACGCCTTCGCGCCCGGCTTCCCTCTGGCTGGCGGGTGGGTGACAAGACCGGAAGCGGGGAGCGCGGTTCGACCAACGACGCCGGCATTCTATGGCCGCCCAATTCGGCACCGATCGTCGTCGCGGCTTATCTGACGGAAACTGCGGCCCCTGCGGATCGGCGCAATGAAGCCCTTGCTGCGGTTGGCGAGGCGGTGGCGGAGGCTTTCAGAACCCGCAGTTGACGGTATGGGCGCTTCAGTCTCCCGGTTGCAAATGTGGAACTTTTGCACCGCGGTAGAGTTGTTGTCCCAGAGCTTAAATGTCCGAAGACAGCGAGGTTTCCATGGATGATGTGATCGATCGGGTGATGATGACCTTCGCCATGATGCGAAACGTCAATGACGCCCAATTCGAGGCTTCGCGGATCAAGCTTGCGAATTATATCGACGAACTGACCTCGGCGGGCCAGCACGACAAGCAGCGGCTGGCGGTGCAGGGCCTTGCCTATATGCGTGAACTGCACGAAACCTCGGGAGTGCACAGCTCCTAGAGGACGTTACCTTGCCATCCCCTGAATGCCGTCAATGCAGCTTGATCGGGGGTAGGGTGGTACGCCGCAGCCGGTCGGCGAGGAACAGCGCCGTGGCCCGCAGCCAGCCATGCAGGGCAACACGATGCATGTGATAGAGCGACACATACAACAGCTTCGCGATGCTGCCATTGGCCGGGAAAACGGACTGGCTATGCCGTAGAGTCGGAAATTCGCCGGCTGCGCCGCCTTCGCCGAGCGACACCAGCGTGCCGCGAGGCTGGTATTTGAAAGGGCCGACAGTTTGCCCCGACAGCCGGCGCTCGAGAAGTTTCGCCAGATAGTTGGCCTGCTGATGCGCGACCTGCGCCGTTGGCGGCACGAGGGCATTGCCGATATGGGCCGGAGCGGACGCACAATCTCCCATTGCGAAGATGTCAGGCGCGCCCGCGCAGGCGAGGTGGTCGTCGACCTTGATGCGGTTGCCCGGCGTCAACGACAGGCCCTTCAGGCCAGCGACAATATCGTGGCCCGAGACGCCTGACGCCCAGACCTTGATCTCGCAAGGCACGGTGGTGCCACCCTTGAGGTGCAGAGCATCGGCCGTGACCCGCTCGACGCTGTGTCCCAGCAGAATGTGGACGCCGAGCTTCTCGAGCACTTTCGTGGCATGGCTGGAGGTTTTCGGATCGACCGCAGGCAGAATGCGCGAGGCCATGTCGACCAGCGTGATGTCGAGCTTACCGCTTGCGCCAAGGCCGCCCCATCGCTCCATGGCGTGAACCGCATGATGAAGTTCGGCAGCGAGTTCGACGCCCGTTGCGCCCGCGCCGACGATGCCGACGCGGACCCGGTCGAGCCGGTCAGCGCCGACCTGGATGGCCGATTCCAGGAAGGCCCGTCGCAGCTTCAGCGCTTGCGCCGGGCTGTCGAGCATATGGCAGTACTCGAGAACACCGGGAATGCCGAAATCGTTCACCCGGCTGCCGAGCGCCAGCACCAGCGTATCGTAGGGCAGGACGCGTTCGCCGAGAATCTCGCTGCCATCCGCCGGGCTCAGGACGCGGTCGAGCGTTACGGTCTTGCCCACGGGGTCGATCGACAGAAGGCTGCCGAGGGCAAAATCGAACCCGTGCACGCAGCCATGAGCGAGATAATTGGTTTCGTCGTCGCCGCTTCCGATCAGGCCTGCGGCGACCTCATGCAGGCGGGGTTTCCAGAGATGGGAGGGATTTCGGTCCACCAGCACGATCTGTGCCCGTTTGTGCCCGAGGCGGTGGCCGAGCCGGGTGGCAAGTTCGAGGCCGCCGGCGCCCCCGCCGATGATGACGATACGGGGCAAGGTGCTTGGAGGTGGGGTCATCGGGCTTCTCGCGTCTTGATGGCCGGAAACTCTGATAGGCTAGCATTGGAACCTTGGCGGGTACCAAACCGCCATTAGTTGGAGACCAACGCCGAATCGTTGAAAACCGATTTCGGGGATGGACGCTGCCAAGGCTGGCGCGGAATCCGGCACGAGAGCGCCATATTTGGGTGATTACCCGGCGTGGCGGAAATGGGAGTTAATGGTGCGGCCCTGGGCCCCCTATATTGCGATAGCGGCCTTGGTTGGAGCCGCAGCAGCGGTTGCCACGATCATTCTGACGGGTGAACTCGGTGGCCCGGATACGGCTGGCGAGTCCAGTGAAGCCGTGGCGGCAAGCAAGACAAATCCCGAGCCGTGGCCGGTGCGCTCAACCGCTGAGATCAAGGCGGATCGTTTGGCCTCGCGCGCGCCACCGCCGGCGGCAAGCACCAGCATGTTTCTCGACACCGCGCGGCAGTTCATGGTGGCTTCGGTGGTCGCGCCAGCACCTCCGCCAGCACGGCCGACGACCGCACTTCTCGACGATCAGCAGATCGCGGCGATCAAGGCGCGCCTGAAATTGACCGCTGCGCAGGAGAAATACTGGCCGCCGGTTGAGAGCGCGCTGCGCGAGGTGGTTTCAGTGATGCACGTGACCCGCCGTCAGCCTTCGTCGATGGATGCGGACAATGAGGCGGTCAAGCGGCTGATGGTCGCGGCCAGACCGTTCCTCGCGCAGTTGCGCGCGGACCAGAAAAGCCAGATCCAGTCATTGATGCGGATTGCTGGCCTCGGCACACAACTGCCGAACGCGAACTAACCTTTCTCGTCAGCTATGCCCGCAAGCCTCAACACGGTGTGAAGCAGCACGTTCGCGCCCGCCGCGCAGTCGGCCTGCGTGGCGTCTTCGAGTTCGTTGTGGCTGATGCCATCCTTGCAGGGAACGAAGATCATCGCGGCGGGCATCACCGCGCTGAGATTGCAGGCATCATGGATCGCGCCGGAGGTGATGCGGCGGTTTGTGTAGCCAAGTTCGTGGCTCGATTGCTCGATAGTGTTCACGAACTCGGCGTTGAAGATCGTCGGCTCCTTGCGCCACACGGGAATGAGTTCGATCCCGACGCCCCGGCGAGCCGCGATGTCAGTGACGGCTTTCCTGAATGCGTCATGCAGTCTGTCGAGAATATCCGCTGCGCCGCTGCGTGCATCGACGGTGAAACGAATTTCGCCCGGCACCACGTTGCGGGATGCGTTCTCGATCCTGACCTCGCCGATGGTCGCAACCGCATTGGGGCCGTGCGCGATTGCGGCCTGTTCGACCACCAAAGCCAACTCGGACAGCGCGAGAAGCGCATCGTGTCGCAACGGCATCGGCGTGGTGCCGGCGTGGCTGGCAAACCCGGTAATCGAACCGTCGAACCATGCGATGCCTTGCCCGCGCTCGACGACGCCGATGGTCTTGTTTTCGGCCTCCAGAAGCGGGCCTTGCTCGATGTGCAGTTCGACGAAGCCCGCGAACTTCTGCGCGCCGACAGCGTCCTCGCCGCGATAGCCGATGCTGTCGAGCGCCTCCGCGACGCTGATGCCGTCCGCATCGCGGCGGCTCAGAATGTCTTCGCTGGTGTATTCACCGGCATAGGCAGCGGATGCCATGGTCGCAGGCGCAAAACGCGAGCCTTCCTCATTGGTCCAGTTGACGATGCAGAGCGGCGCATCGGTTTCGATCCCGGCATCGTTCAATGTCCGGATCACTTCGAGTGCGGCGAGGGTGCCGAGCACGCCGTCATACTTGCCGCCTGTCGGCTGGGTGTCGAGATGCGAGCCGAATCCGACCGGCAGTTTCGAATGATCGCGTCCGGGCCGCAGGGCATACATGGTGCCGAGCGTATCGACATAAACCTTGCAACCAGCTGCCTCACAAGCATCGCGAAACCAGTCGCGCACCTGTTTGTCTTCCGCGCTGAGGGTCAGGCGCTTGACGCCGCCTTTGGGCGTGCCACCGAATTTTGCGGTGTCATGAATGTCGCGCCACAATCGCGATGAATCGATTTGCAGATTGCTCGGCTTCATCGCGTGATCCGACCCTCGCTACCAGCCGCGCGCCACCGGCCAGACCGCTTCCACTTTATCCCCGCGGCAGGCGATGAGCCAGTCATGCAGGTTGACGGTCGGATCGCAATGGCCGGGGATCAGCTTGAGCTTGTCGCCGGGTTTGACGGCGGCCTGCGGCGACAGTTGCAGCGTGCCGTGCTCGTCGGTGGCCTTGATGTAGGTGATGCCGGGAGCCTCATATGCGACCGGCAGGCCGCTTTCGGCGCTGAGCGATTTCAGGCCCGCATCGCACACCGCGCGGCCAGGTGCGGCTGCGCTGATGACGCTCGTCAGAATGAACAGCGCATTACGGAACGGATAGGCGGTGTCGTTGCGGCCATAATCGGCATCCATGAAGACATATGAGCCGCATTGCAGTTCATTATAGATGCCGCTGATCATCTCGTTTTCGTATGATCCCGTTCCTGCGCCGGCGATGACGTCGCAGGGAAGGCCCGCCTCGCGCAGCGCGTCGGCGGTTTCTCGCGCAAAGGCGGCAGCCTTGGCGATGGCCGCCACACGCTCCTCGGGCTGGCGCAGATGCTGCGCGGTGCCGTGATAGGCCTGCAGGCCCGAGAAATGCAGGTTCTTGTGCTTGGCGACTTCTTTAGCCAGCGCCACGGCTTCGGCGGCCGAGGTGACGCCGCAACGTCCCATGCCGACATCGATCTCGATCAGGACATCGAAAGTTACATCGGCTGCATGGGCAGCCTCCGCCAGCACCTTCACCTGATCGGCATGGTCGACGCAGACGCCGACCTTGGCCGTACGTGCCACCTGCGCAAGGCGCTTCGCCTTCTCCGCACCGATGATTTCATTGGAAAGGAGAATGCTGCCGATGCCGCCGGCAGCCATCGCCTCGGCCTCGGCGACATTCTGGCAGCACATGCGGCTTGCGCCCGCCGCCATCTGGCGTTTGGCGATCTCGACGCTTTTATGCGCCTTGGCGTGGGGGGTGACGCGCACCGAAGGATAGGCCGCGACACGCGCCGCGAGAGCCTTGATGTTGGCGTCCATCGCATCGAGGTCGACGACCAGCGCCGGGGTCTCGATTTGCGCGATCGTCATGCCCGGCTCGGCGGGACGGCGGCCTGTCATCTTCAACCCCTCATTTGCCGATGAAAACCGGCTTGCGCTTTTCCATGAACGCCTTGCGGCCTTCCTCGTAATCGTGGCTTGCGAAGCATTTATCGACTATCGCTTGGCATTTGGCCATATCGCGGTCGCGTTCGTCCTTGGTGATCTCGCCGACGACGAATTTGATCGCGTCGATCGTCAGCGGCGCGTTGCCTGCGATCGTGGCGGCATAATCCTTGACGTAGGATTCCAATTTGTCGTTCGGCACCACGCGATTGGCGAAACCCATGATACGCGCTTCCTCAGCATCGAACTGACGGGCCGTAAAGAAGATTTCCTTGGTGAAGGAGGGGCCGACAATGTCGAGCAGGCGCTTCACGCCCGGATAGCGGTAGCCGACGCCGAGTTTCGCCGCGGGCACGGCGAAGCGCGAGTTCTCCGTGCAGATGCGGATGTCGCAGCAACTGGCGAGCCCCATGCCGCCGCCGACGCAATAGCCGTGGATCATCGCAATGGTTGGCTTCGGGCAGTTGTAGACCGAAGCGTAGCCCGCCTCGACCGCCTGATTATAGGCATCTGCGCTATTGGCTGAGCGTTCCTCGGCGAATTTCGAGATGTCGGCGCCGGAGACAAATGCCTTTTCGCCCGCGCCGGTGATGATGACCGCACGAATGGCAGGGTCGGCGGAGAAATCGTTCATGATCTCCGCGCAGGCAAGCCACATCTCCAGCGACACCGCGTTGTGGCGCTCCGGGTTGTTGAAGGTGAGGGTGCCGATCGCGCCATCCTTGTGCGCGATCATCTTGCCGGTCTGTGACATGGGCCTGCGCGCTCAGATGGCTTTCTTTTGCTTCAGATTGGCGATTTCCGCATCGCTGAAACCGAACTCATGTAGCAGTTCGTCGGTGTGTTCGCCAACTTCCGGCGGCGGTGCAACGAAACGGCTGGGAGTGCGCGACAGCGAGAACGGCTGCTTAACCAGGTTCACGTTGCGCTCGCCAGTGCCCGGCACCTTCTCGACGAGATCAAGGTGCTTCACCTGCGCATCCTCGAACACCTTGTCGATGGTATAGATTGGCCCGCACGGCACGCCGGCCTTGTTCAGTTTCTCGATCCATTCGGCGGTGGTCGCGGTGCCTGTGATTTTTTCGATCTCGGCGTTCAGCGTGTCGCGGTTTTCCGAGCGCAGCTTCGGATTGCGATATTCAGCCCGCTCGATCAGGTCGGTGCGATCGAGTGCATGCGCGAGGCGCTCCCAGATCACCTGTCCAGTGGCGGCGATATTCATGTAGCCGTCCGAGGTCTTGAACACGCCAGTCGGAATCATGGTCGGGTGATTGTTGCCGGCCTGTTTTGGTACGTCATGCTGCATCAGCCAGCGCGCGGCCTGGAAATCGAGCATGAAGATCTGCGAATGCAGCAGCGAGGTCTGGACCGCCTGACCTTCGCCGGAGACTTCGCGCTCAAGCAACGCGGTGAGAATGCCCATGGCGCAGAACAGGCCCGAGGTCAGATCCGCGATCGGAATGCCGACACGCATCGGGCCTTCGCCCGGTGCGCCGGTGATCGACATCAGGCCGCCCATGCCCTGCGCGATCTGGTCGAAGCCGGGTCGCTTGGCGTAGGGGCCCTCCTGGCCGAAGCCAGAGATGCTGGCATAGACGATGCGCGGATTGATCTTGCGCAATGTCTCGTAATCGATACAGAGTCGCGTCTTCACATCGGGCCGGAAATTCTCAACGACGACGTCGGCCTTCTCGACCATGCGATAGAACGCCTGCAGCCCCGCCTCATCCTTGAGGTTGATCGTCATCGCACGTTTGTTGCGATGAAGGTTCTGGAAGTCAGGGCCGTGCCGCGCGCCGCCGAGCTGTTCATCGTCGGGAATATCGGTCGGCGCTTCCAGCTTGACGACGTTCGCGCCCCAATCCGCGAGTTGCCGCACAGCGGTTGGGCCTGCGCGGACGCGGGTCAGGTCAAGAACCGTGAAACGAGAAAGGGCTTGCGAGGCTTTCGGTGCGGACATGGGGTTCCGTCTTGTTGTCGCTTCAGGGTGTCATGACGATTTCAGCTGGCCGGCGGTTTGACTAACCAGCGTCGGCCTTCAGCCCGGCGGCTTCAATGCCGGCGATGCAGCAGGTTTCATCGTTGTCAGAGGTGTCGCCGCTGATGCCGACGGCACCGACTACGTTGCCGCTTGCGTCCTTGATGAGCACGCCGCCCGGGACAGGGATCAACGCGCCGCGCGCCATGGTATTGGCGGCATCGATGAAATAGGGCTGTTCGTTCGCGCGCTTGAAGAGGGCTCGCGAGCCGACGCCCATCGCGAGGGCACCGTAAGCCTTGCCGTGCGCGACTTCGTGGCGCATCAGGCTGGTGCCGTCCTGAAGAACCGAGGCCTTGATGCAGCCGCGGGCATCGAGCACCACGACGGCCATCGGCTTGGTCTTGAGTTCGGCGATCTTGGCCAGAGCGGCGTCCAGGATCTTGCGGGCGGTGTCGAGCGTCAGTGTCGTCATGGCTGTTTCCTTGCGAGAGGGGTGAGGTCGGGCTTTTTCAGCATGCCGGGTTTCACCGATCAAGCGTCTCGGCCGGAATGACTGCCAAGACCCTTGCCAAGACTCATCGCCAGCACTCGGGCGACGTGGAGCGCGCCGCGCCCGGTGCCGTCCTTGATCTGATGGCGGCACGAAGTACCGTCGGCTACGATGATCGCTTCGCCTGGCGCTTTACGTACGGCAGGCAGCAATTTCAGCTCGGCCATGGCGATGGATTCGTCGTAGGTGTCGGCGCCGTAGCCGAAAGCACCGGCCATGCCGCAGCAACTGGATTCGATCACTTCAACGTCGAGGTCAGGCACCAGCCGCAATACCTTCTGGACCGGCGTAAAGGCATCGAACGATTTCTGGTGGCAATGACCGTGGACCATCGCCTTAGGAGCGATCGGCTTCAGCGGCAGTTGCAATCTGCCTGCGGCAGCTTCCCGGGCGAGGAATTCCTCGAACAGCAACGCCTGCGCCGAAACGGCCTTGGCAGCCGCGCTGTTGCGAAGGGACAGCAGTTCGTCGCGCAGGGTCAGCAGACAGCTCGGCTCCAGCCCGACGATCGGAACGCCTCGTTCTGCGAACGATGCGAAAACGGCAACAAGGCGGTCCAGCTCCTCGCGGGCTTTTTCGACCAGTCCGGCGGACAGGAAGGTGCGGCCGCAACATAGCGGGCGCGTGCCGGTTGCCGGTTTCGGAATGTGTACGCGATAGCCGCCAGCGACCAGCACGTTGAGCGCATCCTCGAGGTTCTCGCGTTCATAGGCGCGATTGAACGTGTCGGCGAACAGCACCACTTCGGGGCCGTTTTCCGGTCCGAACACGGTGCCGTCCGGTGCGAACGTGTCGCGCCGCCACTCCGGCAAATCGCGTCGCGCACTGAAACCGGCAACCTTTTCCAGCGCCCAGCGCAAGAGGGCGCTCCTGTTGCGCAGGTTAACGAGCGGGGCGAAGGTGGCCGCCGCGCTCGCATAATACGGCAGATAGCCGACCAGCCTGTTGCGCAGCGTGAGACCGTGCTTTTTGACGCGCGCCGCCAGCACTTCGATCTTCATCTTCGCCATGTCGACGCCGGTCGGGCATTCGCGGCGGCAGGCCTTACAGGAAACGCACAGTTTCAGCGTTTCCATCATTTCATCGGAGGCAAGCGCGTCAGGTCCGAGCTGGCCGGAAATGGCAAGACGCAGCGTGTTGGCGCGGCCGCGCGTGACGTCCTTTTCGTTGCGCGTGGTGCGATAGGAGGGGCACATCGCGCCGCCTTCCAGCTTGCGGCAGGCGCCGTTATTGTTGCACATCTCGACCGCGCCCTGAAACCCGCCGGCAGCGCCGGGGTAGGCCGACCAGTCGAGTTCAGTCTTGAAATCCTCGACCTTGTAGCCGGGCTTGAAACGGAACAGCGAGCGGTCGTCCATCTTCGGCGGATGCACGATCTTGCCGGGGTTGAGCGTGCCCTGCGGGTCGAAACGTTGTTTCACTTCCTCGAAGTCGCGGACGATGCGCGGGCCGAACATCTGTTCGTGGAATTCGGAACGCACGAGGCCGTCGCCGTGCTCGCCGGAATGCGAGCCCTTGAACTCACGCACCATGGCGAAGGCTTCTTCGGCGATGGCGCGCATGGCCTTGACGTCTTTCTCCAGCCGCAGGTTGAGCACCGGACGGACATGCAGGCAGCCTTCGGAGGCGTGGGCGTACATCGTCGGGCTGGTGCCGTGCTTGGCGAACACCTTGTTGAGGCGATCGGTATATTCGGCGAGATACGGCAGCGGCACCGCGCAATCCTCAACGAAGGACACCGGCTTTCCAGCGGTCTTCATCGACATCATCACGTTCAGGCCGGAGGTGCGGAAATCTGTGATCGCCGCCTGTATGCCGGGTTCGATCACATCGACCACGCCACCCCATTTGCGCGGCGGGTTATTCCAGCCGAAGCCGAGATCGCCCATCAGTTCATTGAGCTGTTTCAGCTTGGCGAGGTTGGCGTCCTGACTCTGTTCGGCGAATTCGACGATCAGCAATGCTTCCGGCTCGCCGCGCACCACGGCTTCGATAGTGGGTCTGAACATCGCGATGTCGCGGCCGAGCGCGATCATGGTCTTATCGACGAGTTCGACCGCGATCGGCTTCAGCTTCACCAGATGCTGGGCGGCATCCATTGCTTCATAGAAACTGCCGAAATGGCAGACGCCGAACACCTTGGTGCCGAGCAGCGGCCAGAGCTTGAGTTCGACCTGGGTGGTGAAGGCGAGGGTGCCTTCCGAGCCGACTAGAATGTGCGCCATGTTGTTGGTCGGTCCGTTCGGCGTCAGCGCATCGAGATTGTAGCCGCCGACGCGGCGCTGGACGGTCGGGAAACGGTCGGTGATCTCGCCAGCCTCGCGCGCGCCAAGCGCGAGCAGGTCGCGGAACAGATCGCGCCCCGGTGCCTCGACGTTCGGCCAAGCGGCATCGCGCTCGACCGGGCCGAAATGCAATTCGGTGCCATTGGCGAGTGCGGCATTCATCGACAGCGTGTTGTCGCGCATGGTGCCGTAGCGCAGCGAGCGGCCGCCGCACGAATTATTGCCGGCCATGCCGCCGATGGTGGCCCGCGAGGCGGTCGAGACATCGACCGGAAACCACAGGCCATGCTTCTTCAGTTGCCGGTTGAGGTCGTCCAGCACGATGCCGGGCTCGACCACGCAGGTACGTTTCTCGACATCCAGCGAAACGATCTTGTTGAGATATTTGGAAACGTCGACGACGAGGCCGTTGTTGATGGTCTGGCCGCATTGCGAAGTGCCGCCGCCGCGCGGGGTGACGACGTAACCCTCATCGCGGGCAATCTCCATCGCGGCGAGCGCCTCGGCTTTGGTGCGCGGCGCGACCACGCCGAACGGCATGATCTGATAGAACGAGGCATCGGTGGCGTAGCGGCCACGCGAGAAGGCGTCGAACATCACGTCGCCGGTGATCTCGGTACGCAGCCGCCGCTCGAGTTTTGATCCTGCTCCGCTCGCCATGCTCATTCCTTGAACAATTCGCGGCTGCTTTTGACGGCCGCGGCCTCACCATCTCGAATGCTTCCGGGAGGCCCAGTCCGCCGAGGTCGGCCCGCCAGGGCATAACCCTTAACGCCGTTGTGCCTTCCGGGCGCTGTCACAGAGCAAACCGCTCCTGAACCGCCTTCGGATCAAGCTTTATGCGTTTGAATTGGTAAGGGGAGGCAGGATAAAATGCAAAACAAATCGCCAATTGGCAAATTTTTGTATGCAAAATTGAGAGTGAATCACCCGGCAGTGGAAGAAGCGGTATCAGGTTGCGGTTGAGTTGGTTCCATGGCGGCGCGGCGCTTGTTTCTCAAATGATGGAACAGGATCTCGGAAAGCTCGGAGCCGGCGCGGCGACGGAGCGCATCGAGCATCAGTTCGTGCTCGCGCATGGCTTCACCCCAGCGTTCTTTTTCGCGCGCGAAGTTGGCCGAGTAGCGGACGCGGCGGATGCGTCCGGCGAGGGTGGCGTATGTCGTCTGCAGCATCTGATTACGTGACGCCGCCAGAATCTTCTGATGGATCGCCTGGTTGGCGCGGAAGTAGTTGTGCATATCCTTGCGCAGATAGAAGCCGTACATCTCGTGATGCAGTTGCTCGATCTCAGCGACCTCGCCATCGGTGATATTTTCGCAGGCAAGCCTGCCGGACAGGGCTTCCAGCCCTCCCATCAAATCGAACAATTCATGCAGATCGCGCTCGCTCAATGCGCGGACGCGCGCGCCGCGGTTGGGCAGGAGTTCGACGATGCCCTCCGACGCCAGCACCTTGAGTGCCTCGCGCAACGGCGTGCGGGAGATGCCGAGCAGCTCACACAACTCGCGCTCGAGGATGCGCCCGCCGTCGGGAATGTTGCCTTCAACAATATGGTCCCGCAGCCGCGACAAGGTTTCGTCGTGGAGGGATGTCTCTTCCTTGCCCTCGAGCGGGTCGTCGGAATGCAGCGTAGCGAGTGAGGCTGTCATGTGCGGAATCGCCAGTTTTTCTAACGTGACTTTAATCTGGCAGGGAATAATTGGCGAGTTATTTTTTGAATTCAAAAATTATCTTGCATTCAAAAATTATACATGCAATCTTCTTAGCCGTTGGACGAAGGCTCGGCGCTGCGAGGTTTGATCGCAGGGCGGGCCAGTAGTTCGGGCCGCGAGGCCAAGGCACATCAGGCTTGAGGCCCACGAACCAGACCGAGTCCGGCCAGGGTGCGGTCGAAGCAAGAGCGCAGTCGAAGAGGGCAGAGAACATGGCTGGTTTCCAAGGGCGTCATTTCCTTCAAATCCCCGGACCCAGTCCCGTTCCCGACCGCGTATTGCGGGCGATGGATATGCCGGTCATCGACCATCGCAGCGCAGAGTTCGCCGAACTCGGCAAGACGGTGCTGGCTGGCTCGCAGAAGATTTTCCAGACCTCGGGTCCCGTTGTGATCTTCCCGTCCTCGGGCACCGGCGCGTGGGAAGCGGCCATCGTCAATACGCTGTCGCCGGGCGACAAGGTGCTGATGGTGGAGACCGGCCATTTCGCGACGCTGTGGCAGAAGATGGCCAAGCGTTTCGGTCTCGATGTCGAATTCATGCCGGGCGACTGGCGTCATGGCGCCGATCCGGCTGCCATCGGCGAGCGCCTGGCTCAGGACAAGTCCCACGCCATCAAGGCGGTGATGGTCGTCCATAACGAAACGTCTACCGGCGTCACCAGCCGGATCGCCGAAATCCGCAAGGCCATCGATGCCGCCAAGCATCCGGCGCTGTTTCTGGTCGATACCATCTCCTCGCTCGGCTCAGCCGAATACAAGCACGAGGAGTGGGGCGTCGACGTCACGGTGAGCTGCTCGCAGAAGGGCTTCATGTTGCCGCCGGGCCTCGGCTTCAACGCCATTTCGGAAAAGGCTCGCGCCGCCGGAAAGACGGGCGGCATGCCGCGCTCGTACTGGGATTGGGAAGAAATGCTCAAGCCCAACGCCAGCGGCTTCTTCCCCTACACGCCTGCGACCAACCTTCTCTACGGCCTGCGCGAAGCCGTCGCGATGATGCTGGAGGAGGGGCTCGATAACGTGTTCGCCCGCCACAAGCGTCTGGCCGCTGCGACGCGCGCTGCGGTGGAGCATTGGGGGCTGGAAGTGCTGTGTCAGAATCCGGCTGAATATTCGCCGGTGCTGACCGCGGTGGTGATGCCGCCGGGGCACGACGCCGATCAATTCCGCAAGGTCGTGCTCGAAAATTTCAACATGTCGCTCGGCGCGGGCCTGACCAAGCTCGCGGGCAAGGTGTTCCGCATCGGCCATCTCGGCGAATGCAACGAACTGACGCTGCTGGGCGCGCTGTCGGGCGTCGAATTGGGATTGTCGGTTGCCGGCGTCCCGCATCGTGCCGGCGGCGTCGATGCAGCGATGAAGCTTCTCGAAGACCGTACCAAAGCTAATCTCTCGGCCCATCTGAAAGTGATCAAGAACTGACAACCGAAGCCTGAGCTCAACGAATCCGCCCATCAAGATGGCGGGACGAACCCTGGGAGAGCATCATGCCTCACTACAATATTCTGATCCTCGGAGCCTCTTATGGCTCGCTGCTGGCCTCCAAACTTATGTTCGGCGGCCATGACGTGACACTCGTCTGCCTGCCGGTGGAAGCCGATCTCATCAACAAGGAAGGCTTCCGTGTGCGGATGCCGATCCGCGGCCGCAAGGACCAGATCGAGATCGATTCCCGCAAGCTGCCTGGCAAGGTGAGGGCCGCTGGTCCCGCCGACGTGAACCCGAAAGACTATGACCTGATCGGGCTTGCGATGCAGGAGCCGCAATACGGCTCGCCGGGCGTGCGTGAATTGCTCGATGCGGTCGCAAAGTCGGGCGTGCCGTGCATGTCGATCATGAACATGCCGCCGCTGCCTTACATGCAGCGCATTCCCGGCCTCGACGCTACGGCGCTGAAGCCGGCCTACACCGCGCCCGAAGTCTGGGCGAATTTCGATCCCGGCAAGCTGACGTTGTGCAGCCCCGATCCGCAGGCGGTCCGCCCGCCGGAGGAGAAGGTCAACGTTCTGCAGGTGACGTTGCCGACCAATTTTAAGGTGGCGCGCTTCGACGACGAGAAGAGCAACGAGATGCTCCGCAATCTCGAGCGGGACATCCAGGATGTGCGTTTTGACACACCTGAAGGCAAGATCGAACTGCCGGTGAAGCTGCGCTTCCACGAGTCGTTGTTCGTGCCGCTCGCCAAATGGGCGATGCTGATGGCGGGCAATTATCGCTGCATCACGCCGGATGGCATGCGCACCGCGCAGGAAGCCGTGCATTCTAACCTCGATGAATCGCGCTCGATCTACAATTTCGTGGTCGATGTCTGCGTCAAGCTCGGCGCTTCGCGCGACGACATGGTGCCGTTCGAGAAATACGCGGCGGCGGCGGAAAGCCTGTCGCGTCCTGCCTCGGCCGCCCGCGCCCTCAACAACGGCGCGCCGAACATTGAGCGTGCCGACAAGCTGGTGCAGTTGACGGCCCGCCAGATCGGCATGAGCCACCCCGTTCTCGACGCCATCGTGGCGCTCGTGGACAGGCGTCTGGAAGCGAATCGGAAGAAGGCCGCGGCCTGAAATAGGAGTGGAATTTCATCGTACTAAAGATTGATGCGGATGATGAAACGGAACGATTTTATGGTTGCGCGGGGGCCTTTTACGGATACATTCCCGACGGCAAATCGACTTTATAATAAGGTCATTTGCGCCATAAAAATCGAGGATTTAGAGATGGTTGGTCACACAGGAAGGCATTTCCTCCAGATTCCGGGTCCGAGCAATGTGCCGGACCGGGTCTTGCGCGCTATGGATATGCCGACCATCGATCATCGAGGTCCGGAATTTGCCGAGATGGCGCTCGGCATCATGGAAAGCTGCAAGCGAATCTTCCGCACCAAAAACCCTGTGCTGATCTTCCCTTCATCCGGCACGGGCGCGTGGGAAGCGGCGATGGTCAACACGCTGTCGCCGGGCGACAAGGTGCTGATGGCGGAGACCGGACAATTCTCGGTCCTGTGGCGCAATCTCGCTGAGCGTTTCCAGATCGAGGTCGAGACGATTCCAAGCGACTGGCGCCGTGGCGCGAAGGCATCCGACATCGAAGCGCGTCTCGTCGCCGACAAGCAGCACGCCATCAAGGCGGTGATGATCGTCCACAACGAGACGTCGACCGGCGTCACCAGCCGCGTCGATGAGGTTCGCAAGGCGATGGATCGTGCGCGGCATCCGGCGCTGCTGTTCGTCGATACCATTTCCTCGATGGGTTCGATCCGTTACGAGCACGATGCGTGGGGCGTCGACGTGACGGTGTGCGGCTCGCAGAAGGGACTGATGATGCCGCCGGGCCTGAGCTTCAACGCCGTGTCCGACAAGGCGCTGGCCGCCTCCAAGACCAACAAGCTGCCGCGCTCCTACTGGGATTGGGCCGACGCCATCAAGGCCAACCAGTCCGGCTCCTGGCCGTATACGCCTGCGACCAATCTTCTCTACGGCCTGCGTGAATCCATCGCGATGCTGGAGGAGGAGGGGCTGGAGAATGTCTTCGCCCGTCATCTGCGGCATGGCGAAGCGACGCGCGCTGCCGTGCGGGCCTGGGGCCTCGAGACGGTTTGCGCCGATGCAGGCGAATATTCCCCGGTCACGACGGCGGTGTTTGTGCCGGAAGGTCACAATGCCGATCGCTTCCGCAAGATCGTTCTCGACAATTTCGACATGTCGCTCGGCGCGGGCCTCGGCCGGCTGCAGAGCCGTGCATTCCGCATCGGTCATCTCGGTCACTTCAACGATCTGATGCTGATGGGAACGCTCGCGGGCGTTGAAATGGGATTGGATCTTGCCCGCATTCCGCACAAGAGCGGCGGCGTTCTGGCTGCAATGGATGTTCTCAAGACAAAAAGCGAAAGTGAAACCAAAGACGAAGTCGTTGAGGTTGCACGGGTGGCCGTCGCATGACGGGCAAGGGCGTATAAGCTCGCCAAAAAGAGCGGCGCTAATTCAAAGGGCGAAAACCAGGGAGAGGATATGATGCGGAAGGCAATTACGACGGCGGCGATCGCCGCACTGACGATCGGCGCGGGTGTCACCGGCGCCAGTGCATGGGAGCCGACCAAGACCGTTGAAATCGTGGTCGCGGCGGGCGCAGGCGGTGCGTCCGACCAGATGGCCCGCATGCTGCAGTCGGCTATCCAGAAGCATAAGCTGATGAAGGTTCCGGTGGTCGTGTCGCTGAAAGGCGGAGCCTCCGGCGCCGAAGCTCTGATGTACATGAAGGGCAGCCCCGGCGAGGCCGACAAGGTCATGATCGCCTATTCGCTGATCTATCAGCTTCCGCTGTCGGCGAAGATTCCGTTCAACTGGCGCGATCTGACGCCGGTCAACATCATGGCGTTCGACGAGTTCATCCTGTGGGATAATGCCGAGTCGCCGTACAAGACGGTGAAGGAATTCGTCGACGCGGCGAAGAAGTCGCCGACGCCGTTCAAGTTTGGCGGCACTGGCTCCAAGCGCGAAGACCAGATCCTGATGGTCGGCCTTGAAAAGCAGACCGGCACGAAGTTCTCCTATCTGCCCTACAAGTCGGGCGGCGAGGCGGCAACTCAGCTCGTCGGCAAGCACATCGATGCCAACGTCAACAACCCTTCGGAAAACGTTGAAGTGTGGCGTGCCGGTCAGGTGCGTGCGCTGTGCGTGTTCGATGACGAACGCATCGCCTATACTACGAAGGTGACTGCGACCCAGTCCTGGCACGATGTCCCGACCTGCAAGGAAGAGGGCGTCGATGTGAAGTACACGATGCTTCGCTCCATGTTCCTGCCGGGCAAGGTCACTCCAGAGCAGGTGAAGTTCTACGAGGATATGTTCCGCAAGGTCAGCCAGACCACGGAGTACAAGGAATACATGGAAAAGCAGGCGCTCAAGCCGGTCTACATGACGGGCAAGGAGATGATGGATTTCCTTGAGAAGGACGACAAGACCAACTCCGACCTGATGAAGGCGGCCGGTTTCGTCAAGCAATAACGAACGTCTGACGTAGCTTCTAAAGTTGCTTTCAAGACTAGATGGGGCGCGCGTTGTCGCCACGGTGACGCGCGCCTCGAAACAGGACACCTGCGAGCACAATCATGCCAAATGATAACATTGAAATCGAAGTGACCGACCCGACGGCGCCGGCGGAGAATTCTCCACCGCTTGCCAGAACTCTGACGGTCGATATTTGGGCGATGGTTGTCTTGGCTGGCTTCGCGGCGTTGATGGCCTGGGACAATTACAGGACAGGTATGGGCTGGACTGAAGACGGCCCGGAGCCGGGGTATTTCCCGTTCTATTTGTCGGTCATCCTGATTCTTGCCAGTGTCTATGGCATCGTCAAATCGCTCGGCGAGCGGCGGAAGGCTGCGGGCAACGCCGAGGTTTTCGTCACTCGCGATCAGTTCAAGCGTGTGCTGCTGGTGTTCTTGCCGGCGGTGGCGTTCTGCGTGGGCATGCAGTGGCTGGGTCTTTACGTCTCGAGCTTTCTGCTGACGGCAGGGTTCATGATTTTCGTCGGCAGGCTTTCGGTCTGGAAGTCGCTGCTGACCGCGCTGATCTTCTCGCTCGCCATGTTCTTCATCTTCGAAATCAAGTTTGACGTCATCATGCCGAAGGGGCCGCTCGAAGCCCTGTTCGGTTACTGAGGAGATACTTCGATGGAGGCTTTTTCGCTTCTGCTCCACGGCTTCTCGGTGCTGCTCACCTGGAAGATCCTTGGCCTGATGTTCGTCGGCCTGATCCTCGGCGTGTTCGTCGGCGTGCTGCCGGGCCTCGGCGGCCCCAACGGCGTCGCGATCCTGCTGCCGATCACCTTCTCGATGGACCCGACGTCGGCCATCGTGATGCTGTCGTGCATCTACTGGGGCGCACTGTTCGGCGGCGCGATCACTTCGATCCTGTTCAACATCCCGGGAGAAGCGTGGTCTGTTGCGACCACATTCGACGGCTACCCGATGGCGCAACAAGGCAAAGCGGCCGAAGCACTGACGGCGGCTTTCACCTCATCGTTCATCGGCTCGTTCGTCGCCGTGTTGCTGATCACATTCGTCGCGCCCGGCATTGCGTCCTTCGCGCTGCGGTTCGGTCCGGCGGAATTCTTCTCGGTCTATCTGCTGACGTTCTGTTCCTTCGTCGGCCTTGGCCGCGAGGACAAGCACAAGACCATCATCTCGATGGCGCTCGGGCTTCTGCTCACCGGCATCGGCATGGACACCGTCTCTGGTACGTTGCGCATGACGTTCGGTTCGACCGACCTCTTGCGCGGCGTGAACTTCCTGGTCGCGGTGATCGGCCTGTTCGGCATCAGCGAAATCCTGCTCACCATGGAAGAGCAGCTCGCGCTGAAGGGCCATGCGGCTGCCATCAGCATCCGCACCGTGTTCAAGGTGTGGCGCGAGATGCCGCGTTACTGGGTGACGCTGGTGCGCTCCTCTGCGATCGGCTGCTGGCTCGGCATCACGCCGGGTGGCGCGATCGCAGCCTCCTTCATGGGCTACAATCTGGCCAAGCGGTTTTCCAAGGACCCGGATGGTTTCGGCACCGGCAAGATCGAGGGCGTGTTCGCGCCCGAGACGGCAGCGCATGCCTCCGGCACCTCGGCGCTGCTGCCGATGCTCGCACTCGGCATCCCGGGATCGGGCACCGCGGCGATCCTGCTCGGTGGCCTGATGGTGTGGGGCCTCAACCCCGGCCCGCTGCTGTTCGTCGAGCACAAGGATTTCGTCTGGGGCCTGATCGCCTCGATGTACCTCGGCAACGTGGTCGGTCTCGTGATCGTGCTTGCGACCGTGCCGCTGTTCGCTTCGGTGCTGCGCGTGCCATTCGCGGCGATCGCACCGATGATCGTGGTGTCCTGCGCGATCGGCGCCTTCGCGATCCAGAATGCGATGTTCGACATCTGGCTGATGCTGGGCTTCGGCGTGATCGGCTACGTCTTCAAGAAGATCGGGATACCGCTTGCGCCGCTCACTTTGGCGCTGGTGCTGGGCAGCAGGGCGGAAGACGCCTTCCGGCTGGCGATGATCTCCGGCAGCGGCTCGTTCGGCATCTTCTGGTCGAACTGGCTGGTCGGCTCGATCACGACGCTATCCTTTATCCTGCTGTTCCTGACGCAGATCGAGAAGGGCATCTCCAGGATCGGCCGCGTCTTGCGGCCGGCCCGGGCCTGAAATTGAGCCTAGTGGCCCAATCTGTTCCTGCCACGGCCTGACCTCCAGTCAGGCCGGCTCTCCTGAAGGGCGCGGAGTATCCGCGCCCTTCTTTTTCGGGCGCCTCGCGGCCTCGAATTCGCCGAAAGACGGTCATTTCGGCTCTAAAAATGAATTGACCGTATCCAAGTAAGTGCTTACTTCGTCCCATGGCATTCAAGCGCATGAGCGGCGATTCGCGCCGGCGGCAGATTCTGGACGCGGCGAAGCAATGCTTCGCGCAATACGGATTCGCCGGCACCACGACGAAGAAAGTGGCGACCGCCGCCTGCATCTCGGAAGGGCTGCTGTTCCGCCATTTCCCCACCAAGGCCGCGCTGCACGCCGAAATCCTGGCGGAAGAATGCGAGGCCGATCCCGACCTCAAGCGGCTGCTCGAACTTCAGCCTTCCAGCGAAACCCTCGTCATTCTCGTCCGCGAAATGGTGGCCCATTTCATTGCGATCCGGACCACGCCGGACCGTGATGAGGAAGAACGGCTCCGTCTGGGTTTTTCCAGCCATCTCGACGACGGTGAATTCGCGCGACTGCTGTTTGCGAAGGTCGCGAAACTGATCTCGCCTTTATTTATCGCATCGCTCGAGAGCGCCATCGCCATCGGCGATGCCGTGCGGGTCGAAACGCGGCCGATTGACCTGTTCTGGTTTGCGCATCACCTGCTTTACTCTCTCGCACTGACAAGGCTCCCCGAGATACCCGCGCTCGATTATCCGCCGGACGATGCTCTCGCGCGCGAACTGAATGGCTTTATCCTTCGTGCGCTGGGTGTGAAGGCGGACATCGTCGCCGCCAGCCTCGACAGTGCCGCGTCCTCAACTTTGCATAATCTTGTTCCAGAAAGTGCCTGACATGACCGTTCCCGCCGAAGACGATCCGAATCTGCAACGGCCTGCCGGTGAAACCGCAACCTCCGCGCACGCACACAAGCCAGTGCGCATGCGCAAATGGTTCATCATCATCGGCGGCGGTCTTGCCGTGCTGGTGTTTCTGTTCGTGGGCTTTAATGCCTTCCGCTCGCACATGATCGCGCAGTTCTTCGCCAACATGAAGCCGCCGCCGGTCACCGTGACCGCAGTAGAGGCGAAGAGCGAGGTGATCCCGAACCTGCTGACGACCATCGGCGATCTCGCCGCCGTCCATCAGGTTGATGTCTCCGCCGATGTCAGCGGACGTGTGACGGATATCCTGTTCACGGCCGGTGCGACGGTGAAGAAGGGCGATCCGCTGGTGCAGTTGTTCGATGCGCCCGATCAGGCGGACCTTGTCAGCTACAAGGCGCAGACGCTGAACGCGCAACTTGCGCTTGACCGCGCCAAGGCGCTGCTGGCCAAATCGTTCGGCCCGCAGGCGACCGTCGATCAGGCACAGGCGGCCTACGATCAGGCCAGCGCCAGCGTCGCCAAGACGCAAGCGGTGATTTCCCAGAAGCTTGTCCGCTCTCCGTTCGACGGTCAGCTCGGCGTGCGGCACGTGGAAGTGGGCCAGTACCTGAGCGCCGGCACGCTGATCGTGACGCTGACCGACCTTTCCAAGGTCTATGCCAACATCACCGTGACTGAAAAGGATCGCGCCATTATCGCGGTCGGGCAGGAGGTCGATATTACGGTCGACGCCTATCCGGGACGCACGTTCAAGGGCAAGATCACGACCATCGAACCGCAGATCAGCTCCGACACGCGCAACGTGCGGGTGCAGGCAACCCTCGACAATCCGGAACATCTGCTGAAGCCCGGCATGTTCGCCACGGTTTCGGTCGTGCTGCCGTCGAATCCGGCTCAGGTCACTCTTCCCGAGACGGCGGTGGATTATACCCTGTACGGCGACTCCGTTTTCCTCGTGAAGGAAGCCAAGGGAGACGACGGCAAGACGACGCTGACCGCGGAGCGCGTGCCGGTTACGACAGGCACCCGTGTGCACGGCCGCGTCGCAATCACGAAGGGTGTGCAGGCGGGCGATCGTGTTGTCGCTGTCGGCCAGCTCAAGCTTCAGTCGGGCGCCGCCGTCGAGATTTCGAAGGACCCGCCGCCGCCGATCCCGGCACAGCCGCCGCGTTACTGATCAGCCGGAGCCAGCCTTCATGGTCTTTACCGACATTTTCATCAAGCGGCCGATCCTGTCGCTGGTCGTAAGCCTGCTGATCCTTCTGATCGGCTTCAAGGCAGCAACCAGTCTGCCGATCCGTCAGTATCCGAAGCTGTCGAACACGGTGGTCACCGTGACGACATCCTATCCCGGTGCGTCGCCGGAATTGATGCAGGGATTCATCACCACGCCGATCGAGCAGGCGGTCGCATCGGCCGAGGGTGTCGATTACATCACCTCGACCTCGGTGCAGGGCGTCAGCACGATCCAGGTATACGTGCGTCTCAATTTCGATCCGAACCAGGCGCTGACCGAAGTGCTCGCGAAGGTGAACTCGGTCAAATACCTCATTCCGAAGGAATCGAACGACCCGGTCATCACCAAATCCACCGGCCAGACCACGGCGGTGATGTACATCGGTTTCGCCAGCGACGAATTGGGCGGCTCGGCGATCTCCGACTACCTGACGCGCGTGATCCAGCCGATCCTCTCCACGGTCGATGGCGTGGCCTCTGCCGACATTCTCGGCGGTCAGACCTTCGCGATGCGCCTGTGGCTCGACCCCGCGCGCATGGCGGGACGCGGCGTCACCGCGGCTGATGTGGCGGCGGCGATCCAGGGCAACAACTATCAGGCGGCGGCTGGCCAGACCAAAGGCTACTTCATCGTCTCCAACGTCACCACCAACTCCGACCTCAGCGACGTGCAGGCGTTCAAGCGCATGGTCGTGAAGTCGAAGAACGGCGGCCTTGTGCGCATGGAGGACATTGCGACCGTCGAGCTTGCGGCGCAAAGCAACGATTCCAGCGTGGCGATGAACGGCCAGCACGCCATCTTCATCGGCGTGCAGGCCACGCCGCAGGGCAACCCGCTGACCATCGTCAAGGGCGTGCGCGCGCTGTTCCCGGAAATCGAGCGCAACCTGCCGCCGACGCTGAAAATGAAGGTCGCCTACGATTCGACCAAGTTCATTCAGTCGTCGATCGACGAGGTCGAAAAAACGCTTGGCGAAGCCGTGATCATCGTGATCGTGGTGATCTTCCTATTCCTGGCCTCATTGCGCTCGGTCATCATTCCGGTCGTCACCATTCCGCTGTCGCTGATCGGCGTCTGTTCGCTGATGCTGCTCGCAGGATTCAGTATCAATCTGCTGACCCTGCTGGCGATGGTGCTCGCCATCGGCCTTGTCGTCGACGACGCCATCGTGGTGGTGGAAAACATCCACCGGCATCTGGAGGAGGGGAAGTCACCCGTCCAAGCCTCCTTGATAGGTGCGCGTGAAATCGTCGGGCCAGTTATCTCCATGACGATTACGCTGGCGGCGGTGTACGCGCCGATCGGATTCCTCGGCGGCCTGACCGGCACGTTGTTCCGCGAGTTCGCCTTCACGCTGGCCGGCTCGGTGATCGTGTCGGGCATCATCGCGTTGACGCTGTCGCCGATGATGTGCTCGATCCTGCTGACACATGTCGAGCAGGGATGGTTTGCCCGGAAGGTGGATTCGATCTTCCGCTCGGTGACCGATTGGTATGGCAATCATCTCGACCGTTCGCTCGATTACCGTCCCATCACCGCGCTGTTCGCGGTGGTGATCCTTTTCCTGGTCGGCTTCCTCTATACCCACTCCAAGGCGGAGCTGGCGCCCGAGGAAGATCAGGGCATCCTGTTCTCTCTGACCAAGGCGCCGAAATACGCCAACATCGACTACGTCAATTATTACGGCGATCAGCTCGGCAAGGTATTCGGCAGTTTCCCTGAAACCGATCTCACCTTTGTGCTGAACGGCACGCCCGTCGCCAACCAGGGCATCGCGGGCATGATCCTGAAGCCGTGGGACGAGCGCAAGCGGTCCTCCACGGCGATGAAGCAGGAAGTGCAGAACGCGGTCAGCAAGATTACCGGCACGCAGGCTTTCGTGTTCAACCTTCCCGCGTTGCCGGGCGGGCCGGGCGGTCTGCCGGTTCAGATGGTGATTAACTCCACCAGCGACTTCCGGCAGGTCTATCAGGAGATGGAGAAGCTGAAGGCTGCCGCACGCAAGAGCGGCCTGTTCATCGTGTCCGACAGCGATCTAGACTTCAATCAGCCGGTGGTGCGGGTGAACATCGACCGCAACAAGGCGAACGAACTCGGCGTGACGATGCTGAACATCGGTAACACGCTGGCGGTGGCGCTCGGCGGCAATTACATCAATCGCTTCAACCTGCAGGGCCGCTCCTATCAGGTGATTCCGCAGGTACCGCGCGCGCTTCGCCTGTCGCCGGAAGCCCTCAACGGCTATTACGTGGCCGCTGTGAACGGAGACCAGATTCCGTTATCGACCCTGGTGGACATCAAGACCGGCACCGACCCGAACGCGCTGACCCATTTCAATCAGCTCAATTCGGCGACCTTCCAGGCCGTGCCGATGCCGGGCGTGACGGTGGGCACGGCGGTGGACTTCCTCGAGAAGCAGGCCCAGCAGCTGCCGTCCGGTTTCGGCCACGACTTCCTGGCCGATGCGCGGCAGTACAAGCAGGAGGGCAACCAGCTTGCGGTGGCGTTCGGCTTTGCGCTGATCATCATTTTCCTGGTGCTGGCGGCGCAGTTTGAAAGTATCCGCGATCCGCTGGTGATCCTGATCTCGGTGCCGATGGCGATCAGCGGCGCGCTGGTGCCGCTGTTCTTCGGCGTCGCCACGATCAACATCTACACGCAGGTCGGCCTACTGACGCTGATCGGCCTCATCAGCAAGCACGGCATCCTGATGGTGGAGTTCGCCAACGAACTGCAGTTGAAGGAAGGCTTGGGCAAGCGCGAGGCCATCGAAAAGGCCGCCCGCGTTCGTCTCCGCCCGATCCTGATGACGACGGCGGCGATGGTGACCGGCCTCATTCCGCTCCTGACCGCAAGCGGTGCGGGTGCGGCGAGCCGCTTCTCCATCGGCCTCGTGGTCGTCGCAGGCATGACCATCGGCACGATGTTCACGCTGTTCGTGCTGCCTGCGGTGTATGTCGCGATTGCAACCGACCATTCGGCCCATGCCGTCTCGAAGCGCACCAAGGACATTGAGGCGTTTCAGGCGAGCGTCAGCTAGGGCGTCTTCCGAAGGCGTCCTTTGAATAAGGATCGGCCCCGTTCGTCTTGCGGCGGACGGGGCCGTTGTCCAATATGGCAGGATGGAAAATCCGCCGCCGCATCCGCGCGACGAGGTCCGCTTTTTCTGGACGGGCCCTCCGCTCAGTTTTTATGAAATCCTATCGCTGAAAAGTTTTCTCAGCGTCGGTGCGCGCGTCATTCTCTATTCCTACGACTCCGATCTCGCCGTGCCGGAAGGCGTCGAACTGCACGACGCAGGCGAGCTTTTGCCGGATGAAGTCTTGAAGCGACACAATGCCGGTAGCGACAAGGGCTTGTCGCGGCATTCGGACCTGTTTCGTTACATCATGCTGCAGCGTCATGGCGGCTGGTACGTCGATCTCGACGTGATTTGCCTGCGCGACCGTCTGCCGTCCGCGAAGATGTATTTTGCCCGCGCGGATGCGGACATTATTTACAATGGCATTATGAAATTCCCGGCGGGTTGTCCTGTGCTGGACGATGTGATCGCACGGGCCGCCGAGATTTTATCGGTTGCAGCGCAGGCGGTGACAGAGGGGGCGCGTGTCGTGCTCGGGCCACCGCTATTCAGCCGCGTGTTGCGTGAGCATGGGCTTGATGTCCGCGCTGAGCCGCGATCGAAGGCTTACGAAATCCCGTTTCAGGAGGCACTATCGTTTTTCAATCCGTCGCAATGCGAAGAGATCGAGGCGCGCCTCGCGGGCAAGGACTTCACCCACCTGTGGAACGGGGCATGGGCCACGCTGCGAATTCCTAAGAACTACGGTCCGCCGCAAGGAAGCTGGCTCGATATGATGTTTCACCGCCTCGGCATCAAAGTGTCGGATCACGGCCGCCTGCAATACGACGCGCTGGTGTCATGGGTGATGGAAGATTGTCTGCTCGAGGAATTCAAGGCGCGGGCAGGGGGCAATGGCATCGGCAAGGAGCAGGTTGCGGCCTTCGCCGCCGAGATGGAGCGGATTGGCTGGCAGCCGCGTGACCGGCTCTATCGCCCGCCGCAAGCGAAAGCAGATGTCACGTTGGCTGGGGGACCGCAGTTGCCTGCGCAAACCAGCTCACCGCAGATCGTGCGAACCTTCTGGCACGGCGCGCAGCCTGGCCCGTATCAGTTGCTCTGTCTGAAAAGTTTTGCTGATCGCGGCCATCGCGTCGAGGTGTTTACGTATCAGGACGATGCACGTTTCGCCGATGGGCTGCACGTTCGCGATGCACGGGAGATCTTGCCGGAGGCGCGCGTGCTGCGTCCGCTGGCGGACGGCAAGCCTGGCATTCATGCCAACCTGTTTCGTTACGCATTGCTGGAGCGGCTTGGCGGTTGGTGGATCGATCCCGACGTGATGCTGGTGCAGCCGGATTTGCCGGAGGGTGACATCTATCTCGCATCGCCCGATGTATTTCGCCGCACGCCGGTTACGGTGCTCAAATTCCCGGCCAATCATCCGCTGATAGTCGAGGCGCGCAGGCGGGCCGACGCGCTCGACGACGATCCCACTGAGTGGGAGCGTGCGGGGGCTGCGCTGTTGAGCGAACTGGCGGTGCGAAGCGATATTTTGTCGCAGGGGAGGGAAGGGCTCGGCCCGATTTCCTGGCTCAACGTCCCCGATCTTTTCAATCCGGATAAGCGAAATGAATTGCATCGTGCCGCCGCAGATGGCCGGTTTCTGCATCTGCAGGATGAGGTCTGGCGGCGGGCTGGAATTCCATCGCAGCTTGCGCCGCCGGAAGGCTCGTATCTGGCGGACTTGCTCGAACGTCATGGAATTGAAGCTGATTTTCCCGCGCGGATGACCTTCGATCAGGTCAATCGCTGGATACGGCATATGTATCGTGCCGCCGGGCTGGAGCGGGCCTAAGAGTTTGGAATCCAAGGTGATACGATAGAATTTTACCAATTCGCAGCTGAGGCTTTTCGGTGACTCCGCTCTGGAATCCAATTTCCGGCCCGGCGGCCCCCGTTTGATTCCGGATATTTTTGTGGTTGTTGAACCTGTCGTTGGGCTGAGGGGACCAATGGGCATGGGTTTTTGGGCTGATCTCATATCCCGGGCCAAGGCGAACGCCGCGCCGCGCGTGTGCGGACTGCTGGCCATTGCGGCTGTCGCGGGCCCGAGCGGTATCGCCCCCGCCGCCGCGCAGGATGCCTCCGAACAGAGTCGTCTCTATCAGCAGATGGTTCGCAACCCGACGAACCACGACCTCACGTTCGAGTATGCCCGCGTGGCCACCGCCAATTCCGATTATGAGGCGGCGATCGGCGCGCTGGAGCGGCTTCTGTTCTACAATCCGAAATTGACGCGAGTGAAGTATGAACTCGGCGCGCTGTATTTCCGGCTTGGCTCCTATGAAATGGCGAAGCGTTATTTCAAGGAGGCGCTGGCGAGTCCCGATATCGATGCAGTGACACGCGGACGCATCGAGGCTTATCTGCCAGATGCTAACAAGCAGCTTCAACCAAGCCGTTTCTCTGGCTTCTTCCAGACCGGCGTGCGCTATCAGTCGAACGCGAACTATGCGCCCGTCACCGGCTCGCTGCTGTCGGGCGGCACGCTATTCGCGTTGCCGACGTCGTCGCAGAAACGAAGCGACGTGAACTGGTTTGGCCTCGCGGGTCTCAGTCACGACTATGATCTTAATTCGCGTGGTGACGTGCTGGAGACGCGCTTCGCAGGCTATCTCACCGCGCAGGACCGTTTCTCCGATCTCAATGTTGGCCTGTTCGACATTTCTTTCGGCCCGCGTATTGCGGTCGCGCCCGAACTCTTGCCGGGTGCCACGATCAAGCCGTACATTGTCGGTGGCAACACCTGGGTTGGCGGTTCGTCGTACCTCGCGACCGGCGGCGCTGGCGTGGCGCTGAACTTCCCGACCGGCACGCGCTTCGCGTGGGGGCCGAGCTTCGAGTGGCGGCATGCAGATTTCAATAACAGTCCGCTGCAGACTTTCTCGGGTTACGGCTCCGGTAACTGGTACACCGGCGCGGTCGGCGGCTCATGGCAGATCATGCAGACGCTGCGGCTGGAAGGGCGGGGCCTCTATCGCCGCGGCGATTCCGATCTGGTCTATCAGTCATTCGATGCGTGGGGGCTCGAAGCTGCGCTGACATGGGAATTCGCGCCGCCTTTCGTCAGCATCCCGCGCAACTGGAGCATTTCGCCGTACGTCAAATATACCAACACGAAGTTCGACGCGGCCAACCCGAATATCGATCCCACGACCGTGCGCCGTGACAACCAGTGGAGCACCGGCGCAATCCTGAACACGCCGATCACCAAGGCGATCGGATTTACCACCACGCTGCAATACGACCGCACCAACTCGACCTTGCCGAATTACCGGCTGAACAATTTCTCGGTGATCGCCGGGCCGACGTTCCGGTTCTGAGGATGTTTGCGATGGATAAGCGCGTCCAATCCTGCCTGACCCCGCTTCTGACAGTGCTGCTGTCCAGCGCCTCGACACTCTTTGTAGTCATTCCCAGTGAGGCGCAAAATGTTGGCCGCGTCGGCGCGGTCAACAAGGATGCCACCGGCACGCCCCCGGGCAACGCATCGCGGATGCTGGCGATCGGCACCAACGTCGTTCACAAGGAGCGCATCCAGACGTCTCCTTCGGGCTCGACGCAAATCCTGTTTCCCGACACCTCGACGCTCAATGTCGGCCGCAACAGCAGCATCGTGATCGATGAATATGTTTACGATCCGAATGCAGGTACCGGAAAAATGGTCACCTCCGTCGGCAAGGGCGTGCTGCGCTTCGTCGGCGGTCAGATCAGCCACACCGCAGGCGTCACCATCAACACGCCGGTCGCGACGCTCGGCATTCGCGGCGGCGTCGCCACCATCGTCTATCCGATCACGGCGAGCTATGCGGCGGCCGATCCGAATGTCGCCAACTGCAAGGGTGAGCTGATCGTCGGTCATGTCGGCTCTTCGACCATCAAGAACGCGACCGGCTCGGCTACTGTGCGGCCGGGCTTTGCAACCTGCGTGACCGGCCCGAACGATCCGATCCCGGAGCCGTTCCGTGTCTCGGACGCGCTGCTTGCGCAGATCATGACGAATCTGACCAGCAAGCCCGGACAGAGCGGTGGCGCGATCGACCTGCCGACCGACCAGATGGCGAGCCGTCAGGGGCTGGGTGCGAGCACGCTGCCCGACCCGAGCCATCCCCCGGGAACCGATCCGCTCGGCTACGTCTCGATTTTCGACGGCGGCAACGAGATCGCCAAGAACAAGGCTCAGACCGGCCAGACCCAGCAGCAGCCGACCGGCGGCTATAGCAGTGGCGGCGGTTACGGCAGCGGAGGTGGCTACTCCAGCGGCTATGGAAGCGGCGGTATCTGATACCGCCACCCGGCCGCGAACCGGGCTCTGCACTCTCGAATCGAATAGAATTCGCCCCGACCGGCATGGGTTTGCGTATCCTCGCCGGGCGGAGCGCGCGTGGACCAGATTTACGACATCGCGATTATCGGCGGCGGCGTCAACGGTTGCGGCATCGCACGCGACGCGGCAGGGCGCGGCTATTCTGTCTATCTGTGCGAGATGAACGATCTTGCGAGCGGCACCTCGTCATGGTCGAGCAAGCTCATTCACGGCGGTCTGCGCTATCTCGAATTCTACGAATTCCGTTTGGTGCGCGAGGCGTTGATCGAGCGCGAAGTGCTGTGGAGCATTGCGCCTCATATCATCGCGCCCGAACGCTTCGTGCTGCCCCATCATGACGGTCTGCGGCCCGCGTGGCTGCTGCGGCTCGGGCTTTTTCTTTACGATCATCTCGGCGGGCGGCGGCGTCTGCCCGCGACGCGGACGCTCAATCTGCGCCGCGACATCGTTGGAAAACCTCTCAAGCCGATTTTCAAGACCGGTTTTGAATATTCCGATTGCACTGTCGATGATGCTCGTCTTGTCGCCCTCAACGCGCAGGATGCGCTCGAGCGTGGTGCGACGGTCGCCACGCGAACGCAAGCGATAAAAGCCGAACGGGGAGATGAGGGCGTCTGGCATGTTGTGGTGGAGACCGCGGCGGCCAAGACGCGCAGCACCATCCGGGCGCGCATCCTTGTGAATGCGGGCGGGCCGTGGGTGCAGGAAATTTTGACGCAGCGCGCAGGCGTCGAGGCCAAGGCGCATGTTCGTCTCGTGCAGGGTTCGCATATCGTCGTGCCGCGCCTTTATGCGCACGATCATGCCTACACGTTTCAGCATGGTGATGGCCGTGTGATTTTCGTCATTCCTTACCGGAACGATTTCACGTTGATCGGCACCACCGACCGCGATTATGAGGGTGATCCGTCCAAGGTTCGCGCGACGCAAGAAGAGATCGATTATCTGTGCGCCTCGGTGAGCGAATATCTGGCGACGCCGGTGAATCCGTCGGACGTGGTGTGGAGCTATTCGGGCGTGCGGCCGCTATATGACGATCATGCGAGCGAAGCCCGCACGGCGACGCGTGATTATGTATTCGAACTCGATGTGCCGGATGGATTGCCGGTTCTCTCGGTATTCGGCGGCAAGATCACCACCTATCGCAAGCTCGCCGAACATGCGCTGGAGAAACTGTCGCCCTATCTGCGCAGCGGCGGTGCGCCGTGGACGGGTGACACGCCATTGCCCGGCGGCGATTTCGCCGCCGGCGGCGTAAGTGACCTAATAAGCCGACTTTTGCGGGATTATCCGTTTTTGCCGCATCGCCATGCCGCCCGGCTGATCCGCGCTTATGGGACGAATGCGCGGATCGTTCTCGGCCGTGCGGCGTCGATGGCTGAACTGGGGCGGGATTTTGGCCAGACGCTGACCGAGCGCGAAGTGCGTTATTTGATGGCGCATGAGTTTGCACAGACGGCGGAGGACGTGGTCTGGCGGCGCTCGAAGCTCGGACTGTGGCTCACGAAGGATGAAGTCGCGGCACTCGATGAGTGGATGGCGGCGCAGCGGAAGCCGCTTGCGTCCGGATCGCACTGAGCCGCGTCAGGGCATTTGCATCTTTTGCAGCGGGACAGGATGCGCTAAGCGGTACCGGAGCGAACCGGGAGCCGATGATGACGACCAATGCAATGAAGACGAAGGCGTGGGGGACCACCGGAACGCAGGTCTCAGCGATCGGGCAGGGCACCTGGTACATTGACCGCGGCAATCACGCGGCTGCGGTGTCGGCTTTGCAGAAGGGTCTCGATCTCGGCATGACGCATATCGACACCGCCGAGATGTATGACGACGCCGAGCTTGTGGTGGCCGATGCCATCAAGGGCCGGCGCGACGAGGTTTTTCTGGTGTCGAAAGTGCTGCCGAGCAACGCCTCGCGCGTGGGCACCATCAAGGCGGCCGAACGATCGCTGGCGCGGATGCGCACCGACCGGATGGATTGCTATCTGCTGCACTGGCGCGGCGGTTACGATCTGGAAGACACCGTGAGCGCGTTCGAACAGCTCAAGAAGGACGGCAAGATCCGCTCATGGGGCGTCAGCAATTTCGACGCCGACGATTTGCAGGAGATTTATGACGTCGCAGGGAAGGGCAACATCGCCTGCAACCAGGTGCTTTATCATTTGAAGGAGCGCGCCATCGAGCATTCGGTGATCCCGTGGTGCGAGGCGCATGGCGTCACGGTGACGGCGTATTCGCCGTTCGGGCACAATGATTTTCCTTCGCCAAAATCCGAAGGCGGGCAGGTGTTGCAGCAGATCGCCGATGCACACAATGCGACGCCGCGTCAGGTGGCGCTGGCGTTTCTCACTCGCGCGCCATCCGTGGTGACGATCCCGAAAGCGTCGTCGGCCGCGCACGCGGCGGACAACGCAGGCGCGGGCGGATTGACGCTCACGGCTGCGGAGATCGCGCAGATCGACAAGGCTTTCCCGCGCGGGCGGGAGCCTAGTCATCTGCCGATGCTGTGAGGTGCAAGTCTTTCAGTAGTGAGGCGGCGGCGGTTCGTTGCCCGGTGACGCAGGAATGCTTTGCTCGGCGGCGGCAATGCGGTCGGTCAGCCGCGCCATCTGCCGCGTCAGGGTATCGATCTCTTTCCATTGCGATGTGATGGCCTGATTGAGCGCCTCGATCGTCGCATCCTGATGCGCGATCTGGATTTCGAGCGCCTCGATCCGGCTTGCCAGTTCGTTACTCATCGTCTTCCTCTTGCGATTGGGCGCGCTCAGTGAGGCCGTGGCCGAGCGCAATGCGCTGATCGAACACGAAGCAGTCACCCTTCCAGCGGCTTTCATCTTCGGGAACGGTTTCGAGATATTTCAGGATGCCGCCCTTGAGGTGAAAGACATTCTTGAAACCGCGCGACAGCAAATAGGAGCTGGCCTTTTCGCAACGTATGCCGCCGGTGCAGAACATCGCGATCTCAGTGTCGCGCGCGGGATCGAGCGTGCGGTCAGCAAAATCCTTGAACTCGCTGAAGCTCTTGATATGCGGATCGACCGCGCCCTCGAACGTGCCCATCTCCACCTCGAAATCGTTGCGGGTGTCGAGCAGCACCATGCCGGGGCGGGCGATCAGTTCGTTCCAGTCCTGCGCGTCGATATAGGTGCCGACCTGCTGCGTGGGATCGGTGCCGTCGTCCTTGAGCGTGACGATCTCCTTTTTCAGCCGGACCTTCATCCGGTTGAATGGCATTTCCGCTGCCGTGGAGAATTTCAGTTCGAGGTTGTTGGTGCGTCCGCCAAACAGTGCGCCTTGCTGGATCTGGTTCATCAGCGCATCGATGTTGACGGCGTTGCCCGCGACCGTGCCGTTGATGCCCTCAGAAGCCAGAAGGATGATGCCCTTGATGTCGAGTGCCAAGCACATATTGCGCAACGGCTCGCGCAGGCTTTCGAAATCCGGCAACGGGGTGAACTGATAGAACGCGGCAACTTTGTAGGGCATCGCGGTCTTATAATGGCAAGGCGGGCAGGGGAAAAGCGGCGTTCAGGCGACCCCGACAGCTTCGTTTGCCGCGACCCGGTGCGGGTGGGTGAAGATCTCGAAGCCGTCGGACCGCGCGATGGCGCAGAGCGTGATCCCGGCGCGTTCCGCCATGCGGATCGCGAGTGCGGTCGGCGCCGACACCGAGACGATCAGCGATGCGCCGATGGAGGCGGTCTTCTGCACCATCTCGACCGAGACGCGGCTCGTCAGCAGCACGGCGCCCTTGTTGGCGTCGATCTTTCTGCGGGCGAGTGCGCCGCCGAGCTTGTCGAGTGCGTTGTGGCGGCCGACGTCCTCGCGGATTTCGAGAATGCCGCGATCCGGCTCCCAGAACGCGGCGGCATGGACGGCGCGGGTCAGCGTGTTGAGTTTTTGCAGCGGATAAAGCGCCTGCATCGCCGCCATGATCTGCGCGGGCGTCACGGTGATGCCTTTGCCGACAATGGCCACGGGCTTCATGGCCTCGGCGATGGAGTCGATGCCGCACAGGCCGCAGCCGGTTGGTCCCGCGATGTGGCGGCGGCGCTCGCCGAGCCGGGCCGCGCTCTCTGGCTTCAGCCACATCCGCAATTCGATGCCTTCGTCCTGCGGCACGATCTCGAGCGAGTCGATCCCATCGGCATTGTCGATGATGCCTTCCGTCAGGCTGAAGCCGATCGCGAAATCCTCAAGGTCCTGCGGCGTGCCCATCATCACCGCATGGGTGCCCGCATTGTAGGACATGGCCAGCGCGGTTTCCTCCGGCACGGTGCGATCGCCCTCGGTGAGGCCGCTTTCGCGCCAGATCTGGCGGTGGGCTGAAACTGTCGGCTCGGTCATGCGTTGTATCCTGTCCCGGCAACCCGGTCGGTGCTCATCATATAGGACATCATGCACGTCAGGGTAAGCGGCTGGGGCCGTCTCGCAATAGCAAAAAGGAAGCGGCGGGAGGCGGCCATGCGCTGCCCCATTGTCACCGAAAAGCTGTGGCGGGTTTGCAGGGTGAATCGGGGAGGCGGATCGCACGCATGAAAAAACAGACCGGGCTCACGCCGCGCCGCATTCTTTGTGTTTTCCCGAAATACTCGCCGTCGTTCGGCACGTTCGAATATGCCTATCCGCTCACGGATGGTGTGAAAGCCTTCATGCCGCCGCAGGGCCTGCTGCTGATCGCGGCCGCATTGCCGGACGGATGGAGCGTGCGCTTCATCGATGAAAACATCCGCGCCGCCACGGATGAGGATTTCGAATGGGCCGAGGCGGTGTTCGTCTCGGGCATGCACATCCAGCGCAAGCAGATCAACGACATCTGCCGCCGCGCGCATGAGCATGATTTGCCCGCCGCATTGGGTGGGCCCTCGGTCAGCGCGTGCCCCGACTATTATCCCGACTTCGACTACCTGCACATCGGCGAGATGGGCGATGCAACCGATGATCTGTTCGCACGTTTGAGCGCGGATACTGCGCGTCCGCATCGGCAGGTGATGCTGGAGACGCACGAGCGGCTCGACATGGCGGAATTTCCGCTGCCCGCCTATGAACTCATTCCGCTGCGGAAATATTTTCTCGGCAGCATCCAGTTTTCCAGCGGCTGCCCGTATCAATGCGAGTTCTGCGACATTCCGGGGCTGTACGGCCGCAACCCGCGCCTGAAATCGCCGCAGCAGGTCACCGCCGAGCTCGACAAGATGGTTGAGAACGGGCTGTCGGGCGCGGTGTATTTCGTTGATGACAATTTCATCGGCAACCGCCGCGCGGTGCTGGAATTGTTGCCGCATCTGGTCGAATGGCAGAAGCGCAACGGCTATGCGGTGCAGTTCGCCTGCGAGGCGACGCTGAACATCGCCAAGCGTCCCGAAATCCTGCAACTGATGCACGATGCCTTCTTTCTCACGGTGTTCTGCGGCATCGAGACGCCGGACCCGCAGGCGCTGAAGGCGATGTCAAAGCAGCACAACATGATGGTGCCGATCCTGGAAGGCGTGGAGACGCTCAACAGCTACGGCCTCGAAGTGGTGTCCGGCATCATTCTCGGCCTCGATACCGATACCGACGAGTCGGGCGAGGGGATTCTCGAGTTCATCGAGCAGTCGCAGATTCCGCTCTTGACCATCAACCTGCTGCAGGCGCTGCCGAAGACGCCGCTGTGGGATCGGCTCGCACGCGCCGGCCGCCTGATCGAGAACACCGACCGCGATTCCAATGTCGATTTCCTGCTGCCTTACGATCAGGTGGTTGCGACATGGCGCGAGTGCATGGGCCGCGCCTACACGCCGGAGAAGATGTTCGCGCGCTTCCAGCACCAGATCGAGCACACCTATCCGAACCGCATTCATCCGCCGCCGACGAAACAGCGCCTGACGGCAGCGAACATCAAGCGCGGCCTCACCATGGTGGCGAAGATCATCTGGCACGCAGGCGTGCGCGGCGACTATCGCCGCGAGTTCTGGAAGTTCGCATGGCCGCGCCTGAAGGCGGGCGACGTCGAACGCTTCATCAGTTGCAGCCTCGTCGCGCATCATCTGATTACGTTTGCGCGCGGGGCGTCGAGCGGCCGCCAGACGGCGTCGTATTACTCCGACAAGCCCGGCGAGGCGTTGCCGCAGGCGGCGGAATAGGCCGGTTTTTCAGCCATTTTGGCCCTCTCGCATTCCGTGCGGGGGTGGGGTATTATGCCCCTTCCTAGCGGCGATGCCGCTTTTTCTTTAATGAAAACAGTGTCTTAGGTTGCCGTGACGAACTCGTTCGCCCAGTCTTTGTCCATTTCTGCATGCCGCGTGGCGATGCTGCGAAAAGGGCGTCCGTCATGACGGCTGCCGGCGAATTGCGCTCGGGCAAGGGACACAAGGACGAAAACTTTCCCGTCGCCTCGAAGCTGATCCACCCGCGCCATCGCGCGCTGATTTTCGCGTTCTACAATTTCGTGCGCACGGCAGACGATATTGCCGATCACGTCAGCCTGCCGCCGCAGGAGAAGCTCGACCAGCTCGACCGGCTCGAGGCGGAATTGCTGGGCAATGGCGAGACGCAAGGTGAGGCGGTGGCGCTGCGCCGCGCGTTTGCCGAACGCGGAATGCCGCCGCGCCATGCGCAGGACTTGCTCACCGCGTTTCGCATGGACGTCACCAAGCTGCGCTACGACAACTGGGACGACCTCATTCACTATTGCAGCTATTCGGCGATGCCGGTTGGCCGCTTCATGCTCGACGTGCACGGCGAGGACCGTGCGACATGGGCCGCGAACGACGCGCTGTGCGCCGCGCTGCAGATCAACAACCACTTGCAGGATTGCGGCAAGGATTATCGCGACCTCAACCGCGTCTACGTGCCGCTTGACGCCTTGAAAGCGGCGGGCGCGTCGGTGGAGGAGCTGGGGCAGGCGAAAGCCTCGCCTGCGTTGCGCGCCTGCCTGAAGTCATTGGCCGAGCGCAACGAGGCGCTCCTGATGCAGAGTGCGTCGTTCTCGTCGCAGGTGAAAGACACGCGGCTCGGCATGGAGATCGCGGTGATCGACACCTTCGCGCGGAAGATCGTGAACCTTTTGAAGACGCGCGATCCGCTCAGCGAGAACGTGCATCTGTCGAAGCTTTCGATGCTGATGCTGGCTTCGATTGCATCGGGATTTGAAATCGGACGCCGCGCGGCGGGCGTGAAATCGATGCCGCGGCTATCCACGGGCGCATGATCCAATTATGACCGACGTCGATACTTCACCGGCCCAGACGGCTTCCGGCAGTTCGTTCTACGCGGCGATGCGTATTCTGCCGCGCGAGCAGCGCGAGGCGATGTTCTACATCTACAGCTTCTGCCGCAAGGTGGACGACATCGCCGATTCCGATGGCCCGCGCGGCGAGCGCCTTGAAGGTCTGGCGCAATGGCGGCGTGCCATCGATGCCCTCTATGCAGGTAACCCGCCGCCGCGTGTCGCGCCTTATCAGGCCGCTGTGAAGCGGTTCGGCCTCAAGCGCGAGGATTTCATCGCCATCATCGACGGCATGGAAATGGACGTGCCCGCCGAAATCCGCGCGCCGGATGAGGCGACGCTCGATCTCTACTGCGACCGCGTCGCCAGCGCGGTGGGCCGCCTCTCGGTGCGGGTGTTCGGCCTGTCGGAAGAGGACGGCATCGCGCTGTCGCACAATCTCGGGCGCGCGCTGCAGCTCACCAACATCTTGCGCGACATCGATGAGGACGCCGGCATCGGCCGTCTCTATCTGCCGCGTGAACTGCTGGATGCGGCGGGCATCGCGTCGAACGATCCGGATGTGGTCGCGCGCGATCCGAACGTGCCGAAAGTCTGCGCACCGATCGTCGAACGGGTGAAGGTCTATTTCGCCAAGGCGGACGAGATCATGGCGCGTTATCCGCGCAGCAATGTGCGCGCGCCGCGGATCATGTCGAAATATTATCAGGAAATCCTCAAACGGCTTCTTGCGCGCGGCTTCGCGCCGCCGCGGCAGTCCGTGAAACTGAGCAAAGCTGCGAAAATGTCGATTCTCTTGCGCTACGCGGTGTTCTGATGACGAAGACCGCTCACATCATCGGTGCCGGGCTGTCGGGCCTGAGCGCGGGCGTGCGTCTGGCGAACGAAGGATTCGAAGTCCACGTTCACGAAGCGACGCAATACACCGGCGGCCGCTGCCGTTCATATTACGACGGCGCCACCGACATGGTGATCGACAACGGCAATCATCTGATGCTGTCGGGCAATCATCATGTGCGCACCTATGCCAAGACGCTGAACACCTACGACGGGCTGGTGGGGCCTTCGCGCGCGCAGTTTCCTTTCATGGATGTGGCGAGCGGCAAACGCTGGCTGCTCGATCTCGGCGCTGGGATGTTGCCGGGATGGGTGTTCGATCCCAAGCGCCGCGTGCCGGATACGCAGGTTCGCGATTACATGGCGTTGCTGCCGCTGGTATGGGCGAAGCCCGATGCGCTGGTGGAAGACACCATTCCCTGCGAGGGTGTGCTGTACGACCGGCTGGTTGCGCCTTTGCTGATCGCGGCCCTCAATGTCGAGCCGCCGCAGGGCTCCGCCGGTCTGGCCGGAGCCATTGTGCGTGAAACGCTGCTCGCCGGCGGCAAGGCCTGTCGTCCGCTGATTGCGCGCGATGGTCTTTCGCCGGTGCTGATCGATCCGGCGATCGAACTCATCAAAAAGAAGGGCGGTTCGCTGACGCTGGGGCATGAGCTGCGCAAGATCGAGCGGTCGCCGCTGCGCGCCACGGGTCTTAATTTCGGCGAGGATACGATTCCGCTCGGGCCGGGCGATGTGGTGGTGCTGGCGGTGCCCGCGCGCGCCGCGTCGGGGCTGATGCCCGGCATCAAGGCGCCGACCAAGTTCCGCGCCATTCTTAACGCACATTTCCGCTTCACGCCGCCTGCGGATGTTCCGGCGCTGACGGGCGTGGTCGGTGGGCTGATCGAATGGCTGTTCGCATTTCCGGATCGACTCTCGATCACGATTAGCGCCGCCGAGCGGCTCATCAATCTGCCGCGCGAAGACCTTGCGCGCGACATCTGGCGCGACATCTGCAAGGTGGCGGGTCTTGGGACCGATGTGGCCGAGGGGCCGCTGCCGCCGTGGCAGATCGTGCGCGAGCGGCGGGCGACGTTCGAGGCGACGCCGGAGCAGAATGCGCTGCGCCCCGGTGCTGCGACGGAACTGAAGAACCTGTATCTCGCGGGCGACTGGACCGATACCGGCCTGCCATCGACGATCGAAGGCTCGATCCGTTCAGGCGATCATGCCGCCGATCTGATCCTGCAAATGAAAGAGTGACGAAACTATCATGACGTCTGATACCGCCGCTGCGGTTGCGCCGGATACCCAAAGCCTCCAGAACGGCATCGCCTCCGCGAGCCGCGCGCTACTCGGTGTCCAGAAGCCGGACCGCCATTGGGTGTTCGAGCTTGAGGCCGACGTGACCATTCCGGCCGAATACATTCTGATGCGGCACTATTTAGCCGAGCCGGTCGATGCCGCGCTGGAAGGCAAGATCGCCAACTATCTGCGCCGCATGCAGAACGACAATGGCGGCTGGTCGCTGTTCTACGGCCACGAGTTCGACATGAGCGCCAGCGTGAAGGCGTATTACGCGCTGAAGATGGCGGGCGACCCGGTCGATGCGCCGCACATGAAGAAAGCGCGCGAGGCGATGCTGGCGCGGGGTGGGGCGGTGAAGGCCAACGTCTTCACCCGCATCATGCTGGCGTTGTTCGGCCAGCTTGAATGGAAGGCCGTGCCGGTGATGCCGGTGGAGATCATGCTGTTGCCGCGCTGGTTTCCGTTCCACCTCACCAAGATTTCGTACTGGGCGCGCACCGTGATCGTGCCGCTGCTGGTGCTGATGACGCTGAAGCCGCGTGCGCGGAATCCGCTCGGCATCGGCGTGCGCGAATTGTTCATCGAAGACCCGAAGACCATCGGCCCGACGCCGAAGGCGGCGCATCAGAGCCAGTTGTGGTTCACGAGCTTCGACATTATCGACCGCGTGCTGCGGCTGGCCGATCCGTTGTTTCCCAAGGCGACGCGCAAGCGCGCCATCGCGCGCGCGGAGGCGTTCGTCACCGAGCGCCTCAACGGAGTCGATGGGCTCGGCGCGATCTTCCCGGCGATGGTCAACAGCGTCATGATGTACGACGTGCTCGGCTATCCGGAGAGTCATCCGAACCGGCGGATCGCGCGTGAATCGGTTGAGCGGCTTCTTGTCATCAAGGACGACGAGGCTTATTGCCAGCCCTGCGTCTCGCCGGTGTGGGACACCGCGCTCGCGGCGCATTCCATGATCGAGAGCGGCTCGGCTGCCGATCTGGAAGCGGCGAAGGCATCGCTCGATTGGCTGTTGCCGCGTCAGGTGCTGGACGTGAAGGGCGACTGGGCCGACAAGCGACCGGACGTGCGCCCCGGCGGCTGGGCGTTCCAGTACAACAACGCGCATTATCCCGACCTCGACGACACCGCCGTCGTCGTCATGGCGATGGACCGCGTGCGCCGGATGGAGGGCACGCCGAAATACGATGCCGCGATCGCGCGGGCGAAGGAATGGATTCTCGGCCTGCAGAGCATCGATGGCGGCTGGGCGGCGTTCGATGCCGACAACCTCGAATACTATCTCAATAACATCCCGTTCGCGGACCACGGTGCGCTGCTCGATCCGCCGACCGACGATGTCACCGCGCGCTGCATCTCGATGCTGGCGCAGCTCGGCGATACGCTTCAGACCAGCGAGCCGATGCGGCGGGGCGTCGAATATCTGCGCAGGACGCAACTGGCTGACGGCTCCTGGTTCGGCCGCTGGGGCATCAATTACATCTACGGCACCTGGTCGGTGCTGTGCGCCCTGAACGCCGCGGGCGTGCCCCACGACGACCCGATGATCGCCAGGGCGGCGGACTGGCTGGAGGCGATCCAGAACGCGGACGGCGGCTGGGGAGAGGACGGCAACAGCTACAAGCTCGATTACAAAGGATACGAGCGATATGCGTCCACTTCGTCACAGACCGCCTGGGCGACGCTGGCCCTGATGGCGGCGGGCCGGGTCGATCGGCCTGCTACCCAGAAGGGTATTGAAAATCTTGTTCAATCACAGGGCGCAGACGGCTTCTGGCAGGAGCCGGATTACACCGGCGGCGGGTTCCCGCGTGTGTTCTATTTGCGATACCACGGATATTCTAAGTTCTTCCCCTTGTGGGCGATGGCCAGATATAGGAATTTGCGCAGCAGCAACAGCCGGTTCGTAGGGGCTGGAATGTGAGCGAGATGGCCGTCGAAGACGCCGAACAGCAGATCGAGAAACCGGTTCTTATCGTCACCGGACTGAAGCAGGAGGCGCGCATTGCCGCGGGCCCCGGCTTGACGGTGATCTGCAGCTCCAGCAATCCCGTGCAGCTCCGCGAGATGATGATGTCGTTCGATCCGGCGAGCATTCGCGGGATCGTCTCCTTCGGTGTGGCCGGCGGGTTGAGCCCGAAGTTGCGTTCGGGTGACATTGTCATCGCGTCCGAGATCGTCGCGGCCAAGGGCCGCTGGGTCGCCGCCGAGGGCCTGAGCCAGGCTCTGTACGGCCTGCCGGAAGGCGAGCACCGCATCGTGCGCGGCGTTCTCGCCGGCGTCGAGGAGGTCGTGCTCGGCAGCAAGGCCAAGGCCGCGCTGCGTACGGCGACCGGCGCGGATGCCGTCGACATGGAAAGCCATATCGCGGCCCGCTATGCCGAGCAGCACGGCCTGCCGTTCGCGGCCCTGCGCGTCATCAGCGATCCCGCCCACCGCGCGCTGCCCGAGATCGCCGCGGCCGCGCTGAAGGCCAATGGCGATGTCGATGTCTGGAAGGTGATGCGCGGCATCGCGCGGCGGCCGTCGCAGATCCGCGCGCTGGTGCATTCGGGGCGCGACTTCAACCGCGCGCTGCGCGGCCTGCGCAGCTATCGCAGCCGGCTCGACGGCGCCTCCGGCTTCCGCCTCGTCGAGGCTGCGGAGTAGGCGAGCGCCTCCGGCGCATCTGCCTTGCTGAATCTCTTTGTTATCGTGCGCCGTAGCTGCATCTATCGTGGGGCGATAAATCTCTTATTTCTTCTTTCGAACGGGTCTGAATCCCGCTAGACGTGCTCATCATGATCACGAGCACTTTCAATTCCTATTTCTCACATATCGACGAAGTCGATGGATGGCTTGATAAAACCACGGCCATCATTTCCAACGGATTGATGCGGCATCAGAGCGCCACTGGGCTGACCGGCCCGGTCTGCGAAATCGGCGTCCATCACGGCAAGTATTTCATCGCGCTGGCTTGCGGACTTTGCCCGAACGAAAAGGGCATTGCGATCGACCTGTTTGAAAATCAGGAAGAGAACATCGACCATTCAGGTATGGGCGACCGCGGCATGTTCGAGAAGAATGTCGCACGCTTCCTGTATCCGCCGTCCATCGCCGTCATTTCGGGCAACTCCACAAAACTGTCGGCTGACAACATTTCCAGATACGGCGGCGTCCGCTTTTTCTCCGTGGACGGTGGGCATACCGAAGCGATCACGTTGAACGATCTTCGTCTGGCGGAACGCTCGATCGCAACTGGCGGCATCGTCGCGCTGGATGACATTCTGCATCAGGGCTGGACCGGTGTGATCAGCGGCTATGTGCGCTACCGGCAGGAGGGCGGCAAGCTGCGTGCTTTCGCGCTGGTGCCCAACAAGCTGCTGCTGACGGATGAAGCGTCTGCTGCGTCCTACAAGGATTTCATGCGGACGGAGTTCGCGCATTTTGCCGGTCGGCAGGACATGGAATTCATCGGCGACATCGTCGATCTTTATGTTCCGCAATCGTCGCCGCCGCCGAGGCCGGGATGGTTGTCGCGCAAGAAGGTGAGGCTCGGCAGGAAAATCAGGCAATGGTCGGGGCACTGACCGCGGCCGGTCTCGCACCTTAGTGCAATAAAAAAGCCCCGGATTGCTCCGGGGCTTTTTCGTTGTTGATCTGTTTTCGAATTAAGCGGCGGTCGAAGCGTCCGTGGCCGGAGCGGCCTTCGCTGCGGCGAGCTTGGCAGCCTTGGCTTCGGCTTCCTTCGCCTCGTCGGCGCGGATCTCGGAGAGGCGCTTCTGCACCTCGGAGGAGAACACGTACTGCGCCGGACGCTGCTTGGACAGGTCGATCTCCGGGGCCATCGGGCCGGAAGTCTTGATGCCGAACAGCGAGACCTTCAGGGCCTTCCACGGATTGCTGACAGCGGCGTTCGCAGCCGTCGGCTCATAGCCGCAATGCGCCATGCAGTCGGCGCACTTCTCGTACTTGCCGGTGCCGTACAGGGCCCACTCGGTCGTCTCCTGCAATTCCTTGAAGGTCTTGGTGTAGCCTTCGCCGAGCAGGTAGCAGGGCTTCTGCCAGCCGAAGATGTTGCGCGCGGGCATGCCCCACGGTTCGCACTCGAAATTCTGGTTGCCGGCGAGGAAGTCCAGGAACAGGCCGGAGTGCATGAAATTCCACTTCTTGCCCTTGCCAAGCGCGAACACGTCACGGAACAGCTTCTTGGTCTTGGTGCGGTTCAGGAAGTGCTCCTGATCCGGGGCGCGCTCATAGGCATAGCCCGGCGACATCGAAACGCCGACGCCAAGCTCGGTGGTGAAGTCGAGGAATTTCGCGATGTCCTCGGCGGCGTGGCCGTCGAAGATCGTGGCGTTGACGTTGACGGTGAAGCCACGCGCCTTCGCTGCCTTGATTGCGGACACGGCGCGATCGAACACGCCCTTCTGCGACACGGCCTTGTCGTGGTGGTCCTTCAGGCCGTCGAGATGCACCGAGAAGAACAAATAAGGCGAGGGCTCGAACAGATCGAGCTTCTTCTCGAGCAAGAGCGCGTTGGTGCAGAGCGAGACGAACTTCTTGCGCTCCACAAGACCGCGCACGATCTCGCCGATCTCCTTGTGGATCAGCGGTTCGCCGCCCGGAATGGCAACCATCGGAGCGCCGCACTCATCCGCAGCGTCCCAGCATTCCTGCGCGCTCATGCGGCGGTTGAGGATCGCATCGGGATAATCGATCTTGCCGCAGCCGACGCAGGCGAGGTTGCAGCGGAACAACGGCTCCAGCATCAGCACCAGCGGGTAGTGCTTGCGGCCAAGCAGCTTCTGCTTGACGAGGTACGACCCGATCTTGATTTCCTTGAAAAATGGTATGGCCATGAAGAAGCGTCTTTCCGATTAGAGCTGCGCCTCGGCCCTGACCGATGTCAGTTCCGGAGGCAGCTTGAACTCGATGTTTTCCTCGCGCCCGGGCACCACATCCACGGTTACTGGTCCGATGCGGCGAAGGGCGTCGATCACGTCATCGACAAGGACTTCCGGGGCGGATGCCCCGGCGGTGATTCCGACCGTTTTGACGCCGCGGAGCCACTCCGGATTGAGCTGGCTGCCATCGGCGATCAGATAGCTCGGGACACCGACTTCGGTGCCGATTTCACGCAAACGGTTGGAGTTGGAACTGTTGGTCGCGCCGACAACAAGGATCAGATCGACGAGCTTGCTGAGGTCGCGGACCGAAGACTGGCGATTCTGGGTAGCATAGCAGATGTCGCGGGTATCGGGACCCTCAAGATCGGGAAACCGCTCTGCGAGAGCCGCAATGATGTCCCTGGTGTCATCGACGCTGAGGGTGGTCTGGGTGATGTAGGCGACCGGCGCATCGGTCGGAATATCGAGCCGCGCCACGTCTTCCACGCTCTGCACCAGCGTCACCGGGCCGGGGACCTGGCCCATGGTGCCGACGACTTCCGGGTGGCCTTCGTGGCCGATCAGCACGAGGCGGCGGCCCTTGCCGACATAACGCTTGCCCTGATTGTGGACCTTGGAGACGAGCGGGCAGGTGGCGTCCAGCACCGGCAGGTTGCGCGAAGCGGCTTCCGCCTCGACGCTCTTGGCGACGCCGTGCGCGCTGAACACCGTGATAGCGTTGTCCGGCACTTCATGGACGTCTTCCACGAACACCGCGCCCTTGGCCTTGAGGCTCTCGACCACGTACTTGTTGTGCACGATCTCGTGGCGGACATAGACCGGAGGGCCGTACTTCTCCAGCGCGCGCTCGACGATCTCGATCGCACGCACCACGCCCGCGCAGAAACCGCGCGGCTGGGCCAGCAGAACCTGAATGGTCTCGGTTTGGATCGGACTCTTGTTAAGCAAGCTGCACCGCACTGATTTCGTTTTCACGGCCGAGCGCCTCGAACACGCGCTTGACGATGCCCTTGGCATCGAGACCGGCCTTTGCGTACATCGCGGCGGGGCTGTCCTGGTCGATGAAGACGTCCGGCAGCACCATCGAGCGGACCTTCAGGCCCTTGTCGAGCGCACCGGCCTCGGCCAGCGTGTGCAGGACCTGCGCGCCGAAGCCGCCGATCGCACCTTCCTCGATGGTGATGAGAACGTCATGGTCGCGCGCAAGCTGCAGCACCAGATCGGTGTCGATCGGTTTTGCGAAACGCGCATCGGCGACCGTCGTGGTCAGCCCGTGCGATTTGAGAATGTCGGCGGCCTTCAGGGACTCGTTGAGGCGCGTGCCGAGCGACAGGATCGCCACCGACGAGCCTTCGCGCACGATGCGGCCCTTGCCGATTTCGAGCGGCACGCCTTCAGCCGGAAGGTCAACGCCGACACCGTCGCCACGCGGGAAGCGGAAGGCGGACGGGCGGTCGTTGATGCCGGCCGCAGTCGCGACCATGTGCACGAGTTCGGCTTCGTCCGACGCGGCCATGATGACCATGTCGGGCAGGCAGCCAAGATAGGCAAGGTCGAACGAGCCCGCATGGGTCGGGCCGTCGGCGCCGACGAGGCCGGCGCGGTCGATCACGAAGCGGACCGGCAGTTTCTGGATCGCGACGTCATGCACGACCTGATCGTAGGCGCGCTGCAGGAAGGTCGAGTAGATCGCAACGAACGGCTTCATGCCCTCGGTCGCAAGACCCGCAGCGAACGTCACCGCATGCTGCTCGGCGATGCCGACGTCGAAGGCGCGCTGGGGGTAGACCTTTTGGAAAATGTCGATGCCGGTGCCTGACGGCATCGCGGCGGTGATGCCGATGATGGTCTCATCCTTCTCGGCGAGCTTGACTAGCGCATTGCCGAACACGCTCGTGTAGGAGGGCGCGTTCGCCTTGGCCTTGTCCTGCTTGCCGGTGGCGACATCGAATTTGACGACGCCGTGGTACTTGTCCTTGGCGGTTTCGGCATGGCTGTAGCCCTTGCCCTTTTCCGTCACGACATGGATCAGCGTCGGGCCGACCTTGGAATCGCGGACGTTCTTCAGCACCGGGAGCAGGTGATCGAGGTTGTGGCCGTCGATCGGGCCGACATAGTAGAAGCCCAGCTCCTCGAACAGCGTGCCGCCCGACAGCATGCCGCGGGCATATTCCTCGGCGCGCTGCGCACCCTTTTCAACGAACTTCGGCAGCCGCTTGGCGACCTGCTTGCCGATCTCGCGCAGCGAACGATAGGTGTTGCTGGAGGTCAGCCGCGACAGATAGGACGACATCGCGCCGACCGGCGGCGCGATCGACATCTCGTTGTCGTTGAGGATGACGATGAGGCGCGAATCCATTGCGCCCGCGTTGTTCATGGCTTCATAGGCCATGCCAGCGGACATCGCGCCGTCGCCGATCACGGCGATGACGTTGCGGTTCTCGCCGGCGAGGTCGCGCGCGACCGCCATGCCGAGACCGGCGGAGATCGAGGTAGAGGAGTGCGCGGTGCCAAAGCAGTCATATTCGCTCTCGGCGCGCTTGGTGAAGCCGGACAAACCGCCGCCTTGCCGAAGCGTCCGAATCCGGTCACGCCGGCTGGTCAGAATCTTGTGAGGATAGGCCTGATGGCCGACATCCCAGATGATGCGGTCGTCGGGCGTATTAAAAACATGATGTAACGCAACAGTGAGTTCCACCACGCCAAGACCTGAGCCGAGATGGCCGCCCGTTACCGCAACCGTATTGATGGTTTCCGCGCGCAGCTCCTGGGCCACCTGCGTGAGGTCGCTCTCTTTGAGCTTGCGCAAATCGGAGGGACAGTTGATCTGGTCGAGCAACGGTGTGGATGAGGTCATTTGGGGAGATCCGAACTGTACAAGAACAAGACGTGAACGGCGGCGGAGTGTATCATTAAGGCAGCTATGACGCAGCAGTTCCCGGCAATTTTCAGTCTTATGCCATGATTATGTGTCCAATGGGCACCTATCCAGCAGGTCAGAGTTAACCCGCTGGCCTACCTAAAACGCGCAATCCCTCAACTTGATCGCTTCAAATAGAAAGAAAACCTGTGCTGACAAGGATAATTGTCTCGTTGGTCAAGACCTGTACGCGCCATGCATGGCTTACTGTACTTCTTGGCGTTATTTTGGCGGGTATAGCCGGTATATATGCATCGCACAATTTCGCGATTTCGACCGACGTTAACAAGCTGATTTCCGAGAATCTGCCCTGGCGCCAGCGTGAACTCGCCTATGAGAAGGCATTTCCGGGCCGAAACGAGCTGATTATCGCGGTTGTGGAGGCGGCGACGCCCGAAATGGCCGCCCAGGCGAGCGATGCGCTGGAGAAGAAGCTCATCCCGCAGAAGGACAAATTCACCTCGGTCACCCGCCCGGCCGACACCCCGTTTTTCCAGAATAACGGACTTTTGTTCTTGCCCACGGCCGAGGTCGGCAAGATCACCGGCCAATATGCGTCCGCCCAGCCGTTTTTCGACATCCTGCACGACGACCCGAGCATCCGGGGCCTGACCGGCGTATTGCAGACCGCGCTGCAGGGCGTGGAGCGAGGCAAACTGCCGCGCGAGGGGCTGACACGGCCGCTCAATCTCGTGTCCGAGAGCCTCGAACAGATCCTGATGACCGGCAGCGGGACGTTCTCCTGGCGGCAGATGACCAGCAGCGAACCGCTCACGGCGTCCGACAAGCGGTCGCTGATCCTGATCGAGCCGATTCTGGATTATCAGGCGCTTGAACCTGGCAAGGTCGCGACCGACGCGATCCGGCAGGCGGCGAGCGACCTGTCGTTCGACAAGAATTTCCACGCCCGCGTGCGGCTGACCGGGCCGGTGCCGATCGCCAACGAGGAATTCGGCACCGTGCAGGACGGCGCGCTGGAAAACGGCATCGCCACGATCCTGATCGTGATTTTCATTTTGTGGCTGGCGCTGCATTCGCCGCGCATCATCGTCGCGGTGCTGATCACGCTCGCCATCGGTTTGTCGGTGACGACGGCAGTGGCGCTGATGATCGCGGGATCGTTCAATCTGATCTCGATTGCGTTCTTCGTGCTGTTTGTCGGCCTTGGTGTCGATTTCGGAATCCAGTACAGCGTTCGCTACCGGGCGGATCGCTACGACATCCCTGACTTGCAGGAGGCGCTGGAAGCAGCTGCGAAACACGCCGCGGTGCCGCTGACGCTCGCTGCAGTGGCGACCGCAGCAGGCTTCCTGTCGTTCCTGCCGACGCATTACAAAGGCGTGTCCGAACTCGGCAAGATCGCCGGCGCCGGCATGCTGATCGCGTTCTTCATGGCGGTGACGGTGCTGCCCGCGCTGTTGAAGCTGCTCAATCCGCCGGGCGAAAAGGAGCCGGTCGGCTACGCCTTCCTCGCGCCGGTCGATCAATTTCTGGAAGACCACCGCATCGGCATCATCGCGACCACGCTCGGCGTGGCGACGCTCGGCCTGCCGCTGTTGTACTTCCTGCACTTCGACTTCAACCCAATGAATCTGCGTAGCCCGAAGGTGGAATCGGTCGCGACCTATCTCGATCTGCGCCGCGATCCCAACACCGCGACCAACGCCGTCGATGTGCTGGCGCCGTCGCTTGCAGCGGCGAAGGAAGCCGAGCAGCGGCTTTCGAAACTGCCGGAAGTGTCGCGCACCACGACGCTGGAGAGCTTCGTGCCCGACGACCAGCAGGCCAAGCTTGGCTTGATCCGCCGTGCCGCAGGTGCGCTCGATCCGATCTTCAAATCGCAGCCCGGCTCGCCCGCGACCGACTTCGACAATGTCGCGGCACTGACGGAAGCAGCGGCGGCCCTCAAGCGCACCGCCGGAAAATCGCCGCCGGATGTTGCGGCTGCGGCCAACCGGCTTGCGGGCGATCTGACGCGGCTCGCGCAATCCGACAAATCGGTGCGTGACAAGGTGCAGGAGATTTTCCTGTCGCCGTATCACACGCTGGTCGAGCAGGTTCGCAATTCGCTGAAGGCGCAGCCCGTCACGATGAAGAACCTGCCGCCCGAACTCGTCAGTGAATGGATGACGCCGGACGGCCGTGCCCGCGTCGAAGCATTGCCGAAGGGCGACCCGAACGACAACGAAACGCTGCGCAAGTTCGCGGCCGCCGTGCAGAAGGTTGAGCCGACCGCGGTGGGCGGGCCGATCTCCATTCTGGAATCCGGCCATACCATCGTGATGGCGTTCATCCAGGCGGGCGGCTGGGCGCTGCTGTCGATCAGCATTCTTCTGTATGTCGTGCTGCGGCGGTTCACCGACGTGCTGCTGACGCTGGTGCCGCTGATCCTCGCGGGCGTGGTGACGCTGGAGATCTGCGTCATCATCGGAATGCCGCTCAACTTCGCCAACATCATCGCGCTGCCGCTGCTGCTCGGCGTCGGCGTCGCGTTCAAGATCTATTACGTGACGGCGTGGCGGGCAGGGCACGTCAAGCTGCTGCAATCGAGCCTGACGCGCGCGATCTTCTTCAGCGCGATGACGACCGCGACGGCGTTCGGCAGCCTGTGGCTGTCGAGCCATCCCGGCACGTCGAGCATGGGCAAGTTGATGGCGCTGTCGCTGGTGACGACGCTCGCGGCGGCGGTGCTGTTTCAGCCGGCCTTAATGGGGCGTCCCCGCGACGTCGGGGAGAAGACAGATGTCTGAGCCGGGAGCCGGGGGCGTGGCAGTTGCCGCTCCCGGCACCATCGCTCCCTTCTGACCGATGGTGCGTGGCGTGCCCGGCCGCGTGCCGGTATGCGGTGCCCCGGTATGCGGCGCGGCCGGATTGGCGGCCATCGGGGTGACCGGCTCGGGCACGCGCGTCCAGGTTTCGCCGCCGCAGAGGAAGCCGAGCACGCAGCCCTCGACCTTCAACTGGTTCGGCGACGACAGCTTGATCGAGGATTCGTAGGTCTTGCCGTCCTTGGCGTTGTAGATGTGGCCATTCCACTTGCCTTTCTCATCCTCGTCCGGGGCCATGTCGAGAAGGACGGGCATGCCGAGGGTGGGTCGGCTGCGCTTGGTCTTGTCGGGATTCTTGGCGTCGATGCCGCCCGGCGTCTGCTCGGTGGCGACGACACCCCAGAGGCGGCCGTTGCAGTTGGCGATGCGGATGGTGGCCACGCCTTCCTTCACCCGCCACTCGCCGGGGATTTCGGCGGCATGGGCGGCAGCCATGGTTGCCCCCATGGCACCGAGTAGAACGATCGCCGAACAAGCTAATTTACGCATGAATCCTCGCGCAGGCTGCAAACGAAAGTAAACCGTATTTTCAGTGGATGTTCCATCCGGCCGGCCAAGGGCCGCCGCGCTTTTTTCGGTTGACGAACGGCCCATCAAACGACGTATGTACTGCATGGTGAAAGCAAATCTAGACATTTCCGAGATAGTCGCCGACCGCCAGTTTCAGCGCGGCGCGCTCCATACGAGGTATCTGAACGAGCAGCTCGTCCGGGTTCTCAAGACCATTGGTTACGACGTCGGGTTCCAGCGCGGGCAGGGGCAATACCTCTTCGATCGCGACAACGCGCGTTACCTCGATCTGCTCAGCGGCTTCGGGGTGTTCGCGCTCGGCCGTAACCATCCCGTGATTCGCGATGCCCTGAAAAGCGTGCTCGACAGTGAATTCGCCAATCTCGTTCAACTCGATATTTCCACGCTCGCCGGTGTTCTGGCCGAGCGCCTGATCGCGCATGTGCCTTATCTTGATAAGGTGTTTTTCGCGAATTCAGGGACGGAATGTGTCGAAGCTGCGATCAAATTTGCGCGCGGTGCGACCGGACGCACGGGCATCGTCTATTGCGACCACGGCTATCACGGCCTGACCTACGGCTCATTGTCGCTGACCGATGACGCGAATTTCCGCGGCGGCTTCGGCCCGCTGCTGCCCGATTGCTCGGTGATTCCGTTCAACGATCTCGATGCACTGGAAAAGGCGCTGGCGTCGCGGCAGGTCGCGGCCTTCATCGTCGAGCCGGTGCAGGGCAAGGGCGTCAACATTCCGGACGACGATTACCTGCCGGGTGTCGCAGCCCTCTGCAAGAAGTACGGCACGGTCTTCGTCGCCGACGAAATCCAGTGCGGGCTTGGCCGCACCGGCCGCTTCCTCGCGGTCGAGCACTGGAATGTCGAGCCGGACATGGTGCTGCTGTCGAAATCGCTTTCGGGCGGCCATGTGCCGGTCGGCGCGGTGCTGATGCGCAAGGCGATCTTCGACAAGATCTTCGACCGCATGGACCGCGCTGTGGTCCACGGCTCGACCTTCGCCAAGAACGATCTCGCCATGGCGGCGGGTATCGCCACGCTCGAAGTGCTGAAGTCCGAGAAGGTGATCGAGAACGCCGAGCGTTGCGGCAACCGCATCGTCAATGCGCTGAATGCGATGATCCCGCGCTACGAGCTTCTCAAGAACGTGCGCGGCAAGGGCCTGATGATCGGCGTCGAGTTCGGCCCGCCGAAATCCTTCGCGCTCAAGGCGTCGTGGAATCTGCTGGAGTCGGCGAGCAAGGGGCTATTCTGCCAGCTCATCACCATTCCGCTGTTCAAGGACCACAAGATCCTCACCCAGGTCGCGGGTCACGCGAGCCATACGGTGAAGATGCTGCCGCCGCTCATCATCACCGATGAGGACTGCGACTGGATCGAGAAATCGTTCGATGACGTGATCGCGGCGAGCCATCGCGTGCCGGGCGCGGTGTGGTCGCTCGGCAAGACGCTGATGGACAACGCGGTGCGCAAGTCGGCGTAATACGTTTGTCGGTTCTAGACCGTCATTCCGGGATGGACCCCGCAGGGGACCAGACCCGGAATCTCTCTCGGTATTGATGCGGACTTGCCGCACCGGATTCCGGGTTCGCTCGCGAAGCTGCTCGCGCCCCGGAATGACCGCACGTATTGCTTACTTACCGCCGGTGACATCGAGGAATGTGCCGGTGATGAAGGATGCTTCGTCGCTGGCCAGCCACAGGATGGCCTTCGCAACTTCCTCAGGTTGGCCGCCGCGGCCCAGCGGAATCGTATCCTTGATGCGATCCACGCGGTTCGGCTCGCCGCCGCTGGCATGCATCTCCGTGTAGATGTGACCGGGGCGAATGCAGTTGACGCGGATACCCTCGCGCGCGACTTCCTTGGCGAAGCCTGTTGTGAATGTCTCAAGGGCGCCCTTCGATGCGGCGTAATCGACATATTCGTTAGGGCTGCCGAGCCGGGCCGCTGTCGATGAGATGTTGATCACGACGCCGCCCCGCCCATTATGACGTTGCGACATGCGCTTCGCTGCCTGCTGCGCACAGAGCATCGGACCGATCGCGTTGACCGCGAAAATGCGCTGCATCCGGTCTAATTCGATATGCTCCAGCCGTGACTGCCGCGCAATGATCGCCGCGTTGTTCACCAGCACGTCGATCCGGCCGAATTTTCGGTCGATTGCAGCGAACAGCTGAGTGATTTGCTCCGGATCTGCGCTGTCCGCACGCACAGCCAAAGCCCGGCGGCCGAGGGCTTCCACATCGCGCACCACCGCAAGAGCGGCGGCCTCGTTCGAAACAAAGCTGATCGCGACATCGTAGCCTTGCGCGGCAGCAAGCCGCGCCGTCGCAGCGCCGACGCCACGGCTTCCACCCGTGATTAAAATGAGCGGCGCTTGTTCCATTCGCGAACCTTTCATGGTGGTGGGCTTGAATCGCGGGTGTCCGGATCAAATCCTGTTTAACGTAAAAGGGCCCGAGACAGCAAAAAGCCGCCGCATCGAGGATGCGGCGGCTTTTTGCTTGCCTGAATATCGTGCGAGCGGTCTTACTGACCGTGGCTGACCAGAACGGCGTCGCACGCTTTGCTGATCTTGGGGCGATGCTGCTGCAGGCAGGAGAGGATCACGAGGTCGGACTGATCCATCACGGAGCGGCAGTAGCGCGAGACATCCTTCGAGCAGGCTTTCTGCTCCTCGGGCGTGCCGCTGCGTCCCTGACCCTGTGCCATGACCGCAGCCGTCGAGGACGCAAGCAATGCGGCAACGAGAAGTGTTCTGATCATTTTCGTCCTTTGTCTGATGGCGGTGCGATTCGCACTATAGATGCCGCAGGGATGAATACCAAACGTAACCGGCCATCGCTGTCCTTGCGCGCCGGTTTTCCCGCGCGTTGTGCAGATCAAATGTGGCAGCAATCGTAGTGTCGCATTCGACGATTTGCCTAGCGGTTGTCCGCAAGGATGAATGAGGAACCTTTCTCGGCAATCATGGCGGTCGGCGTGTTGGTGTTCCCCGAAGTGATGGTCGGCATCACCGAGGCGTCGATCACGCGCAGCCGTTCGATTCCGAAGAATTTCAGCCGTTCATCGACCACCGCGAGCGGATCGCTCGCCAGACCCATCTTCGCGGTTCCAACCGGATGGAAGATCGTGGTGCCGATGTCGCCCGCGGCTTTCGCGAGTGAGGCGTCGTCATTGCCGACGGACGGGCCGGGGAGATATTCCTCCGGTCTGTAGGGCGCCATCGCGGGCTGCTGCATCATCTTCCGCGTCACGCGGATCGCATCGGCGGCCACCTTGCGGTCCGCGTCGGTGGACAGATAGTGCGGCGCGATGATCGGCTTTTCTTCCGGCGCGGAGGAGCGCAGCCTGATCTCGCCGCGCGAGGTCGGACGCAGATTGCACGCGCTGAGTGTGATGGCGGGGAAATCGTGCAGCGGGTCGCCGAACTTGTCGAGCGACAGCGGCTGCGCGTGAAACTGGATGTTGGCGCGCTCGTGCTCGGGGCTGGAGCGCGTGAAGATGCCGAGCTGCGATGGCGCCATCGTCAACGGCCCGCGCCGCCGCAGCGCATAGTCGATGCCCATCCATGCGCGCTGGACCAGCGAGGCATAGACCTCGTTGAGCGTCTTGATGCCGCTCACTTTATAGATCGCGCGCTGCTGCAGATGATCCTGCAGATTGCGTCCGACGCCCTGACGGTCGAGGATCGTCTCGATGCCGAGCGGCTCCAGCCATTCGCGCGGCCCGATGCCGGAGCGATGCAGGATTTGCACCGAGCCGATCGATCCCGATGTAAGAATGACTTCGCCCTTGGTGCGCGCCTCGAAAATCTTGCCGTCGCGGCTGTACCGCACGCCGACGGCGCGGCCGTTTTCGATGATGAGCTTGTCAACCAGCACGTTGGTCTCCAGCCGCAGGTTAGGACGGTTGAGTGCGGGCTTGAGGAAGCCGCGCGCCGACGACCAGCGCCGCCCGCGCTTCTGGTTGACCTGAAAGTAACTCGAGCCTTCGTTATCGCCGGTGTTGAAGTCGGGAATCTTCCGGATGCCCATTTGCTCGGCGGCGTTGGCGATGGCGTCGAGCACGTCCCATGAAATGCGCGGCGGCTCGATCCGCCATCCGCCGCCCGCGCCGTGATATTCGGTCGCGCCGAGGTAATGGTCTTCGAGCGACTTGAACGATTTCAACGCGTCGTCCCAGCCCCAGCCGTTGAGGCCGAGCTGACGCCAGTGATCGTAGTCCGCGGCCTGGCCGCGCATCGACACCATCGCGTTGATCGCGGAGCAGCCGCCGATCACCTTGCCGCGCGGGTAATGCAGCGAGCGGCCGTTGAGGCCGGGCTCGGATTCGGTACGAAACATCCAGTCGGAGCGCGGATTGCCGATGGCGAACAGGTAGCCGACCGGGATGTGAAACCAGATCCAGTTGTCACGGCCGCCGGCCTCCAGCGTCAGCACGCGATTCTTCGGATCGGCGGACAGCCGGTTGGAGACAATGCAGCCGGCGGTGCCGGCGCCTACAACAATATAGTCATAGTCACCTTCGAGACGATTGGTCATGTGGGAGGGCCTTCGGCATTTGAACGTGATGTGGTCTTAACGCGCGGATTCGCTGCCCGCCATTGCACTTTGAGCCAGAGGCACGGGCATGTTACCTTTGTGCGTCGCACTCTTTTCAGGTTCGCCGAATGCCGATCGTCAATCGCATCTCCGAATTCCAGCCCGAGATCACCGCATGGCGGCGTGAGCTGCATGCGCATCCCGAGCTGATGTACGAGGTGCACCGCACGGCGGAGTTCGTCGCGGCGAAATTGCGCGAATTCGGCTGCGACGAGGTGGCGACCGGGATCGGGCGCACCGGCGTGGTCGGGCGCATCAAGGGCCGCAAGCCCGCGCCGGACGGCGGCATCAAGGTTGTCGCGCTGCGTGCCGACATGGACGCGCTGCCGATCGAGGAAGAAACCGGCGCGCCGTATCGCTCGACTGTGCCTGGCCGGATGCATGCCTGCGGCCATGACGGTCACACCGCGATGCTGCTGGGTGCGGCGCGTTATCTCGCCGAGACGCGCAATTTCGCCGGCGAGGCGGTGCTGGTGTTTCAGCCCGCCGAGGAGGGCGGCGCGGGTGCGGCCGCGATGCTCGATGATGGTCTCATCGAGAAGTACGGCATCGACGAGATCTACGGGATGCACAACGCGCCGGGCATGGACGTCGGCAGCTTCGCGCTGCGCGCGGGTCCCGCGATGGCCTCGACCGATCATGTCGACATCGAGATCGAGGGTGTCGGCGGCCACGCTGCCGCACCGCACAAGACAATCGACCCGGTGCTGGCGGGATCGCAACTGATTGTTGCGCTGCAATCGATCGTCTCGCGGGCCGCCGATCCGCTGGAGTCGGCGGTGATCTCGATCTGCCAGTTCAAGGCAGGCGATGCGCGCAACGTCATTCCGCAGACCGCGACGCTGGTGGGGACGGTGCGGACGCTGACGCCTGCCATGCGCGACATGGTCGAAAAGCGGGTGCGGGAGGTCGCGGCCGGCATCGCCACCCAGACCGGAACGAAGATTAACCTGCGCTACCAGCGCGGTTATCCGGTGCTGGTCAATCATGATGCCCAGACCGGGGTCGCCGCGCGGGTGGCGGGCGAGGTGGCCGGGCAGGGGCGCGTCAGCCTCGGCATTCCGCCTTTGATGGGGGCGGAGGATTTCGCCTACATGCTGCAGGCGCGTCCGGGCGCCTTCATCTTTCTCGGCAATGGCGACAGCGCGGGCTGGCACCACCCGGCCTTCGATTTCAACGACGCCGCCGCCGTTTTCGGCACGTCCTATTGGGTCCGGCTGGTGGAGACTCAGCTTCCGGCTTAATTCGGCCGGAATCCCGGAGCTTTTCAGGCCGCCGAAAGCCTCGGGAGCAGCGGAATTAACACAACAGCGAAGAAGTGATCGGAATTCTGCCGGTCCGTGATGTTTTGGATTGTCGAAAAGCCGAAACCGGCCCTATAGACGGCCGGGTTGACGGAATACCGTCATCGCCGGGTTGCGACCGCTGTGCCATGGTCATGGCAGTTTAATCTCCTCTTTCACGGGATCGTTCGCGTGCTGGATCACCGCCCCTCCTTGAAGGACATGAAGGGTATGGCTGCCCGGATCGGCCGCAAACGGGCCGTGTTCGGCCTTTGCGCCGTGGTGGCCGCAGGTGCTGCGATCTATGGCGGCATCCAGGTCTTCTCGCCGCACCCGAAGCTGTCCGATATTTCCGCCAGCGCGGTGCGCGATCCAACCAGCTACAAGCCGACGGCGCTGGAATGGGCAAGCCTGACGGTGATGCCGGCCTCGCAGAAAGTCTTCCGCGCCGAGCACATCACCGAAGGCAAGATTTCAATCGACGAAGACCGCTCCACGCAGGTGTTCTCGCCCTATACCGGGCGGCTGACGAAACTCCTGGTGCGCGCGGGCGATCATGTCGTGCAGGGCCAGCCTTTGTTCGTACTCGAGGCCGCCGACACCGTGCAGGCGCAGAACGAATTCATCGCCGCGCTGACCGGGACCAACAAGGCGCATTCCGCGCTCGATCTCGCGCAGACCCAGGGCAAGCGCGCCAAGGAGCTGTTCGACGGCAAGGCGATTCCGCTGAAGGACTATCAGTCCGCGCAGGCGGCGCTGGTTCAGGCGGAAAACGACATGCGCTCGGCGCAGACCGCGCTGGAGGCGGCGCGCAACCGCCTCAAGATCCTCGGCCTCAGCGATGACGCCATCGCCTCCTTCCAGGAGAAGGGCCGCATCAACCCCGAACTGACCGTGGTTTCGCCGATCGCCGGCACCGTGGTTCAGCGCAAGGTTGGGCCGGGACAATACATCAGCGCCGGTTCGACCGATCCGGTGTTCGTGATCGGCGATCTGTCGACCGTGTGGCTCACCGGCTATGTCCGCGAGGCGGATGCCGACGATGTCGCGGTAGGGCAGGATGTGTCCTTCACCGTTTTGTCATCGCCGGGACGCACGCGCACCGCGCGGATCAATTACGTCGCGACCGCCATCGACCCGGCCACGCGGCGGCTGACCATCCGCGCCACCATCGACAACACCGACGGCAGCCTGAAGCCGGAAATGTTCGCCAACGTCACGATCTTCTCGCCGGGCGATCATCCGGCGGTCGCCGTGCCGAAGCAGGCGCTGATCTACGAGGCGGAGAATGTCCGGCTCTGGGTCGCCCATAACGACAAGAGCATCGAGCTGCGTCCGGTGAAGGTCGGCCTGTCCAGCGGCAATCTCGTCGAGGTGACGGAAAACCTCAAACCCGGCGAGCAGGTCGTGGTCAAGGGCGGGCTGTTCATCGACCGCGCGGCGTCCGGCAGCTAACGATGGCGCAGGCGATCAGCCGCTGCCGCAGCCTGCGGCCAAACCACAGCGTCTGTGCAAGGCGTGAAGCCGCCGCGGGATGGCTGCGTCCGGCGTCCGATCGAGGGGCGCTGACTTGATCGACCGTCTTGTTTCGCTGGCCGTTCATCGCCGCTTTCTGATCCTCGGCATTTTCGCTGCGGTGGCCATCGGCGGCCTGATCGCGTTCGCGCAGCTCAACATCGAAGCCTATCCCGATCCGACCGCGCCGATGGTGGACGTCGTCACGCAAAGTGCGGGCATGTCGGCCGAGGAGATCGAGCGTTACATCACGATCCCGATCGAGACGCAGGTTTCCGGCATCAAGAACCTGCATGTCATCCGCACGATTTCGCTCTACGGCCTGTCGGACGTGAAACTGCAATTCTCGTTCGATTACACTTATGAACAGGCCTTGCAGCAGGTGCTGAACCGGCTGTCGCAACTGCCGCCGTTTCCGGGCGGGGCGCAGCCGCAGATTTCGCCGCTGAGCGCGATCGGCGAAATCTATCGCTACCGCCTTGTCGGTCCGCCGAATTACAGCGTGCTCGACCTCAAGACCTTGCAGGACTGGGTGCTGCAGCGCCGTTTCCGCGCCGTGCCCGGTGTGATCGACGTCACCGGATGGGGCGGCAAGACCAAAACCTACGAGATACAGGTCGATTTCAACAAGCTCGCGGCGGCGGGACTGTCGCTGCCGCAATTGTTGCAGGCGGTCGGCAACGCCAACATCAATGTCGGCGGCAGCACGGTCAACATCGGCACGCAGTCGGCGGTGGTGCGCGGCGTCGGCCTGATCCGCTCGGTGGACGATCTTGCCAACACCATGATCTCGCAAAGCGGCGGCAACCCGATCCTTGTGAAGGATGTCGCCAAGGTCGAGATCGGCTACAAGCCGCGCCTCGGCATCGCGGGCATGAACGGCGCCGACGACATCGTGCAGGGCATCGTGCTGATGCGTCGCGGCGAGAAAAGCTCGCCGACCATCGCGCGCGTGCGGCAGATGGTCGAGACGATCAACAACTCCAACATCCTGCCGCCCGGCGTGCGCATCGAACGCATCTACGACCGCAAGGATCTGATCGACACCACCACCCATACGGTGCTGCACAACATGGTGGTCGGCATCATCCTGATCGTGCTGCTGCAATGGCTGTTCCTCGGCGACCTGCGCAGCGCGCTGATCGTCGGCGCCACGATTCCGTTCGCGCTGTTCTTCGCCGTTATTATTCTGGTGCTACGGGGGGAATCCGCCAACCTGCTGTCGGTCGGCGCGATCGATTTCGGCCTGATCGTGGACGGCACCGTGATCATGGTGGAGGCGATCTTCCGGCGGCTGTCGGCGACGGCCGAACTGTCGCCGACGGAAGAGCAGGCGATTTCGGCCGACACCATGATGGGGATGAAGAGCCACGGCATTCTCAGCGCCGCCGCCGACGTATCGCGTTCGATCTTCTTTGCGGCGGCGATCATCATTGCGGCGTTCCTGCCGCTGTTCACGCTGAGCGGCGTCGAGGGCAACATCTTCGGCCCGATGGCGCGCACGTATGCTTACGCGCTGGTCGGCGGCCTGCTGGCCACCTTCACGGTGACGCCGGCCTTGAGCGCGATCATCCTGCCCGCGCATGTCCATGAGGTCGAAACCCGGATCGTGCGGTGGCTGCATGCGCGTTATGCGCCGCTGCTGAAATGGTCGGTGGCGCACACAAGATACGTCATCAGCGCGGCCGGCGTTCTGCTGCTCGTGACCTTCGTGGCGATCCGGATGCTCGGACTGGAATTCCTGCCGAAGCTCGAAGAAGGCAATCTGTGGATTCGCGCCACGCTGCCGTCCACCATCTCGCTCGAAGCGGGCAACACCTACGTCAACGAGATGCGGCGCCTGATCGCCAAGCGGCCGGAAGTGCAGTCGGTGGTCTCGCAGCATGGCCGCCCGGATGACGGCACCGACGCAGCAGGCTTTTTCAACGCCGAATTTTTCGCGCCGCTGAAACCCGTGAGCCAGTGGCCCGGAACGCATGACAAGGATCAGGTGACGGCGGAGCTGCTCGCCCAGTTGCAGGCGAAATTCCCCGGCGTCGAATTCAACTTCTCGCAATACCTGCAGGACAATGTCGCCGAGGCGGTGTCGGGCGTGAAGGGCGAGAACTCGATCAAGCTGTTCGGCAACGACCTCGTCGAACTCACCGAGACGGCCAACAAGATCAAATCGGTGTTGGCGACGGTGCGAGGCATCGCCGACCTGTCGGTGTTCACTTCGCTGGGCCAGCCGACCATCCAGATCGATGTCGACCGCGTGCGCGCGGCGCGCTACGGGCTGTCGCCGGGCGACATCAACGCCACCATCCGCGCCGCCATCGGCGGCGAGAGTGCGGGCGACCTGTATGAGCCCGGCAGCGACCGCCATTTCCCGATCGTCGTCCGTCTTGCGCCGGAATATCGCAAGAGCGCCGAAAGCATCCGCAACCTGCGGATCGCGGCGCAGGGGCCGAACGGTATCACGCAGATTCCGCTGAGTGAAGTTGCGACCATCAAGCTCGTCTCCGGTGCCGCCTACATCTACCGCGAGCAGCAGGAACGCTATCTGCCGATCAAGTTCTCGGTGCGCGAGCGCGACCTCGGCAGCACCATCCGCGAAGCGCAGGAGAAGGTCGCGGCGGAGGTGAAGCTGCCGCCGGGAACGCATCTGGAATGGGTCGGCGAGTTCAGCAATTTGCAGGACGCGATCAAGCGGCTGTCGATCGTGGTGCCGATCAGCCTGGCGCTGATCGCGATTCTGCTGTGGTTCAATTTCGGCTCGATGATCGACACAGTGCTGGCGATGAGCGTGATCCCGATGGCGGTGCTGGGCGGCGTGCTTGGCCTGTTGTTCAGCGGCGTGCCGTTCAGCGTGTCGGCGGCGATCGGCTTCATCGCCTTGTTCGGCATCGCGGTGATGGACGGCATCATCATGCTGTCGCAGTACAACCAGCTCATCGACGAGGGCATGGACCGCGTCAAGGCGGTGATCCGCACCGGCGAATTGCAGATGCGCCCGGTGCTGATGACCTGCGCCGTCGCCGGCATCGGCTTGTTGCCCGCGGCGCTGTCGACAGGCATCGGCTCGCAGGTGCAGAAGCCGCTGGCGCTGGTGGTGGTGTCGGGCATGGCGCTGGCGCCGGTCGTGATCCTCGTCACGCTGCCGGTGCTGATCCTGCTGTTCTCGCGGCGCGGACGCGAGAAGGCGTAAACTTCAAGCTTGAATTATCGACCGGACGGCGTGCGCAGGCCGTGCCAGGCGTCGCGCACCTGATGGTAGTGCACCTCGGGCAAATAATCCGGCGTGTTGAGGCCCAGCGTGCGGACATCGAGTTTGCCGATGGCGCTGAGCAGCGTGTAGGAGGCGATCACCCGGTCGCGCTGGCTCAAGATCTGGCGGCTGCGTGCGGCGGTCAAGTCCTGCTGGGAGTTCAGCACGTCGAGCGTGGTGCGCTGGCCGGCCTGTGCCTCGCGGCGGACGCCCGCGAGCGCCACCGTCGCGGCCTTCACTTCGCTTTCGGCGGCGGAGAGGGCGACCTTGGCGCCTTCATTGGTGATGAAGGCGCTCAGCGCGGCGGTACGCGCCTGATTGCGGACCTGCTCCAGCACCTGACGGCTCTGCATCGCCAGTTCTTTGGATTGGCGTGTCTGCGAGGCGGCGAGGCCGCCGTCGTAGATCGGCATGGTGATCTGGCCGAGCACGGTGGCTTGATCGGCGCGCTTCACGCTGAGGTAGGGATCGCCGTCCGACTGGCGGGTGACGTTCCCCTGCACGGTCACCTGCGGCATCAGGCTGGATTCCGCGACGCTGATCGTCGCGGTGGCGACATCGACATCGTAGGTCGCGGCGATCACCGCCGGGTTCTGCTTGATGGCAAGGTCGATGGCCGCCTGCTGGGTGTGCGGAATGAAGCGGTCGACCGTGGGTGCTGCGGCCAGATGGCCGGGCGGGGAGCCAATCACCTCGGCGTAAGTCGCCATGCTGACCTGGAGCGCGACCTGCGCCGCGTTGAGATCAGCCAGGCCACGGCTCAACCGTGCCTCGGCCTGCGCGGTGTCGGTCGGCGTCACGTCGCCCGCCGCGAGCCGGGTGCGGGCCACGCCCAGCGTCTCGCGCAGGAATTCGACGTTCAGCTTCTGGGTTTCGACCAGCGCCTGATTGGCGATCACGTTCATGTAGGCCGTGACCGCATCGAGCAGCACGCCCTGACCGGTGTTGCGCAACGCCTCGCGGCCCGACAGCACCTGGAATTCGGCGACCCGGACGCTCGACGAGGTCTTGAAGCCGTTGAATAACGTTTGCGTGACGGTGACGCCAATCTGCCAGGGCTTCTGTCCCTGCCGCTGGATCGAATTGTCGGGCAGGGTGTTGCGCACGGTCTGCAGGCCGGCGGACAGGCTGGCGATAATCTGCGGACGGTAGCCCGACAGCGCCTGTGGCACGCCCTCATCGGTGGCGCGCTGCTGGGCGCGGGAGGCGTTCAACTGCGGGCTGGACTGATAGGCCTTCACCAGCGCGTCCTGCAGCGTTTCGCCGGATGCGGGACGCGCGCCCGAAGCTGCGCCGAGCAGCAACAGCGTCATCATCGCCCCGTAACGCTGCCGTGAATGCCAACGAATCATGACGCCCCAAAGTCTCCGCGACAGCGGATACCGCAACTTCCGGGGCAGTCATACTGGCCGGGCGGGGCTTGGGCAAACCTTGGGCCAAGCGTCCCGCGAAAATGTTCGCGGCTGTGGCAATCCGACCGCGATGAATGAGGAAAACGCCTTATTTGCTTGACCTTGCCGTGCCGGTGATGACAGTCGGCGGCGCTGCGGCGATGCGGAATGGTGGGGCGAAACAGCATGTCCAGGATTTATGCCGACGCCCATGCGCTCGCGGACGCGATCCTGCGCGATTGCGGCGCGAAGCTGGTGGTCGGCTTGCCGCTCGGGCTCGGCAAGGCCAACCATATCGCCAATGCCTTGTGCGAGCGGGCGGCTGCGGATTCCGCGATCCGGCTCACGATCTTCACGGCGCTAACGCTGGAAAAGCCCGCGCCGAAGTCCGATCTGGAGCGGCGCTTCATCGGACCCGTCATTGAGCGCCTGTTCGGCGGCTATCCCGACCTCGATTACGCCAAATGGCTGCATGCGGGCATTTTGCCCGAGAACATCGAGATCACGGAATTCTTCTTCCTCGCGGGCAAGTGGCTGCACAATGGTTACGCCCAGCAGCATTACATCGCCGCGAACTACACCCACGCCGTCGCGGGGATGCTGACGCGCGGCCTCAACGTCGTGCTGCAACTGGTCGCCAAGCGCGTCGTGAATGGCGAGGTGCGCTACAGCCTGAGCTGCAACACCGACACCACGCTCGACCTTCTCAAAGCGCGCGCCGAGGGCAAGGTCGATTTCAAGCTGATCGGGCAGGTGAACTCGGAATTGCCGTTCATGCCGGGGCCGGGCGATCTGCCGGCCTCCGAATTCCACGCCATCCTCGACAGCGCGGAGACGGACTTTCCACTGTTCGCACCACCGGCGGAGCCCGTGGGCGACGCGAAATACGCCATCGGCCTTCATGCCGCGACGCTGATCGAGGATGGCGGCACATTGCAGATCGGCATTGGGCAGGTGGGCGATGCGCTGGCGCAGAGCCTGATCGTCCGCGACCGCAACAACGCGGATTTCCGCGCGGCGATGGATCGCCTGTCGCCGGGCGCGCCTGTGCGCGCGCTGGCGCCGTTCGCTGAGGGGTTGAACGGCCTTAGCGAAATGTTCTTCGAGGCGTTTCTCGGCCTGATCGAGGCGGGCATCGTGCGCCGCGAGGTCGATGGCGCGTGGCTGCACGCGGCGTTCTTTCTCGGGCCGAAATCGTTCTACCGCGCGCTGCGCGAGATGCCGCAGGAGAAGCTCGACCGCATCCAGATGATGCCAGTGTCCTTCACCAACGAATTGTACGGCGGCGAGGACGCCAAGCGCATCGGCCGGCCGAAGGCGCGCTTCGTCAACAACGCGATGATGGCGACGCTGCTCGGCGACGCGATCTCCGACGGCCTGAGTAATGGTCAGATGGTGAGCGGCGTCGGCGGCCAGTACAATTTCGTCGCGCAGTCGTTCGCATTGGAGGGCGCGCGCTCGATCCTCACGCTCGAGGCGACGCGCCATAACGGCAAGCGGCTGGAATCGAACATCCGCTGGTCTTACGGCCACATCACCATTCCGCGCCACCTGCGCGACATCGTGGTGACCGAATACGGCATCGCCGATCTGCGCGGCAAATCCGACGCCGAAGTGATCGCCGCGATGCTGTGCGTGACGGATTCGCGTTTTCAGGATGGCCTGATGAACGAGGCCAAGGCGGCGGGCAAGCTGCCGCAGAACTATGAAATCCCCACCGCTTGCCGCGCCAACACGCCCGAGCGGATCGCGCAAGCACTGGCGCCGCTGCGTGACAAGGGGCTGTTGCCGGCGTTTCCGTTTGGCACGGATTTCACCGGCACCGAGCAGCGGCTGATCCCGGCGTTGCAGAGATTGCAGCAGGCCTCATCAAGCCCCGCCGCGCTGCTGTTGCTGTTATGGCGGGGCATATCGGCAAGCGGCGCGGATGACGCGGATTGCCTTGCGCGTATGGGTCTAAACGCGCCCGCGTCGCTGCGCGAGCGCCTTTATCGCTGGCTGTTGCGCGGCGCGCTTACGCGATAATCATCCGCGCGGCGGAGGCGAGCGTCAGCATCACGCCGAAAGCGATAAAGATTTTCCCGATCAGCGAGGCGCTGCCCCACGCGGATTCCTCGCCGGCCGAAGCAACGGCGGGCTGGGAGATTTGCGCAAGAGCAACGGTGGCCGGCGCAGGTGAGGCGGCAGGAGTCGCGGCATCGCGGTCCATGTCGTTCAACTGATCGGACGTGGTGATCTGCACGCCACTCGGCGCAATCCCGGTGGTGGCCGTCTTGTCGGCCTCGGTCAGGGTCGAGGAATCGATTGGGGCGTCCTGTGCCGCGAGCGGCTGCTCCGGCGTGTTGCTGGTCAGTTCGGCACGGGCATTGGCGACGGACGGCGGCAAGGCCTTGTCGGCCGTGGTCTCATCCGCCTTGGTCTTATCTGCTTTGGCCTCGTCATGCTTGTCCGCCTTGGAGGAAGATGTCTTGGCGCTGGCCTGATGATGGTGCTTCCGCGACGTGCGGGCGCGATGGCGGACATGTTTCTTGCGGTGCTTGGTGAATTTCCCGAGCGCGAGCGGTTTGGCGCTGGTGGCGGCGGCGTCGCCCTGGGGCGCGGCCTGCGAAGGCGAGGGGTTTCCGGCAACCCACGCGAACGCCATGGCGGTTACGATCAGAGCGTAACGGATTCCCCGTGACATGATCTCGTCTCCGTTGGTCTCTATGATTATGGCCCAGCGCCCACCGTCAGGATGACCTGCCGGAGGTGGCCACATCGCGGCAAAAGCTGGGAATCTTTGGTTCAAAAGGGATGGCGGACCGGCATCCGGGGCGTTCGGGAACCGGATAATTTGCCATCGGCCGCCGTAACATCCTAGAAAACAGCCCGTACCATTCAGAGGGAGCGCGGTGCGCGGCCAGGAACATGAATGGACCGACCTGATGCGGTCGGCCAATGCGGGTGATACCGCCGCCTACCATCGTCTCCTGTCGGCCGTCACGCCGGTCTTGAGGGCGGCGGCGCGGCGCGGCCTGTTGCGTGCCGGGCAATCGCCCGATCAGTCCGAGGATATTGTGCAGGATACTTTGCTCGCGGTGCATCTGAAGCGACACACATGGGACGCCAAGGCACCGTTCGCGCCATGGCTGTTCACCATCGCGCGCAACAAGCTGATTGATGCGCTGCGCCGCCGCGGCCGCCGGGTGTTCGTGGACATCGACGACTTCACCGACGTGCTCCCCGGCGAGGAAGCGCCGGAAGTGACGAACGGCGTGGACATCGAGTCGCATCTGAAGACGCTGCCGCAGCGCCAGCGCGACGTGCTGCAATCGATCTCGGTCGATGGGTTGTCGATCACCGAGACGGCGAAGAAATTCGAGATGAAGGAAGGCGCGGTGCGCGTGGCGCTTCACCGCGGGCTTTCGACCCTCGCGGCGCGTGCGCGGAAAGACGAACTGACATGAAAACCGACGATCTCATCGCAAGCCTTGTCGCCGATCATCCCTCGCGGATGCAGCCGGTCTGGCTCTGGCTGCTGGCGGGCCTGATCGCGGCGTTGCCGCTGTCGGCGGTGCTGTTCATGATGAGCCTCGGCCCGCGGCCGGACATCGCGACGGCGATTCACAGCCCGTTCTTCGACCTGAAATTCGCGGTCACGCTCGCTTTGGCGTCGGTGGCGGCGGCGTTGAGCCTGCATCT
>Ga0180223_1000278_pt1 | contig 77919 bp, 76 predicted proteins | sample eDN5th30CKraftOP_FD_151337 | JGI IMG/M metagenome (GOLD analysis project Ga0180223, IMG submission 151337) | Enriched Organic Plus compost microbial communities from Emeryville, California, USA - eDNA 5th pass 30_C Kraft OP (version 2) (version 2) ...
TCACCGGTAGGGCCGCTTTGTCGGGCTGTCTCGAACTCGCGCAGAAATGCACGCTGTTGTTGTAATTGGGCCTGGATGGCCATTACTTGCAACCTGTCCGCAGGTCGGGCAGAGAGCGCGGAATGCAGGCTTTTCAGCTGCTCGACAAGATCGGCGTACAGGCAGTAGCGAAGCGCTGCGACACGTTTGTAGAAGGTTGCCGGTCGCTGGGTGGCCGTCATGACTTCGGCCACCCCACCTTCGGCGTAGCGAGCACGCTGTAGCAGCGTTCGGCCGAGCTGGCGATAGTCTTGTCTGGTCTTGCTGCTCAGACGTTGAACAAGAAGTTCATCACATCCCCATCCTTGACGATGTAGTCCTTCCCTTCCGCGCGCATCTTCCCGGCTTCCTTCGCGCCCGCCTCGCCCTTGTACTGGATGAAGTCGTCGAAGGCGATGGTCTGCGCGCGGATGAAGCCGCGCTCGAAGTCGGTGTGGATCACGCCCGCTGCCTGCGGCGCGGTGGCGCCGATGGGCACGGTCCAGGCGCGCACTTCCTTCACGCCGGCGGTGAAGTAGGTCTGCAGGCCCAGCAGCTTGAAGCCGGCGCGGATCAGGCGGTTCAGGCCGGGTTCTTCCATGCCCATGTCGGCCAGGAACACCGCGCGGTCCTCGTCCTCCATCTCGCCCAGTTCGGCTTCGATGGCAGCGCAGATGGCCACCGTGGGCGCGTTCTGCTTGTTGGCGTAATCGACCAGCTTGTCCAGCAGGGGATTGCCGGTGAAGCCGTCTTCCTTGACGTTGCCCACGTACATGGCGGGCTTGGCGGTGATGAAGCACAGCGGCTTGATCAGGGCCTTCTCGTCGGTGGACAGGTCCAGCGCGCGGATGGGCTTGGCCTCGTTCAACTGGGCCACGCACTTCTCCAGCACGGCCACCAGCTTGGCGGCGTCCTTGTCGCCGGCACGGGCGGTCTTGGTGTGGCGTTGCACGGCCTTTTCGGCGGTCTGCAGGTCGGCCAGCGCCAGTTCGGTCTCGATGACCTCGATGTCGGCAATGGGATCGACCTTGCCCGAGACGTGGACCACGTTGGGATCCTCGAAGCAGCGCACGACGTTGACGATGGCGTCGGTTTCGCGGATGTGGGCCAGGAACTGGTTGCCCAGGCCCTCGCCGGTGCTGGCGCCGGCGACGAGGCCCGCGATGTCGACGAATTCGACGGTGGCGGGCACGACGCGCTCGGGCTTGACGATGGCGGCCAGGGCGTCGAGCCGCGGGTCGGGAACCTCGACCACGCCGACGTTGGGTTCGATCGTGCAGAAGGGGTAGTTTTCCGCGGCGATGCCGGCTTTGGTCAAGGCGTTGAAAAGTGTGGACTTGCCGACGTTGGGCAGGCCCACGATGCCGCACTGGAGGGCCATGGGGGAAACCTATGTTGTCATGGAAAGGAGCTGGGGGCATTGTACCGCCCCCACCCCGGTTGCAGCCCGGCCGCCCCTGCCCCCTGGCACGCTTACTCCGCCTTGATGTCGGCCTTCTGGATGATCCCCTTCCAGACGGCGGCCTCGCGCTGGATCTGGGCGCCGAACTCGGCCGGGGTGTTGCCCACCGCGGTCAGGCCCAGTTTCTCGAATTGCTGGGCGATCTCGGGCTTGGCCACGGCGGCCTTCACGGCATCGGCCAGCTTGCGGACGATGGCGGGGTCGGTGCCCACCGGGGCGGCCAATCCCCACCAGTTGCCGGCCACGAGGTCGGGCAGGCTCTGCTCGGCGGTGGTCTGGACCTGGGGCAGCGCGGGCAGCCGCTGCGGCGCCGCCACGGCCAGGGGCTTGAGCTTGCCGCTGGCAATATGGCCCGCCACGGTGCTGATCCCGGCGGAGGCGAAGAAGATCTGGACGTCGCCCGCCAGCAGCGCCTGGACCGCGGGCGGCGAGCCGCGATAAGGCACGTGCACCAGCTCTATGCCGGCGGATTGCGCGTACAGCGCGCCGATCAGGTGCGGCGCCGTGCCGCTGCCCGGCGTGCCGTAGTTGAGCTTGCCTGGGTTCTTCTTGGCATAGGCGGTCAGTTCGGCCAGATTGTTCGCCGGCAGGCTGGCATTGACCACGATCACCGCCGGGGCGTTATTGATGACCGTGACCGGCACGAGGTCCTTGGCCGGGTCGTACCGCAGCTTGGCCAGGTACTGGTTGGTGACGAAGTTGTTGGTGGCGCCCAGCAGCAACGTATAGCCGTCGGGCGCGGACCGCACCACGTCCTCGGCGCCGATGTTGCCCGACGCCCCGCTCTTGTTGTCGATGTAGAAATTCGCGCCTAGGCGCGCCTCGAGTTCCTGCTGGACGATGCGGAAGGTGACGTCGCCCGCGTTGCCTGGCGCGTAGGGCACGACCACGCGTATGGGCCGCGACGGCCAGTTGTCGGCGGCGTGCGTGGCGGTGCCGAAGGCGCACAGCGCCAGGGCCGCCGCAAGCGCGCGGCGGGGCATGTCGGAAAGGCTGCTCATGTCGGGGTCCTCCGATGGTCGGGGCGGGCGCCGCTCCCCTCGATCAGCTGCATGACGGCGCGATACAGGGTGCTCGACCGGTCGCACAGATCGAGGATCACATCGAAGTGATGCCGGCCTTCGAAGACATGCTCGGAGACCAGCAGGCCGCGTTCGCGCCAGTAGCGGGCAACGTCCCCGCTCTGCCTGCGGAACTCGTCGGTATCGCCGCGGGCCACCGCCACCACGACCGGCGTGCGGCCGCTGGGCTCGTTGGTCAGCAGCGAGAACTCCCGCACCTGCTCCGGCGTCAGATGCAGGCGCTGGTTGCGGTAGGACAGGCGCACGGGTTCGAGATGGCCCAGTCCGCTGACCAGCACCGCGCCCGCGAAGTCGTTGCCCGGCAGGCCGGCCGCTTTCCAGTCATGGGTCAGGCACTGGGTGACGAGGTGGCTGCCCGACGAATGCCCGATCAGCACGATGCGCGAAGGGTCGCCGCCATGCCGGGCGATGTTGCGCACGATCCAGCCGATGCCTTCGCGCACGGCCGTGACCATCTCGGAGAAGGAAACCTGCGAGGCCCGGGGAAAGCCCAGCGCCACGTACATGCAGCCATCCCGGACGAAGGCGGGCGCGGCGAAGGCGCTTTCTTCCTTATTCTGCCCCAGCCACGCGCCGCCGTGCACATAGACGACGACGGGGTGGGGACCAGCGCCGGCCGGCGCATAGATGTCCAGCCGGGCATCCTCGTGGGTGCCCCAGCGCAGGTCATGTCCGGTGCGGAAGGGAACGGCCTCCAGGCTCAGGCGCGCGCCCTCGTCCAGGGTCTGGCGGAAGGTGGGACAGTAGCGCTGGTTGTCGTACTGGTAGTCCAGCGCCTCCTGGTCGTAGTCTCCAAAGACTGCTTTCATTCATGCATTCCGATACGGGATCTGCCCAAGGTAGCAAAGGGCATTCTTTTTCGGAATTGAATTGTTCCTATAGATTGATATCAGGAATTCATGAATGTGGCGTGTCCTGCCCGGCGGCCCGGCTCAGATGGAAGGCGAGGCGCAGCCGTCCATGGGAATGACGGCGCCGGTGACGTAGCTCGCCAGGTCGGACGCCAGGAACAGCGCGACGTTGGCGATTTCCTCGGGCTGCGCGAGCCGGCCCAGGGGAATGCCCGCGACCTGCTCGGCCAGCACCTCGTCGCGCGGCCGGCCGCTGGCCTGCGCCGCCACGGCCAGCCCTTCCTCGACACGATGGGTCTGGGTCATGCCGGGATTGATCGCGTTCACGCGCACGCCGCGGCCTGCGTAGGCCTGCGCATAGCCCACCGTGGCGAGCATGAGCGCCGCGTTGGCGGCTCCGCCGCCGATGTGGAAGATGCCGGGAGATTTGCCGCCCTGGCCGACGATGTTGACGATGCTGCCCCGCCCCCTGCCCGCCATCAGCTTGGCCACGGGATCCTGGATGTGCATGTAGCTGAAGTACTTGGCGTCCATGGTCTGCCGGAACGCCTCGGGTCCCAGTTGCTCGGGCGCGTACCGGCGCGCCGCGCCCGCGGAATTCACCAGCACCGCGATGGGACCGCACTCGCGCTCGGCCCAGTCCACCGCCGCCTGCGCCGCCGCCGGATCCGACAGGTCAGCGGCATGGACCCGCATCTCCAGGCCCTCGGCCTGCAAGGCTCGCCGCGCGGCGTCCAGGTTCTCCTGGCTGCGCGACACGCCCGCCACCACCGCTCCCGCCCGGGCGAAGGCGCGCGCGCAGGCCAGGCCTATGCCCTTGCTGGCGCCGGTGATCAAGACGACGGAGCCGTCGAACGACAGCGTGGGAGCTTGCTTCATGGCCTGTCCTGTTGCGGATTCGTGATCGTTGAAGAAAGGGTCATTATCCATCCAGCAGCCCGGGCGCATAGTTTTGCAGGGCCCACAGCAAGGCCATGGGCCCGGCGTTGAAGCAGGCATGCAGCGCGATGGACGCGCCTATGCCGAAGCGCACGCGCATCCAGCCCAGCACGAGGCCGCAGGCCCACTGCGGCAGGACCAGCAGCGGCAGCAGCAGCCAACCTCCCGCGCCCAGCCGGAAGTTGGCCAGGTGCAGGAAGGCGAAGGCCAGCGTGGCCAGATGAAAGACGATCGGAAAGGCCCGGACATGGCGGCGCAGCCATTTCCAGGGCCAGCGGTGGTCGCGCCAGGCCAGCACGGCGGCGATCGCGCCGCAGGCCAACGCCACGCTGGCACCCGCGGCCAGGCTGGGGCGCATCAGCATGGCGCTGACCAGCACGGGCAGCAGCCATAGTGCCGGCGCGGGCCGCCTCAGCCCGTAGCGGAAGACCATTTCCTCGATCACCGGCGCCCAGACGACGACGTGGAACCAGGACAGATGCAGCGCATCCAGCCTGCGCTCGGCACCCGAGGCCGTCGCGACCGATGCCGCCAGGGGCCCCAGCACCAGCAGGTTGACGCCCCACAGCACCAGCACCCAGTGGAGCAGATGCGGACCGGTCAGGCCGCCCAGCCATTCCTGGGATCCGTAGTGCGACTCGGCGCCACGCCCCCCGCGCGGCATGCGCGGCCCCAGCCGCGGCCGCCTGACGAAGGCCAGGAAATCCGCGAACTCCTCGCGAAAGGCCGGCCGGCCCCGCACCGGCGCGGCAGCCGCCGCGCAAGGCAGGCGGACCTCAGGCATTGCCGCTGTGCAACTGTTGTATGGCCTGCTCGAACTCGCCCTTGAGCACGGCGGGAATGATGGCGCGCGACCGGTCCAGGGTCTCGTCTATGCGAGACTGTTCCTCTTTGCGCGGCGGATGCAGCACGAAGTCCACCACCTGCTGCGCCAGCCCCAGCGAGCGCGGGTGCCCGATGCCCAGCCGCAGCCGCCAGAATGCCTGCGATCCCAGCGCCGCCTGGATGTCCTTCAGGCCGTTGTGCCCCGCATGGCTGCCGCCCTGCTTGAGCTTGGCCTGCCCCGGCAGCAGGTCGAGTTCGTCGTGCGCCACCAGGATCTGCTCGGGCGCCAGCTTGTAGAAACGCGCCAGCGCGCCCACCGCCTGTCCGGAACGGTTCATGTAGGTCATGGGCTTGACCAGCAGGATGGCCGCCCCTTCGAAGCGGGCCTTGGCCACGTGGCCGAAGAAGGGCTTCTCGTTCGCGAACGACACGCGCAGGTCGTCGGCGATCTGGTCCAGCAGCCAGAAGCCCGCATTGTGCCGGGTGCGTTCGTAATCGGGACCGGGATTGCCCAGCCCGGCGATGAGGCGTATGGGTTCGGACATGAAGGGATCGATGCGCAAGAAAAACGATGGACGGCCGCCGGGTGCGGCGACGCGGCGGCCGGGACTCGAATGAAAGGCCTGTTATCTTAGCCCGATCCCTGTCGGCGGGCGCCCGGATCCCCGTCCTGCCGGACGAATTCGCAGAAGCGCATCGCGGCCGCGCTGGCCCCGCCGTGGTGCATCGCCAGCACGATGGGATAGGTCACGGCTTCCCCCTGCCCCGACACCACCTCCACGTACACCACGCCGTCCATCGCGATGCGGCGGGTCGAATCGGGAATGAGAGCCACGCCCACGCCCAGGCGCACCAGCCCCAGCGTGGCGAGCAGGTGCGTTTCGGACTGATGCACGTGCACGTGGGCCCCGGTCTGCTGCAGGGCGACGCTCACGGCCGCGTGATAGCCCGGGCTGGCCGCGTGCGGATAATGCGTGACGAGCTGTTCCCCCGCCAGGTCGGGAAGACCGACGCGGCCAAGGTCGGCAAAACGATGAGCCCGGTGCACCGCGAGGCAGAACCGCTCGCGGCCGAAGGGAAACGTCCGCAGCTGGGGATGGCTCGCACCCCCCGGCACGCAGACGCCCACGTCGATGCTGCCGCCTTCGACCGCGGAGATCACGTCCTGGCTGGATCCCGTGGTCAAGGACACGCGTATGCCGGCCTCCACCGCGCAGAATCGCTCCAGCCATTCCGGCAGCAGGTTGAGCATCGCGCTGTCTATGCTCTTGATCCGGAGGATCTCGCGCGCGCCCTCGGTGGCCGCCCTGGCCGCCGCGACGGACATTTCGGCCTGCCGCAGCAGGTAACGGGCTTCGCGCAGGAAGACCACGCCCGCCGGCGTGAGCGAGACCGACGAACGCGTACGCTGGAAGAGCGGCGTCCCCACGGTCTCTTCCAGTCGCCGGATGGCCGTGCTCAGGGGCGGCTGGGTCATGCAGAGACGGATGGCGGCACGCCGGAAATTGAGCTCCTCGGCCACCACGATGAATTGCCTGAGCTGCCTGAGATCCGCAAGCCCCGATGGAGGTCGTTCCGGCGTGTTCATCGAGGGCGGAGGTGCGGCTGCATGGCGGCTCAATTCAAGGTGATGCGGGTCTTGTCCAGGATTTCCGTCCAGTACTTGAGGTCTTCGGCCATCATGGCCTCGAACTGCGTGGGCGAGACATCGCGCGTCTGGATGGCCCGCTTGGCCAGAGCTTGGCGGAACTCGTCGTTGCGCGCAACCCGCGCCCATGCCGCGCGGAGCTTTTCCTTGACCGGAGCGCTCACGCCGGAAGGCGCGAAGACGGCAAGCCAGCCGTCGTTGGCCATGCCCTCGATGCCCAGTTCCTTGAAGGTCGGCACGGACGGAAACGCCGCCGGCCGTTCCGAGCCGGTGGACGCCAGCGCGCGGATGCGCCCGCTGTGGATGAGGTCTTCGGCGCCCGCCACGGTTTGCAGGGTGAGCTGCACGTCGCCCGCGAGCAAGGCCATGATGGCGGGGTTCTGGCCCTGGTATGGCGCATGCACCATGTTCAGGCCCTGCTGCAGGCGGAACTGCTCGGCAAGCACGTGCGAAGGCGCTCCCACGCCGCCGGATGCGTATGTGAAGGCGCCGGGCTTGGCCTTGATGCGTTCGACCAGCTCGCGCACATTGGCCACGTCCACGTGCTGCGGCGCGACCATGAGGACGAAGCCCTGGTCGCCCAGGTAGCCGATAGGCGTGAAGCTGCGCAGCGGATCGTATTCCACGTCGGGCCGCAGCCTGCTGTTGAGCAGGATGCCGAACGAGCCCAGCGCGAGGGTGTAGCCGTCGGGCTTGGACTTGGCCAGCCGCACCATGCCGATCGTGCTGCCGGCTCCCGGCACGTTCCTCACCACCACGGGCTGGCCGAGCTCCTTGGCGAGATAGGTCGCGGCCAGGCGTCCCGCCACGTCCAGCAATCCCCCCGGCGCGTACGGGACGATGAGCTCGAGATTGCGGCTGGGATACTCCTCCGCCGCTCCCGCCGGCATCGTGCCGAACAGGGCGGCCGCGAGCACCAGTGCGCGGGCGGCGAGGGCACGGGCACGCCCCATGCCGTTTCTGACGATGTTATTCATGTTGGTCGCGTCTCCTTCCACGTATTCATTCAAGCCACGCTTGCGCGCAGCGATTCGAGATAGGCCTCGGGGAATTCCAGTTCGGGCTGCCGGCGCGCCAGCCAGAGCCGGTGGTCCTCGTCCGAGTGCATCACCTGGCGCTCGGCCAGCGGCGGCCACTCCGGCGCGCTGAGCCAGACTCGGAGCAGATGGCGGCGTTTCTCGATGGCGTCTTCGTCGACATAGTCCGTGCGGCCATGCACGATCACGCGATTGTTGAGGAACTGGATGTCGCCGTCCTGGAACTGCATGTCCAGGTAGAAATCCGGCGATTCGGCCATGGTCTCCAGGGTGGCGATCGCTTCCCTGTCGAGGTCGGTCAAGTGTCCGTGCCCCTCCTGCGCCGCGCGCCGGATGTAGCTGCCTAGAAAGTAGCAGGCCACCTGCTGCGGCCAGCCGTCGAGCCGGTCGAACACCGGAACCGGCGCCAGGCTCACCTTTCTCCCGTCGCCCAGCTGGGCGTCCTTGTCGCCGCGCCGGAAGTAGTAGCCGCCGTACAGGCTGGCCAGCAGGTCCGGCCGGCTCTCGGCCAGCGCATCGTGGATCGCCAGCGCGCTGCAGATCCGGCTCGCGCCGCCGGTCTTGGCGGTGCGCAGACACATCAGGCCGATGATGTCGCAGGAATCGGTGTGCATGTTCATGTGGCCGCCGTCCTGATAGGCGCGCGCCACTTCGCCGTAGCCTTCGAGGTTCAGCACGTGGCCCAGCAGCTCGCCCCGGTGGGACTGGGAGATCGGCACGCCCAGGTGCACGGAGAGGCCGAAATAGATCTGGGCCATTTCATCGGCGCTGTACTCGGTGCGCGGCAGGCCGCGCAGCATGGCGAATCCCTTGCCGCGATAGATCTGCCCGGCAACCGCCGCCAACTTGCGCGCCACCCGGTCCAGCGGGAAGTCCTGGCGGCGCAAGGGCAGGGTCCGCCCCCCGCCTCGTGCATTCAGGGCCGCAAGCGCGCGGCCGATTTCGTCGATATCCGCTTCGTCCAGGTGGAACAGGCAGGTTTCGGTCCAATCGATCTGCGGACCGCGCCAGGAAGCGGGCGCGCCCGTAGGGGACAGGAGGTGGCGAGTGGCAGTGGACATGGTCGTCGCTCGGGAATAGTTGGAATCGCCCCGGGCCGCACCGGCCCGGACGATCCCAGTGTGCCCGATCGCCCCTGATATCTCTAATTCTTTTCAATGGCGGAGCTGATACATCCCGTATCTCAGCCTTCATCGCCTCCCGACAGGCCTCGCGGCCATGAAAAAACCCCGACCGGGAAACGATCGGGGTTTTTCGCAAGCGCAACCGGAAATCCGCGCCGGCGGCAGCCAGCGCGCAGGCCGGGAGTCTTTTACTTCTCTTCGGCCGGAGCGGCTTCTTCCTCGGCCGCACCGCCCGGCTTGGCGATGGCGGTGGCAACGACGATGTCGCCGCCCGCGGCGAACGTGACGCCCTTGGGAGGCTTGATGTCGGCCAGGTGGATCGAGGCGCCGGCGATGATGTTGCCCAGGTCGACTTCGATGAACTGGGGCAGGTCGTTCGGCAGGCAGTTCACTTCGACTTCGTTCAACACGTGGTTGATGATCGCGCCGCTGAGCTTGACGGCGGGCGAGGTCTCGGCGTTGACGAAGTGCAGGGGCACCTTGGTGTGCAGGGCCTGGCCGGCGGCGACGCGCTGGAAGTCCACGTGCAGCACTTGGGGCTTGTAGGGATGCCATTGAACGGCGCGCAGCAGGACTTGCGTGCCCTTGCCGTCGAGTTGCATGCTCAGGATGGAGGAGTGGAACTCTTCCTTGCGCAGGGCATGGTAGATCTCGTTGTGGTCGAGTTCGATCGACAGGGGCGCTGCGTCGCCGCCATAGACGATGGCGGGAACACGGCCGGCGCGGCGCAGGCGGCGGCTCGCACTCGAACCCTGGACGCTACGCGAAGTGGCGTTGAATTGCATGGTTTTCTCCAAAATGCGGCGGGCGACATACCCGCGCGCGGTGCACGGAACGCGACCATCGCATTCCGTCCGGCAGCGCCGCGACCAGCGCTTCCGGCTCGCCTTCGAGCCCTGCGCGAGGCAAGGCTCGAAGAGCAGAACTTATTCGACGAACAGCGAGCTGACCGAGTCGGCCCGCGAAATGCGCAGCATCGTTTCGCCGATCAGGGCGGCGCACGACAGCTGGCGGATGCGGCTGCATGCCCTGACCTCGTCGCTGGCGGGAATGGTGTCGGTCACCACCAGCTCGTCGAGGTCGGATTCGGCGATGCGGCCCACCGCGCCGCCCGACAGCACGGCGTGCGTGCAATAGGCGTACACGGCCAGGGCGCCGCGCTGCTTCAGGACCTGGGCGGCCTTGCACAGCGTGCCGGCGGTATCGACCATGTCGTCCATGATGATGCAGGTGCGGCCATCGACGTCGCCGATAATGTTCATCACTTCGGACACGTTGGCCCGCGGACGGCGCTTGTCGATGATGGCCAGGTCGACCTCGAGGCGCTTGGCCAGCGCGCGGGCGCGGACCACGCCGCCCACGTCGGGCGAGACCACCATCAGGTTCGACAGGTTGCGTTTCCAGATGTCGCTGAGCAGGATGGGCGCAGCGTAGATGTTGTCGACCGGGATGTCGAAGAAGCCTTGGATCTGGTCGGCGTGCAGGTCCATGGTCAGGATGCGGTCCACGCCGACGACCTGCAGCATGTTGGCCACGACCTTGGCCGAGATCGCCACGCGCGCCGAACGGGGGCGGCGATCCTGGCGGGCATAGCCGAAATACGGCATGGCCGCCGTGATGCGGCCGGCGGAAGCCCGGCGCAGCGCATCGACCATGACCATGATTTCCATCAGGTTGTCGTTGGTCGGCGCACAGGTGGGCTGGAGCACGAAGACGTCCTTGCCACGGACGTTCTCGTTGATTTCCACCATGACTTCGCCGTCGGAGAAGCGACCGACGCTCATCTTGCCCAGTGGTATGCCGAGATGGCTCGCGACGTCCGCCGCCAGCTTGGGGTTGGCAGTCCCCGTGAATATCATGAAGCTTTCTTGCGCCATGACGCATGTGCCCGTGGCTGTGGCCCGGGTGACCTGTAACCGGGGCCGATCGACAAAACAACAAAGCTGTTGACCCTGTGAAACGCGAACAGGCATCAACAGCTTTAGGTCAAAGACTTTGGCTGGGGAGGAAGGATTCGAACCCTCGAATGCCGGAATCAAAATCCGGTGCCTTAACCAACTTGGCGACTCCCCAACTCGTTGCCCCCGCAGGAACTGCGTGGGCATCGAAACTTTCTGCATGAACGTCCGGCTGCGACGAACGTTCGCGCTGATGGCCCTTTCAAGCGGCCCAGTCCAGCAGCGGATGCGCATCGAGCCCGGCACATGCCTGGTTGACTCTCAACGCCGACAGCCCGCCGGGCTGATCCTGCATTGTAGCGGCGATTTTGCACACCGCGCCATCGGCCTGCGCCTGCGTGTCGCATTCGACAAATAGGCACGCGCCCGATCCGGACATCCTGACCCGGGCGCCTTCCAGCGCCTGGGAAAGCGCCGCCGCGACACGCCCGACTTCGGAAAACCGGGCAAAAACGACAGGCTCCAGATCGTTCCTGAAGGCACCGTTAAATGCGCCCCGAGGAAAGTCCGCTATTTTGACGCGTGGCGTATCTCTTGTCAATTCGGGAGCCTGGAAAACCTCCGCGGTGGGCACGCTGGCGTCGGGCTGGACCACCACGTACCAGCGGGGCGGCAGCGACAGCGCGGTCAATTCCTCGCCCACGCCTTCGGCGAAGGCATTGCGGCCGAACACGAAAACCGGCACGTCGGCGCCCAGCGGCAGCGCGAGCTGCATCAGTTGCCGCCGCGTCAGTCCGGTGTTCCACAAGCGGTTCAGGGCCAGCAGCACGGACGCGGCGTCGCTCGAGCCCCCACCCAGGCCACCGCCCTCCGGTATGCGCTTTTCCAGGTCGATCTCGGCGCCGAGCGTGCAGCCCGTGGCCTGCTGCAAGGCCCGCGCGGCCCGCACCGTCAGGTCGGCATCCGCGGGCACGCCGGGCAAGTCGCGAACGCGCACGATCCGGCCGTCGCCGCGCGCGCGCAGGTGCAGGGTGTCCTGCAGGTCGATGAAACGAAAGACGGTCTGCAGCAGATGATAGCCGTCGGCGCGCCGGCCGACGACGTGCAGGAACAGGTTGATCTTGGCGGGCGCGGGGACGTCGCGCAGCTCGGCGGCCATGGCGGATGGGGCCTAGGGATTGATGACCAGGCGCAGGTCGACCTCCTGGCCGGCCTCGTTGCGCGCCATCTGCAGCCGCGTGGGGCCGAGCGCATCGTATTGCCGTGCGGTGACGTGCCAGCCGGCCTGGTCGAACACCAGCGGGCGCCCCTGCTCGTCGCGCTGGGCCACGGTGGCCGGCGACTGCGGCGCGACGCGGCCGCGCAACCAGTCGCGCAACCCGGACACCGGGATGTCGCTGCCCAGCACGATGCCGACCAGTTCGTCGGGATCGCCGGCGCGGGTCTCTTTGCCATTCGATTCGCGCAGCACGGCTTCGCCGGGGCCGGCCTCGACCCGGGCCAGGGTCGCGCCCAGCGGCGACACCAGGTCGAGGGCGAGGCGGCTGCCGTCGTCGCGCCAGGCAAAGCTGCCCTGGACCGCGTTCTGCTTGCCGCCCAGCTCTTCGACCCGCAGCGCGAAGCGTCCCACGCGCGACAGGGAACGGCTCTCCTCCGCGCCCTGCGGGGCGGGAATGGGAACCGGGACGGCGCAGGCGGCGAGAAGCGCGATGAACCCGCCGGCCACCGCGGCGCGGGCCAGGCGTGGAAGCGACCGCATCACAGCGTCACGTCGAGGCGCGCAAGCGTGCCCCGCAGCGCGGCGTTGGAAGGATCCTTGGCCTGGACTTCGCGCCACAGCTGGCGGGCTCGCGCCTGTTGCCCGGAGGCCCAGAGGACCTCGCCCAGGTGCACGGCGATCTCGGCGTCGGGCCGCAACTGGTAGGCGCGCTCGAGATAGGACAATGCCCGGGCGTTGTCGCCCATGCGGTAGTAGACCCAGCCCATGCTGTCGACGATGAAGGGATCGTCGGGCGCCAGGTTCAGGGCGCGCTCGATCAGCTTCTTGGCTTCGGCCAGGCGGATGTTGCGGTCGGCCAGCGAATAACCGAGCGCGTTATAGGCATGGGCGTGGTCGGGCTTGACCGCGATGATGCGGCGCAGCCGGTTCTCCATCTCGTCGATCCGGTTCTGCTGCTCGTACAGCATGGCCAGGTCGTACATGAGATCGGGCGTATCGGGGTAGCGTTCGCTGGCTGCCTCGAGGACCTTGACCGCCTCGTCGCGCTGGCCGGCCGACCGCAGGATCTGCGCCTCGGTCAAGGCCACCTGCGTCCCTTCCCGGGCGCTGCGCGGGTCGATGATGGACAGGATCTTGCGTGCCTCGTCCAGCCTGCCCTGCTTTCCGCGCAGCACCGCCTGCCGCAGGCGCGCCGCGAGCGCGGCGTCCGGGTCGTCGACCTTGGCGAGCAGGTCGAAGGCATCGTCGTAGCGCTGCTGGTCTTCGGCGATCTGCACCCGCAGGAACAGCGCGTTGTCGGCCTCGGGCAGCGGCGCCAGCCCCTTGTCGGCGCCGATGCGCTGCTCGTGGATGTCGAGATATTGCTTGAGATAGCCGTCGGCTTCCGAAGGGCGCTGCGACTGGTAGGCCAGCACGCCCTGCATGTACAGGATCTCGAAGTCCTCGGGATTGGCGCGTGCCAGCGCCTGCAGTTCGGAGCGGGCGCCGTCGTAGTCCTTCAGCGAGGCGAGCGCGCGCGCCAGCAGCACGCGCAGGTTGCGCGATTCGGCATGGGTGGCGATGAAGGCGCGGGCGCGCGCCACGGACTGCTCGGGCTCGATTTCTATGCCCATTTGCAGCGCCAGCATGGCGGCCGCCTCGGAATCGGGCTGGGCCTCGAGGGCGGCGCGCGCCTCGCGCAGCGCGCGGGCGTTATCGCCGGCGGCCGCCGCCACGCGCGCCAGCGCAAGATGCGCTTCCGGCAGGTTGCGCACGTCGGCCAGCGCCTCTTCGAGAATGGCAAGCGCCCGGCGCTTGTCTTCCAGGCGCGCGACCACGCGCCGGGCTTCGACGATCGCCACGGACTTGTCGGGCGCGGCCGAAATGCGGGCGCGCAACGCCGATCCCATGCCTTCCACCCTGCCGGCCGCCGCGGCCAGCGAGAGCGCCGTCTGGCGCGCCTCGACGTCGGCCGGGTCCAGCTCGGCCCACATCTGCGCCGCATCGAGCGCGCGCACCAGGTCGCCGCCGGCCAGGGCGAATTCGACCGCCCTGCGCGCGAGGCGCGGATCGCGCGTATGGCGGGCCAGTTCCAGCGACGTGCTGGTAGCGGGCCCGAACGCGCCCCGCTGGGCGGCGACTTCGGATGCCAGGACCTGGAACAGGATCTCGGCCGACAGGTCGACGTTGGGCAAAGCCTTGGGCCCGATGGACCGGGCGCCCAGCGGCGACAGGCTCAGGCCCGGGACCAGCAGCTCGTCCGAAGCGGGAGGGTCGGCCTGGGCCAGCGCGACCGATGCCGTCGCCGCCAGCCCCATACATGCGGCCGCCAGCTTCAAACGATGAGCGTTAAACAACATGGCACAATTCCTTGGCGTATCGCCGACGCCGTCCATATTCGGTGATGTTAGCACTGCGCTTACCTGCCCCACGTGACGGCGGCGGCTCTGCCGGCGATGGCGGACAGCGCGGATACGCTGGTTCATAGGCTTTACTCATCGGACTGCCGGTCGCGCCAACAGTTCAGTGCGCGAAGGCAGCAATCATCATGCCCGAGCTTCCCGAAGTCGAAACCACCCGCCGCGGCATCGCGCCCACGGTGGAAGGGCGCGAGCTGCGCCGGCTGGTCGTGCGCGAACACCGCCTGCGCTGGCCGATTCCCGAGGATCTCGCCTCCCTGGTGGAAGGCCGCCGTATCCTCGCCACCGGCCGGCGCGGCAAATATCTCCTGATGCAATTCGAGCATGGCTGGCTGATCGTCCATCTGGGCATGTCGGGGTCCCTGCGGCACGTGGATCCGTCCGAACCGCCGCGCAAGCACGACCACGTCGACTGGGTGTTCGACCAGGCCGTCCTGCGCCTGCACGATCCGCGGCGCTTCGGCGCGGTACTCTGGCATGCCGCCGAGACCGGGCCGGTCGAAGACCATCCCCTGCTGGCCAGCCTCGGCATCGAACCCTTCGATCCCCGCTTCGACGGCGGCTGGCTGTTCCGCCATACGCGGCGCCGCAGCGCCCCCATCAAGCAGGCGCTGCTGATGGGCGACATCGTGGTGGGGGTAGGCAACATCTACGCTTCGGAAAGCCTGTTCCGCGCCGGGATCCATCCGCGCACGCCGGCGGAACGCATTTCCGCGGCGCGCTATGAGAAACTGGCGGCCGCGGTGCGCGCCACGCTGGAAGACGCCCTGCGCGCCGGCGGCAGCTCGCTGCGCGACTACGTGGGCGCGGGTGGGGAGTCGGGTTATTTCCAGATCGATGCGCGGGTCTACGACCGGGCCGGGCAACCCTGCCGGGTGTGCGCCACGCCTATCCGGCGGCTCGTGCAGGGACAGCGGGCGACTTATTTTTGCCCTAGATGTCAAAGGTAGGCCCCCTACGCCCTTACGGGCGCCCCCCAGGGGGCGGCGCCGGCGGACCGGTAAAGCCGGGCTGCCGAAGGGAGGAGCGGGATTTGTCGAAGGGGCTGGGCGGGAAAGTGAAGGAAGGGTTTAGATGATTGCTTTTTCGCGGCGGGTGGCGCAGTGGCAGCGGGCCAAGGGGCGGCATACGCTGCCTTGGCAGAATACGCACGATCCTTACCGCATCTGGCTGTCGGAGATCATGCTGCAGCAGACCCAGGTGGCGACGGTGATTCCGTATTACGAGCGCTTCCTGGCGCAGTTCCCGACCGTGGCCGACCTGGCGGCGGCGGACGAGGAAGCGGTCATGGCGCTGTGGGCCGGGCTGGGGTATTACACGCGGGCGCGCAATCTGCACGCCTGTGCCAGGCGCATCGTGTCGGACTGGGGCGGGCGTTTCCCGCCTACGGCCGCCGAGATCGAGACGCTGCCCGGCATCGGCCGCTCGACGGCGGCGGCCATCGCCGCGTTCGCCTATGGCGAGCGCAGCCCCATCCTGGACGGCAACGTCAAGCGGGTATTCGCGCGGCATTTCGGCATCGAAGGCGATCCCAGCAAGCGGGCCGTGGAGCAACGCATGTGGGCGATCGCCCAGGCCGAGGTGCCGCCCGAGGGCCCGGAGGCGGCGGACGAGATGCGCCGCTATACACAGGGGCTGATGGACCTGGGCGCGACGCTCTGCACGCGCGGAGATCCCGACTGCGGCCAGTGCCCCGTGCGCGACACCTGCGTGGCGCTGCGCGAGGCGCGGCAGCACGAGCTGCCGACGCCGCGCGTGCGCAAGGCCGTTCCCGAACGGCATACCCGCATGCTGGTGATCGAAAAGGCGGGCGAAGTGCTGTTGCAGCGCAGGCCCTCGCCCGGCATCTGGGGCGGGCTATGGAGCCTGCCGGAGTTCGAGGACGGCGATGCGCTGGCGGCGTGCCGGGTGCTAGGCGTCGCGCCGGCCGAGACCGTGCGGCTGCCCACGTTCTCGCACACCTTCACCCATTTCAGGCTGCACGTCGAACCCTGGCACGTGCAGGCCGGTCCGGTGGCGCTGAAGGACGGCGCCGGCAATCCGCCGCAGATATGGATGCCCACGGCCGAAGTGGAAGGAGCGGCGCTGCCGGCGCCGGTCAAGAAACTGCTCCAGGGCTTGTTCCGGCGAGGCGGCCTGCTGTAGGCGTGCGCGCCGGCGGACGGTCAGCTGCGCATCGTCACGCGCATCTGGTAGCGGTCCGGGGGGCCGAGAATGCTCTGGTATTCGATCGGCCTGTCGTGCTCGTCGAAGGCCACCCGCCTGACGTCGACCAGCGCGGATCCGATGGGAACCTGCAGACTGCGGGCGATGACCGGATCGGCCAGGGCAGCCCCGGCGGCCGCCTCGATCCGGAAATAGGGAAAACCGGCCCGCGCCATCAACTCGCTCAGCGCATGACGGGAGATGTCCTCGCGCTTGAAACGCGACGCGACGTCTATCGGCAGCCAGGCCGTGCTGTGCAGGATGGGCAAGCTGCCCCGCGTGCGCAGGCGGACCAGCTTCATGACGCGTTCGCCTTCGGGCAGCAACAGCCCCGTCCGCACGTGGGGAGGCGCCGCGACCTCCTCGAAAGATTCCAGCCGCGGGGTACTGAGCGCGCGGCTCTCGGCCACCTGTTCCATGAAACCGGCCAAGGGCGTCTGCAGCGATACCACCGACGCCGATTCGGCCACGAAGGTACCGTCGCCCTGGCGCCGTTCTATCAGGCCTTGCTCCTCCAGCCCCTGCATGGCGCGTCTGACGGTAATGCGCGAAACCGAGAACAGCTTGCACAGTGCATCCTCGGTAGGCAGGCGTTCGCCGGGCTGGTAGCGGCCGGTGGCGATGCCGTCCTTGATGACGGCCGCTATCTGGTGATGGAGCGGGGTTCCTAGGGTTCGACTCAGCTTCTGCATGAAGGCGTAACGCAAACGGCCATGGTGGACGCGATGGAGCGCAATTGTGTCATGGCCTGCGACGCCAGGCCGGTTTTGCGCTAAATTTGTCATGTTGTCATAATGATTATACGAATCTACCGGCGACATTGCCTTGGGAGTACCGATGGAGCGCACGCTCTTCGACAAGATTTGGGACGATCACGTGGTGATGGACATGGGCGACGGCTTCGCGCTGTTGCACGTGGATCGCCACCTGATCACGGACGCGGGCAGCAAGGCCCTGGTCGACATGCGCGAACGCGGGCTCGCGATGCGCAATCCGGAGCTGGCCTTCGCCTCGCCGGACCATTCGGTAACGACCACGCCCGGACGCACGGACCTCAATGCCCACAGCGTCAGGCTGGTGGGCAACCTGCGCAAGGAGGCCCAGGCGCGAGGCATCCGGCTGTTCGACATGGGCAGCGGCGCCCAGGGGATTCTTCATGTCGTCGGCCCGGAGCTGGGGCTGACGCTGCCCGGGGCACTGGTGGTCTGTGCCGACAGCCATACCTGCACCCATGGCGGCCTCGGGGCGTTGGGCTTTGGCATCGGCGCGAGCGAGTTCGCGCATGTGGGGGCCACCCAGACGCTGGTCCAGCAAAAGCCGCGCAACATGCGGGTGCGATTCGCGGGCGCGGCGGCGCCCGGCGTCTCGGCCAAGGACCTGATCCTGCATGCGGTGGGACTCGTCGGCGCGGCCGGCGGTACCGGCTACGCCATCGAGTATGCGGGCGAAGCCGTGCGCGAACTCGACATCGAGGCGAGGCTGACGCTGTGCAACCTGTCCATCGAGCTGGGCGCGAAGATCGGCATGGTGGCGCCCGACGAGAAGACCATCGCGTACCTGCAAGGCAAGCCGTTCGCTCCGCGCGGCGGCGACTGGGACCGTGCCGTCGAGTACTGGCGAACGCTGCATTCCGACGCGGGCGCCCGGTTCGACCGCGAGGTACTCATCGATGCCGGCAGCGTCGCGCCGCAAATTACCTGGGGCACCAGTCCCGAACAGGTCATGGCCGTCGATGGCCTCGTTCCCGATCCCGCGGTGATCGGCGATGCCGGACATCGCCGCGCCGCGCTGGCCGCGCTCGACTACATGGGGCTCGAACCCGGCCAGCCGATTGCCGGCACGCCGGTGGACAGGGTCTTCATCGGCTCGTGCACGAATGCGCGCCTGTCCGACCTGCGCAGCGCGGCGGCCGTCGTCCGCGGCCGCCGCGTGGCCGCGCACGTCGAGGCCTGGGTCGTTCCCGGTTCGGAACGCGTCAAGCGGGCCGCCGAAGCGGAAGGCCTGGACCGGATATTCATGCAGGCCGGTTTCCAATGGCGCGAACCCGGCTGCTCCATGTGCGTCGCCGCCAATGGGGAAACGGCAGCCCCGGGCCAGCGAATCGTCTCCACCTCCAACCGCAATTTCGTGGGCCGGCAAGGCCCCGGTGCCCGCACCCACCTCGCCAGTCCGGCCATGGCGGCCGCCGCCGCCGTGAGCGGGACGATCTGCGACATCCGCCACATCGGGACGCTGTCCGCATGACTCCCTTCATACGCCTGGAATCCGTCGCCGCGCCGCTGCTGCGCGATAACATCGACACGGACCTGATCATTCGCGTCGAGCCGCTGTTCAGCGGCGTCCCCCGCGCCGACCTCGGCCGCTACTGCTTCGAGACCTTGCGCTACCGCCAGGACGGCACCGAAGATCCCGACTTCGTCTTCAACCAACCGGCCAGCCGCCATGCGCAAATCCTGCTCGCGGGCGCCAACTTCGGCTGCGGCAGCTCGCGCGAAGGCGCGGTCTGGGCATTGCTGGCCATGGGTGTGCGCTGCGTGATCGCGCCCAGCTTCGGCGACATCTTCTTCAACAACTGCTTCCAGAACGGCCTGCTTCCCGTACGCCTGGCGCGCGCCGACGTAGAAGCCCTTGCCGAGCACGCAAGAACCGCCCCCGCTGCGCGCATGGTGGTGGACCTGCAGCATGGTTTCGTGGCGGGAGCCGATGGCAGGCAGGTCGGCTTCGAGATCTCCGCGCGTCGGCGCGAAGCCTTGCTCGAGGGCCTCGACCCCATCGCGCAGACGCTCAAGCACCAGGCGCGGATCGACGATTTCCAGCGGCAGGATGCATTGCGCCGGCCCTGGATATACCGATTCGGCGCGCTCGCCGACCCCATACCGGCAGAGACCGGACAACGTCCCTCCCCTCCAAAGGAACCGACATGAGCACTCCATCCTCCCTTCCGGACTTCCGGCGCCGGCAATGGCTCGCCGCGGCCGCCTCCGGCGCCGCCTGCGCCGCCCTGCCCGCCGCGCTACGCGCGCAAGGCGCCTACCCGGACAAGCCGGTAAAGATGATCGTTCCCATGCCGCCCGGCGGCGCCACCGACGGCATGGCGCGGTTGATCGCCCTGAAGCTCGGCGAACGCTGGGGCCAGAGCGTGGTGGTAGAGAACCGCGCCGGCGCGGGCGCCATCATCGGCACCCAGGCAGTCGCGCGGGCGGCACCGGATGGCTACACCTTCGGCCTGGTCATCAGTTCCCACACCATCAACCCCGCCGTGCGCAGCACGCTGCCCTACGACACGCTGAAAGACTTCACGCCGCTCACCCAGCTCGGCTCGGCGGTGATCGCGCTGGTGGCCCACCCGGGCTTTGCCGCCAGCGACGTGGCGGGCTTGATCAAGATTGCGCGCGCCGAGCCGGGACGTCTGGAGTACGCGTCGCTGGGCGTAGGCACCGCCACCCACGTGGCCGGAGAACTGCTCAAGGTGAAGGCCGGCATCGACCTCACCCACGTGCCCTACAACGGCAGCGCGCCGGCGTACAACGACCTGCTGCCGGGACGCGTCAAGGTCGGCTTCGTCATCCTGGAGTCGGCCCTGCCGCACATCCAGTCGGGCCGCCTGAAGCTCTTGGCCATCACCAACGGCAAGCGCAGTCCCTCGCATCCTGAATTTCCCACCATTGCCGAAACCGTGCCCGGCTATGCATACGAAAGCATCTTCGGCTTCGTCGCGCCTGCGGGCCTTCCGCCGGCCATCGCGCAAAAGCTCTCCGCCGACCTGATCGCGACGGTAAAGCGGCCGGAAGTCGTGCGGCAATTGAACGCCTGGGGCACCGACGTGGTCGGCTCCACGCCGGAACAGTTCGGCGGCTTCATACGGCGCGAGATCGAGGAAACCCGGGACGTGGTCAGGAACGCCGGGATCAAGCTGATGGAATGAACGAGGCAAGTCCGCGTCGGTCGATTCCAGGGAATCAGCCAGTCTTCCTTGAGATCGATGCCGAATCCCGGCGCGGGCGAACGCCTCATGCACCGGATCGTCGTCCACGGACCGGTATTCGAACGATAAGGCGTGACGCGCCGGCGTCCTAGGCGCCGCTTCCCGCTTCGACGAATTCCGCCGCGATCAGCGCCGCCGCCTCGGACAGCCGCCCCAGGCATGCCTGCTCCATCTCCGGCGTCAGCAGCTCGGCGGGGAACGCGCGCGCCAGGCTGCCGATCACTTTCTTTTCGCCCGGCTGGAAGATGGGCACGGCCACGCCGGCGAGATTTGGGGTGATCTGGCTATGGCTGGTGGCGTAGCCGTTGCGACGTATCGCGGCCAGCGTCCGGCGGAACTCTTCCCAGTTGCGCCCCAGCCCGGCCTGGGCGATTTCCTCGGCGCTGCGCAGATAAGTCTGCCGTATCCGGTGCGGACTGAAGAAGGCCAGCATCGCCAGCGAGGCCGCGCCGCGGAACAGCGGAAACGGCATGCCGCGCGAGCGGCGCACGGGAATGTCCTGCCCCTTGTACTCGAGCGTATCGGGCCCTTCCTTGTAGATGCACAGTACCTTGTCGCGATAGAGGTTGTGCAGCAGCAGCACGCTGCCTGGCTCGCGCACGGCCGGCAGCACCTTGCGGCCGGCCAGGTACAGCGGGTCGGTCAGCACCAGCATGCGCTCGAGTTCGATGATCCGCGGCCCCAGCGCGTACATGCCGCCCGACGACGGCGCCAGCAGGCCGGCATCGCACAGCTCCTTCACATAGCGATAGGCCGTGGAGCGGGTATAGCCCAGCCGGGACATGACGTCCTCGATGCGCAGCAGCGGGTGTTCGACGGACAACAGCTCCAGCACTTCGAAGGCGCGGGCTAGCGTGGAAGCCGGACGGGCGTTGTCGGATGCGTTCACGGGGCGCATGGGGCTGGACGGTGGCGCGGATTATACCGACCCCGTCAGCATCACTCTATTAATCCTAAATAATGGGATGTTTGACGAATCCTGAATTACGGAATAACCTGAAAAAAACGCTCCGCATCGCGGGGCCCACAAGACCGAAGGAGACAACGGTGGCCGGCAAGATCGAATGCGTCGTCCAAGGGGCCGACATCCTGGGCGAAGTCCCGCTCTGGTGCGACCGCAGCCAGCGCCTGTGGTGGGTGGACGTGCGGCGGCCCGCCCTGCAATCGTACGAACCCGCCACCGGCCGGCATCGCGCGCAACGGCTGGCGCCCGAACTGCTGGTGGGCAGCATCGCGCTGCGCGAGGCGGGCGGCTTCCTGCTGGCCACCAACCACGGCCTGTACCTGTACGACCCCGATACCGGCGAACCTCCCCAGCCCCTGCTGAACCCGGAACCCGACCTGCCCGACAACCGCCTGAACGACGGCAAGTGCGACCGCCGCGGCCGCTTCTGGGTGGGCAGCATGCCCGATACCCGCCGCACGCCGGAAGGCAGGCTCTACCGCTTCGACCCCGATCACCGCTGCCACGCCATGCTGGACGACGTCGTGCTGCCCAACTCCATCGCCTGGAGTCCCGACGACCGCACGATGTACTTCGCCGATACCCACAGGCAGGTCATCTGGGCCTTCGACTATGACCTGGACGACGGCGTCATTTCCAACCGGCGGGTCTTCAAGGACTGGACCCACCAGGCAGGGCGCCCCGACGGATCGACGGTGGACGTGGACGGCTGCCTGTGGAACGCGATGGTGGCCACCGGGCAGCTGGTGCGGCTCACGCCCGAAGGCAAGGTGGACAGGGTCATCCAGATGCCGGTCACCAATCCGACCTGCCCCGCCTTCGGCGGCGACCGGCTCGACACCTTGTACGTCACGAGCCATTCGCAACGCATTCCCGAGCTGGCCAGGGAACCGCTCGCCGGCGGACTGTTCGCGCTCGACGTGGGCGTGGGCGGCCTGCCCGAACCACGCTTCCGGGGCTGAACGCGGCACCCCGGCTTCGGCATCCGCCCCGCGTCGACCACGACCATGGCGCAGCGCCATGGAGGAGACCTTCATGCAACGAGTTCGAGCCTTGCTGTTCCTGTTGTCGTGCGCCGTCGCGGCGCCATCGCCCGCCGCCGATGTCGTCAAGCTGGTGGTGCCCTTCGCGGCCGGCGGTCCGGTGGACCAGGTCGCGCGCATCATCGCGCCGGGGCTCACTGCGGCGCTGGGCAAGACCGTCGTGGTGGAGAACCGCGGCGGCGCGGGCGGCGTCGTCGGCGCCAACTATGTCGCCAAGTCGCCCGCGGACGGCGGGACGCTGCTGGTGGCGACCTCGGGCTACGTGATGTCGGCGGGCACGATGACGCAACTGCCCTACGACCCGCGCAAGGACCTGGAACCCGTGGCGCTGATCGGCCAGGTCCAGACCCTGATGATCGCCCGCCCCGACCTGGGCGTGCGCACGCTGCGCGAGCTGGTGGACAAGTCCAAGTCCGGGGCGCGCATCAGCTACGGTTCGTCCGGCGTCGGCTCCACCATGCACATAGGCGGCGAGATGGTGAACGTCTACACGGGTTCGCAGATGCTGCACGTCCCGTATCGCGGCGCGGCCCCCGCCATCGCCGACCTGCTGGCCGGGCAGATCGACGCGCTGAACGCCGACGTGACCATCCTCGCGCCCTACGTGCGCGAAGGCAAGGTACGCGGCCTGGTGCTGTTCGACACGCAGCGTTCCAAGCAATTGCCCGACGTGCCGACCTCGGTCGAGGCGGGCTATCCCGACCTGCAGATGAGCAACGCCTACGGCATCCTGGCGCCGGCCGGCACCCCGGAGGCCACGCGCCGGCAGCTGGAGCAGGCCATCCTGAAAGTCGCGCGCTCGCCCGAGGTGTCGGACAAGCTGGGCGGCATGGGGTTGATCGGCCCCATGGACACGGAGCAATTCAAGGCCAAGCTGGCCAGCGACTTCGACCGCTGGATCCCCTTCCTGAAGAAGACCGGCATCCAGGTCCAGCCCTAGAGGAAACAGAGGAACCCACCGCATGATCGTCGAGCACCGCACCTACACGCTCAAGCACGGCACCATGGACGACTACCTGCAGCGATACCGCACGCACGGCCTGCCCGTGCAGATGCGGCACCTGGGCGGGCTGGTCGGTTTCTACGTGAGCGAGATCGGTCCGCTGAACCAGGTCGTCCATATCTGGGCCTACGCCAGCCTGGCCGACCGCGAACGGCGCCGCGAGCGGTTGGAGGCGGACCCCGAATGGGCTGCCTTCAGGCAGATGAACCGGGGGTCGTTCGTCGCCCAGGAGGTGAAGATCATGAACGTGGCGCCGTTCTCGCCGCAGCCGGCGTTGCCGAAGGACCAGGGCTGACCATCCATCGCGGGTGCGAATGGCCACGCATTCGCACGATGCATTTGTCCCCCTCCGTCGATGGCCCTGGGCCGTAGCCATCGACCATACGGCGGGAGGACGACATGCAAAGGCTGGAACTGACCGGACGGACCTTTCGGCCGCGGCGCTAGCCTGCCACTTCGGGCTATTGGGTCAGGTTCAGCGTGGGAATGAGCTGGCCCTTGGCGCGATAGTCCGCGGCGATGCGGCCGGTGAACGCCCGGCGATCCAGGTACTCCGACATCTGGAACTGTTTTTTCGCCAGTTCCTGGTAGTCCGGGTCGTGCACGGCCTTGTCGCAGGCCGACTCCAGCCTGTCGATCACGTCGGCAGGCGTACCCGCACGCACGAACAGCCCGCCATAGCCGGAAGGCGCGATGGGATATCCCAGTTCGGCGCTGGTCGGCACATTGGGAAACTCCGGCAGCCGCTTGGAGGCAAACACCAGCAGCGGCTGCAACTTCTGGGTGGCAACCATCGCCGTAGTCACCGAACCCAGGGCGACCTGGCCGCTCAGCAATTGCGGCGCCATTTGCGCCTCGCCCTGATAAGGCACGTCGCGCAGGTCCAGTCCGGCGGCACGCCAGAGTTCGAGCGCCGACAGATGCGGCGACGAGGCGGGCCCGGGATGGCCATAGGTGATCGCGCCCGGCTGGGCGCGCGCGGCGGCCCGCAGTGCCTCGAAGTCCTTATAGGGGGACTTGGGGCTGGCCGCAATGAAGAATGAATTCTCGAACGCCTGGCATACCGGTACGATGTCGGCCGGGGAAAATGGCATGTTCTTCATGCGATGGGGCTGTACCGTCAGCGGCGTCACGACGCTATAGGCCAGGGTATGCCCGTCGGCCGGCCCCCCGGCCAGCGAGGCCATGGCGACCACGCCGCCCGCGCCCGCACGATTGACCACGACGACCTGTTGCCGAAGCTGCTTGCCCAGGGCTACGGCGAAGCCTCGCGCCATGATGTCCACCACGCCGCCCGCCGTGAACGGCACGAGCAGCTCCGTCGCCTGGCCCGGCGACTGGGCCTGCGCGGCTCCCGCCAGCAGGCTCGCGCCCACCGCGCAGGCCAGCATATGTCGCATCTTGTTCATGTCTCCACTCCTTCTGGTGCATCTCTGGATAGGCCGGCCTGGGCCGGCGTCAAATGGGGGCGGCCACCGTCAGCCTGGCCTGCCCGAGTAAATCGAAAAGATCGAGACCGGGTTCACGCCCCTGTTCGAACTCCCCTATGCGGAATGAAGCGTCCTGAATGAAAGTGGCACGCTCGAATCGACGTTGCATGTAGACGTCGGTCAACACGTTCCAGGACAACCCTTGCCGCACCAGGTCTCCCAGCACGACAGCATCCTCGATGGCCATTGCTGCGCCCTGACCGAGATGAGGGGTGGATGCATGCGCGGCATCGCCGATCAGGACGACTCGTCCGCGATGCCAGGGAGGCCGCATCATCACGACTTCCAGGGGCCGGTAAACCACTTTGGCGGGATCATCGATGGCAGCCAGCAGCTCCGGCACCATGCCGCCGAAATCAGCCAGCCGCTCCTTCAGCAAGACATGCAGCCGCTGAACGGGCATCACCGTGCCGGGATCTTCCTGCGTGACCAGCAGCAGATACATCAGCTCCCGACTAATGGGAATGAAGCCGGCCTTGCTCCGCGCCCCCACCATCATCGCGCCCCAGGCCATCCCATCCGGCCTCGGCATCATGACCCGCCACACGCTCTGGCCCGTGGGCCGGGCGCGCAAGTCCTGGCCGAACACATTGCGCCGCAGCCAGGAATAAATGCCGTCGGCTCCGACCACCATCGCATAGCGCTCCCGCCTGCCGTCGCTCAGGACGACGCTCGCCTCCTGATCGCCTTGCTCCAGGGAATGGATGGCGCATCCGGCCCGCAGTACCGCCCCGGCTTCGCGCGCGGCGGACACCAGGATTTCGTGCAGCGCGCGGCGGGCGATGCCGTTATAGGCGGGACGGTCCGGGCCCGCCACCTTGGGGCCCGCCACGTCCTGCAGCAACCGCCCTTCGGCCGTCATGTAGCGATAACTGTCATAGCCGAATCCCTTGGCCAGGCATTGCTCGGCCACGCCCAGCGCATCCAGCGCCCGCAGAGCATTGGCGGGCTGGATGATGCCGACGCCGGCTACGTCCCAGGTGGGCTTGATCTCCAGCACGTCGACCTCGCACCCTGCCCGGCGCAGCGCAATCGCGGCCGCCAGCCCGCCGATGCCGCCGCCGGCCACCAGGACGCGGGAATAGTCCTCGCGCTTCATGCTTTCACTCCCGTGGAAAGGCGCGCGCGGGCCGCGGCCAGGGCGGGATGGTCGGCGGGCAGGCCCAGCAGTTCGATCGCGTTGCGGCCAAGTACGGCCTCGATATCGGCCGACCCCAGGCACGTGCCGCGCAGCAGTTCATGCAAGGCGTACTCTCCCATGTCGAACGGATAGTCCGTCCCCGCGACGATCCGCCGAACGCCCGCCACCCGTGCCAGTTCATCAAGCGCTTCCGCCCGGAACACGACGGTGTCGTACCAGATCCTGCGCAGATAGTCGCTGGGCATCGCGCGGCAGGCGCCCGCTTCCGGCCGGACACCATGGGCGTGGTCGGAACGTCCGATGGCGAAAGGCAGGTAGCCTCCACCGTGGGCCGCGCAAAGCCTCAGGCCGGGATAGCGGTCCAGCACACCACCGAATATCAGCTGCGACAAGGCGACCGTCGTCTCCAATGGCTGTCCGACGATATTGGCCAGGTAATACCGGTTGACCCGCTCGCCCAGCGACGTTCCCAGGGGATGCAGGAACACCACGCATTGCAGGCGCTGCGCCTCGGCCCAGAACGGATCCAGTTCGGGGTCGTCCAGGCCGCGTCCCGTCGGATCGGACGAAATCTCGACGCCAAGCAATCCATGCCGCTCGACGGCATCGCGCAATTGGGACACCGCCAGCGCCGGATGCTGCAGGGCCACCGCCCCGAGGCCGAGGAAACGTTCGGGATGCGCGGCGCACGCCCGAACGATGCCCGCGTTCTGCGTTTCCACCAGTCGCGCCGCCAGCTCCTCATCCGCCCACGGGTAGTACTGGGTGGGGGAAGGGCTCAGCACCTGTATGTCGATGCCCAGGCGATCCATGTCCTCCAGGCGCCGGCCGACGTCGCGCAGGCGCTCACCGATCTGCTCGCGCATGGCCTGGTTGTGGGCGTGGGAAGCCTGGCCCAGCAGCGCGGCCTGCAAGGCCGGTTCGCGTCGTTTTTCCTCGCGCTCCGCGACCAGCTCTTCGACCTGGGGGACCAGCAGATGGCAGTGCATGTCCACGGTGAGGTAGGGAAAACGGGCGACGGGCCGCGATCCGCCGACGCCGACTCCCGGGCGGTGGTGGCCGCAACAATGGCACAGCATCATCTCAGGTCTCCTTCCGGCGGCGATACGCGGCCAGATCGGGGATGTCGACGTCGTCCTCGGAAGCCAGGACGCGGACCAGCGGGGCCGCCGGCTCCTGCATGAACGCCGGCAGGTTGGAACACCAGCTGATGAAGCCGAATTTCGGGTCCCACTCACGCGGCTGCCAGTGGTCGTCCAGATAGTCGGTGTCGGCGCCGTACTCGATCTCTCCGCCCGCGGGACAGTCCAGGTAATAGAACAGCGCGGAAGCGATGCGGTGGCGGCCGACGCCCAGCTTGCTGCGGTATCCGCGGCGAGCCATGTGGTTGGCGCCGGCCATCAGTTCGTCGATGTCCTCGACACCGAAGCAGGCGTGCAGGAAACCCGCCGAGCCAGGTGCGTGATAGTGGCAGTTCTGAAGAAACAGCGTGTGATGTTCCGGCGCCCCGTCGGCGCGCAGGAACACGCCCAGGCCGCGCGAATGGTCGGACAGCCGGAAACCCAGGCGATGGCGAAAGAAGTCCCACGAGGCCTTGTAGTCGTCGACGCCATACACCACGTGGTTGATGGTCCGGGGCAGAGCCCGTTCGCGCCATTTGCGCCAGGTATCGAGCCGCCGTACCCGTCCGGGCGCGTTGACCGGATCCGGCGCGCACATGACCGGCCGCCGGTCGAAGAGCGCCAAGCCCATCGTCATGCCGCAGTCGGAATCGAACCAGCAGGTGCCGTCGCCATCGCACTCGACCGGCCGATCCCGGGCCAGCCCGGCAACCAGCGCATCCAGGCTGGCGCGCGTGTCGACTCCCCAGACCGTCCGCACCCCACCGTCGGCGGGCGGCGCCGATACCCGGCGCAGCGTCACGCCGGCGCCATCGGGCAACGCAAAACGAATGTCCGCATCGTCCGAAGCCACCGGCACCAAGCCGAACTCCTGCATGAAGGCGGCACAGGTGCCCAGATCCTCCACGTGATAAATCAAGGAATGAATACCGACGATGGCCATATCAGTCTCCTTCCGCCACGCAACGGTTGCGCTGGGTGCCCATGCCGGATATGTGGCCTTCCATGATGTCGCCGTCCCTCAGGAAGCGGCCATGGTGCATGCCGTTGCCCGCCGGCGATCCCGTCGCCAGGAGGTCGCCCGGCTGGAGGCGGACATAGGCACTGACATACTCGATCTGCCGCGCCACGTCGAACAGCATGTCCGCGGTACTTTCCGACTGCATCACGTCGCCATTGAGGCGGAACTCGATGTGCAGATCCTGGGGGTCCGGCACGTGGCGCGCCGGCAGCAGAAAGGGGCCGCAGGGCATGAAGCCCGGACCACTCTTGGCCCGCAGCCAGTCGGACCCCAGCGACTTGATATCCGGCCGGTAGACCAGCTCCCTTCGGGTGAGGTCGTTCACCACCGTATAGCCAGCCACGACCTCCAGCGCTTTGTCGCGGGGCACGCGCCACGCCTGACGGCCGATGACCACGCCCAATTCCAGTTCCCAGTCGAACTGCTCGGCATCGCGCGGAACCACAACCGGGTCGAATGGGCCGCACAGCGCACCGCTTAGCTTGGGGAAGGCGTAGGGAAGGCCGACACGCGCCCGCTCATCGGTACGGCGGGCGACATGCTCGCGCCGCTCTTCCGCGGTCATTCCCTCGGTATCCGCGCCTGCCCCCTGGGCTACGACCAGATCGATGACGTGCTTGCGGTAGTTCGCGCCGGTGCAGATGATCTGGCGCGGGGCGACCGGCGCGTGGACGCACAGTCGATCCAGGGAAAGTCCCGTGGGCAAGCCCCGCAGACGCGCGAGAATCTCGTCGACGGTTGCCAGGCCTTCGTCCCAGTTCTCCAGCATATGGGCGACCGAAACGGCGCGCCAGGGCAATCCGGCGGCGCGGGCAAGCGCCGGCACGGGGTGGACCAGGGACTCGTCCAGGACGAGCCCGACGAACGTCTCTTCGCCCGGGCCGGTGAAAGTGCCCAGGGCATAGGCGGGCAAATCGGTCGGCATTTCTTCGTTTCCATTGGTCGGTGTATTGCCGTCATCCTAGTGACGCGCGTAGCATCTAACCAATGAATTCGTTGAATCCAATTCATCCACAGAACAAATAGGTCATGCGCTACCATAAGCTCGATCTGAATCTGCTGGTGGCACTGGATGCGCTACTGGAGGAAGGCAATGTGTCCCGGGCGGCCGAACGGATCTATCTCAGCCAACCGGCCATGAGCAGTGCGCTGGCCCGGCTGCGCGAACACTTCGGCGACCAGTTGCTGGTGCCGATCGGCCGCCGCATGGTCCTGACCGAGCGGGCGCAGACGCTGCGTGGAGAAGTCCGCGCGATCTTGCTGCGCATCCAGCAGGTCACGCAGCCACTGGGGGGCTTCGATCCGGCGAACGCTGAGCGCACCTTTTCGATTGCCGCGTCGGATTACTTCTCGGTAGTGGTGCTTCCCCATCTGCTGGCCTATTGCAGCCACCACGCACCGGGCGTGCACCTGGACGTCTACCCGCTCAGCCCGCGGCTGTCCGAGGGTCTGGAACGCGGCGACATCGACCTGCTGATCGTCCCGAGCATCTACGCTTTGCCAGACTATCCCCAATCCACGCTGTTCGAAGATCCATGGGTCGCGGCGGCGTGGTCGGATAATCCGCTGATCGGCGACACCCTGGACGAAGAGCGGTATTTCGCGTTGGAACACGTCATCAAGCGGGAGAATCACGCCATGTTTCCGCCGCTGGACGAGCGCATGCTGAGCGGACTCAAACGCCGGCGCAAGGTGGCCAGCAGCGTGCCCCAGTACAGTCTGCTGCCCATGTGCCTGCCGGGCACTCCCTATCTGGCCACGGTGCAGGCGGGGTTGGCCCGGCTCTACGCGCAATGGCTACCGCTGCGGCTCATGGCGCTGCCGCTGGCCATCCCGCCCTTGATCGAAATCATGCAATGGCCGCACCACAAGATTGGCGACCATGGGATCCGCTGGCTGCGGGAAAGCGTCGCCCACGTGTGCGCAAGCCGGTTCGCGCGAGGCGAGCCGCGCGAGGCCTTTTCCCCGCAATCCTAGCTCTGCACCAGCGCCCGGTGCCGCTGTATCCCCATCAGGATCCCGGCTGCGCAGCCCAGCGTGAGCAGCGCCGTGCCGCCGTAGCTCATGAAGGGCAGCGGGACGCCCACCACGGGCAGGATTCCGCTCACCATGCCCATGTTGACGAAGGCATAGACGAAGAAAACCATGGTCAGCGCACCGGCGAGCAGGCGCGAGAAGACGGTGGGCGCGTTCGCGGCGATGGCCAGCCCGCGGATCAGCAGCAGCAGGTAGAGGAACAACAGCAACAGGTTGCCGACGAAGCCGAACTCCTCGGCGAAGACGGCGAAGATGAAGTCGGTGGTGCGCTCGGGAATGAAATCCAGGTGGGTCTGCGTGCCCTGCATGTAGCCCTTGCCCAGCATGCCGCCCGAGCCGACGGCGATGGCGGACTGGATGGTGTGGAAGCCCTTGCCCAGCGGATCGGAAGCGGGGTTGAGCAAGGTGCAGACACGGTGCTTCTGGTAGTCGTGCAGCACCACCCAGTCCAGGCCGTCCTCGCACAGGGTGTCCTCCAGCGTGACCAGCGTCCCCAGGCCGATCACGCTGACCAGGGTGATCGGCACCAGCAGGCGGAACGACAGGCCGGCGAAGAACAGGACGAAGAAGCCCGCACCGAACACCAGCAGCGCGGTCCCCAGGTCGGGCTGCAGCACGATCAGCGAGAACGGCGTCAGCATGAGGACGGCGGCCACGACGAAGTCGCGCACGCGCAGGGCACCCTGGTGCTTGTGGAAGTACCAGGCCAGCATCATCGGCACGGCAATCTTCATCATTTCGGACGGCTGGATGCGCGTGAACCCCAGGTTCAGCCAGCGGGTCGCGCCCTTGCTGGTTTCGCCGGCGACCTCGACCCCGAACAGCAGGACCAGCCCCACCAGGTAGACGGGCACGGCCAGCCGCATCAGCGTATGCGGGGAGAGCTGCGCCAGCAGCCACATGGCCAGCAAGGCAATGCCGTAGTTGCGGAGCTGGTCGGCGAAGCGGCCGTCGAAGCCGCCGCCCGCCGAATACATGGACATCAGGCCGATGCCGGCCAGCGCGACCAGGATCAGGAGCATCGGTCCGTCGAACACGGAGACCGTGCGCGCCATGACCGACCGCCAGGTCAGGCGGTTGAACAGGCCCGGATTGTCAATCACCGGAAGCCTCCATGGGTTGGAGCGGCGTATCGGGCACCGGCCCGCCCGGGCGCTTGCCCAGCAGCCAGTAGTCGAACACCTGCCGTGCGATGGGAGCGGCAACGGTCGCGCCCCAGCCGGCGTTCTCGACGATCAGCGCCACGGCGATGCGGGGGTGGTCGAGCGGCGCGAAAGCCATGAACAAGGCGTGATCGCGCAGCCGCTCGTCGATCTTGCTGGCGTTGTAGCGCTCGCCGCTGCGCAGGCTGTAGACCTGCGCCGTGCCGGTCTTGCCGGCCGCGACATAAGGCGCGCCGGCGAATGCGCGCGCCGCCGTGCCACTCTTGGTGACCGAGGCCATCGCCTGCTTGATCATCCGGACGTTGTCCGGCTTGAGCGGGATGCGGTAGCTCTCGTGCGGCACGGTCAGGGTCTGCTCCCCGGTCGCGCTGTCCTGCAGCGACTTGACCAGGTGGGGCTTCATGTAGACGCCGTCGTTGGCCAGCACCGAAGTCGCCTGGGCCAGTTGCAGCAGCGTGAACGAGTTGTATCCCTGCCCCACGCCGATCGAGATGGTCTCCCCGGCGTACCAACGCTGCTGCTCGGGCTTGGAATAGGCGCGCCGCTTCCAGGCGGTGGACGGCAGGATGCCGGTTTTCTCGCCCCCCAGGTCGATGCCGGTAATCTGGCCGAAACCGAACGGCTTCATGAAATCGTGGATCGCATCGACGCCCAGGTCGGCCGCCAGCGAATAGAAGTACGTGTCCGAGGAGACCTCCAGCGCCCGCCTCATGTCGATCATGCCGTAGGCCCGTTCGCCGGAATTGCGGTAGCGGCGGTCGCCGAACTCGAAGTAGCCCGGGTCGTACATGGTGCCGGTGAACGTCCGCTTGCCCAGTTCCAGCCCGGCCAGCGCCATGAAGGGCTTGTAGGTCGAGCCGATGGGATAGGTGCCGTACAAGGGGCGGTTGATGAGGGGCCGGTCGGGAGATTCGTTCAGAGCTTTCCAGCTGTCGACGTCGATGCCGTCGACGAAGACGTTGGGATCGAACGACGGCCGCGACACGAAGGCCAGGATATCGCCGGTGGCGGGCTCGATCGCCACCAGCGCCCCGCGCCGATTCCCGAACGCCGCCTCGGCGATCTTCTGCAGCTCCAGGTCGATGGACAGGATCAGGTTCTTGCCCGATACCGGCGGCGTGCGCGACAGGGTGCGCACCGCGCGGCCCGACGCCGTCACCTCCACTTCCTCCACGCCGGTCTTGCCGTGCAGCACCGCCTCGTAGGACTTCTCCAGCCCTTCCTTGCCGATGTAGTCCGTGCCGCGGTAATTGGAAATGAGCCCATCGTCTTCCAATCTATTGATATCGCGCTGCGAAATCCGGCCTATGTACCCGATCACGTGCGCCGCGGCCTCGCCCTGGGGATAATTGCGCAGCAGCCGCGCGCGGATCTCCACGCCGGGAAAGCGGTAGGCCTGGGCGGCGAACCGAGCGACTTCCTCGTCGGTCAGGCGGCTGCGGATCGGCAGGCTCTCGAAGCGGCGGGACTCGCCCAGCAGTTGCCGGAAACGGCGGCGGTCGCGGGCGTCGATCTGCACGATTTCGCTGAGCTGGTCGATGGTCTCGTCCAGCTTGCCGGCCTTGGAAGGCGTGATCTCGAGGGTATAGGCCGAGTAGTTGCGCGCCAGCAGCGTGCCGTTGCGGTCGACGACAATGCCGCGGTGAGGCGTGATGGGTACGACCGAGATGCGGTTCTGCTCGGCCCGGGCGGCATAGGCATCGTGGTTGGCCACCTGCAGGTACCAGAAGCGCGAGGCCAGCAAGCCGAAGCAGACGAGCACGAACCCCACCGCCACCAGCAGGCGCAGGCGGAAGTGCTGGAGTTCGCGCTCGGTATTCTTGAGTTCGGTCATGTGCTGCGAAAACCCGGTCCGCGGAAAGCGTGGCCAGGCGGTTTACGGAACGGCCTGCCGGTCAGATGGGACGCGTATCGTCGGGATCGACCGGCCGGCGCTGGGGAGCCTGCAGGATCCAGCCCGCCAATGGCCAGAGCAGCGCCGAGATGACGCTGTTCAGCGCCCACCACCAGCCCGGCCAACTGCTGTCGAGCCAGCCGCGGATAGAGAATACCGTGAGTTCGGACACGAAAAAAACCGGCAGCACGTGCAGGGCCTGCACCCACGGCGAGAACCACGACAGCCGCCGGTGCATGAGCAGGGCCAGGTACACCATCAGCGTATAGGACAGCGCGTGCTCGCCCAGCCGGGCCGAGCCGTGGACGTCCATCAGGATGCCGAACAGGAAGGCGGTGAGCATGCCCACCCGCCGGGGCTCGTGGACGCTCCAGAATACCAGGCATATCGCCAGTACGTCGGGCACACCGCCGACCTGGCCCCAGGGCAGGAGGTTGAGCAGCCACGCCAGGAACAGCGTCAGCCATATGAAACGCGGCTCGACGGGCAGGAGCAGATGCTCGGCGGGCACCCGGGAGCGCGGCAGGGTAGACGGTGCTTTCAATGAAGGCCTCCCCCTACGCGCTGTCGCGCGCCCCCCAGGGGGCGGCACTGGCGGACCGGCGGAGCCGGATCCGCTGTGCCCTCGGTCTGGGCGGGCGTCTCGGAGTGGAGCGGCGGGTTCTTGCTGGATCCCGCCTCCGCTGTGCCTTGGATGAGGAGGTGTGCTTTCATCGGCTGGAGGGGGCGCGCGGCGTCATGGGTGACTGGGACGTTTTCTCGGACGGCTCGTTTTCGGAGGGTTCGTCCCCGGACGCGCCGGGAAGTTCCGGCCGGATGGTCTGAAGCACCAGGAAATGCCGATAGCGGTCCAGGCCGGCCACCGGTTTGCAAAGAATGCGCGCGAAGCCCGAGCTGGCGTCGCGCTCGACCGACTCGACCGTGGCGACGGGCAAGCCCTCGGGGTAGATACCGTCCAGGCCGCTGGTCACCAGCGTATCGCCCACCTGGATATCGGCATCGGAAGCCATGAACCTGAGCCCCAGCCGGCCGGCGATCTCGCCGCCCGAGGTAATGCCTCGCAGGCCGTTGCGCAACACCTGGATGGGAATGGACTGCACCCGGTCGGTCAGCAGCGCCACCTCGGAGGTCATCGGCGCGGTCCGCACCACTTGGCCCACCACGCCGCCATCGTCGATCACCGGCATGCCGGCGACGATGCCGTGACGGCTGCCCTTGTCGATGATCAGGCGTCGCGAAAAAGCGTCGCGCGACTCGTACAGCACCTGCACCAGCACGGCGGGGGCCGGCACGCGTTCGCTGGCGCCGAGCAGGCGCCGCAGCTGCGCGTTCTCGGCGGCCAGCTGGGCGGCCTGGGTGGTGGCCTGGGCCATCTCGATGCGCTGGCGCCGCATCAACTCGATTTCCTGCTGGACGCTGCTGTTGACCTCGAAGAAATCGGCGACGTATTGCACGCCGTCGCGCGGCAGCAGCATGACCCGCTGGAACGGGTAGAGGACCACGCTGACCGCCTCGCGCAAGGCGTCGAGGGCCCGCATGCGGGTGTCGACCACCAGCATGACCACGGACAGGAATACGAAGAACATCAGCCGGATCCAGGCCGGCGGACCTTGCTTGAAAAACGACGGTGGACTGTATTGCATGGAAGTAAGTGTCCAGCGTCCAGCGATTCCGGGACGGTGTCCCCTCGAAAAAAACCGGGGCGCATCGCTTGTCAGCCGATTCGCCCCGTCGCGATGAGAACCAGGATGAAGGTTACTCGTTCGTGAAGATGGCGCCCAGCTTGTCCATGCGCTCGAGCGCCTGGCCGCAGCCACGCACCACGCAGGTCAGGGGGTCCTCGGCCACGATCACGGGCAGTCCGGTCTCTTCCTGCAGCAGCCTGTCGAGGTCGCGCAGCAGCGCGCCGCCTCCGGTCAGCATGATGCCCTTCTCGGTGATGTCGGCGCCCAGTTCGGGCGGCGTCTGTTCCAGCGCGATCTTGACGGCCGACACGATCTGGTTGAGCGGATCGGTCAGGGCCTCGAGGATCTCGTTCGACGACACCGTGAAGCTGCGGGGGATGCCTTCGGACAGGTTGCGTCCCTTGACTTCCATTTCCTTGACTTCGGACCCGGGGAAGGCCGAGCCGATGGCTTTCTTGATGAGCTCGGCGGTGGGTTCGCCGATCAGCATGCCGTAGTTGCGGCGGATGTAGTTGACGATGGCCTCGTCGAACTTGTCGCCGCCGACCCGCACGGAACCCTTGTAGACCATGCCGCCCAGCGAGATGACGGCGACCTCGGTCGTGCCGCCGCCGATGTCCACCACCATGGAGCCGCTGGCGTCCGACACCGACAGGCCGGCGCCGATGGCCGCCGCCATGGGCTCCTCGATCAGGAAGACCTGGCTGGCGCCCGCGCCCAGCGCGGATTCCCGGATGGCCCGGCGCTCGACCTGCGTGGAGCCGCAGGGAACGCAGATGATGATGCGGGGACTGGGGGCGAACAGCCCCTTGGGATGGACCATGCGGATGAACTGCTTGAGCATCTGCTCGGTCACGGTGAAGTCGGCGATGACGCCGTCCTTCATGGGACGGATGGCTTCGATGTTGCCGGGCACGCGGCCCAGCATCTGCTTGGCCTCCTTGCCCACGGCCTGGATCGTTTTCTTGCCGCTGGGGCCGCCTTCCTGGCGGATCGCCACCACCGAGGGTTCGTTCAACACGATGCCCTTGCTGCGGACGTAGATCAGCGTATTGGCGGTGCCAAGATCGATCGCCAGATCGTTGGAGAAATAACTGCGCAGGAAACTGAACATCGGGATCTTTATGGAGAACGGGTGCGGTGGGCGGTTCCGGTAAACGCGAAATGATAACTTATAATCCTGCTTCAATACCCCGAAACTGCATCAAAGTTCTGCATTACTCCCGATTCTGCGGCCTTCGAAGCAGTGCTACGACTTACCCGGCCCGAAGCGCGCAAAACCTGCGTTTGCCGCCGTTTCGCAGCCTTTCCATCACACCTGCCATGGCGCTTACCGAAAACGACGTCACGCGAATCGCGCGGCTGGCCCGGCTGGAACTTGCGGGCGATACCCAGGCGCGCGTCCTGAAGGACCTCAACGGCATCTTCGGCCTGATCGAGCAACTGCAAGCGGTCGACACCAAGGGCGTGGAACCCCTCACCCACCCCATCTCCGCCATCGAGGACGTGGCCCTGCGCCTGCGCGAGGACGCGGTCACCGAACCCGCCACCGAGGCCACGCGGGACGCGTTGCTGGCCAACGCCCCGGCCGTCCAGGACGGCCTCTTCCTGGTGCCCAAGGTCATCGAGTAATCCCATGTCATTGCCCCTGCATACCGAATTCGCCGGCATCGCCGACCTGCGCAAGGCGCTGGACGAGCGGCGCGTATCGGCCGTCGAGCTGGCGCAGAGCGCGCTCGATGCCATCGCCGCCCGCCACGAACTGAACGCCTTCCTGCACGTGGACGCCGAACTGACCCTGGCCCAGGCACGCGAGGCCGACGACGCGCTGGCCGCCGGCCGGGCGGGCCCGCTGGCCGGCATCCCCATCGCCCACAAGGACGTCTTCGTGACGCGCGGCTGGCGCACCACCGCCGCCAGCGCCATGCTCAAGGGCTATGTCAGCCCCTTCGATGCGACGGTAGTCGAACGCCTGGCCGCGGCCGGGGCCGTCACCCTGGGCAAGCTCAACTGCGACGAGTTCGCCATGGGTTCGTCCAACGAAAACTCGGCCTACGGCCCGGTGCTCAATCCCTGGGACACAGCAGCCGTGCCGGGCGGTTCGTCCGGCGGCTCGGCCGCCGCGGTGGCGGCCGGCCTGGTGGCCGGCGCCACGGCCACCGACACCGGCGGCTCGATCCGCCAGCCCTCGGCCCTGTGCGGCGTCAGCGGCATCAAGCCGACCTACGGCACCGTGTCGCGCTACGGCATGATCGCCTACGGCTCGAGCCTGGACCAGGGCGGCCCCATCGCCCGCCATGCGCGCGACCTGCTGGAATTGCTCGACCCCATCACCGGCTTTGACGAACGCGACGCCACCAGCCTGGAACGTTGCGGCAGCGAACCCAACGCACCGGGGCGCGTGCGCGCCGCCTTCGAAGCCTTCCTGGCCGGCGCCAAGGGCGACAAGCCGCTGGCCGGCCTGCGCATCGGCATTCCGCGCGAATTCTTCGGCGCCGGCCTGGCCGACGATGTCCGCATGGCGATCGAGACCGCTCTGCAGCAATTCGAGGCGCTGGGGGCCGTGCGGGTAGACATCTCGCTGCCGCGCACGGAATTGTCGATCCCCGCCTATTACGTCATCGCGCCGGCCGAGGCCTCGAGCAACCTCTCGCGCTACGACGGCGTGCGCTACGGCCATCGCGCCGCCGAATACCGCGACCTGGCCGACATGACCAGCCGTTCGCGCGCCGAGGGCTTCGGGCTGGAAGTGCAGCGCCGCATCCTGACCGGCACCTACGTGTTGTCGCACGGCTATTACGACGCCTACTACCTGCAGGCGCAGAAGGTCCGCCGGCTGGTGGCGGACGATTTCCAGAAGGCGCTGCGCGGCCAGTGCGACGTGATCGTCGGCCCGGTGTCTCCGACCGTGGCCTGGAACCTGGGCGAGAAGGCGGACGACCCGGTGGCCATGTACCTGGCCGACATCTACACGCTCAGCCTGAACCTGGCGGGCCTGCCGGGGGTATCCATTCCCTGCGGCTTCGGCCTGGGCCCGGTGCACGGCCAGCGGCCCGTCGGCCTGCAGATCATCGGCAATTATTTCGACGAAGGCAGGTTGCTGGGCATCGCCGACCTCTTCCAACAAGCCACGGATTGGCACATGAAGTCCCCCCCTACGCGCTGACGCGCGCCAGGGGCGATGCGGGCGGACCGGCAAAGCCGGATCCACCTCATCCCGGATCTGCGAGGGATCCTGGCTAGTTGCGTTGGGGCTTCGCTGGCTACCGGAAAGATTAGAGAGAATTGTGAAAATGTCTGGCACAACTTGGGAAGTCGTCATCGGTCTGGAAACGCACGTGCAGCTGTCCACGGCGTCCAAGATCTTCTCGGGCAGCAGCACCCGCTTCGGAGCCCCGGCCAACATGCAGGCCAACGCGGTCGACCTGGCGCTGCCGGGCACGCTGCCGGTGATGAACCGCGGCGCGGTGGAACGCGCGATCAAGCTGGGGCTGGCGCTCGGCTCGCACATCGCTCCGCGCTCCATCTTCGCGCGCAAGAACTACTTCTATCCCGACCTGCCCAAGAACTACCAGATCAGCCAGTACGAGATCCCGGTGGTGCAGGGCGGCTCGCTCACCTTTTTCGTGGGCGACCAGGAAAAGACCATCAACCTGACGCGGGCCCACCTCGAAGAGGACGCCGGCAAGTCGCTGCATGACGACTTCACCGGTCCGCACGGCGAAAAGTCGTCCGGCATCGACCTGAACCGCGCCGGCACGCCGCTGCTGGAAATCGTGTCCGAGCCCGAGCTGCGCTCGGCCGAGGAAGCCGTGGCCTACGCCAAGGCGCTGCATGCCCTGGTAGTGTGGCTGGGCATCTGCGACGGCAACATGCAGGAGGGCTCGTTCCGCATCGACGCCAACGTGTCGGTGCGGCCGGTGGGACAGAAGGAATTCGGTACCCGCACCGAGACCAAGAACGTCAACTCGTTCCGCTTCCTCGAGCGCGCCATCCAGTACGAAGTACGCCGCCAGATCGAGCTGATCGAGGACGGCGGCAAGGTGGTGCAGGAAACCCGGCTGTACGATCCCGACCGCGACGAGACTCGCAGCATGCGGTCCAAGGAAGACGCGCACGACTACCGCTACTTCCCCGATCCCGACCTGCCGCCGCTGGTCATCGCGCCGGACTGGGTCGAACGCGTGCGCGCCGACATGCCCGAGCTGCCCGGCGCCAAGCGCACCCGCTTCGAGTCGGATTACGGCCTGCCGGCCTACGACGCGGCCCAGCTCACCGTCAGCCGCGACACGGCCGACTTCTTCGAGGCCACGGCCAAGGCGCTGCCCGCCGGACAGGCCAAGCTGGCCGCCAACTGGATCATGGGCGAACTGGCCGCGGCGCTGAACCGCGAAGAGAAAGACATCGCGCAAAGCCCGGTCTCGAGCGCCCAGCTCGGCAAGCTGCTCGCCCGCATCGCCGACGGCACCATCTCGAACAAGATCGCGCGCGACGTCTTCGCCGCCATCTGGCAGGGCGAACAGGGCGGCGACGCCGATGCCGTCATCGAGGCTCGCGGACTGAAGCAGATCAGCGACACCGGCGCCATCGGCAAGATGATCGACGACGTGCTGGCGGCCAACCCGGCCATCGTGGCCGAGTACCGCGCCGGCAAGGAAAAGGCCTTCAACTCGCTGGTGGGCCAGGTGATGAAGGCCGCCAAGGGCAAGGCCAATCCCCAGCAGGTGAACGAGCTGCTCAAGCAGAAACTGGGGTAGGCCCACGCCCCGCGGCGGGCAAGCGGGAGGCGGTGCGGCCTCCCTCCCTGCGCTACACCCCTGCCCGCTGATGCCTGTACTCCTGTGTCGCGCCGCCGTAGCCGTATGCCGCGGCGCGCGCGTCGATCACGTGCACGTAGGAACACTCGTGCAATTCCCCGAGCATTTCCTCGAATGCGCCGTAGACCGCGCCGATGAACCGCGCCTTCTCGGCCTTGGTATTCGTTTCGTCGGTCACGCTGATGTCCAGGTGAAAGGCATTTCGGCCCAGCTCGGCCAACGAACGTCCGCCTATGAACCACAGGTCGTGCGGGACGTACTGCACCGTGATGGCGATGACCGCTTCCTCCTTGCCCAGCACGTCCTGGGTCAGGCGGGCAACCGATTGCACGGTCTTGCGGGTGAGAGCGGGGTCGGGCTTGCCGGAAAGATGAATGGCGATATGCGGCATGACTGGCTCCTGGTTGACGGGACCAGGCCAGTCTAGATACTTCTTTGACATCCGAAAAACGGGATTTTAGTATCGTATCCATCAAAAAACCCGATGGATTTTCGATGACGGGCTTCGACTTCGACCAATTGCGGACCCTGGCCGCCGTCGCGGATGCCGGCAGCCTCACGGCCGCCGCCCCGAAACTGTTCCTGTCGCAATCGGCGGTGAGCGAGCAGATCCGCAAGCTCGAGGACAAGGCCGGCCGGCAATTGCTGGTGCGCACCAAGCGCGGCATCACGCTCACTCCCGCCGGGGAAAAACTGCTGGAGTACGCCCGCCGCCTGCTGGCGCTGAACGACGAGGCCTATCGCGACCTGCGAGGCGCGCCGCTGCGCGGGGAACTGCGGCTGGCCATCACCGACTATTTCCGCCCTGGCGACGTCGCGCGGCTGTTGCGCCGCCTGGGCCAGGAACATCCCGGCGTGCGCCTGCACGTAGCCGTCATGAAGAGCGGGCAGATCGAGCAAGCGTACGAACGCGGGGAGTTCGACGTGGCGATCTCGATGCGGATCGAGGCCCGCGGCCGGCGCGGGGGGCGCCCCACCGCCGCCGGCTTGCGCCTGCGGCGCGAGCCGCTGTCCTGGATGGCGGCCGAGGATTGGACGCATGCCGCCAAGGGCGCGCCGCTGCCGCTGGTGGCATTGCCCGACACTTGCGCCCTGCACCAATACACCGTGGGCCTGCTCGATCGCGCCAAGGTTCCCTACACCTTGGCGCACATCGCCTCCGGCGTTGCGGGCATGCAATTGGCGCTGGCGGCGGGGCTGGGCATCGCCTGCCTGAACGAATCGGCGCTGGCGCCCGGCATCGCGCGCGTCACGCCGCCGCGCGGCCTGCCGCCGCTGCCCGATGCCACCTTCCACCTGCTGCCGCCGCGGGCAGGCGAAACCGCCTTCGTGGCCCAGGCACGCGAAGCGCTCGCTGCGCAGTTCTCGTAGCCGGTGTACAACTGATGCGGCACTCATCGCCTTTCATCCCATGACATTGCGCACACTTTGGCTGATACGCCACGGGCAAAGCACGGCCAATGCCGGCGAAGCCACCTCCGACGCCGGAGCCAGCCCCTTGACCGAGCTGGGCCGCGAGCAGGCCGAGACGGCCGCGCGGCACATCGACCGGCCGCCCGACACGCTCATCGTCTCCCCCTTTCGCCGTGCCCAGGAAACCGCGGCTCCCATCCTGCGCAGATGGCCGGACACCCGCGCGCAGATCTGGCCCATCCAGGAGTTCACCTATCTTTCGGCCGCCAAGTGCGCCGGCCTGAACGTGTTCGAGCGCCGGCCGCTGGCCGACGCCTATTGGGAGCGCGCCGATCCGGACTATCGCGACGGCGATGATGCCGAATCGTTCATGCAGTTCGCGGCGCGCCTGCGCGAATTCCATGAGCGCGTGCGGAAGCTGGGGGGATTCGTGGTGGCGGTGGGACATGGCCAGTTCTTCCATGCCTATCAGCAGGCGCTCACGATGGGATTGGAAGCCACGCCGCAATGGATGCGCAACTTCCGCGCGACCGACCTGCTCTCGCCTATCGAGAATGGCCAGATCGTCAGGATCGAATCGACGATGCCGGCGGCGCAATGGGGCGTGCCGCCACCGGCGCGACCCAGGTAGCCATCGCCCGGGCACGACCGGATTAGTCGGATTTTCTGGATAGTCCATCCAGCCCGGACGGGCTGATCGGATTTGCCCAGGCTCCTAAGCTGAACGCCTCGTTCCCTATGCACAGGAGTTTCCCATGGCAGACCATTCCATCCGCGGCAAGGTCGCGCTCATCGCCGGCGGCGCGAAGAACCTGGGCGGACTGATCGCCCGCGATCTCGCCGCGCAAGGCGCCAAGGCCGTCGTCATCCACTACAACAGCCCCGCTTCCAGGAAGGACGCGGACGCCACCGTGGCCGCCATACGCGCCGCGGGCGCCGAAGCCGCGGCCTTGCAAGCCGACCTGACCAGCGCCGGCGCGATGGAGAAGCTGTTCGCCGACGCGGTCGCCGTCGCCGGGCGGCCCGACATCGCCATCAACACGGTCGGCAAGGTCCTGAAGAAACCCATCGTCGAGATCAGCGAAGCCGAGTACGACGAGATGTCCGCCGTGAACGCGAAGTCGGCTTTCTTCTTCCTCAAGGAGGCAGGCAAGCACGTGAACGACAACGGCAAGATCGTGACGCTGGTGACCTCGCTGCTGGGCGCGTTCACTCCCTTCTATGCGGCCTATGAAGGCACCAAGGCGCCGGTGGAGCATTTCACGCGCGCCGCTGCCAAGGAGTTCGGCGCGCGCGGCATCTCGGTCACCGCGGTCGGCCCCGGTCCGATGGACACCCCCTTCTTCTATCCCGCGGAAGGCGCCGATGCCGTGGCCTACCACAAGACGGCGGCCGCGCTTTCGCCCTTCTCCAAGACCGGGCTGACCGACATCGAGGACGTAGTCCCCTTCATCCGCCACCTGGTCAGCGACGGCTGGTGGATCACCGGGCAAACCATCCTCATCAACGGCGGCTATACCACCAAGTAGACGCCGGCCGGGCCCGCGGCCTCGTCCTGGTCTATGCTTGCCGGATCCGCGCCGCCTCCAGAGGCGGCGCGGGGCGGCATCCTCGAAAGCGGCAGGCAAAGGACATGGATCGGTTCGACCAGTATCGCGTCTTCGTCCAGGTGGCGGAGATGGGCAGTTTCATCAAGGCGGCGCACGCGCTGGAATTGCCGCGCGCCTCGGTTTCGGCAGCCGTCCAGCAACTCGAAAACCAGGTCGGCACCCGGCTGCTGCATCGCACGACCCGGCGCGTGAGCCTGACCGCCGACGGCCTCCAGTTGATCGAACGGATACGGCCTCTGCTGGCCGACGTCGAAGACATCGACCAGCTTTTCCATACCCGGGCAAGACAGGCGGCAGGACAGCTCAACGTGGACGTTCCCAGCCGCATCGCGCGCCGCCTGATCGCCCCCGCCCTGCCCGGCCTGCTGCACCGCCATCCCAGGCTGCGCCTGCTGCTGGGCTCGAGCGACCGGGCCACCGACCTGGTGCGCGAAGGCGTGGATTGCGCGGTCCGCATCGGCAGCCTGCAGGACAGCAGCCTGGTGGTGCGCCCGCTCGGCAACATCGCCCTCATCAACTGTGCGAGCCCGGCCTATCTGCGCCAGTACGGAGAACCGCGGCACCCCGGCGAACTGGCCGAAGGCCATTGGACGGTCGGCTACGCGTCCGCCACCACCGGCCGGGAAGTGGCTTGGGAGTACGCCGGCCCCGACGGCCGGACCACGGGCCTGGATGTCCCCAGCCAGGTAGTCGTGAACAACGCCGAAAGCTACATCGCCTGCTGCCTAGCCGGCCTGGGACTGATCCAGATTCCCCGCTTCGACGTGCAGCACCTGCTCGAAGCCGGCGAGCTGGCCGAAGTAATGCCCGGATTCCGCCCGGCGCCCATGCCCGTTTCCCTGCTCTATCCCCACCGCCGACAGCGGTCGCGCCGCCTGACGGTGTTCGTGGAGTGGTTCGAGACACTGATGCGGCCGCACCTGGAAGCGTGATCCCGAGGAGATTCTTCCCGGTTGTCGGGAGATAAGATTCTTTCATTATGGCGCCGGGCGCCGCCGCGCCCACAATGTGCCGGCACACCAAAGGAGCCGCGCATGTCCATCGAACGCCTGCAGGAAAACGCCCACATGAGCAAGATCGTCATCCACGACAACCTCGTCTACATGTCGGGGCAGGTCGCGGACGACCCCTCGCAGGACTTCGCCGGACAGCTGCGGCAGATCCTCGCCAAGATCGATGCCCAGCTGGCGGGAATAGGCATAGACCGCAAGCATCTGCTGAGCGCCATGGTCTGGATCGACGACTACAGGAAGTGGCCGAAACTCAACGAGATCTGGGACGAATGGGTGATCGCGGGCCACAAGCCCGTGCGGTCCTGCGTCGAATCCAGGCTGGCCTTTCCCGAGTACGAAGTCGAGATCGCCGTGACCGCGGCGCGCAAGCTCTGACACGCTGGCTCCCGGAGACGCACCATGATCGCGATCCGATCGAGGCGGGCGGCCCTCGCCCTGCTCCTCGCCCTTGCACCCCCGCTGGCGCATGCCCAGGAGCCGCTGAAGCTGGTGGTGGGCCTGCCCGCCGGCGGCAACTTCGACATCATTGCCCGCTTGCTGGCCGAGAAGCTGCGCGTCTCGCTCAACCAGACCGCCATCGTCGAGAACCGCCCGGGTGCGCAAGCCCGGCTCGCCATCCAGCAGGTGAAGGCGGCAGTGCCTGACGGCAACACGCTGGTGGTGGCGCCGGGCGCGACCATCTACCTCTACCCGCACGTGTTCAAGCAACTGGGCTACGACCCCTTCACCGAACTCGCCCCGGTTGCCAAGCTGCCCACCTGGGAGCTCGGCCTCGCAGTCCCGGCCTCGTCCTCGGCGCGCAGCCTGCAGGACTTCCTGGCATGGGCCAAGTCCCATCCCAACGCCGCGTTCTACGGTACGCCCTCGGCAGGCAGCATCCAGCACTTCCTGGGCGTGACGCTGTCGCAGGCAACCGGCACGCGGCTCGAGCACATCGGCTACAAGGGGGCGGCCGAAGTCATCACGGCCCTGGTCGGCGCCCAGATACCGGCCGCGATCCTGAACATCGGCGAAATGCTGAACCTGCAGCAGGCCGGCAAGGTGCGCATCCTGGCCACCTTCGGCTGCCGCCGGGCGGCTGAACTGCCGGAGGTGCCGACGGCGGCCGAGTTGGGAATACGCATGGCGCCCGCCCAGGGATGGGGCGGCATCTATGCGCCGGCCCGCACGCCCGAAGCGCGGATCGCCCAGCTCAACGCCGCCATCGTCCAGGCTCTGCAAGAGCCCGACGTGCGCGCGCGCCTGGCCCAGATGGGGATGACGCCGGTAAGCAGCACGCCGCGGCAGCTGGACGAACAGGGGCGGCGGGAGCTCGAACAATGGCGCAGCGCCGTACAGGCTTCCGGCTTCAGCGCGGATTGAGGCCCCGTTTTGACGCGCGGGGCCGTGGATAACTGAAACGAGGAAGCAACGATGTTCTCTTTGACCACGCGTTCGGTATGTGGCACACCGGCCGGCTGCCTGCAGACCGCCCAGGGCTGCTACCCGATCGCCGCATCGGCCCGGGTCCTGGGCCTGGACGCCATGCCGGACGCCGTCATCGACCTCTTCCGCGACTGGCCCGCCAATCTGCGACGGCTGGCTCGCATCGCCACCGCGGAAAACGAACTGCGCGCGCTGGACGTACCGGGCGACGCCCCCGAACTGGCGCCGCTGCAATACCCCGGCAAGGTGCTGTGCGCAGGCGCCAACTACTACGACCACCTGGCCGAGATGAAGGTGCCCGACGCGCACGACAAGTCGGCGCAGCGGCTGTTCTTTTTCTTCAAGCCGGCGCGCCAGGCGATCGTGGGTCCCGGCAAGACCGTCCATATTCCGCAAGACTGTCAATCCTTCGATTGGGAGGTCGAGCTCGCGCTGGTGATAGGGCGCGAGGCACGCGCCATTGCCGCCGCGAATTGGCGCGCGCATGTGGCGGCCTATTGCGTGGCGATCGATTTCTCCGCGCGCGACCTGAATCGCGCACCCGAGGCCTTCTACAAATTCGATTGGGTGGCGGGCAAGGCGCACGACACGAGCTGCCCGTTGGGTCGGCTGGTGCCCGCCTGCTTCGTCGAAGACCCGCACGATCTCGCCATGCGCCTGGGGGTCAACGGCGAGACGAGGCAGGATGCGAATACCTCCGGCATGATCTTCGACATCGGCGAGCAGTTGGCCACGCTTTCCCGCATCATGACGCTGGAGCCCGGCGACGTGGTGCTGACGGGCACGCCGGCGGGAGTAGGCGCGGCGCGGCGCAGCTTCCTCTCGGCGGGCGACGTGGTCACCGCCCGGATCGGCGCGCTCGGCTCTTTGCGGGTGGAGATCCAGCCGCCGCGCCCCTGACCGCCCGGACGCGCGCATCGGCATCCCGTTCCCGCGCTTCCAGGCCCGCGATCTCGTGCACCACATCCAGGAAATGCCGTACCGACGGCGACACGGGCCGATGGGCATGCGTGATGACGCCTACAGGCGGGATGGTGAGCGGCAGCGCGAAGGGCACCCGCACACGGCCCTGCGCGCCTTCGCGGACGAGCTGCACCTCGGTCAGCGAATCGCCCACGCTGCGCAGGATGCTGCGGGCCCAGCGGATGGCGGCATCGCCGCCCGGGGTGGGACGCAATCCGCTCGACGAACGCGTGAACAGCTGCCCGCCGTAGATCTCCTCCGCATCGCGCAGCAGCTTGCTGGCGGCCGGCTGTGTCATGCTCAGCCGCGCCGCCGCCTTGTGGATGCTGCCGGTGTTGTCCAGCACGTCGAGCAGCTCCAGGTGCCGAAGCCGAAGTCGGCCCCGCACGCGGTTGTCGAGCCGAATGTCCATGCCGTCGCTCCTCCTGTCCGGCGTTGCCGCGCCGCATCGGAATGATGTCTGGACAAGCCGTCCAGCGGCGCGATCGACAGGAATGTTACGCGCAATGCCGGCCCTGTCTCCCCAAGCGGATAGCCCTATCCGGCTCGAGCCGTCTCGCCCACGGCCGAACGGGAAACCGCGGCCTCGCCGGCCATGAACGCCTTGCTCCCTTCGATCCAGCCGGGCACCCCGCCCGACAATATGGCGGTCGTCATCGCATCGATCACGTCCTCGGGCGTCGCGCCGTTCTCGAGCGCATTGACGACGTGGATCCGCGCTCCTTCGGTATAGCGCTCCGAAGTATTGAGCGCGACCAGCAGCAATTCCTTGTACTTGTGCGCCAGCACGCCCTCCCGCAGGTTTTCGCTGCGCAGGATGTAGTACCCCTGCAGGAGCTCGGCCTTGTGCTCGGCGAGAAGCGTGATGAAGGCGGGCAGGCCATGCAGCACCCCCTCGAAATAGGCCAGCATGTCGGCCACGTCCACCGGCTCGTGGCCGCCCTCCCGGTCATCCACCGGCGCGATCGACCGGACATCGACTCCAATGAGCCGCAACCCCTCGCTGTACATATGGACGCCGCGCGACGGCAGAAATACTTCGAGTGTCTCCAACAGCTCCTCGGCGGAGGCGCCGGCTTTCCTGGCAAGCTGGGCATGCAGCCTGGCCAGCTCGGGACGTCCCTGGGAAAGATAGATGACGAACAGGATGAAATGCTTGACGCGCTCCGGCAGCGATGAACGATTGAAGATGCCCTCGGCAACATACGCCAGTCCGATGGCTTTCCTGGGACTGAGCCTGCACAAGGCGTCGACCCAGTCGGCCTCGCCGTAGATGCTGTCGATGAGTGCCCTTGCCTTGACGATATCCATAAGATCAACTCACTTCGTTTTCGAGTATGTACTTCGCGTCGTGGTTCGCCACGACGAAGTCCGCGGCATTCCACACCTTGAGCATGCTGTCGTAGGCGTCCATGGCATTCTGGTGGATGCCGGGAATGGTCAGCTCCGGGACGGCCGGTCCGCAATCGCAGCCGCCGAAGTTCTCGTGAATGCAGCAGAAACCGGTAATCACGCCCACGCCTCTTTGGGTCCGGACCCATACCGACTGCCCCCCGGGCGTATGGCCGGGCGTAAACAGGACTCCCACGTTTTCGGTAATCTGCCGGTCTCCATCGATCATCGTGAACTCGAGCCCGTCGATGAACGACGGGTCGTAGTACCGGTCGATGGGCTGCGGCTGGGAAGCGAAGGTCCACTCCCGCCGCTGCACGATCTTCTCGGCCGCGCCAAAGCGGTGGATGTGCGCAATGTGGTCCATGTGCAGATGCGTCAGGATCACGCGCCCGATGTCTTCTATCCGCAGGCCATGGGCCGCCAATCCCTCTTCCAGGGTCTGCACGTGTTCCACGGTATCCGGCGGCCGGCCCCAGACGTGGATCGCCTGCTCCGCCGTCGCTCCCGCATCCACCAGGATATTGTGTGTTCCGTCCCGCACCAGCCAGCAGTAGTAGCCGAACTCGACGTTCTGGCCGAAGCCCTTGAGATAGGTGAACTTGGTTTTTTCCGCTCTCCCCAGGATTCTGGCCAGGGGTATGGCATGGATCGTCGCCATCAAGGATCTCCGAACAGGATCAAGGCGCGGGTGCGCAGGTCGATTTCCGCTATCTCGCAAGTCACGCAGGTACGCAGCCGAACGCCGCGCAGGGCGAGCACCCGTTCGATCTCGCCCGCTATCCGGGCGCTCAGGCCGGCGACGAACCCGTCGTCGCGTCCAGGCCGAATGCGCAACGTCGCCGCCACGAACGCCGAGGCGCCTTGCTGCAGCACCCGGAAGCGGTCATGCACCACGGCCCTGCCCATGATGACCGCCGCGTCGAACCCGCCGGAACCCTGGCAGGCGCCAATGACCGAATCGAGCAGCCCATCGGCCAGGTCGCCAAGATTGGCGGATATGTCTAATGTGACGTGGGGCATGTCAGTCGGACTGTCCCATCTCAGTCCATCCTGGCGCCCGAGGCGCTGACTACGGCGGCCCATTTGCGCACCTCGCTTTCGTAGAAGCGCTGGGCTTGCGGCGCCGACGATACGGCGATTTCCGCGCCCATCGCCGCGAAGCGGGCCTGCAGATCGGGACTCTTCAACGACCGGTTGATCGCCTGGTGCAGCTTCTCCATGACGGCAGGCTCGGTGGCCGCGGGCGCGAAGACGATGAACCAGCTCGTCGAGTCCATGCCCTTGACGCCCAGTTCGTCGAGCGTGGCGATTTCCGGCGCGATCGCCGATTTCTTCTTCGAGCTCAGGCCCAGCGCCTTCAACGTGCCCGCCTTGATATGAGGCAAGGTCGTCATGATGCTGTCGAACACCACGGGCACCTGGTTGCCGAGCACGTCGTTGAGCGCAGGCGCGGCGCCGCGATAGGGCACATGCGACATCCTGATGCCGGCTATGTCGGCGAACTGCTGCATGAACAGATGCGAACCCGACCCGTTGCCGGCGCTGGCGTAGTCGATGCTCTCGCCTGCCTTGGCGCGATCGATCAGCTTCTGGACAGTGTCGATGCCAGATCCCGCGCCCGCAAGCAGCACATAGGGAGAGGTGGACACCATTGCCACCGCCCGCAATTGGGTGAGCGGATCGAAGCCGAGCGACTTGTATAGGGAAGGATTGATCGCCAATGCAATGCTGCCGAACAGGAGGGTATAGCCGTCGGGAGGCGATTTCACGACACGGTCGGTAGCGATGTTCCCCCCGGCGCCGGCGACGTTCTCCACGATCACGGCCTGGCCGAGCTCGCCGGCCAATACCCCGCCCAAGGCACGGGCCGCGACGTCTACGCCGCCTCCCGGCGGAAACCCCACGACCAGGCGAACGGGCTTGGCGGGGAACGTGGACGAGGCGAATGCGGCCCAGGGCAGCAGGCCGGTGGCCAGCGCACACGCGAGCAACGCGCGCCTGGCCAAGGCGGCGGGCAAGAGTGAAGATATGACCGGGCGCACACGAGTCTCCTGAAATAGTCGTTATGGGACGCATGGTAGAGTGCGGCGCCGCGGTCGCGGTTTTATTCGGTTGATAGCGCGATTTATCTTTTAAATGAGGCGCTCATGAAATTGCCCCTCCTTTCCACACGGGAGCTGAGAAATTTCGTGCTGCTGGCGGGAAGTTCGTCCGTCAAGGAAGCGGCCGAGAAATGCGCGCTCTCCCAGCCGGCCCTGAGCATCCAGCTCAAGCATCTGGAAACCAAGCTGGGAACTCAGCTGGTGCGACGCGCCAATACCCACAAAGGGATAGAACTCACGCACTCCGGCACGGAGTTCTTGCAGGCAGCCCGCCACGCTCTCCAGATCCTGCAGGACGCGGTGGCGCGCATTGCGCCGGCCGCCCACGCCGATGCCGGGATCCTGCGCGTCGCGTGCCTGCCGTCGCTCGTCCCGGACATCGTCTCGCCGGTCCTGGCCGACCTGGCCAAGCACTGGCGGGGCGCGCACATCTCCGTCCTGGATAGCGATTCCGGCGCCTGTTCCACCTTGCTCAGCTCGAGCAAGTGCGAGGTCGCGATCTGCTCCCGTCCCGTCAACGGCCCCGAACTGAGGTCCGAATTGCTCTTCTCGGAACGATTCTGCGTCGTGCTGCGGCGGGACGACGCCCTGGCTCATCGCTCGTATCTCACGCTCGACGATTTCGTGGGTTCGACGCTGGTGAACCTGGTGGACAATCAACGCGTCAACGCCAGCCTGCTCGCGCGCTCCATCCCCTCCATACAAGTGAATACGATTACCGCCCTCGAGAGCCTGTTGGCGCGGGGAGCGGGCGCCGCGATCATCGCCCAGTCGGCAGCCGAATCGATACATCATTCGGCATTGCTGAAAATCCCCCTGGCCGATGCCGAAATCACGCGGCAGATATTCCTGTCCTGGATCGATAGTCCCAACCCCTTGGTGGACGCTTTCCTGAAGCAATTGCGCACTTACGCAACGAGCGCGCCGGGGGGACTGGCCCTATCCCGCTCGTCTCCCCATCCCGAGGGGCCGCCCGCGGGCCGGTAGCCACGCCCGGCCAACGGCGAGGCGGCGACACCGGCACGCAGCGGAAATACCGCCTTGCAGGCCACGGCGATCCGATGCGATCTGCAACGACAATAACGAAAATATCATCGATAACAAGAATGATATTGAGAATTAATCTTGATTAAAATCTGGATTTGCTCAAGAATCACGGCTTCGTTCGTCTCCGCGTCGCAGCCTGGTTGGTCTCATGCCTCGTCCGTTCGTCCCGTCTCCCTCGGCGCCCCGTCTGCGCCTGGCCGTCTGCGCCGCCCTGGGCGCCCCCCTGCTAGGCGCCGCCGCGGCCACCGCCCAGGAAACGCATTCCCTGGCGCCCGTCGTCGTTACCGGTACCCGGACCGAGAAGCCCCTGGACGACACCCCCATCCGGACCGAAATCGTCACTCGCGAAGAAATCGAACGCACCCACGCGCGCACGCTGACGCAGGCGCTGGAGAACATTCCCGGCCTGCAATTGCGCGAAATCCACGGCAAGTCCGGCTATGAACTTTCCCTGCAGGGCCTGAGCAGCGACCAGGTACTGGTACTGATCGACGGCCTGCCCATTTCGGCCAGCACCGGCTCCACGGTGGACCTGAGCCAGTACCTGCTGACCGATGTCGACCGCATCGAGGTGGTCAAGGGCGCCACCTCGGCGCAATACGGCAGCTCCGCCATGGGCGGCGTGATCAACGTCATTACCCGCCCGGCGCGGCCCGGCCTGTCGGGCTCCGCCACCCTCGATGCCGGCAGCTATGGCGACCAGAACGGCAAGGGCGGCTCCTGGCGGCCCGCCAACCGGCACGGGCAGTTCTCCATCCAGGGCGGCAACGAGCGGCTGCGCGGCCGGATCGCGGCGGACGTGCTCGATGACGACGGTTTCGGCATCAACCCGGACGCCTGGAGCCGCCAGGGCGACGAAATCCGCCGCCAGCAGTACTCGGCGCGTGTCGACTGGCTGCCCAGCGCAAGCCAGCGGTACTTCGTGGACGGCAGCGTCTATCGCGAAGACGACACGCAGCGCTACACGACCTTCGTGCCCCCCAACCTGCTGCCGCAACGCAAGACCGAGACCATCGAACGCGACCGCATCACCGGCGGCGGCCAATGGAGTCTCGCAAACGGCACGCGGCTGCAGCTCAAGGGCGTGGGCGAACGCTACGACAGCACGTCCCGGGCCTACTCCAACGAATTTCCCACCACGCGCCGCAACGCCAAGCAGGAGATGGGACACGTGACCGCGCAGGTGGACCTGCCGGCCTGGCGCAACCAGCTCTGGCAATTCGGCGCGGACTACCACTACGAAGACCTCAGGCAGGACAACAACGGCGTCTCGGAATTCGTGCGCAGCGGCTCGGTCGACCGGTCCAGCAAGGAAGTGTTCGCGCAGAACGACATCATCTTCAACGACACCTGGGAACTGCTGCTGGGGGCACGCTACCAGGACGACTCCGACTTCGGCGGCCATTTCGCGCCCAAGGCCAGCGTCCGTGGAAAGCTGCTCGATACCGGCGACTGGACCGGCGTGCTGCGTGCCAGCTTCGGCAAGGGCTACCGCGTGCCCAACCTGAAGGAACGCTACTACCTGTTCGACCACAGCGCGCTGGGCTACATGGTGCTGGGCAACCCCGACCTCAAGCCCGAGTCGTCCAACAGCTTCCAGCTCGGCGGCACGCTGACTTTCCGCCAGGACCTGACCTTCGAGGTCAACGCCTTCCATAACCGCGTGAAGGACCTGATCCAGACCGACATGAACAATGTCACCGTCATCGACGGGATCACGGCCTACACCTACCGCAACATCGCCCGCGCCCGCACCCGGGGCATCGAAACGGGCCTACGCTGGCAAGCCACGCCCGCGTTGGCGCTGAACGTCGGCTACACCTTCACCGATGCCAAGAACCTCGATACCGGCGGCGAACTGACCCGGCGCCCGCGCCACATCGGTCGCCTCGGCGCCGACTGGCGCGCCCTGCCCGACACCACGGTGTCGGTGCGCACGCGCATCCAGAGCAGCGAACGGGTGTCGTCCGACGACGTCGCGCAGTCCAACGGCGGCGCGCCGGCCGGCGGCCGGTCTCCCGGCTGGACCACGCTGGACCTGATCGTCAACCAGAAGATCGGGCGCCAGCTCACCGTTTTCGCAGGCATCAACAACCTGTTCGATCGCCAGCGCGACTTCTCCAACCCGACGGATTTCGGCCCGCTGCGGGGCCGCTTCGTCTACGTCGGAGCGCGCTATGCCTTCGGCTCGACTCAATAACGTTCTTCAAGGGGGGAACCCATCATGAAATCCAGATCCTCGTTCATGCTCGGCACGCTATGTGCCGCCCTGGCGCTCGCCGGCTGCGGCGGCGGGGGTGGCGATGACGGCGGCGGCAATGGAGGGGGCGGCGACGGCGGCGGCACGACGCCGACTCCGACCAGCAAGTTCACGCAGAGCGGCGAGTGGAAATTCACGTTGCCGGCCGCGGGCGGGTCGATTTGCTACGACTTCGACACCAAGACGGAAGTCGCCGCGTGCTCGGGCACGGCCTGGGACCTTAAAGTACGCAGCGGTGGCCGCTCCGCCACCCTGTGGACCAATAGCGGCGTCAGCGGCAGCGGCAAGGGCGGCGCCTTCGGAGGCCCCTTCGACCATACCTGGACCGAACTACGGACCTACCTGGACGCCACGGTGGACCCCGCGAGCGGGTCATCCCTTCCCGCGGCCGTTTACGCAGCGGACACGGCGGCGAGCGTCTTCACCGGCACCAACGACATCCAATCGGCAGCGTTCGAGTACGACGTGGCCGGCGACCACCGCCTGTATCCCAACTTCCGGGTGTTCCTGATCACGACGAACAGCAGCGCAACCACCGGAGGCGCCGGCACGCCGCCGGTCACCACCGGGCCGAACGTCTTCGCCTTGCAAGTCACCGGTTACTACGGCGGCGCCGCGGGCACGACCTCGGGCTACCCGTCCATCCGCTGGATCGCCCGGGAAAGCGGCGCGCTCATCAAGACCGCGACCATCAATGCCACCAGCGGATGGGTCTACTATGACCTGGCCAATGCACGCGTAGTCGGGGAATCCGACGCCTGGCACATCGCGTTCAACCGCTACACCTTCAAGCTGAACGGCGGCACGTCGGGATCGGGAACGGTGGCCGGCTTCGTGGGCAAGACGCCTGCGGGCTTCTACGATGCCGACGGCAATCCCATCAAGAGCAAGTTCACGGTAACGACCAACCTGACCGATACGCAGCCGGACCTGACGGCGACGGACATCGCGGTTCCTTCGTCCGTCAGCGCATGGGTCAAGGACAGCACCGCGTCGGTGCTGAACCCGGCATACCGCGGAACCTACATTCCCCGCGTCCAGGAAGAGCCCCTGCAGTTCGGCTGGTACACGTACTACCCGACCGCGGCATTGGCCTCGGCAGCCGGATTGCCGAGCACGGCCCACATCATCGCCGCGAACCCGGAAAACGGCTCGCTGATCAAGAACGGCGAAGGCGGCAGCTATACCCGCCTGCGCCTGTCGAGCGTCACGTATGCCAATCCGGCCGACTATAACAGCGCGCAAACGTGGACCATCAGCTACGACCTCCAGCCAGCCGCCGACTAAATCCGTTTGGAGCGGTTGTACTTTCACCGCTGCCCGCCGGGCAGCGGTTTTTTTTTGCCCTGGAGGCGTCCGTCAGACGATCCCGTGCTGCTCCAGAAGCGCTGGCTCGTCGCCCGCCACCCATCCGAATATGCGGGGCTCTCCACCGAGTACCTGCATGAAATAGTGGACGTCGAAATCGATCGCCACGGCGGACTGGTTCTGGCGCACGTAGGTCGCCGTCCACGCGACATGGCCCACGCAATGCAGCTCATCCATCGGAGAAAGATCGACATGGCGCACCCGCATGTCCTTCAATCCCATCATCCGGTAGCGCGCATAGCCCTGCGCCATGACCTGCTTGAGCCGATCGTCGTTCTTTCCGGCCGCAACGCCCGCGGGCGAAGCGGCGATGAACTCCCCGGCATAAAACGATGCAGCTTCGTCCATGTCGGCCTCGTCACCGAGGGCCTGGCGGAAAAAACGCTCGTATCTCTCGAAGAATTTTCTTACGGTGGTTTCCATCACTTCCCCAGAGCACATTGACGTCCTTCGACGCGCAGCGTCCTGGCGGAAGCCGCGCGGACGGCTCAGGTCACCCCGTATCGCGCCCGGTAGGCCAGCACCGCCTCTCGGTGCTGTTCGAACTCGCCGTCACCGCCGCCCTGCTGGATCATGTCGAGGATGTCGTCCAGCGACGCGATGCTGACCACCGGACAACCGTTCGTGTTCTCCACGTCCTGCACGGCGGAATGTTCCGACAGGGCATCGTCCGGGCCGACCCGCTCCATGCGGTCCAGCGCGATCAGGACGGCTGCCGGCCGGGCCTTGGCGGCCTGGATGAGGCGTACCGATTCGCGCACCGAGGTGCCGGCCGAGATCACGTCGTCGATGATGACCACGCGTCCCTGCAGCGGCGCGCCGACCAGCGAGCCGCCCTCGCCGTGGTCCTTCGCTTCCTTGCGGTTGAATGCGAAGGGCACGTCGCGGCCGCGCGCCGCCAGCGCCACCGCGGTGGCGGTGACCAGCGGAATGCCCTTGTAGGCGGGGCCGTACAGCATGTCGAACTCCACGCCCGAGGCCAGCAGGGCCTGGGCGTAGAACTCGGCCAGCCGGCCCACGGCCGCGCCGCTGTTGAACAGCCCGGCATTGAAGAAGTAGGGGCTCAGCCGGCCCGCCTTGGTGGTGAACGCGCCGAATCGCAGCACGCCCAGTTCGGTGGCGAAGCGGACGAAATCGGTCCGGAAACGGCCCTCGTCGATCGAGGGGTCGGTATCGGCGGGGCGGGGGGCGGTAGCGGTCTGGGGCACGGCGGTCACGGTACGAAGTCACAACGGCACGAAGGAAGGCCTTCCTCCGGCGGCGCGATGGGCCGGTGTGATTGTAAAACGGGTGGGGCCCGGGTTGCGAACGGAACCTGGGCCGAGGGCAGGCCCGCTTACAAATTCGCCGGACGGGACGTGCTCCGTGCCTGTCGGTGACGCCGTGTGTCGCCCGGCGCGGCCGTGGCGGGCTTCCCGCGAAACGCGCCCTACTTCAGGACCTCCCGCATCCAGGCCGCGCATTCGCTCGCGCCCTCGACCGGCCAGTCCACGGTCAGCACCGTATCGCCCCGGCGCAGCTCGATGTGGATATTCCGGCCTGGCGACGCCGCGCGGCCGCCGAACAGGCGCGACCACCAGCCGCGGTCGGACACCGACACGCGCGTCGCTTCCGTGCCGTTCACGGTGACGCGTTCAGGCAATGGCGCCGTGGAGGCTGCGGTCGGTTGTCCCGATGGCGCGGATGCCGGCGTGGGCGCCGCAGGGCGGGACGAGGCGGTGCCGGCTGCGGGAACGGCCGCCGGCGCGCCGGCCCTGGTCACGGTGACGCCCGCTGCGCCCGGCACCTCGCCCCCGGCCAGCCGCGTGGCCAGGTTCTGGCTGAACTCCTCCCACATCCGGTCGGCCTTGGTCTTCATGACGCTCAGGCCGAACGTGCCCAGGCGGCCCAGCACGTCGACCCTGACCTTGGTGCGCAGCTCGGTCTGCCCGCCGGGCAGCTCAGTCAGGAAGATCTCGCTCTGTTGCTTGAGCGAGCTGGCCACCGAGGCGTCCTCGCCCGTGCCCTCGGCGCGCAGGTACTCCGGCGCACGCTGCTCGACGATCCGGGTCTTGAGTTTGAACTTGGCGCTGATGAAGCTGATCTTGACGTGGATGACGGCGTTGTACTCGACGTCGCTGATCACTTCGATGGACTTCATGCCCGGCACGCAACTGGCCATGACCGTCGGGTCCAGCAGCATGTCCCAGACCCTGGCGGCCGGCGCGGCCACCGTCAAGACTTTTTCAATTTCCACGCATTTTCTCCGAAGCGTCGAGGATGGACTCGACGATCTGGGCATAGCCCGTGCAGCGGCACAGGTTGCCGTTCAGTCCTTCGCGCACCTCGTCGGCCGTGGGCCGGGGGTTGCGCTCGAGCAGATGGCAGGCCGTCATCAGCATGCCCGGCGTGCAGTAGCCGCATTGCAGGCCGCCGCATTCCATGAAGCTCTGCTGCAGGGGATGCAGTTCGTCGCCCTTGGCCAGGCCCTCCACCGTCGTGATGCTGCGCCCGTCGGCCTGGACCGCCAGCGACAGGCAGGACTTGACCACCTCGCCGTCCACCAGCACCGAGCAGGCGCCGCAGATGCCGGTCTCGCAACCGCGCTTGGTGCCGGTCAGGTTCAGGTCGTCCCGCAGGAAATCCGACAGCATGCGGCGCGCGGGCACTTCGACGCTGTGCCGTTCGCCGTTGACGGTGACTTCGATCAGGTGCTTGCTCATGATTCTTCCTCAGTCCGTGGCCAGCCCATACAGCGCGGCGATGGTGCGCCTGGCGACCACCCGCACCATGTCGCGGCGGAATTCGTCCGAACCCCGCGCGTCGGAAACGGGCTGGATGTCGGCCGCGACGATGTCCGCGGCCTCGGCGGCCACTTCGGGCGTGATGGTCTTGCCGGCCAGGAAATGCTCGGCGCGCGGCACGCGGCAGGGAATGGGCGTGGACGCGCCCACCGCCAGGACGGCCTCGCGGCAGGTGCCGCCGCTGCGGCGCGTGGCCAGCGACAGGCCGATCAGCGGCCGATGCTCGGCGGCGGTGCGCAGGAAGCGGGTGTACCGGCCGGAGAAGTCGGCCGGCGGCGCCGGCACGCGGATCTCGACCACGATCTCGTCGGGTTCGATGGCGGTCACGTAGTAATCCACCAGGAATTCCTCGATGGACAGCTCCCGCTGGCCGCGCACGCTGCCCAGGACAACGCGCGCACCCAGCGACATCAGGCAGGTGGGCGGATCGGTGGACGGATCGGCATAGCAGAGGTTGCCGCCCACCGTGCCCTGGTTGCGCACCTGGGGATTGGCGACCTGGGCCGCCATGGCCGCCAGCATGGGATAGTGCTGCTTCACGACGGCCGAATCGGCCACGTCCGTGTGGCGCGCCAGCGCGCCTATGCGCAGGCCGTCGACGGGATCGAAGCGGATCCCGCGCAAGGCCTCGATGCGCGCGACCGAGACGATGTGCGAGGGCACCAGCATGCGCTGGCGCATGGCCAGCATCAGCGCCGTGCCCCCGGCCATGACCCGGCAGTCCTCGCCCAGGTCCGCCAGCATGCGGCTGGCCTCGGCCACCGATGCCGGCTCGAGTAAATCGAAATCACGCATGGCGGATACCTCCTTGTTCCTGTTCCTGCGCCTGCCGCTGGGCGCGCAGGCCCGCCAGCACCTTCTCGGGCGTGATGGGCAGGTCCGTGATGCGCACGCCGATGGCGTCGTAGACCGCGTTGGCGATGGCCGGCGCGCCGGGCAGGATGGCCGTCTCGCTCGCACCCTTGGCGCCGTAGGGGCCGTTGGGATCGTTCGATTCCACGATGCCCGAGCGCAGCAGCGGAATGGAATCGGCGGTGGGCATGGTGTAGTCGGCGAAGTTGCCGTTGGCCAGCCGGCCGTTCTCCAGCTGCAATTGCTCGTACAGCGCCCAGCCCATGGCCTGCGCGGCGGCGCCGTTGCTCTGGCCGTGGACGGCCAGCGGGTTGAAGGCCTTGCCGCAGTCGTCCGACACGTAGGAATCCAGCACCGTGACCTGGCCGGTCTCGGTGTCGACCTCGACCTCGACCGCCTGGGCCGCATACGAATGCGCGGGAGCGATGTTGCCGTGGACGTTGCCGTGCATGACGGTCTTGGCGTCCCAGGTGGCGCTGACCTGGATGCCCTCGCCGTCATGGCGCCAGATGTGCAGCTTGGCGATCTCGGCAAGCGTGACGCGCCGGTCCGGCGCGCTCCGGACGCGGATGAAGCCGTCCGCGATCTCGAGCTCGCCGGCGCTGGCCTCCAGCTTCGGGGCGGCCACGTCGAACAGCGCCTGGCGCGCCTTGCGGCCCGCCAGGATGGCGGCATTGCCGGCGGCGATGGTCACGCGCGAGGCCAGCGTGCCGATGGCGTAGGGCGACACGTCGGTGTCGGGCGGCGACACGTGCACGTGGTCCAGAGGAATGTTCAATTCGTGGGCAACGACCTGGGCCAGCATGGTCATGGCGCCCTGCCCCATGTCGCATTCGCCGCTGTGGACCACCACCCGGCCGTCTTCGTTGATCTTGACGACCACCGTCGAGCCGTCCCAGTTGCCGATGGTGCGGTTGCCGCTCACGTGCATGGCGGCCGCCATGCCGACGCCGCGGCGCCTGGTCCCCTGCCCCCGCGCCTTGCCGGCGCGCCTGGCGCGCCACTGGATGGCCTCGACGCACTGGTCTATGCATTCGCGCAGGCCGGTGCTGCCTATCTTCCATCCGTGGACGGAGGTCTCGCCCGCCTCGTGCGCGTTGCGCTTGTGGACGTCCACGGGGTCCAGGCCGAGCTTCTCGGCCATCATGTGGATGTGGCTGTTCAAGGCGAACTGCATCTGCGCGCCGCCGAAGCCCCGGAAAGCGCCGTGCGGCGGATTGTTGGTGTAGACCAGCGTCGCGTGCGAGCGCACGTTCTTCAGGCGATGCATGTTGTCGCTGCGCATCGCGGTCACGTGCATGACCTCGGCCGACAGCCCGCTGTAGGCGCCGCATTCCGCGATGATGCGCACGTCCTTGGCGACGATGATGCCGTCCTTGGTCATGCCCAGCTTCAGCGTGACCCGTTCGGGGACGCTCGAGCAGCAGGCCAGGAAATCCTCCAGCCGGTTGTTGACCAGCCGCACGGGCTTGCCGGTCTTGACCGCCAGCAGGCCGGCGATCAGGTTGTTGGCGTCCTCAACCATCTTCCCGCCGAAGCCGCCCCCGGTCGTGGCCTGCATGACACGGATGTCCGAGACGGGCATCTCGAGCGCCGCCGCCAGGCGCATCCGCGCCTGGAATATGGATTGCGTGGAGGTCCATACCTGGAGGCGTCCATCCGGATCGATGGTCGCCACCGTCGCCATGGGTTCGAGATACCCGGGGTACTGGGCATGGCAGTCGTATGTCGCCTCGTAGACGAGATCCGCCTTGGCGAACCCCGCATCCACGTCGCCAAGATGAAACTTGATCTCGTGCGAGACATTGTTGCGGCCGGGATGCACGCCGAGCGCTTCTTCATCCAGCGCCTCCTCGGGCGTCAGGATGGCCGGCAGTTCCTCGTACTCGACCAAGATCAGGTCAAGGGCATCGCGCGCGATCTCCTCAGTCGTGGCCGCAACCGCGGCCACTTCTTCCCCGGCGAAGCGCACGACGCCCTCGGCCAGGATGCGCCGCTCCTTGTGATGCACCCCCCACATGGCGCGCGGCGCATCCGCGCCCGTCAGCACCGCCTTGACGCCCGGCAGCGCAAGCGCCGCCGAAGTGTCGATGCGAACGATGCGCGCATGCGGATAGGGACTGCGCAGCACCTTGCCATGCAGCATCCCGGCGACCTTCACATCGCCGGCATATCGCGCGCGCCCCAACACCTTGGAACGCGCATTGACCTGGGGAATGGTCTTGCCCAGCGTGGATGCGTTCATCCTGAACTCCTGTTGCTCGGTCCCTGCATGGCGGGCTTACTGCGCCTTGATGCCCAGGGACTTGATGATGCCGCCCACCACTTCATACTCGCGTGCATTGGTGCGGCCGAGTTCGGCGGGTTCGCCGCCGTGCGGAAATGCGCCGTAGGTGGCCAGCTTCTGGATCACGTCCTGCTGCTTCAGAATCTCGTTCAGGTGGCCGTTCAGCAGCTTGACGACGTCGGCGGGCGTGCCCTTGGGCGCGAAGAAGCCGTTCCACGCCCCGACCACGATGTCCTTGTAGCCGGACTCGACCAGCGTCGGGATGCCGGGCGCGAGCGGCGAGCGCTTGGCGTCGCCGATGGCCAGCGGGACCACGCGGCCGGCGGCGAAGTACTGCGTCACGGGTCCCAGCGTGACCCACGCGGTGTCGACGTGGCCGGCGACCACGTCGGTCACCGACGGGCCCACGCCGCGATAGGGCACGTGCTGGATGGAGACCTTGGCCTCGCGGTTCAGCCATTCGGCGATCACGTGCATGGGCGAGCCCGCGCCCGGGCTGGCGTAGGACACCGTCCTGCCGGACCTCGCGGCGTCGATCATGTCCTTCACGCTCTTGAAGCCGGTCCTGGGGTTGGCCACGAGCACCAGCGGTTGCACGGCGGTCTGGTTGATGGGTTCGAAACCGTTCAGCACGTCGTAGCTCTGGGCGGGCGACCAACCGAGGTCGAGTTTTCCAGGATTTTCGAAATATTCCTTCATGCATAACGATTCGGGCACTATGGAATAATCCTTCGTCCCGCGTCCCGGAATCACTCTCGCCGAAGCTCACCATGCCCCTGAAGAAGAAGGCCTCTTTCAACCCGGCGTCCGCCGACGATTGCCCCTGGGTGGATCTCGACGAGCAGGGCACCGGACTGTCCGTGGACGATTTCATCACCACCCTCGTCGTGCGTACCGGCAATTCCCTGCGGCGCGTCGTGACGCTGCCCTACTCCGACCAGTTCGGATTGACCATGGCCGAATGGCGCATGCTGTCGGTGGTGGCCGAGGCGCAATCGCTGCCTTTTTCCGAACTGGTCAAGCGTTCGGAAACCGACAAGTCGCTGGTGAGCCGCGCCCTGCGGCTGCTCGAGACACGCGGGCTGGTGATCCTGGAGCCGGTGGATGGCTCGCCCCGGCGAGGCCTGACCTGCCGCCTGTCGCAGGAAGGCCAGGCGCTCTATGCGCGCGCCATGCCCGTGGCGCAGCGGGCGCAGGCAGCCATGATCCGCGTATTGAACGATGAAGAGCGCCGCGTGCTCTACAAGACCCTCCACAAGCTGCGCCGCGCCTGCCGCGACGAGGAAGGCGGCCCGGACGACAAATAGGCCCTTGCGGCGCCCGCCAGACGCACCGCGTAGAATTCGGCCAGTCATTCCGTCTTCCAGGAGCCGATTTTGCTGCGTATCGTATCCATCAACCTGAACGGCATCCGTTCGGCCGCCCGCAAGGGCTTCTATCCCTGGCTGGCCACGACCGGCGCGGACGTCGTCTGCCTGCAGGAACTCAAGGCCCAGGACGCCGACATTGCCGACGAGATGCGCCACCCGCCCGGTTATGAAGGCCACTTCTTCCCCGCGGAGAAAAAGGGGTACAGCGGCGTCGGCGCCTACGTGAAACGCGCCTGCGAATCGGTCATCTGCGGATTCGACAAGGAAGAATTCGACGCCGAGGGCCGCATCCTGCGCATCGACTGGCCTGGCCTGACCGTGGTCAGCGCCTACCTGCCCTCGGGGAGCAGCGGCGACGAGCGCCAGCAGGCCAAGTACCGCTTCCTCGATCGTTTCGCGCCCTGGCTCACAGGCCTGATGGACGAACATCGCCGCACCGGACGCGAGTTCGTGATCTGCGGCGACTGGAACATCGCGCACAAGGAAATCGATCTTAAGAACTGGAAGAGCAACCAGAAGAACAGCGGCTTCCTGCCCGAGGAACGCGCCTGGCTGAGCAAGGTGTTCGACGAGATCGGCTGGGTGGACGTCTACCGCCGGCTGCACCCGGAGACGACCGGAGAGGCCTACACCTGGTGGAGCAACCGGGGCCAGGCCTGGGCCAAGAACGTGGGGTGGCGCATCGACTACCAGATCGCCACGCCGGGCATCGCCGGCAAGGCCAAGGCGGCGGCCATCTACAAGGAGGAACGGTTCTCGGACCACGCGCCGCTGACGGTGGACTACGACTGGAAGCTGGACTGAACGGCGGCGAGCGGCGCGCATGGACATCCGCCACCTGCGCTATTTCATGGCCATGGTCGAAGGCGGCAGCCTGTCCGAGGCTTCGCGCCGGCTGCACGTGGCCCAGCCGGCGCTGAGCCAGCGCCTGGCCGATCTGGAAGAAGAGCTGGGCGTGCAACTGTTCGTGCGCGGCCCCGGCGGCATCGCGGTCACCGAGGCCGGCACGGAACTCTACGCGCGGGCCGCGGCCATCGTGAAGCAGATGGAGTCGGCCCGCGCGGCGGTGCGCGAAAAGGCGGGCCATGCCCAAGGCCCGGTCGCCATCGGCATCCTCAAATCCGTGGCGCCCATCGTCGCGGCACCGCTGTACCTGGCCATCAAGCGGGAGCTTCCCGCGGTCACGCCGGAAATCGTCGTCGGCTACTCCGACGAGCTGCGGCAGCGGCTGCGCGCCTCGCAGCTGGACATCGCGATGCAGGTCCACGCCGCCCACGAAAAATACGCGCCCGCGACGGTGCTCTATCGCGAGCGCCTGTGCCTCATCGGCCCCGCGCCCCTGGTCGGCGACCGCGCCGCGCCGCTGAAGCTGGAGCAGCTCGCCGGGATTCCGCTGATTCTGTCGTCCATGCAGCCCATCCATCGCATGCTGCGCGCGGAAGCGGCCAGGCGCGGCGTGACGCTGGACATCGTGGGCGGCGTCGAGGACTCGCGCGCGTTGTTCGACATCTGCGCCACCGGCGCCGCCGCCACGCTGATGGCCGAATCGGTGGCCGTGCCGCGCGCGGGCGACGCAGGCCTCGTGCACGCGCCGCTGGACGAGCCGCGGCTGGCGCGCCAGGTCGTCCTGGCGTTCAACGACAACGTCATGAAGACGGGCGCCATCATCGCGGCCGAAGCCATCCTCGCGCGGCTGCTCAGGGAGCGCCTGCAGGCGACGCTGCCCTGAGACGCGGCGCGTCAATCGGCCGAGATGTGCGCCGCTTCGATCACGCCGCGCCAGCGGGCCGCTTCCGTGGCGATGAACGCGCCGAACGCCGCCGGCGTGCCGCCGGCGGCCTCGGCCCCCACCGATGCCAGCCGCTCCGCCACCTCAGGCCGCGCCAGCGCCTGGTTGAAGGCGGCATTCAGCTTGTCGACGATGGCGGACGGCGTGCCCGCGGGCGCCACCAAGCCGACCCACCCGCGTATGTCCACGTCGGGCAGGCCCGCCTCGGCCAGCGTGGGCACGTCGGGCAGCGCCTTGAGCCGGACCGGCGAGGCAACCGCCAGGGCCTTGACGCGTCCAGTGGCCAAGGCGGTCAATGCCGCGGCGGAACCGGCCAGCGCCGCATCGATCTGGCCGCCCGCCACGTCCGTGAGCGCGACCGAGATGGTCTTGTACGGCACGTGCCTCAGTTGCAGCCCGAACGAGCGGCTCATCAGCTCCACGCCCAGGTGGGCGGGCGAACCCGGGCCGGGCGTGCCGTAGGTGATTTCCCCCGGCCTTGCCTTGGCGTAGGCGACGAATTCCTTCATGGTGCGCATCGGCAGGTCGCGCCGCACGACGAAGACCGGGCTTTCCGTGGTCATCTGCACGATGGGGGCGAGATCGCGGCCGAGGTCGAACGGGGCCTGCTTGCGCAGCGCCGGTATCGCGCTCAGCTGCATGGTGACCATGCCGAGGGTGTAGCCGTCGGGGGCGGCCTTGATGAGCGCGCCCAGTCCCAGGGTACCTTGCGCGCCCGCGCGGTTCTCGACCACCACCGGCTGCCCCAGTTTCTCGGCCACGGCGTCCGCCAGGCTGCGAGCCGCCGTGTCGGCGGGCGCGCCCGGCGCGCCGGGAACGATCAGGCGTATCGGCTTGGCGGGCCAGGCCTCGGCCTGCGCGCCCGCCGCGATGACGGCAAGCGCGAGGACGGCCGCTCGCGCCGTGAATATCATCGGTTTGGTTTGCATCGTCTCGTCCATGATAGTGTCGTTATGGATGTCGGCGTCATCACGCCACGGCGCTGGGCGCGGGGCTCGTGTCCATGAGGTCCAGCATCTCCCGCGCCAGGCACTCCATCAATTCCGCCTTCAGCGGGGCCGCGGCCGGGTCGTGCCACAGATTCCGGCATTCGTGCGGATCCTCGCGCCGGTCGTATAGCTCGCCCCACTCGACGCCGCGATAGACGCTCATCCTGTAGCGCGGCGTCAGCAGGCTGCGCATGCGCACCGGCGCATCGAAGCCGAAATAGGTGCGCTGGCCGTCTTCCTCGACCACGACGGCCTGCCTGGACGGGCTGGCGTCGCCGCCGCGCGCGCTCGCCAGGAATGAACGGCCCTGCATGCCGTTATAGGCGGGCGCGCCCGCGCGCTCCAGTATCGTCGACGCGATGTCGATGGTGGACAGCAGTCCCTCGTGGACCCGGCCCGCCGGGCCGGCGGGATCCCGCCAGATCAGCGGCGTGCGGATCAGGCTGCGGTAGTGCAGCGAGCCCTTGAACAGCAGCTGGTGGTCGCCCGCGAACTCGCCGTGGTCGCTGGTGAAGATCACCACGGTGTCGTCGTCCAGGCCGAGGGCCCGCAGCTCGGCCATGACCCGTCCGATCTGGGCGTCGATGAAACCGAGCGAACCCTGGCTGAGCGCGATGGCCTCGAGCGCCTCGCGCTCGGTCGCGGCGAAGCAGGCCATCGTGTGCTTGACCGCCCGGCCCCGGTCGCGCTGTTCGCGCAGCCAGCGCACATGTGGCGGCGGATCCTGCGAATGGAAGGATGGCGGCAGCGCCACGTCCTCCGGCTTGTACATGTCCCAGTAGCGGCCAGGCGGCGTATAGGGATGATGCGGATCGGGAAAGGAACAATAGGCGAAGAACGGCCGCCCGGCCGCCTTGGCCGCCTTCAGGCGCGCGATGGTACGGTCTGCGATCCAGGCCGTGGGATGGCATTCTTCCGGGAGCCGCGTCCGCCAGGCCTGGCCGACGGCCGTCAGGGCGTACTCGGGAGCGGGAATGGCGTGTCGCGGCCCCACGCGATCGGCCAGCTCCGGATGATTGACACGCAGCCAGCGGCGGTAATGGCCTTCGGCCTGGTCGCCGTGCTCGATGGCCAGCTCGACGTGATCGAAGCCGTAGTACGGCGTGGTCACGTCGGTGCGCTCGTCGTCGTGCCAGGTCGCGGCGCATTCCTGCCGGTAATCGCCGGCAAAGCCGGCCTGCGCGTCCCGCGGCCAGCGCGGCGCGGCCAGGGGCGGCTTGTCCGTCATGTTCTGCAGATGCGACTTCCCGATCAGGGACGTCATGTAGCCCGCCTCGCGCAGGGCATCGACGAAGGTTCGCGCCCCCAGCGAGAGCGGGATGCCGTTGTGGCGCACTCCGTGCACCGAGGGCATGCGCCCCGTCAGCAGGCTGGCCCGGTTGGGCATGCAGATCGGCGTGGCGACGTTGCAGTCGTCGGCGCGCCAGCCCGCGCGGGCCAGGGCGTCGATGTTGGCGGTGTCGATGCGGTCATTGCCGTAGCAGCCCAGATGGGACGCGCACAGCTGGTCGACGATGAAGACGAGGAAATTGGGTTTCATGATGCCTGCGCAGCGTAAGCCTGCAGGCACTGTAGAACGCGCCGGACGGACGGGGGTACTACCGTCTCGCGAAGGGGATATAAGAAAACGCAATGGCGGCGCAGGACGCGGTCAGGAACATGGAGGCTCCACCTTGCCGGGCATCGCGCCGCCGGCCAGCCAGTCCAGGATGCCGGCGCGGTGCTGGTCCAGCGCCGGAGCCATACCGGACGAGGGCGCCCAGCGGCCGGAAAAACGGACCGGAAAACGCAGGTCCAGCCCACCGTCGGGATGGCGCCGCACCATGCCGCGCGCGCGCACGTGCGCATCGCCGAACCACTCGCGCGGCTCGGGAACGGGTGTCCACGGAATGGTTTCCGGGTCCAGCAGCGCCGCCCACTGCGCCAGCGTGCGCGAGACGATCAGCGCCTTGAGGCACGCCGACAGTTCGCGTTTGTTCGCCAGCCGTCCCCGGCGCGTGCGGTACCGCTCCGCCGCCAGCGCCGGGCACAGCGGCGAGAGCACGTCGGCCAGCGCGAGCCAGAACTTGTCCTCCAGGATGCCCAGGACCAGGTAGCGGCCGTCCGCGGTCCGGAACACGTCGTTGTCGGGCATCACGTGGTCCAGTGCTTCCACGTCGGCGCCCGTGTGCCGCAGCGCGTCGATGCCCGGCGCGGTCCAGGCCGACATCGCGTCCTGCAGGGACAGGTCCAGGTGTTCGCCGCGCCCGCTTTCCTTGGCGGTCATCATGGCCACGGCCAGCGCCAGCGCCGCGTACATGGCGCCGCAGTAGTCCGACAGCCGCACGCGCGGGCGCGCCACCACGTCGTCGACCTGCGACGGCACCGCCCAATAGCCCGCGCCCGCCAGGAAATTCATGTCATGCCCGGGCCGGCCCGCATAGGGTCCGTCCTGCCCGTAACCCGTGATCGAGCACATGACCAGCGCGGGGTTGATCGCGGACAGCCGCGCGTAGCCCAGGCCCAGGCGCGCCATCACGCCCGGCCGGAAATTCTCGACCAGCGCGTGGCTCCTGCCGACGAGCCGAAGCAGCACCTCGCGATCCTCGGGGCGCTTGAGGTGTCCACGAACATGGTCGGATTGCCCAGTTCGGGAGCCAGCGACGCCAGAAAGTCGCGGGTGCGCAAGTCCACGCCGTCGCCCGGCGCGGACGACACGACGACCCGGATCGTACGATCGGGCCACGCCGCGCGCGCGGGCGCCGCCGCGGCGGCCAGGGCGGCCGCTCCCGCCAGGCGCATGAACCCGCGCCTATCGCCGCTCAACCATTCCATTATCTTCTCCGATGAGTGCGCGTGCGCCGTGTCGCCGAGCGCACCGAACGCGGCGATCATACTTGGCATGTCCGGCCATTCCCCTTCCCTCTTGTTATGAGAGACGAGAGGGGAACCTTAATGAGGATGAACGCGCGCCAGGATAACGGAACGGCGGGGGTCGATAACGGACGGGAATTGCCCTCAGTCTATGGTCGCTCCCGACAACTTGACCGCTTCCGCCCACATCGAACGCTCTTGTTTCACACGGGCGCCGAAGGCCTGGGGGCCCAGGTACTCGGGCTCGATGCCCAGCTGCCGCAACTTGCCGGCGACCTCCGGACGCGCCAGTGCCTTGTCGACCTCGGCCGCCAGCCTCCGGCTGATGTCCGGCGGCACGCCGGCAGGCAGGTAGAAGCCCAGGTAGGACGAAGGCAGGGACACATTCACGCCTGCCTCCGCGAACGTCGGGACGTCCGGCAGCACCGCCAACCGCTTCGATGCCGTCACCGCCACGGGGACGACGCGCTCGCCTTGCACGAAAGACAGCGTGGGCCCCGCCGCATCTATACCCAGCTTCAGTTGATCGCCCGCCACGGCGGAAATCGCCGCCGGGCTGCCCTTGAACGGCACGTGCTGCACCGCCAGGTTCTCGCGCGAACGCAGCAGTTCCATGGTGAGATGGACGGTCGTGCCGCTGCCCGGCGATGCGTAGGCGTACTTGCCGGGATGCCGCTTGAGTTCCTCCAGCACGGCGGGAAGTGTCTTCGCGGGGAAGGACGGGTGGACGTACACCACGTTGGCGGCATTGCCGAACTGGGCCAGCGGCGCCAGGTCCTTGTCGACGCTGTAATCGAGCCTGGTGTACATGACGGGACTGACGGCGGTATTCACCGCCGCGCCCAGCAGCAGGGTGTAGCCGTCGGCCGGCGCGCGGACGACCTGCTGGGTGCCGATGTTGCCCGAGGCGCCGGGCTTGTTCTCGACCACGATGGGCTGGCCGAGCGATGCGGCCATGCCGTCCAGGACGAGGCGCGCCGCCACGTCGATGGCACCGCCGGCGGGAAAGGGGACGACCGCCCTCAGCGGCCGGGACGGATAGCCGGACTGGGCCGCCACCGGCTGGAAGGCCGAGAGCAGGGCCACCGCGGCCAGACAGGAAAATCGGGACATCATGGCATTCTCCCTTGAAAGTCGAAGCGCAGCACGGCTCCGTTCAGGACGCCGGGCGGAGGATCCATAGGGCCGGCGCGCCGGCGTCGCAGCGGAAATGGCAATCGCCGCTTGCGCCGGCTTCCGCCTGCGCACCGGTACCCAGATCCACCCGCCGCCCTTCGTGGCGGCCCTGCAATCCCGGCACTTCAAAATCCCAGGCCTGGTCCGGCATTTCGTTCAAGGCGAGCAGGAGCACCTTCCCGCCCGCGCGCGCCACGCCGAGCAAGCCCTCGCCGGTCTGGTGCCAGGACAGGACGTCGACGGGCGGCAACTCCGACAACACGCCGTTCAGATTGCGCAGCGCCCGGCCGGCCAGCCGAGGATTGCCCCGGCGGTCGATGAGCCCGGTCCGGGGAAAGTAGCCCCGATCGACATCGCCCAGCGTATCGAGGAAGACACGGTGGCCGCGGTGGAAATGGCCGCACAGTGCGGTTTCGAGCACTCGGCAGGTATTGCGCCATTCGTCGCATCGGGCACGCGCCGGACTGTCGTCGGCCAGGCGCACGTGCACCTGGGCACGCAATCCCCTGCCCTGTGCCGCGGCTACCGCTTGCGCTATCCCCGTGCGCGCGGTCGTGTCGCAGGCGATGCGGAAGACCAGGCCGCCGATCGCCGCCGGATCCAGCGCACCGGGCAGGTCGTCTCCCGTCGTAAAACCGTGGTCGACCAGCAGCTTGACCTGCTTGCCGTCGCGTGACTCGCCTGATGCATTCCAGAAACGCGAGAGAATGAGCGGCATCCCCGCGCGCTCCCTGGTCGAGGCGAGCCGCGCCTGCAGGTCGTCCGGCGGCGGCCACCTGAGGATCAGCTCCAATCCGTCCAGCAGGTCGCGATGCCGACGCACCAGTTCGAGCGCAGTCTCGTCGGGCCAGCCGAAATGGAACACGGCAAAGCGGCTGCCCAGCGCGGCCACGGCTTGCATCCTCGCGCGCGAAGCTGCGTCCAGCAGGTCGTCCAGCGGTACGCGCAAACGGCGCACGCCCATCTCCCATAGCGCCAGGATGGGGTAGTCGTTGCGGGCGCGCTTGCGCCGGAACTCGTCCAGCATGCTGCTGTACGGAATGTCGTAGAGGGCGGTCCAGCCGTGGCGCAGTTCCACGCCCGGGCCCGGCAGCTCGCCGGCGGCGGGAGGCAGGCGCGGCCAATCGCGTTGCGCCAGGGCCTGGCCCGGCTCGCCACCCGCGAAGGTGCGGACAAACCGCGGCACGAACGTTTCCGCATGGACGTCCACCACCATGATGCCCAGCTTGGCGACATCGTTGCGGCCGTTCTCGTGCTCCGGCGGCTGGTCCACGTGCAGCGTTTCCGAATAGTCGGCGCGCACGAAAGCGGTGGACGGCATCAGGTAGAAGTTGGTGTCCGCATGGCGGTTCAGGAAGAAGTTGTGGACATGGCCGGTGAACGCGGCCGCCACCTTGTGCCGGGCGACGATGTCCAGCAGCCAGCTGCGCCCGGGCTCGTCGATGTTGTCGTAGTGGCCATGCTCGTCCGGTGTGGCCACGAAGGGCGGGTAGTGCATGAACAGGAAGGTGCGCCGCGCGGCATGCGCCGCCAGGTCCGCTTCCAGCCAGGCGGCCTGCTCGCGCTCCTGCGGCAGCCCCGAATTGACGAGCGAAGTGTTGATGACCGCGAAATGCCAGCCCTGCTCGTCGAAGCTGTAGAAATGCGGACCGAAATGCCGGCTGTACAGATCCACGTACTCCGAACGGATCGTCCCGGCCGGCACGTAGTCGGCCTGCTTGTCGCCCACGTCGTGATTGCCTGGCACCAAGTGGACAGGGCATGCCAGTCCAGCCATGGTGTCGCGGAACTGCCGGACGGCCAGGGGATAGGACACCGCTTCCGGCACGGGATGGATCATGTCCCCCACGTGCACCACGAACGCCGGTTGCAGCGCGTTGAGCACGGCGACGGTATGTCGCAACCGCTCGTTGGTGAGCCGGTGTGACTCGAACGGAGAAATCCGGTCGTGCTCCGATGGATTGACGTGGCTGTCGGCGATGACGGCGAAGCGGAAGAGCGGCTGGCGGGCCATGCTGGGCTCGGGCGGGAAAGACGAACGGCCAGTATCCGGCATGGCATTGAATTAATAAAATTCATTTTTCTAATTTTCGGATTCATAAAACTCATGATTACGCTCCGCCAGCTCCATGCCCTCGCGACACTGGCCAATACGGGGAGCTTCACCGCCACGGCCGACGCGCTGGCGCTGACCCAGTCGGCGGTGAGCGTCATGATCAAGGAACTCGAGCAGCAGGTAGGCGTGGTGCTGGTGGAACGCGGCCGCACGATACGCCTGACCGCCGCGGGCAAGACCTTGTGCGAGACGGCCAATCGCGTGCTGGCCGATATCCACCGTACCCTTGCCGGCCTGCGCAGCGGCGGCCAACTGCAGGGCGGGCGCATCCGGGTGGCCGTGGGGCCGCTGACTGCGGCCACTTTTTTCCCACGGGCGCTGGCGCTGTTCCGCGCGCGGCATCCGCTGGTCGCGGTTGAGGTGCTGGACGTACCGGTCGAACAGGCTTCGCAGCGGCTGGCCGCCGACGAGGTGGACGTTGCCATCGGCTCGCCCGGCACCAGTCCGGCCGTGGCTACGGTGCTGCGCACCGAACTGCTGCTGCGCGACCGGCTCTATGCGGTCTATGCGCGCGGCAAGGCGCCGCCCGCGCCGGCCGGCGGCCGCAAGATGAAATGGGAGGCATTGCAGCACGCCGAAGTGATACTGACCGACCGCGTCAGCGGACAGTGGCGCGAGGTCTTTCTTCAGTTGTCGCGGGCGGGCGTGGTGCTGAATGCCGTGCAGGAGGTCAAGCTCTATTCGACCGCGCTCGAAATGGTCCGCTGCGGCCTGGGCATGACCTTGCTGCCAGCGTTCGCAGCCCGCCACCTGGACTCCGCGCACTACGACGTGCGCGGCATCTCGCACGGCGACACGCGCTGGGAAGTGCACTGGATGACGCGCGCCGCTGCGGCGCCGACGGCCGCCGTGCAGGCGCTGCGCGCGGCCACCGCCGAAGCGCTGGCTTCGGTTTGAAGCGCCGCGGGGCGCGGTGCCGGCTATCCCAGCCTGGGCAGCGAACGATACAGCACGTCCACGCCCGCCATGAAGTCGTCGATGTCCATGGCTTCGGCCGGATTGTGCGATCCGTTCTCGTTGCGGATGAAAATCATGGCCGACGGGATCCCGGCATTGGCGAACAAGGCGGCATCGTGGCCGGCGCCGCTGGGAATGCGCTCGGCGGGCAGGCCCAGTTCGGCGGAAGTGTCCAACAGCACCTGGACCAGTTTCGGATCCATGGTCGCCGGCGCCGATTCGATGCGCCGGTCGAACTCGAAGCGCACGCCGCGCTGGCGGGCCACCGCGTCGCATTCGGCGCGCATCACGCGGTAGAACTCCTCCAGCGTTTCCGTGCTTTCGCTGCGGACTTCGAAACTGAAGTCCACGCGACCGGGGATGCGCGATACCGCATGTTCGGCAGGATCGGTGCCCATCACGCCCGAGGTCACGACCAGGTCGTTTCCGCGCTCGAGCAGCACGCGCCAGTGCTCGTCCAGGCGCATCAGCAGGTCGGACACGGCAAATACCGCATCGCTGCGCAGCCAGCGCGGCACGGCGCCCGAATGACCCGGCTCGCCGACGCAGCGCACCAGGTTGTGGCGGATGTTGCCGCGTATGCCCGACACGACGGCAGTGGGCCATTTGCGGGCCACCATTAACGGCCCCTGCTCGATGTGCAGTTCCAGATAGGCTTTCACGCCCGACACCCAGGGCACGGGCTTGCCGGCGGCGATACGGTCCACGTCGGCGCCCACGCTGGCCATGGCTTCGGCCAGCGTGCGCCCGCTGCGCTTGTTGCGCAAGGCGAGGTCGTCAGGCTTGAGCTTGCCGAGGATGGCGCTCGAACCCATGTAGGCCTTGCCGAACCACGCGCTTTCCTCGCCGCGCATGCCGGCCACCCACAGCGGATGCGGCAGCCGCACGCCTTCGTCCTTCAACCGCTTCAGGCACAGCAGGCCGGCGATCACGCCCGCCAGCCCGTCGTAGTTGCCGCCCTGGGGCACGGAATCGACGTGCGATCCGCACACCACCGGCGCCTCCTCGCCGCCACCGGGCAGCGAGAACACGACGTTGGCCGCGGGATCGGTCCGGGCATCGATGCCATGCTGCCGCGCCCATTCGACCAGCGCCTCCAGGCATGCGCTCTCGGTCGGTCCGTAGCTCTCGCGCGAGACGCCGACGCCATCGGAACTGAGGGCGCGGATGCGCTCGAACAGGTCGATCGCTTCCTGTCGTCCGGGAATGGCCTTGCCGCCGGCCGCCGTGGTTGCTGCTGTCATATCGCCCTCAAGCCATGGCCTCGAAAGGCACGAAGCCGGTATCTTCCACGGCGCCCACCAGCCCCTGCAGGTTGGGCATGCCCTTGCGCCGGCAATACTGGACCAGGCCGTCGATGACCTCGATCATCGCGGTGGGATGCACGAAGGTCGCGGTACCCACTTGCACGGCGGCCGCGCCGGCCAGCATGTATTCGATGGCGTCATCGGCGGTGGAGATGCCGCCGCAGCCGATGATGGGAATCGACACGGCGCGATGGCATTGGTAGACCATGCGCACGACGATGGGCTTGATCGCGGGACCGGACATGCCGCCCATGACGTTGCCCAGCTTGGGCCGGCGCGTGTCGATGTCGATCGCCATGCCCAGGATGGTGTTGGCGACCACGATGGCGTCCGCGCCTTCCTCTTGCGCCGCGCGCGCCACGTTGGCGATCTCGCCGGTATTGGGCGTGAGCTTGACCCACAGCGGCAGCGAGGTCGAGGCGCGCAGCGCCTTCACCACCGCGGCGGTGGACCGGGCATGCATCGCGAAGGCCTTGCCGTCTTCCTCGATGTTGGGACACGAGATGTTGGCCTCGATGGCGGCCACGCCCTCGACCCGCGACAGCTCGGCCGCCAGCCGCGCGAAGCCGTCGTTGGACGGCGCCGAGATGCTGACCACCAGCGGCGGCGAGAACTTCCGGTAGAACGGAATGCTCTCGCGGATGAAGTAGTCGGAGCCCTTGCTGGGAATGCCGATGGCATTGAGCATGCCGCTGTGCACTTCCGCCACGCGCGGCACCGGGTTGCCGGTGCGCTTCTCGTGCGTGATGGTCTTGGTGACGAAGGCGCCCAGCCGGTTGAAGTCGATGGTGTTGGCCAGGCCGTCGGCGAACGTGCCCGAGGCCGGCATCACGGGATTGGAGAGACGCAGTCCGCCTACGTCTACGGACAAGTCGATCATCACGCCACCTCCGCCAGGGGAAACACGGGACCGTCCCAGCAGACGCGCTTGCTGACCAGCTTGTCGCCTTCGCGGAAGGCGCGCACGCAGCAATAGCACATGCCGATGCCGCAGGCCATCTGCTGCTCCATCGCCACTTCGCCAGGCACGGACAACTCGGCGCCCAGCCGCTGCATCAGCAGGGTCAGGCGCGACGAACCACAGGTATAGAACGCATCGGCGCGGCCGGCGGCATGCAGCTCGCGCAGCAGCCGCTCGACGTTCTCGACGGAACTCGTGCCCGCCTCGTCGGTAACTTCGATGAGGGTAGCGCCGATGGCCGCGAAGCGGTCCTGCGACATCAGGCTGGCCGCATCGCGCGCGCTGAGGATGGCCGTCACGCCCACGCCCGCGGCAGCCGCCAGCTCGGCCAGGGGCGCCAGCGTCGCGAGCCCGACGCCGCGACCCAGCACGACGATGTTGCGTGCGCCCGCCGGCAGCGTGAACCCCACGCCCAGCGGCCCCAGCATGGGCAGCTTGTCGCCGGGCTCGAGCGTGGCCAGCCCGCGCGTGCCCGCGCCGGTGACCTTGTACAGGAACTCCACCCGCCCCGTGGCCGGATCGGCCCGGTACGTGCTCATGGGCCGGCGAAAGAACGGCGAATCCTGCTCGGTGGAAGGACACAGCAGATGAAAGAACTGCCCCGCCTTCGCCCCGGCCGCCGGCAACCCGGCATCGAGCACGAGATGCTTGTAGTCCCGGTTGACCCACTCATTGCTGATGACCACGCCGTGCGTATCCGGCGCAGGCAGTCCGGCGCAGCTGACAACGCGCGATTCGGACGATACGACTTTCATTCTGCTTCCTCTGCCCCGGGGCAAACCACCCCAGCGCTCGACACTTCTCAATCAAGGCACCGAGGATCGGGCAGGCCGATCCGCGGTGCCTCCCCAGAGACTCAGGATGCGGTGGATCCGGCTCCGCCGGTCCACTCGCATCGCCCCCTGGGGGGCGCCCGTCAGGGCGTAGGGGGGACCTACTCCAACGCCGCGCCCTTGCGCTCCGGGATCAGGAACAGCGTGGCGATGATGTCCAGCACGTAGATCGACGCCAGCAGCGCGATCGCATAGCTGAACGAATACTTCGCTGCCACCGCCCCGACCGCCAGCGGCCCGAATCCGCCTACCGCCCGGCCGATGTTGAACAGCACGTTCTGTGCCGTGGCGCGCGCCTGGGTCGGGTAGAGCTCCGAGATCAACGCGCCATAGCCGCCCAGCATGCCGTTCACGAACATGCCCATGATGGCGCCGCCGATCAGCAGCGCGTATTGCGAGCTCAGCTGCGAATAGGCGAGCACCGAGATGACCGCGCCGACCTGGTAGAGCAGGAAGATGGGGCGGCGGCCGACGCGATCGGCCAGTTGGCCGAACAGCCAGATGCCGAACGCCATGCCGATGATGGTGATGGCGGTCCAGCCGGCCGACTTGGTCAGCGAATAGCCGAACTGGTTGCTCAGGTACGAAGGCATCCAGATCATCACGCCGTAGTAGCCGAAGTTCTGCACCGAGGTCAGGATCACCACGCCCAGGCTGGCGCGGGTCGTCTTGGCGTCCGCCACCAGGAGCTTGAAGGAGTTCTCCTTCGGCGCCGTGGACTTCTGGCTCTCGATGAAGATCTTGGGTTCGCCGATGAAGTGGCGGATGACGAAAGCCACGACCGCGGGCAGCACGCCGATGGCGAACATGCCGCGCCAGCCGACGATAGGCAGCAGGATGGGCGTGACCAGGGCCGCGGCCAGCACACCGGCCTGCCAGCCGAGGCCGACGTACGAGCTCATGCGCGCCCGCTGCTCGGGGCGACACGCTTCGGCGGCCAGGGCCATGCCGATGCCGAATTCACCGCCCAGCCCCAGGCCGGCGATGGTACGGTAGGCCAGCAGGTCCCAATAGCCTTGCGCCAGGGCGCACAAGCCGGTGAAGATGGCGAACAGCAGGATGGTCCAGTTGAGCACGCGGACACGGCCGTACTTGTCGCTCAGCCAGCCGAACACGATGCCGCCCACGACGGCGCCGACCAGCGTCCAGGTCACGAGCGATCCGGCCTGGGTGCTGGTCAGCCCGAGGTCGGACGAGATCGCGGCCAGGATGAAGCCCAGTATCAAGAGGTCGAAACCGTCGAGCGCATAGCCCACGGTCGAGGCGATGACCGCCTTGCGGGCGTAGTCTTCGCCCTCGTTCGCCTTGCCGACGGGAATGTCCCCGGGACTCGCGGCGTACTTGTCTGCCATTTCCTATCTCCGAAAGGAAGATGTGTATATCGATGAAAAAATGCCCACGCTTGCCGCTACGCGGCGACGCTGCCCCCGACGGGCGTTTTCATCTTGGGGCGGCCCGGTGATGAAAAATGCCTACGCTTTCCTTCGCGCGCCGGACATGCTCGTGACACGGGGGCGCGCGAAGCCATTTACGCCGAAAGTCTTTTTTTTTAGACTAAGACACTTTTTCTTACCTTTCAAGGAAAATTTCACTAAGCTGATAAGGTAAATCCCGATGTTGCCCCGCACGCACAATATTAGTGCAAACCCGCACTAACGCTGGGCAATAAACGATTCAGCCGCCCCGCTCAGGGGCAGCACCAGGCATGGTCCAGCAAACCGGTATTCTCATTTTTTAGACTTTCGATGAACACGAACCCATCCAAGCCGCGCGCCGTCGATTTCCACGCCATAGGAGAAAGGCTGCGCGCCTACCGGATGGGCGCCTCGCTGCGGGCCGAGGAAGTGGCGGCGCAGCTGGGCGTGTCGCGCGCCGCGGTATACCGCATGGAAAAGGGCGACATCGTCAAGATCGAGACGCTGGAGCGGCTGGCCCACATACTGGATACCACGCTGGCCTCGCTGCTGGGCGTGGGGGCCGAGTACTACACCTCGCCCGTGGCCTACATCGAACGCATGCGCCAGCTCGAGACCGACGCCACGCGCATCATGGCGCACTTCGAGCCCATCTCGTTCCTGCTGACATCCGACGAGTACGGCGGCTACCTGGAACAGATGCTGCGTGAGGCGCACCCCGATCTCGATCCGGAACGGACGCAGTCCCTGATGAAAATCCTGGGTGAGCGCAAGCGTGCCTTCGCCCGGCGCCGTCCTCCGATCATCAGCCTGATCGGACTGCGCGAAATCGAACGCTTCGTGCACTTCGGACTGGTGGGCCGCATCGACCTGCCGCCGTCGGTGCGGATGGAGCGCTCCCTCGCCGCACGGCGCGAGGTCGAGCGCATCATCCGGCTGCTGCGCGAACATCCCATGGACATGCAGATCGGCATCGTGGACGACAGCATGCCCAACGCCACGTTCCAGGTGTTCGAACGTCCGAGCGCGTCGTTCGTGGCAGTGAGTCCATTCCGGTTCGGCGAGCTGCCCAACGTGGCGACCGGCATCGCCCAGGTCACCTCGGCGCCGGAAGCGGTCCAGCTTTATACGAAAATGGTGGAGAACCTCTGGCAGCGGGCCTACAAGGGCCAGCAGGCGGCGGAACTTCTGAGTAGCATGCTGAAAGTAGTATGACCCCCCTACGCGCTTGCGCGCGCCCTCCAGGGGGCACTGGCGGACCGGCGGAGCCGGATCCGCTGTGTCCTGGGGGACCAATGGGCTGGCGGGAGAAGGGCGTTCTTTACGGTATCCGATCAAGTTGGATGGACCGCAAGAAGGCCGGGAACCTTGGAAATTTCAGAGGGATGCGCGTGAGCGCATGGGGAAATCGACGGGAAGGGATATCGGAAAAATGGAAGAAAGTTCTATCGGGCCGACGGTGGCGCGGCTGTTGCTGGAATCGGGGGCGGTGCATGTGACGGCGGGCAAGCCGTTCATCTTGCGGTCGGGCTGGGCGAGTCCCGTGTACGTGGACGTGCGGCGG
>Ga0180223_1000279_pt1 | contig 77648 bp, 69 predicted proteins | sample eDN5th30CKraftOP_FD_151337 | JGI IMG/M metagenome (GOLD analysis project Ga0180223, IMG submission 151337) | Enriched Organic Plus compost microbial communities from Emeryville, California, USA - eDNA 5th pass 30_C Kraft OP (version 2) (version 2) ...
GCGATCGGCGCCAGCAGCTTGACCGTGATCGACACGTTGTCGCCCGGCAGCACCATTTCCTTGTCCTTCGGCAGCTCGATCGTGCCCGTCACGTCCGTCGTACGGAAGTAGAACTGCGGACGATAGCCGTTGAAGAACGGCGTGTGGCGGCCGCCCTCTTCCTTGGACAGCACGTACACCTCGGCCGTGAAGTCCGTGTGCGGCGTGATCGAACCCGGCTTGGCCAGAACCTGGCCACGCTCGACGTCCTCGCGCTTGGTGCCGCGCAGCAGGATACCCACGTTGTCGCCCGCCTGACCCTGGTCCAGCAGCTTGCGGAACATCTCCACGCCCGTGCACGTCGTCTTGGCCGTGTCCTTGATCCCGACGATTTCGATTTCCTCGCCGACCTTGATCACGCCCCGCTCGATACGACCCGTCACCACCGTGCCGCGACCCGAGATCGAGAACACGTCTTCCACCGGCATCAGGAACGCACCGTCCACCGCACGCTCAGGCGTCGGGATGTACGAATCGAGCGCCGCCGCCAGCTGCAGAATCGCCTGCTCGCCCAGCTCGCCCTTGTCGCCCTCGAGCGCCAGACGCGCCGAACCCTTGACGATCGGCGTATCGTCGCCCGGGAAGTCGTACTTCGACAGCAGCTCGCGAACTTCCATCTCCACCAGTTCCAGCAGCTCGGCGTCATCCACCAGGTCCGCCTTGTTCAGGAACACGATGATGTACGGCACGCCTACCTGCCGCGACAGCAGAATGTGCTCGCGCGTCTGCGGCATCGGGCCGTCGGCGGCCGACACCACCAGGATCGCGCCGTCCATCTGCGCCGCACCCGTGATCATGTTCTTCACGTAGTCCGCGTGGCCCGGGCAGTCAACGTGCGCGTAGTGACGCGTCTCCGTCTCGTACTCCACGTGCGCCGTGTTGATCGTGATCCCGCGCGCCTTCTCTTCCGGCGCCGCGTCGATCTGGTCGTACGCCTTGGCTTCTCCGCCGAACTTGTTCGACAGAACCGTCGTGATCGCCGCCGTCAACGTCGTCTTGCCGTGGTCAACGTGACCGATCGTGCCCACGTTCACGTGCGGCTTGGTACGCTCAAACTTGCCTTTTGCCATGTTCTCTCTTCCTGCAGTTACCTGGAGGTTAAACGAATACTCTGCCCTGCCGCCTTACTTGGCGCGGGCCGTGATGATTGCGTCGGCGACGTTCTTCGGCGCTTCCGCGTAATGCTTGAATTCCATCGTGTACGTGGCGCGGCCCTGGGTCGCGGAACGCAGCGCGGTGGAGTAGCCGAACATCTCGGCCAGCGGAACCTCGGCCTTGATGATCTTGCCGCCGCCGACCATGTCGTCCATGCCCTGGACCATGCCGCGACGCGAGGACAGGTCGCCCATCACGGTACCGGCGTAGTCCTCGGGGGTCTCGACTTCCACGGCCATCATGGGTTCGAGCAGCACGGGGTTGGCCTTGCGCATGCCATCCTTGAATGCCATCGAAGCCGCCATCTTGAACGCGTTTTCGTTCGAGTCCACGTCGTGGTACGAACCGAAGAACAGCGTGACCTTGACGTCGACGACGGGGTAGCCGGCCATCACGCCAGCCGACAGGGTTTCGATACAACCCTTTTCCACGGCCGGGATGAATTCGCGGGGCACCACGCCACCCTTGATCGCGTCGACGAACTCGAAGCCGCCACCGGGCTCCAGCGGTTCGATCTTGAGCACGACGTGACCGTACTGGCCGCGGCCGCCCGACTGCTTGACGAACTTGCCTTCGGACTCCTCGCAGGTCTTGCGGATGGTTTCGCGGTAGGCCACCTGGGGCTTGCCCACGTTGGCTTCCACGCCGAATTCGCGCTTCATGCGGTCGACGATGATCTCGAGGTGGAGCTCGCCCATCCCGGAGATGATGGTCTGGCCCGACTCCTCGTCGGTGCGGACGCGGAACGACGGATCCTCGGCGGCCAGGCGGTTCAGGGCGATGCCCATCTTTTCCTGGTCGGCCTTGGTCTTGGGTTCGACGGCCTGCGCGATCACGGGCTCGGGGAACTCCATCTTTTCCAGCGTCACGATGGCTTCGGGGTCGCACAGGGTTTCGCCCGTGGTGACTTCCTTCAGGCCCACCGCGGCGGCGATGTCGCCCGCCAGCACTTCCTTGATCTCGTCGCGCTGGTTGGCGTGCATCTGCAGCAGACGGCCGATGCGCTCCTTCTTGCCCTTGATCGCGTTGTAGACGGTGTCGCCCGAGCTCAGGACGCCCGAATAGACGCGGATGAAGGTCAGCTGGCCGACGAACGGGTCGGTCATCAGCTTGAACGCCAGGGCGGAGAACTTCTCCTTGTCGTCGGCCTTGCGGACCACCGGCTGGTCGTTGTCGTCGGTGCCTTCGACCGGCGGGATGTCGACCGGCGAGGGCAGGAAGTCGATGACGGCGTCGAGCATGGCCTGCACGCCCTTGTTCTTGAACGCGGAACCGCACAGCATCGGCTGGATCTCGCCGGCGATGGTGCGCTGGCGCAGGGCGGCCTTGATCTCGTCCTCGGTCAGCTCGCCCGACTCGAGGTACTTGTTCATGAGGTCCTCGGACGACTCGGCGGCCGCCTCGACCAGCTTCTCGCGCCATTCGGTGCAGGTGTCCACCAGTTCGGCGGGGATGTCGCCGTACTCGAACTTGGTGCCCTGGCTGGCGTCATCCCACAGGATGGCCTTCATCTTGATCAGGTCGACCACGCCCCTGAACGAGTCCTCGGCACCGATGGGCACTTGCAGCGGCACGGGGTTGGCCTTCAGGCGCAGGCGCATCTGCTCGTACACCTTGAAGAAGTTCGCGCCGGTGCGGTCCATCTTGTTGACGAAGGCCAGGCGGGGCACGCCGTACTTGTTGGCCTGGCGCCAGACGGTTTCGGACTGGGGCTGGACGCCGCCCACCGCGCAATACACCATGCACGCGCCGTCGAGCACGCGCATCGAGCGCTCCACCTCGATGGTGAAGTCCACGTGCCCCGGGGTGTCGATGATGTTGAAGCGATGCTCGGGATAGTTGCCGGCCATGCCCTTCCAGAAGCAGGTCGTGGCAGCCGAGGTGATCGTGATGCCGCGCTCCTGCTCCTGCTCCATCCAGTCCATCGTCGCAGCGCCGTCGTGCACTTCGCCGAGCTTGTGGTTGACGCCCGTATAGAACAGGATACGTTCGGTGGTGGTGGTCTTCCCTGCGTCGATGTGCGCAGAGATGCCGATGTTGCGGTAGCGCTCGATCGGGGTCTTGCGGGCCATGATCGGATTTCCTTGGTGACTGGACTGTCGGCCCGCGACGATCGGCCGCGGGCCATTGAAAAACAAAGGGTGCTGTGCTTACCAGCGGAAGTGGCTGAACGCCTTGTTGGCCTCGGCCATCTTGTGGGTGTCGTCGCGCTTCTTGACGGCGCCGCCCCGGCCTTCGGAAGCGTCCATCAGTTCGCCCGCCAGGCGCAGGTCCATGGACTTCTCGCCACGCTTCTTGGCGGCCTCGCGAACCCAACGCATTGCCAGGGCCAGGCGGCGCACGGGGCGCACTTCAACCGGCACTTGGTAGTTGGCGCCGCCCACGCGGCGGCTCTTGACCTCGACGATGGGCTTGACGTTGCCGATCGCCTGACCGAACACCTCGAGGGGGTCTTTGCCGGTCTTGGTCTGGATCTGTTCGAGGGCGCCGTAAACGATGCGCTCTGCAACGGCCTTCTTGCCGGAGAGCATGACGACGTTCATGAATTTGGCGAGTTCCACGCTGCCGAACTTGGGATCGGGCAGGATTTCACGCTTGGGTACTTCGCGACGACGAGGCATTTCTACTTCCTATGTCTTCAGTTGAACCGCCGGCTTGCGCCCGCGGCCGTGGCCGGTCTAGAGAGCTTGCGCCCTGACGGGCCCCTTACTCGCGCCTGCCCTGCGAACCAGGACACGGCGACGGGACGGTGTTGCTGCGAGGCCGGATCGATCAGGCCTTCTTGGGACGCTTGGCGCCGTACTTCGAACGCGCCTGCTTGCGATCCTTCACGCCTTGCAGGTCGAGCGAACCGCGGACGATGTGGTAGCGCACGCCCGGGAGATCCTTCACCCGGCCGCCGCGCACGAGCACGACCGAGTGCTCTTGCAGGTTGTGGCCTTCGCCGCCGATGTACGAGATGACCTCGTAGCCGTTGGTCAGGCGCACCTTGGCGACCTTCCGCAGCGCCGAGTTCGGCTTCTTGGGGGTGGTGGTGTACACGCGGGTGCAGACGCCGCGACGCTGCGGACTGCTTTCAAGAGCAGGCGACTTGCTCTTGGCATGGCTGGATTCGCGCGGCTTGCGCACGAGTTGGCTGATAGTTGGCATAAGCCCTCTTCCGTAACCTTTTGGGGTCTTTGGGTTTGGTCTGCGGCCTACGTCACAAGGCCCAGACGCCTACAACAGCCGCCCGGCACGGCCTCGCGCAGGAAGCCGCCGCCGGGAAGACCGGAAGAGGAACATGCACGGGCCGCACGATCGTGCGGCATGAAATCACCTGCTGGGGGAGGAACGCCGCGACGCGGCTCTTGAGAAAGGCAGGATTTGCGGGACACCCGGGCACTTGTACCAGCCGGATGTTGCAGTTCTGCGCATCAAAGAACGCGCGGCCCGGGCGAGCCGACTCCAGAGAGCTTGCCATAATAGCTTGGGGAAAGCGAGACTGTCAACGAATGGCACACTCCCCGTACCGTGGCGCACACAGTATAGGTCTCCGGGAAGGGAGCAAGGCCTGTTCACCCCGAAAGGAGCCCCGGGCAGGCCCTAGAATGGCACGTCTCCGACTCTCCCGCCACGATGCCGCCCGCGCACATGCCTCGAACCAGAAAAGACGCTCCGCCCGGCCGGCCGCGTGGGGCAGGCCGGCCGGTCGACAGCCAGTCGGTGGGCCGGGACCGGATCATTGAATGCACGGTCGAGCTCCTGAAACGCCGGACGCCGGAGGAGCTCACCATCCTGGAGATCGCCGCCGAGGCGGGCGTGAACCGGGCGCTGGTGCGCTATTACTTCGGCGACCTCAGGGGTCTGCTGCACGAAGTCACCGAACACCTGATGCGCCAGTTGCAGGACCGCATGGAGCTCGCGCTGCGCCAGCAGGGCTCGCTGCGCGAGCAATTGAAGACCCGGTTGACGCTGCGTCTGGAGTTCATGCGGCAGCATCCCCATTTCGAGCGGCTGGCGCTGGCCGAGATCTACCATGCCCCGCGCAGCGCCGACGCCGATCCCGCCGCGCCCACGCCCCTGCAGCGCGTCACCGAGCGCGGACTCGAGATTACCGCGATGCTGTTCCCCGAAGGCCAGCCGCCGGCCGTCGATCCGCGTTTCGTGCACCTGATCCTCATCGGCGTGCCCGCCTTCATGGCGACGGCCCAGCCGCTGCTGCATACCCTCTTCGGCGCCGGCCCCGAGGCCGAGGCCAGGGTAAAAGCCTACGTGGATTTCGTCGCCCGGATGCTGGAAGACCAGATCCGGCCGGCCGCCCCGGACTAGGGCCGCCTCAGGGTTCCCCCTCCCCCGCGCACGTTGACGCTCCACGCCATCCCCCTTATCCTGAGCTTAATTACCACTTATGGTAATTAAGCTCAGGGACAACGCTCTCCCCCGGAGAATGCCTTGGAATATTTGCGCAACGCCTGGTATGCAGCGGCCACCGAATCCGACGTCACCCGGAGCTTGCGGCGCAGGATCATCCTGGACGAACCCGTCGTGCTCTTCCGGCGGGAGGACGGCAGCCCGGCGGCCCTGGCCGACCGCTGCGCCCACCGCTTCGCCCCGTTGTCGCGGGGCGCCCTGCACGGTGATCAGTTGCAATGCGGCTATCACGGCTTGCGCTACGACGCCAAGGGCAATTGCGTGCACAATCCGCACGGCCCGCAGATCCCGGCCCATGCCGGCATCCGCGCCTATCCGCTGCTGGCGCGCTACGGCTTCATCTGGATCTGGCCCGGCGACCCGGCACGGGCCGATCCCCGCCTGCTGCCGGACCTGTCCCCGTTCGACCGCGGCGAAGGCTGGCGCGTCCAGCATGGCTACCTGGGCATCCGGGCCCACTACCAGTTGATCATCGACAACCTGCTCGATCTCAGCCACGTCGACTACTTGCACCCGGCCTTCACCACGGGCGGCGCCATCGGCAATACCCGCCACGAAGTCATCGAAACGGACGGAGTGGTGCATTCGAACCGCTGGAAACCCAATTGCACCGTCAGCCCGCTCCTGACCCGGTGCTGGGGCAGAATCCATGTCATCGGCGACGCCCGGTCGCGCATGCGCTGGCACGCGCCCGGCACCCTGTTCCTGGACATCGGCGCCACCGAACCCGGAGGCGAACCGCGCGACGGGGTCACGTTGTCGTTCCTGCACCTGCTGACCCCGGAAACCGCCACGCGCACGCATTACTTCTGGGCGGCCATCCGCAATCGCGCCGTGGACGACGTCGAGCTGACGAACTGGATACAGGCCACCACCGAGCGTGCCTTCGCCGACGAAGACGAGCCGATGATCGAGGCTCAGCAGGAGAACATCGGACCCGGCGTGGACATCGCCTCGCTGCGCCCGGTGTACCTGAGCCCGGACCTGGCGCCTGCCAAGGCGCGCCGCATCCTCGCCCGGCTGATCGAAGCCGAACGCGCCGCCGCGCCGGCCGTCCGGTCCGCCGCCCGCGCTTGACTTCCCCGCCCCAACGCCGTCCACACGAAGGAGTCCGTGCCATGTCCTTGCCCCACCTACTGAAGCGGCTCGCGGGATCGCTGGCCTGTTGTTCGGTCCTGGCCGGAGCCGCCGCCCAGGCCGCGACCGCGCTCGAGGAAATCACCGTCCTGACGCCGGCGCCGCCGACGCTGCCGGGCTTCGCGCCCTGGATACTCGCCCAGTCCCGGGGGTACTTCCAGGAGCAGGGACTGAAGGTCAACCTGATGGCGGCCAACGGGGGCGGCGTACAGGTGGCCAAGCAGGTAGGCGCTGGCACGGCGCTGGCCGGGAGCTCGGTCGGCGATGCGCCACTCTTCCTGCGCCCGAACGGCATTCCCATCAAGGTCGTGGCGGTGCTGGGCGGCCATTCGCTGATGCAGGTCGTCGTCCATGCCGATGACGCCCGCATCAAGACCCCGGCCGACCTGCGCGGCAAGACGGTCACGGTGGGTTCTTACACCGATTCGATCTATTACAGTTTCCTGGGCATGCTCAAGCATTACGGCCTAGACAAGAAAGCCGTCAACATCCAGGCCGCGGGCCCCACCGGCGTCTGGAAGCTGTTCGCCACGCGCGAAGCCGACGCCATGGTCGCCACCCCGGACTGGGCGCTCGCCGCCGTCAATGCCGGGGCCAGGATACGCGTGTTCTATGGCGACGAAGTCTTCCCCGGCCTGCCCCAGGCCATCGTCGCCTCGGACGCAACCATACGCGAACGTCCCGAGCTGGTAAGAAAGGTGGTCAGCGCCACGCTGCGGGCCATGCGCGACATCATGCGCGACCCCGATGCCGCGGTCGGCGACTTCATCGAGGCCGTGCCGGCCTACAAGGACAAGCGGGAATATGTGGCGCAGATCATCGGCGCCTATGCCCGCGACGTCTATCCGGGCCAGGCGGTGCCCGGCAAGATGGACGCCGCGCTGCTGGCCAGGCTGCAGGACTTCTACATCAAGGAGGGGCTGCTGGCCAAGCGCGCGCCGCTGGACGACTTCTATACCGACCGCTTCGTGGGCGGCGACCGATAGCGCCTGCCCGCCCGCGCCTCTTCATCCGTCCGGAGACACCATGCATACCCGCCCCCTTACCCCGGCCATCGGGTCGGAAGTCCTCGGCATCGACCTCGCCGATGCCGCCGAGGTAACCCGCCACGCCGGTCCTTTGCGCGACCTGCTGGCCGAGCGCCAGGTCATTTTCTTCCGCGACCAGCGGCTCTCGCCCGACGCCCAGGTGTTTTTCGCGCGCGTGTTCGGCAACGTCGAGCCGGTATCTTCCACCTTCCCGTCGCACCCGGCCAATCCGTACGTGGAAATGCTGGTGACCCGCGGCAGGGAAACCGGGACCGACATCTGGCACGCGGACCTGACCTGGCAGCCCCGGCCGCCGGTGGCCGCCTGCCTGTACGCGGTGGACGTGCCCGAAGTGGGCGGCGACACCATGTGGGCGAGCATGACCGCGGCGCACGACTCGCTGGACGAAGGACTGCGGCGCTACCTGGCCGACATGACGGCCGTCCACCATTGGGAAGCGCCGGCCCTGGTGCACAACCTCAGGAACCAGCCCGACGGCGACGAGAAGTACCATGCCATGCGCCGCCGCTATCCGCCGGTGGACCAGCCGGTCTTCTTCACGCACCCCGTCACGGGCAGGCGCGTGGTGTTCGTCAACAGCCTGTACACCACGCGCATCAACCAGATGGGCCACGACGACGGGGCCCACATGCTGGCCTTCCTCGCGGGCCTGGCCCGCGTGCCCGAATGGCAGGTCCGGTTCAGCTGGCGCAAGGGCTCGGTCGCGGTATGGGACAACCTCGCCACCCAGCACTACGCGGTCAACGACTACTATCCCGCGCCGCGGACCATGCATCGGGTGTCGATCCGCTAGCGTCCGTCGGCGGCTCCCGCCAACCGGCGCACTTCCGGCGGTTCCTGCACCTGCGGCGCCGCGGCGGCGAGGATTTCCGCCCGGTCGCCGGAAAGGGGCGGATAGATGCGCAGGCGGTTGATGGTCCGCTTGGTCGCCTTGGCCGCTTCCCGGGTCGATATGACCCGGCGGTCCCAGCCGCCGGTATAGACCGCGCCCCAGCCGCCCAGGTCCAGCACGGTCACGTACCAGTCGATGCGCAGGGGCAGCATCGATTGGCCGATCAGGTCGGCCGCGGCGTTGTGACCGGCGTAGCGGCCCATGGGGCGGCCGTGCTGGCAGGACATGACCGAGGCATGCTCGCCGTCCAGCACCGCGCGGGCGGCATCGCCGGCGGCGAACACGTGGGGCAGCCCCCGTACGCGCATGAACTCGTCCACTTCCAGGCGGCCGAGCCGGTCCCTGGCGGCGGGGAACGCCTCACCCAGTTCGTTGGCCCGCATGCCGGCGCACCAGACCACGGTCGCCGCCGCCATCCTCTCCCCGCCGGCCAGCGTCACGCCGCGCGGGTCCACCGATTCAATGGCCACGCCCGTGCGCGTGTCCACGCCCAGCGCCGCCAGCGCCTCGACGATGACGGCCCGCGCCTCGTCGCCCATGTCCGGGCCGATGAGCGGGCTGGCGTCGGCCAGGATGACCCGGGGCGTTGGACGGTCGGACGCCTGGGCGGCCATTTTCGCCAACCGGCCGGGCAGCTCGGTCGCCAGTTCGATGCCGGTCAGGCCGGCCCCCACGACCAGCACGCGCAACCGGTCCGGCTCCCGGCCGTCCCGCGCCAGCGCGTGCAGGTGCGCGTCGAGCCGCTTGGCGCCATGGTAGGTGTCGATATCGAAGGAATGCTCGGCCAGGCCGGGAATGGACGGCCGCTGCAGCCGGCTGCCCAGCGCATGGACCAGGCGGTCGTAGCGAAGCTCCTGGACACCGGCGGCCGTGCGCACGCTGACGGCGCGGCGCTCGGTATCGATGCCGGCGACCACGCCGCGCAGGTGCTCGACCCCTATCGGATCGAGTACCTGCGCGAACGGGACGACCGTGGCATCCAGCTCCTCTTCATAATTGCGGACGCGGATGCTGTGGAAATCGTTCTGGTCGACCAGGGTCACGCGGACGGCGTCCTGGCCAATGCCGTGCTCGTCCAGCTTCCTGGCGGCGCCTATCGCGCTCCACAGCCCGGCGAAGCCTCCGCCCAATACGACGATCCGTTTCATCTAGATAGCTCCTTCGCTTTGAAAATAACGGGAATGGGTCGGCGCCGCTACATGCCGATGTAGTCGCGCACCAGCTCGGGACGGGCCTGCAGGGCCTGCGATGTGCCCCGCCAGACCACCATTCCCTTCTCCAGGATGTAATGACGGTCCGCCACCCGCAGCAGCGGTCCCAGGTTCTTGTCGATCACGAGCAGCGCGAGCCCCCGCCGCTTGAGCAGCTCGATGCAGCGCCAGATGTCTCCCCGCACCAGCGGGGCCAGCCCTTCGGTGGCTTCGTCCAGGATCAGCAGCTCCGGATTCGTCATCAGCGCGCGGCCGATGGCCAGCATCTGCTGCTCTCCGCCGGAAAGGTGGCAGCCCAGGTTCTGTTCGCGCTCGCGCAGCCGGGGAAACATTCCGTAGATGTCGTCCAGCGACCAGCACGGCCCCCGCCGCGACGGCCCGCGCGCCGTGGCGAGCAGGTTCTCGCGTACGGAGAGGTTCGGAAAGACGCGCCGCCCCTCGGGCACCAACCCCAGGCCGGCCCGCGCGATCTGGTGCGCGCCGAACTGCCGCAGGCTGCGGCCGCGCCATCGGACGTCGCCGCCCCGCAGGCGCAGCAGGCCCATGATGGTCTTTACCGTGGTCGACTTGCCCATCCCGTTGCGGCCGAGCAGGGCGACACATTCGCCGGCATGGATGTCGAGATCGACCCCGAACAACGCCTGGCTCGTGCCATATGCCGTCTCGACGCGGCGCAAGCACAGCAGCGGTTCCGCCCTCCCCGCGTCCGGCCCGCTCAACTCAGTCATTCCCTTCTCCCAAATAGGCGGTGCGCACGGCCTCGTCGCAACGTATCGCCGCCGGCGTGCCGCAGGCGATGGCCCGGCCGTACGACAACACGGTAATGCGGTCGGCCAGCGCAAAAACGGCGTCCATGTCATGCTCGACCAGCACGATGCTATAGAGGCCCTTCAGCTCGGCCAGCAACTCGACCAGGCCGGCCGACTCCTGCCGGCTCATGCCCGCCATCGGTTCGTCCAGCAGCAGGACTTCGGGTCGCATGGCCAAGGCCATGGCGATCTCCAACTGCCGCATCTCGCCGTGGGCCAGCGTTCCAGTGCGCCGCTGCGCGGCATGTCCCAGCCGCACCCGCTCGAGCGCCTCGCGCGCCGGCTTCGCCAGCCCCGCATCGCGGCCGGCGGGACGCCAGAACCGGAAACTGTGCCCCTGCCGGGCCTGCACGGCCAGCATCACGTTCTCGAGCACGGAGAACTCGCGGAACACCGAGGTGATCTGGTAGGAACGCCCCAGGCCCGCGAGCGCTCGCCGGTGGACCGGTGCGCGGGTGATGTCCCGCCCCTTCAACACGATGGCGCCGGCGTCCGGCGCGATCTCCCCGGCCAGCTGGTGGATGAGCGTGGTCTTGCCCGCCCCGTTGGGGCCGATCACGGCATGCAGCTCCCCGGATCTCAGCGTCAGGTCGAGGCCGTCCGTCACCACCAGGGCGCCGTAGCGCTTGACCAGTCCGCTCGCGTACAGGATGTCAGTCATCGGCCTTCCCCCCTGCCGTCAAGGCCCCATAAAGACCACGCCGGGCAAAGAGAACCACCGCCACGACGAACGCCCCGAAGAAGCCCAGCCAATGGGTGCGCACCAGATCGGCCACCGCCGGGGGCAGGTCGAGGGGCATGCCCGACAGGAACTCCTCGAGCAGCACGAAAGCCGCCGCGCCGACGATCGGCCCGAGCAAGGTCCCCATGCCGCCCAGCACGCACATCAGCACCAGGTCGCCTGACAGGGTCCAGCTCATGTACGAAGGCGAGGCGAACCGCGCGAGATTGGCCAGCAGGAACCCGGCGACCACCACGATCTGCGCCGACAGCACATAGGCGGCCAGGCGATAGCGAAAGGTCGGAAAACCCAGGGCGAGCATGCGGCGCGGGTTCTGCCTGCTGCCGCGCAGCACCATGCCGAAGCGCGAGTGGACGAGCCGATGCGACAGCCCGCACACCACCGCCAGCACGCCCAGCACCAGCAGGTAGAACTGGTAGGGATTCTCCAGGTCCAGGCCGGGTATCCGGCTGTGCATGGCGATGGTCAGCCCATCGTCGCCCCCGTACTGTTTCAGGCTGACCGCCAGGAAATAGAACATCTGCGCGAACGCCAGCGTGATCATGATGAATGCCATGCCGCTCGTCTTCAGGCAGACGAAGCCGACCGCCACGGCCACCGCCCCGCCGATGGCCAGCGCCACCGCCAGGTGCGCCGCGCCGGCCTCGACGCCATGCGCCGACAGAATGCCCACTGAATAGGCGCCGATACCCAGGTACATGGCATGGCCCAGGCTCACCATGCCGCCGTATCCCAGCACCAGGTTCAGCCCCGCGGCGGCCAGGCCGAGGATCATGATGCGCGCGACCAGGCCTAGCCAGAACGGCTGGCCGATCCAATACGCGACAGCCGGCACCAGGCACAGCGCGAGGAACACCGCGGCCGCCGGCAGCGCGCGCCGCAGTGCGGCCCGCCTGCCGGAGCCGGCGGTTGCCGGCGTGTCCAGGGACGGCGCAAGCTTGGCAAAGCCGGACGGCCGGGCGGACGCGCTAACTGAACGGCCCTCCTGTCGCTGCGCGACATCCTCCCCAAGGGAGGGAGCACGTCCTACGGACGGCCGGGCGGACGCGCTAACTGAACGGCCCTCCTGTCGCTGCGCGACATCCTCCCCAAGGGAGGGAGCACGTCCTACGGACGGCCGGGCGGACGCGCTCATGCGACCCTCACAGGAAAAAGACCATGGGGGCGCAAGGCCAGGACCAGCGCCATGAGAAGGTAGATGAGCATGGAGGCGATCGCCGGCCCCGCGGCCTGGGCAAGGGCCTTGTTCGCCAGCGCATCGAGGACGGCCGGCAGGAAGGCGCGGCCCAGGGTATCGATGAGGCCGACGATGAGCGCGCCGTAGAACGCCCCGCGTATCGATCCGATCCCCCCCGTCACGATCACCACCAGGGTCAGCACCAGCACGGGCTCGCCCATGCCCGGCTGGACCGACAGGATGGGACCGGCCATGACGCCCGCCAACCCCGCCAGCCCGGCGCCCAGGCCGAATATCAGCGCGTTCAGCAGCCGGATGTTCACCCCCAAGGCCCCCACCATTTCCGCGTCGGCGGCGCCGGCTCGGATCAGCATGCCCGCACGGGTTCGGTTGATGACGAGGTACAGCAGCAGCCCCGCCGCCAGTCCGACGGCGATGATGGCGAAGCGGTAGGCGGGATACGGGAAGCCGAACAGCTCGACGGTGCCCGCCAGGGCCGGCGGCACATTGATGTAGACCGGCGCGGACCCCCAAGCGAACCGCACGAGTTCATTGAAGATCAGGATCAGGCCGAAGGTGGCCAGCACCTGGTCGAGATGGTCGCGCGTATACAGGCCGGCCAGCACGATGCGGTCGACCGCAAGCCCGACCAGTATCGTGGCAGGCACCGCCAGCGCGAGGGCCAGCGCGAACGAATCGAACCCATTGAACATGGCGGCAGCCAGGTAGGCCCCGATCATGTAGAGCGAGCCATGGGCGAGATTGACGAAATTCATGATGCCGAAGACCAGCGTCAGGCCGGCCGACATCAGGAAGAGCAGGATGCCGAGCTGCAGGCCGTTCAGCACCTGGGTGGCAATGAGTTGAGCATTCATGGCGGGCGGCGGTCAGTCCATCGGGCATTCGGCATGGTAGGCATCGCGGTGGGCCGGAAGGGGCGTCGCGATGGTCTTGAGGGTGACCCGCCCGCGGACGTCCTTCACCACCTTGAAGACATGCATGTCCTGGACGGGGAAGTTGTTATTGCCGAACTTGAACGTCCCCCGTACCGAAGGGAAATCCGCCAGCTTCAGCGCCGCCATGAAGGCTTGCTTGTCCGCCACGTTGCCGCCGGTCTTCTTCAGCGCCGAATCCAGCAGTTGCGCGCCGTCGTAGCTCTGGGCCGCGTAGTGCGAGGGGATGCGGCCGTACTTCTTCTCGAAGCCGGCGACGAAGGCCCGACTGGCCTCGTTGTCCAGGTCGGGCCCCCAGGCCGTGCCGGTGATCACCCCCAGCGCGCTGTCGCGCTGGGCCGGCAGGTTGATGGCGTCGGTGGTCGAGGCCGACAGCACCGGGATCTTGCCCAGCAATCCGGCCTGCTGATACTGGCGCAGGAAATTCACGCCCAGGCCGCCGGGGTAGAACACGAATACGGCATCCGGCTTCTTCGCGGCAATCTGGGTAAGCTCGGCGGAGAAGTCCTGCTGGCTGAGCGGCGTATAGATTTCGTCGAGCAGGGGCGCCTTGTAATAACGCTTGAAGCCGGTGACGAAGTCGAAGCCGGACTGGTAGTTGGGCACCATGGTGACGACCCGCTTGTAGCCCTTGGACGCCGCATAGTGGCCGACGACCTCGGCCTGCTGGTCGTTCTGCCACGAGGTGCTGAAGAAATAGGGAGAACATCCCTTGCCCGCGAGCTGGCTGGGACCCGCGTTGGTGCCGATCAGGAAGACTTTCTTCTGGGTGATGCGCGGATGCACGGCCAGCATCACGTTGGAGAACGTGACGCCGACGACGATGGGAACATCGTCCCTGCCGGTCAGGCTTTCCGCCAGCTGGACGCCGACTTCCGGCTTGAGCTGGCTGTCGGCCTTGACCACGCTGATTTCCCTGCCGCCGAGCTTGCCGCCATTGCGATCGAGGTAGAGCATGAAGCCGTCGTACATATCCTGCCCCAGCGCGGCTTGCGGGCCCGAGAGCTCCGCCATGAAACCGATCTTGAGCTTCTCCTGGCCTGCCGCCTGCGCGCAGGCCAGCGGCACCAGCGCCAGGCAGGCGCCGATCCACGCCCGCATCCGGGCCCGGCGATAACCGTCTTTCATGATGTCTCCTTCCGCCCGCCTCGCGGACGTTGTCGTTGTTGGGCCGCATAACGCCGACACGGCCATAATCTAGATAAAAAATAACCAGATAGTGGGCGAATTCTGGGACGATTTCGGGCGCTAGTCAATCCCAATCTGGATGTGTATAGTCCGGATTATCCATTAAGGGAATTTTCGACATGAGGATGAGCGAAGGCGTGGAATGGGGCCTGCACTGCTGTGTGGCCCTGGGGTGGATAGGCCAGGACGAGGTCGTCTCGACGGCCAGGCTGGCAGCCAAGTTCAACCTGCCGGCGGCTTACCTGAACAAATCCCTGCAGGCGCTCGCGCGCGCCGGCATCCTGGCGTCGTCGGCCGGCCCCAAGGGAGGCTTCCGCCTGGCCCGGCCGCCGGCCAAGATCACGCTGCTGGAAGTCGTGGACGCGATCGAAGGCGCGGAGGCCGCCTTCCGCTGCACCGAGATCCGCCAGAACGGCGAAGGCGCGGCGCCGCCCGCCGAATGCCGACGGCCCTGCGCTATCGCCTCGGCCATGCGCAGCGCCGAAGCGGCGTGGCGCAAGGAACTGTCGCGGCAGACGATCGCCATGATCATGGACAAGGCGCCCAAGACGGCTGCAGAACGCACCATCCGCTGGCACGCCTACGCCTGATCGCGCTGGCGGCGGTACCCGCCGTCACGGCGCTGTCCCGCGCTTGCCTTCCCCCGATTCGTCGCGGCACACCTGGCGGATCTCCTCGATCAGCAATTGCGCTCCGGGCGACGAATGCTCCTGCGTGCGGCGCAGGATACCCATGGAGCGCTCGGTGCCCGCCAGCGCCACCGACAGCTCGACCAGGATGCCCGCCCGCAGCTCGTGAGGAAACAGCTGGCGCGAGGCCGCCGACACCATGTCGGTCTCCAGCAGAAGGCCGCGGATCAGGGAAATGTCCGACGACTCCACCGCCACCTGCGGCTCCGGCAGCCCGTGCTGCGCCAGACAAGCTCCCAGGGCCTCGCGCGTCGGCGTTCCCTGCCGGGGCAGCACCCACGCGGCCTCCATCAGGTCGGCCAGGTCCAGGGCAGCGGCCGCGGCCAGCGGATGATCGCGGCGCGCCAGCACCACCATGGGCTCGCGCATCAACTGCTCGACCACCAGCGCGTTTTCCAGCGGCTCCACCGGCAGCGCGCCCACCAGGAAGTCCACATCGCCGAGCCTCAACCCGGCCACCAGCGTGTCCAGGGGCGCCTCGAGCGTCCGCACCTGGAGGCGCGGGTGCCGCGCCAGTACCCGGCCGATCGCCACGGGCAGCACGTAGGGCCGGCTGAACGGCAGCGCGCCCACCACTACCAGCCCCTCGATCACGCCCTTGAGCGCGGAGATCTCGGTGCCGGCCAGGCGCAGTTGCGCCAGCGCCCGCTTCACATGCGCCAGCAGCAGCTCGCCGCTCTCGTTCAATGCCACGCCCGCATGCGCCCGGTCGAACAGGGGCACGCCGACGCTGGCCTCCAGGTCGTACAGCGCCATGCTGGCGGCAGGCTGCGAGACTCCCACCGCCGCCGCAGCCGTGCTGATGTGCTTGCGCTCGGTGAAGGCGAACAGCAGCTCCAGGCGCCGCTCGTGCACCGCCAGGGAGAAGAACGGCGCGGTACGCAGCCGCGATACCGACCCGGGATAGCGCTCGCACAGGGCGTCGCAGGCCTGCTGGAGTTCCGCGAACGCCAGCTCGGTCCGCCGGTGCAGCGCCTGGCCGAAATCCGTCAGCAGCCACTGGCGCGCGCTGCGCTCGAACAGCGCGACGCCGAACCAGCCCTCCAGTTCCTGCACCGAACGCGACACGGCCGACTGCGCGCGGCGCAACTCCTCGCTCGCGCGGGCCAGGTTGCCATGGCGCACGACGGCCAGGAAGGGACGCAGGTGCTTGGTGTGCAGCATCAGAGCGCCGGCAGCGCGTCGGCCGCGGCGTGCCTGCCGAACAGCCTCAGCAGTTCGGCGGAAGTCGTGACCTCGCCGAAGTTCACCCTGACCGTCGACAGTGTGCCCTCGTGCCCCACCGGATTGCCGCTGCCCACGCAATCCTCGGCCACGACGATGTGATAGCCCAGGAAGAACCCGTGCCGAAGCGTGGAATCGACGCAGACATTGGTGGCGACGCCGGTCATCACGAGCGTCCTGATGCCCCGCGCCAGCAACTGCGCGTGCAGGCCGGTCTCGTGGAAGCCGCTGAACGTATGCTTGTCCACGACGATGTCCCCATCCCGCGGATGGATGCGGAAGAAGTCCGCGCCCCAGCTTCCCTCCATGCAGCAGCCCTCGCCGTCCCTCATGGCGACGTGGGCGTCGGCCAGGTACTTGAAGTCGTAGACCGAACGCAGCCAGGCGACGGTGGCTCCCGCTCGCCTGGCCTCATCGGCCAGCACGCCGATCCGGTCCGCGATGGCCGCGTTCTCGTCCACCTGGATGGGATGGCGCCCGCTCTCTGCCCGGGTTCGCTGCAGATAGCCGCCCTGGGCGCAGAAATCGTTCTGCATGTCGACGACCAGCAGGGCGGTATGCCGCGGCTGCACTTTTTCGGCCAGCGTGCGTAGGATATTGCTCATGGCTGCCCCTGCTCAGCGGTCCGGCATGATGGTGCCGCACTTCTTGCAGGTCCGGAAGTCCAGCGACCCCCAGAAATTGTCGTAGGCGCGCGAGACCGGATCCGTGCCGTAATCGCTGACGACGAAGGTTTCCTCGTGCAGCAGGTTGTCGCACGACGGGCAGAACCAGTGGAAGCGGTCCACCTCGCCCGGGCGGCGCCTGCGCTCGATCACGAGCTGGAACGCGTCCGGCGGGAAGCGCGGCGAATGCGGCACCATGGGCGGCTGGTACAGGCAGTGCCCCTCGGGCACCACGGCCACCTTCTCCACGCCTTCCGGCGTGCGGTAATGCAGGTGCAGATCGCCCTTCAAGGAATACTGCATCTCGTGGCTGGGATTCAGGTGGAACTCGCTGCGATATTCGCGGCCGCGCGCGATGAAGCACAGGCAGTCGTCCTCCTGCCACAGCGGATAGGTCCGGCGCGCTTCGTTGTGCCGCAGATGCTCCATGATTTCCTGCAGGTCGATTTGCGGCATGGGAAGCTGCAGGGAGGGAAACAGTTTCATCGCTATGTCCTGGTAATGATTCCCCCCATTCTCGGCCGGGCGGAGCGCCCGCGCCAGCCGGCATCGCTTCTGCCTGGGACGAAAAAACTTATGCTTCGCCCGGCGGCCATCAAAATGCTTCTGCCGATCCCGAAAGCGCTTATGCGCCGCCACACCCCGAACCGGCGATGGCACAGTGGCGGGACCGCCCCCCCCGGCGCGGCGGCCTTGCTCAACCCTCGGGACTCCGGATCATGAAAACGCCAATAATCCATTCCATGCTTGCGGCGATCGCGCTGGCGCTCTGCGGCGCATCTCCCGCCCATGCCCAGGACTACCCCGCCAAGCCCGTGCGGATAGTCTCGACCTTCCCCGTGGGCAGCGGCCCGGACGTCGCGCTGCGCCTGGTCGCCGACCGGTTGTCCCGGAAATGGGGGCAATCGGTGATGGTCGAGAACAAGCCGGGCGGCAACGGCTTCATCGCGATCGAGGCCGTCAAGCGCAGCCCCGCCGACGGCTATACCCTGCTCCAGATGGATAACGCGCAGACCAGCGCCCACCCCTATCTGTTCAAGAAGCTGCCCTACGACCTGATGCGCGACTTCGAGCCGATCACGCCCATGCTGCGCAATTATTTCTTCGTGGTCGTGCCCATGGACAGCCCGTTCCGCGGCATGGGCGACCTGCTCCAGGCGGCGCGCGCCAGGCCGGGCTCGGTCACCTACGGTTCCTGGTTCGTGGGCAGCCCTGGACACATCGGCGGCGCCATGCTGGAGCAGGAAGCAGGGGTGGAGATGATGCACGTCCCCTACAAGGAAATGGGCCAGCTTTATGCGGCGGTGGCGAACAAGGAGCTGACCTGGGCCTTCGGCAGCGGCGGCAGCGCCGGCCCGCTGCAGCGGGCCGGCAAGGTGCGCTACCTGGCGGTATCGGCTCCCCGGCGCCTGGCCGGCTTCCCGGACGTCCCCACCGTCGCCGAATCGGGCGGACCGGCCGGCTTCGATCTGGCGGGGTCCGTGGCACTGCTGGCGCCCAAGGGCACGCCCGTGGCGGTCGCCGACAAGGTCCAGCGCGACGTGGCGCAGGTATTGCGCGATCCGGAGGTCCTGAAGCGCTATGACGCGATGTTCTATGAACCCTACGCGCTGGAACGCGCCGAGTACGTGAAAGAACTGGCCGACGAGACCCGGCGCTTCGGGCAGGTGCTCAAGCGGCTGAACATCGCGCTGGACTGAAGAACCGGTCAGGCCGGCGCGCCGAAATGCGCCAGGATGTCCGCCGTGTCCAGCACGTCCGCGTACTTGGCATGCATGTCCAGCAGGCTCATCGCATGGCTGGATTGCAGGCGGTCGAAGCAGGCGTCGGCGGCGACGGCGATGCGGTAGTTGGCGCTGAAGCCGTCCACGACCGTGGCGCGCACGCAGCCCGAGGTGCTGCCGCCCGCCACGACCAGCGAATCCGCGCCCAGCAGGGTCAGATAGGACTGCAGCGGCGTCGCGAAAAAAGCCGACGGCTTCTGCTTGCCGATGACGAGGTCGCTGGGCTGCGGCGCGATCTCGCGGACGATCTCGTCATGGTGCAGGTCGGACAGGGGCTGCGGCGCCTCCTGCGGCCGCGACCGGGCGTGCTTCCAGAGCCAGGAGCCCATGTCCCATTTGTCGTCCCGGTAGGCCCCCCGCGTGTAGATGACGGGCCGCCGCTGCGCGCGGAAGGCGGCCAGAAGCGCGCGGATGCGCTCGATGGCGTCCCAGCTGGCCTCGCCGCAGGAGTTGGGCCAGCGGCGGATGGAGTCGACGATGGGTTCGCGCCGGTCGCCGCAGAAGCCATAGGTGGCGTCCACGACCACCAGCGCCGGACGCTCGCCGAATCCCATGCGGGCGCCGTAGCCCGACAACTCGATGATCTCGCGGTCGCGAGGCGTCAGGTGCGAATACAAGGATTCGAGCGTGGCCATGTCCAGGATTCCCCTAAGCGAAGAGCACGGCGTCGCCGCGCGCCTTTTCCTGCCACGCGAGCTTGCGGACGAAATAGTTCCACGAGTGCTCGACGTGGATCGGGGTCATGATCTGCTCGCGCCGGCGGCGTCGCACGGGCGGCATGGGAAAGGTCGCCTCCGTCCGCATCTGCGAGCCCAGCACGTGGATGCGCGCGGCGCGTTCCAGGAATACGCCCACGCAGACGGCATGGGCGATGGACGTGCCGCAGAAAGTGACGCCGTGGTTGGCCATCAGCACCGCGAAATGCGGCCCCAGGGTCCGGGCCAGGGCGGCGCCCTCCTCCTCGGTCCTGAGCAGCGCCGCTTCGTCCCGGTGGCAGGGCAGCTCGTCGAAATAGTCGGCGTCCAGCGTGAAAGGCGCGAGCGAGGTGCCGAAGGACGACAGGATGCTGGCGTGGAAGGGATGGGTGTGGGCGACCACGTGGACGTCGGGACGCGCCTTCAGGATCTCGGAATGGATGGGCCATTCCGAGTGGCGGCCGCCTTCCCCGGCCAGCTTGGCGCCATCATGGCCGACCAGCACGAAATCGCGGGCCGACAGGATCTCGCCCAGGCCGCGGGCGTTGCGCTTGAGCCAGAAGCCGCGCCCCTGCGGATCGCGCAGCGACAGATGGCCCAGCGTCATGTCGCCGTGGCCCTCCATCTCGAGGATGCGGCAGGCCGTCGCCAGTTGGTCCAGTTGTTCTTCGAGTGACATCGCGGAAACCTCAATGGGATGGTCGGGAGGCCTGGGCCGCGCCGTCGGGCTCCCAGAAGATGACCCGATTGCGCAGCGCAACGAGCAGGCGGTCGAGGGTGAAGCCGATCAGCGCCACGGCGATCACGCCGGCGTAGGACTCGGCATACATAAAGGAAGCCGACGCGTAGGCGATGTAGTAGCCCAGCCCGGTGCTGTCGCCGATCATTTCGGTGATGATCACGACCACCATGGACAGGGGCAGCGCGACCCGTATGCCCGACATGATGGCGGGCAGCGCCGCCGGCAGCAGCACGCGCAGGAAGACGCGCACGTTCCCCGCCCCCATGTTGCGGGCGCTCCAGACCAGGCGCGGCGCCACGGCGCGGATGCCGAAATAGGTGTTGACCGCGATGGGGAAGGTGCACTCCAGCGCGATCAGCGCGATCTTCGACGGCGAGCCGAAGCCCAGCAGCAGGATGAAGACCGGGTACAACGCGATCTTGGGAACCGGGTAGCCGAACGAGAAGATGGGTTCCACCATCCATTCGAACCAGCGGCTGCGCGCCATGAAAACCCCGAGCAGCACGCCGATGACGATGGCCAGGCCAAAGCCGCTCAGGGCGCGCGTGAACGAGATGGACGCGTGATAGACGAGGTCGCCGTTGGCCAGCCCTTCCATGAAGGCCCGCCCCACCTTGGCGATCGAAGGCATGAGCCGGGGCGATACCCATCCCGAGCGGGACAATAGTTCCCAGGCCGCCGCCAGGACGGCCAGCGGGTACAGCGGCGCCATGAGCTGCCGGGCGAAGGCGCGCGAATGCTCAAGCATGACGAGCCTCCCCGGGATACTTGTCCGCCAGCAGGCGCCGCCGGATGGCCAGCAGGATGCGGTCGCTGACGAAACCCATCAGGCCGATGGCCAGGATGGCCGCGTACATCCAGTCGTAGCGCATGGCTTCCTCGGCGCGGACCACCATGTCGCCCAGGCCGTCGTGTGACCCTACCATCTCGGCGGCGAACAACACGATGAACGAGAGCGCGAGGCCGGAGCGCAGGCCCGTGAAGATCTGCGGCAGCGCGGCCGGGAAGATGACGCGCCGGAAGACGCAGGCGCCGCCCGCGCCCATGTTGCGCGCGGCCCAGATCAGCGACACGGGCGTGGCGCGCGCGCCATACAAGGTATTGATGAAGGTGGGAAAGAACACGGCCAGTGTGATGAGCGCGATCTTCGAGACGTCGCCGAAACCCAGCCAGGTGATGATGACGGGCAGCAGCGCGACCTTGGGCACGGGATACAGGGTGGAGACGAGAGGATCGAAGAAGGCGCGAGCCGGCCGCCACACCGCGCTGAGGAGGCCGATGGCCACTCCCAGCGCAGCTCCCATGAAGAAGCCGCTATAGGAACGCATGCCTGAAGCCATCGCATCGCGGATGAGCTCGCCGCTTGCAAGCAGTTCCCAGGTCGTCGCGGCGATGTCGGTCGGCGCCACGACGTAGCGGGGCGCGCCCGGCTGGCCTGCCGCCAGTTGCATGGCGACCAGCAGCGCCACAGGCAGCGTCCAGCCCGCGAGCCAGCGCAGCGGGAGATGTCCGGCGGCCGTCGCGTTCCGCACGCCGCTCATGACGCGTCCCGGGCGCGCAGGACCTCGTCGCGCAGCATGTCCCAGATCCTGGCGTGGTAGTCCATGAACTCGGGCGACTTGCGGATGGAGGCGTCGCGCGGGCGCGGCAGCTCGACGCGCAGGTCGGCCTTGATGCGTCCCGGGCGCGCCGTGAAGACGATGATCCGGTCGCTCAGGTAGATGGCCTCTTCGATGTCGTGCGTGACGAACAGCACGGTGCGGCGGTCCTGCTGCCAGATGTCGGTCAGCTCTTCCTGCATGAGTTCGCGCGTCTGCGCGTCCAGGGCGCCGAACGGCTCGTCCATCAGCAGCATCTTGGGTTCGTAGGCCAGCGTGCGCGCCAGCGCCACGCGCTGCCGCATGCCGCCGGACAGCTCGCCCGGATAGGCATTCTCGAACCTGGCGAGCCCGACCATGGCGATGTACTTGCGCGCGATCTCCAGGCGCCGCGCCTTGGGCAGGCCCTGCACTTCCAGCGACCAGGCCACGTTGCCCAGCACGGTGCGCCAGGGAAAGAGCGCATAGTCCTGGAACAGCATGCCCCGGTCGGGCCCCGGCTCCGAGACCGGGCGCCCGGCCAGGCTGATCGTGCCGCTGGTGCGCGGCTCGAACCCGCCCACCATGTGCAGGAAGGTGCTCTTGCCGCAGCCCGAGGGCCCGACGATGCTGACGAATTCGCCCTCGGCGATGGACAGGTCGAAATCCTCCAGCGCGGTCACGGCCTGGCCGTTGCGCAGGAAGCGCTTGCCGACGCCCCTGGCCTGCAGGTAGGCGGTAGTGCTGGCGCTGGCGTTCATTTCGGCAGGTAGCTCATGTCCACGACCTTGGCGGGGTCCAGATTGTCCAGATAACCGAAGGTCTTCAGTTCGGCCACCATCCTGCGCATGGAGTCCATGTCGACCTTGCCGTCGAGCGGATGCAGGTATTTGCGCATGCCCAGCGACACGTCCAGCGGAATGTTGACGAACTTCGCGTCGATCAATTGCTGGTGGCTTTCGCGCGGGCGATTCACGTAGAAGTCGGCGGCCTTGACCAGGTCGGCCAGGAAGGCGCGCAGGGCAGCGGGATGCTTGGCGGCGAATTCCTCTTTGACCAGGAGCAGCATCAGGTCTTCCTGCTGCCCGATGCCGTCAGTGGAGGTGAAGACGGTGCGCAGTCCGCCTCGCTTTTCCTCGAAGGCAGCGAAAGGCTGCGGGAAGGCGCCGATGTCCAGCTTGCCGGCCCGTACGGCCTCCCCTTGGCTGGGAAACGGCATGGCCACCCACTTGACGTCCCGCTGCGGGTTCAGTCCGTGCTTCTTGAGCGCCAGCCGGGCCCAGATCTCCGCCGACGAGCGCGCGCCGTTGATGCCCACGGTCTTGCCCTTGAGATCGGCGATGGTCTTGATGGGCGAGCTGTCGAGCACCATGTACTGGGTGGCGAAGCCTTGCGCGCCGCCCTCGCGGGACAGCGACGCGACGATCTTGAACTTGATGCCCTGGGCCGCGGCCATCATGACGCTGTGCGCCGATCCGGTGGCGACGTCCAGCTCGCCCGCCTCGAATGCTTGAAAACGTTTATCGGTGCCTCTGAAAAGCGTGTATTCGAGCTTGTAGTCCCGGCCCTGCCCGGGCGTGACGGCCGGCGAAGCCTTCATGGTCCAGAGAGGCTCCTCGGCCGAGGAGCCATGTCCCACCCTGATGGTCACGACTTCCGCGCGGCTGGCTGCCGAGCCCAGGAAACACAAGGATAAAGCGGCACAGCAGAGCGTTCTCACCAAGATGTTCATGACGCGGTCCTCCCTAGGATAGTCATTGCTCCGTCATGCCGGATTGTAGGATCTTGCCGCTGCGGAAAGGAGCAAGTTATGCTTGCGTGGACAGCAATTTTTCTTATCGGACGGATTTCCCCGCCCAGGAATCGAGCGCTACCCGGCCATGCAAGACAAGAACCATATGCGGCACCTGCGGGCGCTGATCGCGGTGGTGGAGGAAGGCAGCATTGCCCGCGCCGCGCAGCGGTTGCTGCGCACGCCGTCGGCGGTGGCCAGCTCCATCCGACAGCTCGAGACGAGCTTCGATGCCACGCTGTTCGAGCGCCAGTCAGCAGGCATGGCGCCTACGCCGTTCGGACAGGCGGCCTACCGGCGCGCGTGCCGCATCGAGGCCGAATTGCAGCTGGCCGCCGCGGAACTCGCGCCCTACCGGGTATCCGTCAATGCCCCGCTGTTCGCCATGCTGGTCGGGGAGCGTCAATTGACCGCGCTGGTCCGTTTGCGCGAGATGGGCCACATGCCCAGCGTGGCGGCGGTGATGGGCTTGACGCAACCCGCGGTCAGCGCCCTGCTCAGGCAGGCAGAAGCCTCGCTCAAGCTGCGCCTGTTCCGCCGCGCCGCCAAGGGCATGGCCGTCACCGAAGCGGGCGAGCTGCTGCTGTTCCGCGTCAGGCGGGTGCTGGCCGAACTGCGGCACCTGGAGGCCGACATCGCTCAGCAGCGCGGCGAAATGGCCGGCCGCGTCATGTTCGCGGCATTGCCTTCCATGCGGACGCGGGTGCTTCCCCAAGCCATCGCGGCATTGGTCGGCAAGCATCCGAATGTCCAGATCTCCATGGTGGACGCACCCTTCGAGATCCTGTTCGCGGGCGTGCACTCCGGCGAGATCGATTTCATCCTGACCGGCCTCAATGCCAACTACTCGCATCGGGATTTCCTGATTCGCGTGATCGGCCGCGACCGCCTGGTCGTGGTCGCGCGCGCGGGCCATCCGCTGTGCGCGCGGGAACGCGTCGAGATTGCCGACCTGGTGCGCTACCCCTGGGTGCTGCGGGATCGCGGCGCGCCGACGCGCGAGTTGCTGAACGACTTGTTCCGGCAGCTGGGGATCGAAGCGCCGCACGTGGCGGTGCAGGCGGGAGACCTCGGCTTGTTGCGGGGCCTCCTGCAGCATAGCGATGTGGTGTCGGCGGTCTCGCCCGAATACCTGAGCTACGAGATTGCCTCGGGCGCCGTCAAGGTGCTGGACGTCGAGCTTCCCCATACCGGCCGCGAGATCGGCTTCATCCTGCGGCGCGATGCGCAGCCTTCCCTCTTGTGCGAGAAGCTGATGCAGCACATCGAGGCAGTGACGGCGGGCACGCTGGCGCCCGCCGCCCCATCGCCGGCCGGAGCCAGGACGGCTGTCACCCCAGGTTGACGCCGCTGCGTTTGACGACTTCCCCCCAATAGCGATACTCGCTGCGCACGTACTCGTTGGCTTCCTGCGGGCTCTGGCTGCTGCGCGGCAACGCGCCTATGGCGCGCAGGCGGTCCTTGAAATCCTGGGTCTGCCCAATCTGGCGCAGGGCCTCGAAGTTGCGGTCGACCAGCTTCTTCGGCACGCCGGCGGGATACATGAGCATCAACCAGGTCACCGCGGTGAACTTGGGAATGCCTTGCTCCATCAGCGTGGGGGCGGCCAGCACGCCATCCAGGCGCTGCGCGCTGCCCGCGCCCAGCACACGCAGCTTGCCGGACTCGACCAACGGCTTGGTGGCCGCCGCGGTCTCCAGGGCGATCGACACCGTTCCCGCCATGACGTCGGTCAGTCCACGCGAACTGCCCTGGTACGGCACGTGAACGATGTCCACGCCCGCATAGCGCTTGAACTCCTCCATCGCCAGGTGCGACACGGTGCCGTTGCCCGACGACGCATTGGTCAGCTTGCCGGGGTTCGCCTTCGCATAGGTGATGAGTTCGGCGACGTTCCTGGCGGGCACGGCGGGATTGGCCACCAGGACGAACGGCAGATCGCCGACCAGGCCGATGGCCTCGAAGTCCTTGGTGGAATCGTAGGCGACGCTCTTGTACATGTGCGGATTGGTCGCCACTGCCGACATGTGGGCCAGCATCATTACGCTGCCGTCGTTGGGGGCCTTGGCGAGATAGCCCAGGCCCAGGCTTCCCCCCTGGCCCGGCTTGTTCTCCACGATGTAGTTGTCGCCGGTCGCGGCCGCGAGCTTCTCGGCCAGCATGCGCGCCACGATGTCGGTGGCCTGGCCCGGCGGGAAGCCCACCAGTATCCTTACCGTCTTGCCGGTCGATGGCGCCTGCGCGTAGGCGTCGCTCAAAAGCACCGATGCCGCGCTGGCCAGCAGAAATCTTCGGCGCCCTGCTTGCGTAGTCTCCATGGATGTTCCCTCATTCTTGTTTCGACTATGAGATGACCACCGCCCCGGCCAGCGTTGCCGCCACGCCAAGGGCGAAGGCCACGATCAGCCACCAGCCGGGAACGCGCGTCGCCCCATCCGGCTCGGCCCGCGGCGGCACGGGCGCCGCCCGGACCGGGTCCGCCGTACTCGCGGGTCCGGCATCGGCGGTGGCCCGGCCCGCCGGGCTGCGCTTCCCGGGAGCACCGCTTCCGGCCGGCGCGGCCGGCTCCTCCGGTGCGAACTGCTTGCGGAAGGCCTTGAAGAAATCGTCGGAAATCTTCCTGGCCACGCTGTCGATCAGGCGCGCGCCCACTTGCGCCAGCTTCCCGCCGACCTGCGCCTGCGCCGCGTAGGTCAGCTCCGTACCGGCGCCGGCCTCCTTCAGATCGACCGAGGCCGATCCCTTGCCGAACCCCATCGCGCCACCCTGCCCCTCGAATACCATGACGCAGGAAGCGGGAGGCACGGCTTCGGTCAGGCGCAGCGAGCCGTTGAAACGCGGCCGGAGCGGCCCGATGGCGGCGGTGATCACGATGCGAAACTCATCGGGGCCCGCCTGCTCGACCGACTCGCATCCCGGAAGGCAGCGCTTGAGCGTGCCGGGATCGTTCAAGGCCTTCCAGACGTCGGCGCGGGGAGCGGCGATGACTTGGGTACCGGTGATTTCCATGAACGCCTCGATGTCAGCCGTGCTTGCGCTTCATGGCCGCCGCCGTATTGACCATGGAGTGAAGGGCCCGCGCGTACTCGATGGCGCCAAGCTCGTCCATGCGGGGCGCGACGTGCAGATACTCCTTCAGCCCCAGGATGGCCGGCCGGGGACGGCTCGTCAGCACTTCGCAGAAGCGGGCGAGTTCGGCGTCGAGTTTGTCGGCGGGAACGACGGTGCTGACCAGTCCGTAGGCCATGGCGCGATGGGCGTCGATGAAATCGGCGGAATAGGCCATCCAGAGGATGGCGTTGCGATTGACGCGGTCGTACAGCGCCGACATGACCATGGTCGGCATCACGTTGTGCGCGATCTCGGGGATATTGAAGGTCGCGGTATCGCTGGCGAACGAAACGTCGCAAAGCGCCGCGATGGCGGTGCCGAACCCCATCGCCCGGCCTTCGATGGCGGCAATGACCGGCACCTGCGCGTTGCGTATGGCCTTGTAGCTGTTGAAGATCGCGTCGTACTCCGGGCGGCGCGCATAGGCCTCGGGAGACGGCGCGGGGGATCCCGGGTCGCGGGCGCGCCCGGTGCAGAAGTCCGGCCCCGCGCTGCGCAGCACGACGGCATCCGAGGTGTGATGCGCGTTGAGAATGGCATCGGCGAACGCCACTGCCATCGCGTCCGTCACTCCGTTGTCCTGCGGGCGGTTGAAGGTAATGCGAAGAATACGGCCGTCCTGCTCTATCGAGAGTTGTTCGCTCATGTACTGCCTCCTGAGGTGGAAAGGAAATTGGTCGACCGCCGGGTGGGCTCAATGGCCGATGCGGACGCGATCGAGATGGCGCAACAATGCGTCCTGGAATGCGGCGGGCTGGTCGATATTGGGCAAATGGCCGGCGTCGGGAATCACCTCAATTCCGGCCCCGTGGATAAGCGTCTGCAAATGCCGCATGGCATCGGGCAGGGGGCCGTCGTTGGCCCCCACCAGCAGCGTCGTCGGCACCGCGATGCCGCCGACATCGCCCAGATAGTCCAGCCCCTGGATCGCCTGTGCGCACCCGACGAACCCGGCGACCGAGGTGGCGGCCGCCTGACGCCGGAAACGCCCGGCAATTTCGGGATGCGCGCCCACGAAGGACCGGCCGAACCAGCGCTCGATCGTGGAATCCGCGAGCGCGGCGGTGCCCCGCTCGCGCGCAACGGCGATGCGCTCGGCCCAGACCGGTTGCAGGTCCGGCGGCGTATCGGCCCGTGCGTCGCACAGGCAAAGGCTCGACAGCCGGCCTGCATGCCGGATGCCCAGGCCGAATCCGCTCATGCCACCCAGCGAGAGCCCCACATAATGGACGCGCTCGATGCCCAGTGCGTCGAGCACCGCGATCGTATCGTCCGCCAGCTCGTCCATGGTGCAAGGTCCGGCAGGCGGCTGGGTATCCCCGTGCCCGCGCGTATCGGCCCGGATCACCCGGTACCCCCGCGCCGCCAGCAAGGCTGCCTCGCTGTCCCACATCATGCTGGACGACAGGATGGAGTGGGTCATGAATACGGGTGCTCCCGCCGGGTCGCCCTCGACCAGAACGGCGATCTCGCCCGCCGGACCGGCCACCCGCAGCGTTTCGCGCCGCGCCTTCGCGGCGTTGTCCGACTTTGCCATCACGCCTTCTCCATTTCCGGAATTTCGGAGTGCGCGGGCGATACCCGCTGTCCGCCCGAGGCACGCCGCAACGCGTTCCAGATCGCCTGCGGCGTCATGGGCAGGGCGTCGATGCTGGCCCCCACCGGGGCCAGCGCGTCGTTGATCGCGCTGGCGATCGCCGCCGGGCTGCCCAGATAGCCCGCCTCTCCCGATCCCTTCTGGCCGAACTCCGTCAGCGGCGACGGCGTGCAATGGTCGACGATGGTGACGGCGGGAACCTCCAGCGCGCTCGGCAGCAGGTAGTCCATGAAGGTGCCGGCAAGCAGCTGGCCCTCCTCCGAAAAGACGAACTTCTCCATCATCGCCGCCCCCAATCCGTGCGCGATCCCGCCGTAGGTCATCCCATGGACCACGTCCGGGCTGATCATCACGCCGCAATCGTGTCCGCACACGTAGCGGTGGAAAGTCGCCTTGCCGGTATCCGGATCGATGCTGACCAGCACGACGTGCGACTCGAACGAATGGCAGGGATACATCTGCACCCGGCCATCCTCGGTGGGCATCTTTCCGCCCGTGGGCACCTCCCAGACGAACTTCTCCTGCAGCCCCGGCTCGGTGCCCTCGGGAAGCTTGTGGAACATGCGGTGCGCAATCTCCACCAGGTTGTCCCAGGACATGCGCCGCTGGGAATCGGACTTCGCTACGACGTCGCCGCCGTCGTACGACAATTGCTCTTCCGGCAATCCGAGATTGTGCGCGGCAATGCGCAGCAACTTGGCGCGCAGCTTCTTGGCGGCGCCGGCCGCCGCCCCGCCCAGCATGATGGCCATGCGGCTGCCGACCGGACTATTCGACGGCAAGGCATTGAGCGAGTCGGCGTGCAGGACGCGGATGCCGTCCGGCTCGCGCTGCAGGATCTCCCCCACCACGGTGGAGACCAGGGTCTCGTGCGCCTGGCCCGAGGTCGACGTTCCCATCAGCGCCGTCACCGAACCGGACAGGTCGATGCGCACCAGGCAGGAGTCCATCCACGTGGTCGTCGTGTTCTTGGGATTGAACAACGGTTCGAAGGCCGAGTTGCCTCCCGAGGGTTCGAGGCAGGTCGAGACGCCGATGCCGGCCAGCAATCCGCGCTTGCGCAACTCGTCGCGCTGCCGCTGGATCTGCTCGAGCGAGGCCGCATCCAGCGCCTTGCCGAGGACCGTCGCGTAGTCTCCCGAATCGTAGGTGGTGCCGCTGGGTATCAGATAGGGGAATTCGTCCTTGCCGATGAGGTTGCGGCGGCGCAGCTCGACGCGGTCCAGCCCCAGGAAACGCGCCACCTTGTCCATGCCGGTCTCGATGGCATAGTTGGTCGGGGATTGGCCGAACCCGCGTACCGCCTCCTGGGGGGTCTTGTTGGTCATCACCGATACGGCGTCGTATTCCACGCTGGCGATCCGGTACGGGCCGACGATCGCGCCCACCGGCTTGCCCAGCTGCAGCGGCGCCCGGCCCGAATAGGCGCCGATATCGTCCACCGCGCGCATCCGCATGGACTTGACGATGCCGTCGCCGTCGAACGCCAGCGTCACGTCGAAGACGCGGTCCGGCCCCTGCATGTCGCCGCCGCGCATGTTCTCCAGCCGGTCCTCGATGAACCGGACGGGGCGGCCCAGTTTTCTCGCCAGGTAGCCCACCAGCACCGAATGCTTGATGCCGCGCTTGACCCCATAGCTGCCGCCGACGTCCACGTCGTAGTGCACGCGCACAGCGTTGCCCGGCAGGCGCAACGCCCGGGCCAGCAGATCGGGATACTTCGGCATCTGGATGGACGCCCAGACGTCGAGGATGCCGGTCGCGTCGTTCCACCAGGCGCTGACCGCGAACGTCTCGATGGGCACGGTGGCGCTGCGCGCCCAGTGCACGCGATACGACAGCTTGTGGGGAGCCTGGGCGAAATGCTCGTCCACCTCGCCCCAATTGAAGACGCGGCGGAAGATCACGTTGGACCCATGCAGCGGATGCACCTGGGGAGCGCCGGGCTCCATCGCGGCCAGCGGATCGACGACGTGATCGATGGGTTCGTACTCGACGATCACCGCCTCGGCCGCGTCTTCGGCCAGGGCGCGGGTATCGGCCACGACCGCGGCCACCCACTCCCCGGCGTAGCGGGCCACGCCGTGGGCGAGCGGAAACCGCTTCACCTGCGGCGCGTCGACGCCGGGCAGCATGGCATCGGTATGCGCGCAAAGCTCCTCGCCGGTCAGGACGGCATGCACGCCAGGCATGGCCAGCGCCCCGGAGGCGTCGATGGACCGTATCCTGGCATGCGCATGCGGGCTCGCGACGATGGCCACGTGCAGCACATCGGGCAGTTGTATGTCGGCGGCGTAGCGCCCTTGCCCGGTCACGAAACGGCGGTGCTCGACGGCGCGGCGGTGCTTGCCGATATAGCGGAATTTCCCCGGATCAGTCATGCGACGACTCCTGTGCCGTCGCATGCTGGACGGCGTCCACGATCTGTTGATAACCGGTGCACCGGCACAGGTTGCCGCTGATGGCCTCGCGGATCTGCGCCTCGTCCGGACGGGGGTGGCGCGCCACGAGCGCGTGGCACGCGACCAGCATGCCTGGCGTGCAATAACCGCACTGCAGCGCATGCTTTTCGCAGAAGGCGTCCTGGATCGCGGACAGCCGCCCCCGTTCCGGCGCCAGCCCCTCCACGGTCGTTACCGAAAGGCCGTCGGCCTGGACCGCGAACATGCAGCAGGACCTGACGGGTTCTCCGTCCAGCAGGACCGAACACGCGCCGCAGACACCGTGCTCACAGCCGATATGGGTACCGGTCAGCTTCAGCGTGTCGCGCAGGAAGTCCACCAGGGTGGTGCGCGGCTCGACCTGGGCCTGCCGCACGACGCCATTCACATTGATGGAAATGTTCATGAGTCGGGAAAATGCCATGGCTACACGCTCCGTACCGAAGACTGGGCCGATTGCGCGGCCCGGCGCAGGACGCGTACCGCCAGGACGGCCGCCAGGTGGCGCCGGTATTCGGCGGTCGCGTGCAGGTCGCTGCCTGGCTCGCATGCCGCGGCCGCATCCTCGGCCACGTCACGCAGCAGATCATCGTCCAGCCGCTGCCCTTCCAGGCGCTGCGCCAGCTCGGGAAAACTGCGGGGAACGCCATCCACGCCGCCGAGGCCGAACGCGGCGCGCCGGCAGACGCCCGACGCATCGACACGGACCTGCGCCGCAGCCGAAGCGATGGCGAAGTCTCCGTGCCGTATCGCGATCTCGTCGAATGCACAACCGGTGCCGCGCGCGTCCCACACGGGCCACTCGATGGCGGTCAGGCACTCCGTGTCGCGCGTGTCGGTAAACATGGGCCCCAGGAAAAACTCGCCGGCGGCGACACTGCGTTCGCCTTCGTCCTGGCTTGTCAGGCGCAGTCTCGCGTCCAGCACGAGGGCGGCCAGCGGCAGCTCGGCGGACGGGTCGGCATGCACCAGGCTGCCGCCCACGGTGCCACGGTTGCGCGTCTGGCCGTGCCCCACCCAGCGCAACGCGGCGGCGACCAAGGGGATGTGCGCATGCAGCGAGACCTCGTCCTCCAGGGTGCGCTGGCGCACCACGGCGCCGGTCACCACGGCAGTGTCCGAAACGTCCAGCGACTGCAGGGCGGACACCCGGTGAATGTCCACCAGCAGCGCGGGGCGCGCCAGGCGCATGGCCATCATCGGCACCAGGCTCTGGCCTCCGGCCAGCAGCTTGGCCTCGTACCCATGCTGGTGCAGGAGTTCGAGCGCGTGGTCCAGGCCCTCGGCACGCACATAGTCGAAAGGAGCGGCTTTCACGATAGTATGTATGGGTGGCCGAGCGAGAGAAAACCTGAGGGCCCGGCGGGGTTGGCGCAGGCCGGCTCCGCCGGCGTGCTGGATTCGTTTTGCATGGGCTGCAGTGTGAAGGCGGGCCGCTCTCGCGGCAAAGTAATAATCTTCACGTGGCGTGAGTTATAGTCACGCCGGCCAGAGCAGCAACAGGAGACTTCATGAGAAAGCTGCCCCCGCTCAACGCCGTGCGGGCGTTCGAGGTGGCCGCGCGCCACGTGAGCTTTACCAAGGCCGCGGCGGAACTGAACGTCACGCACGGCGCAGTCAGCCGCCAGGTGGCCCTGCTCGAGGAGTGGCTGGGCGTCGCGCTCTTTCACCGCGCGCCCTCGCAGCTGACGCTCACCGAGGCCGGCCGCGGCTATCTCAACGAGGTCTCGGCGGTGTTCGACCGCCTGGCCACGGCATCGATGTATGTCATGCAGCAGGCGGCGCCCATCGTGCTGCGCGTCAATGCCCCGCCCACCTTCACCATGCGCTGGCTGATCGCGCGCATGTCCGTATTCCAGCGCAGGCGTCCGGACGTCGAGGTCCGCCTGACCACTTCGCTGGCGCCGCCGAATTTCCAGGAGAACACCTACGACATTGCCATCCGGGGGCAGCACGGGCCGCTGGACGATTGCCGGTCCATTCCCTTCATGACGGAGATCATCGCCCCCATCTGTCACGTCGACCTGCAGGAGAGCCTGAGGCTCGCGCACCCGCGCGACCTCGAAGCGCATACCCTCATCAGCTATGCCACGGAACCCTACGCGTGGAGCGAATGGCTGGAAGCCGCCGGCGTTCCGGGCCTGAAGCCCGCCAATACGCTGGGCTTCGAACAGATGTACTTCGCCCTGCAGGCGGCCTCCGAGGGGCTCGGGCTGGCCATGGTCCCGCTGTTCCTGGCCATCGACGAGATCCTCGCCGGCCGACTGTGCGTGCCCTTCGGTCCCCTGGGCGTGAAGCGGCGCACGTACTACGCCAACAGCGCCGCGACGCTCAAGGCGCAGACGCTGACCGGCGACTTCTGCGACTGGCTGCAGCAGGAAGGCCGCGACACCGAGCAATCGATCACGGCCTGGGCGGCGAGCCAAGGGTGGACGTTTTGAACGCCGCTGGATTTCCGGCCTACTGCGGCGTGATGCCGGCGTCCTTGACGATCTGTCCGTAGCGCCGGGTTTCCTGGCGCACGAATTCCGCGAATGCCTGGGGCGGACGGCCGTCCGGCTCGAAGCCTCCCTTCTCCAGCACGCTCGCGACTTCGGGCGCCTTGAGCGCCTTGGCGACCTCGGCGGCGATCCTGTTCACCACCTCGGACGGGGTGCCGGCCGGCGCGAACCACCCCGCCCAGGTCCCCATGACGACGAAGTCGTCGATACCCGCTTCTTTCATAGTCGGGATATCGGGAAATTCCTTGGACCGGCTTTCGCCGGTGAACGCGATGGGGCGGATCTTGCCCGACTGGACGTACGGCGTCACCGTGGGCGGGGACAGCATCATGACGTCCACCTGCCCGGCGGCGATGGCATTGAGCGAGCTCGCGCTGCCCTTGAACGGGATGTGCAGCATGTCGACGCGGGCCTTCTTGGCGAACCCCGCCGCCGCCAGGTGCAGGGCATTGCCGATGCCCGGGGATCCGTACGTGAGCTCCTTCTTGCGCGCCAGCTCGATCAGCCCGGCAACGTCATGGACCGGCAGCCCTTGCCGCACGACCAGCAGGTAGCCGGTTCCGACGGCCAGGTTGGTAACGGGCACGAACGTCCTGGACATGTCGTAGGGCGTCTTCTTGTGTATGAACGTGTTGATGACGATCGACGGCGACGTGTGCAGGATGGTATAGCCATCGGGCGCGGCCTTGGCCGCATCGGCGGTGCCGATCAAGGCATTCGCGCCCGCCTTGTTATCGACCACGATGCCCCATTCGGACTGCTTGTCGATCTGGGCGGCGACCACGCGGCCCAGCGTGTCGATGGTTCCGCCCGCCTCGAAAGGCACCACCAGGCGGATGGGCCTGGCCGGGAACTCGGCCGCGGCAGCCGGCACGGCGGGGATCGCCAGGGCGCCCGCCATCATGAGCATGCGCATCGCGTGCATTGTCGTCGTCTCCATGTCTCGGGCTCTCGAAGCCTTCGCGGGAAGGCGCTGTCCCGTTCGATGATGTCGCCGCATGCCGGACGGCATGCAGGCCTGGACGAAAATATAGGCACGCGCGTGTTGCGGCACCCTACCTGCAAGTGCGGAAACCTACCTCAGCGTCGGTTTATTTATGAGCCCGTCCATGCGCGGGAATCAGGCAATCAGCGCGACGCCCCGCCGGTACTGGCTGGGAGGAATGCCGAGATTGCGGCGGAAGAAACGCGTGAAATGATGCGGTTCGGAAAACCCCAGGTCGTCGGCCAGCACGTTCACCGAGGTCGAGCATTCGGTCAGGGTCTTGAACGCGCTCTCCATGCGCAGCGTGTTCATGTACAGGATGGGAGACATGTTCGTGTACTGGCGGAAGAGCGAGAAGAAATGCTGGCGCGACAGGCTGTGCAGGCCGGCCAGCTCTTCGCAGGTAATGGTCTGGTCCAGGTGGTCCCCGATGTACTGGATTGCCCGTGCGATGCGCGCATCCGGACGATGGCGCATCTTCAGCCTGTAGGTGTCGATCCAGTTGCGCCGCACCGCGAAGAGGTGCGTGATCGCGAGCATGAAGTCCGACAGCGCCGCTTCGACCGCCCGGTTGGGCAGGCCGGTGGGAGACGAGCCGAGCACTTCGAGCACCAGCCGGTCCACGAGTTTGCGGATGGACAGCGGCACCCGCACCTGGGCAGAGGGAAAGAAGTCCGGCATGCCGCTACCCGAGAGCAGGGGGTCGTGTTCCGCCAGCCAGGCCGGTTCCATGCAGAGGATCAGGACGGTGGTGCGCTCGCCCTCCCGCGGCTGCAGCTTGGAATGCGGCTCCCAGGCGTTGACCAGAACCAGCGAGTCCTCGGATAGCCGTACGGTTTCGCCTCGCACTCTGTAGAAGGCGTCCGCGCCGGCGACCTTCACCAGCACGTGGCATTGCGGATGAGCGTGGGTGACCAGGTCATGGTCGGAATCGAGCATGGACGCACGCCCGAAAGCGCCTTGATAGAGCCTGACGGCCTTGGTCATTCCTGCCTCCGCTGTCCGAGTCGCGTTTCCCGGCCTGTTCTTGTCCGCGCGGCAGCGCCGCGCGGCGCTGCGCCCCTTGGTCGGGGTCTTGAGAATATCCAGAAAAAAAGCGCCGATCCAGCCATGCGCGCCGCCGTGGGAAGGCCGTGTCAGTTTTTTTCACGAGCCACGCCTCCACGGTGATTTTTCCTGTCGCGAACGGGGCATGCGCGTGCCTCTCCCCCGGGCAATCCCGAAGCCTGCCACGCCGCGGATCCCGTGCCGCACGCCAATATCCGACTGGAGGGTATGGCCCCTCCCCGGGGGCGCTTCCTATCATCCCGCCACGAGACCAGCCCATGCCCCGGAGGTGGCGTCCAACTCATGCAGCACGCTCTCACAGACGATACGCGCACCACCGCCGGCTTCCTGCTGGAAGGCCTGACGGAGATCGGCGTCGATTACCTGTTTTGCAACATGGGGACCGACCACGCGCCCATCATCGAAGAACTGGCGCGCCGGCGCGAACAGGGCGAAAAGGCGCCGCAGGTGATCCGCTGCCCGCACGAGAACACGGCCGCGCACATGGCCGCGGGCTACGCCCTGGTGACAGGCCGAGGCCAGGGGGTGCTGGTCCACGTCGACGTCGGCACGGCCAACGCCTCGATGGCCATGCACAACCTCTTCCGCAGCCGCCTGCCCGTTCTCCTGATGGCCGGCAAGGCACCCTTCACCTCGGCGGGAGAGCTGCCGGGCACGCGCGACAACTACGTGCACTACATCCAGGAGCCGTTCGACCAAGGCAGCCTCGTCCGCCCCTTCGTCAAGTGGGAATGGACCTTGCCTTCCGGCATCGTGGTGAAAGAAGCGCTGCGCCGTGCCCAGGCCCTCATGCAGAGCGAGCCCCGCGGTCCCGTGTACTTGATGCTGCCGCGCGAAACGCTGGCCGAACCCTGGCCGATAGACCGCGTCAAGTCCTATCCGGAGGCGCAATTCGGCGCCATCGCTCCCACTGGCGCCGATCCGCGCCAGCTCGACACCGTGGCCGAACGCCTCCTGGCGGCCGAGCACCCTATCCTGATCACCTCGTTCGGCGGCCGCAATCGCCGTACCTCGGCGGCCATCGAGCGCCTGGCGCGCCTGGCCGGCATACGCGTCTTCGAATCGAATCCGGTCAACAACATATCGCATGAAGGCCCGAATTTCTGCGGGTTCCAGCCGGGCGGCTCGATCCAGGCTGCCGACGTCGGACTGCTCGTGGACACGGACGTGCCCTGGTTCTCGCGCGACGTCCGGCCGCACGCCCGCACGTTCTGGGCGCAGGTCGACGTCGACGCGCTGAAGGCGGCCTCGCCGATGTGGAGCTTTCCCGCGAACGCCCGGATCCAGGGCGACAGCGCGCGCATCCTCGAACAATTGGCCGAGGCGCTCGAGGCAAGGTCCACGCCGGCATTCGCCGGTGCGGTCGATGCGCGCAACGCGCGCATCGCCGCCGAGAACGAGCAGCGCCGGCACAAGGCGCGGGACAAGGCCGCCGATCCGGGCACGCCGGGCCAGATCAATCCTCACTTCCTGTTCGCGGAACTCGGCAAGCGCCTGCGGCCCGAAGACATGGTCTTCAACGAAGCCGTGCGCAACTCCCCCGCCCTCATGGAACAGCTCACCCGTCCTCTGCCCGGCACCCTGGTGCGAGTCGGCGGCGGCGGGCTCGGCGCCTCCGGGGCCATGGCCCTGGGCGCACGGCTGGCCGATCCGGACCTGATGGCGGTGCAGGTGGTGGGAGACGGCAGTCTCTACTTCAACATCCCGAGCTCCGTCCTGGCCGTCTCGAGTTTCTATGGACTGCCCGTCCTGACGCTCGTCGTCGACAACGCCGGATGGTCCGCGGTCAAGGAGTCGACCTTGCGCGTCTATCCGGACGGCAGTGCAAGACGGCAGGACGCCTACGAGGCCGAACTGCCGGGCAACGCGGACTTCGCCAAGCTGGGGGAGGCGTTCGGCGCCCATGGCGAACGCGTCGACGACCCGGCGCAGGTCGGCGCCGCACTCGATCGATGCATCCAGGCGGTCAAGACGGGACGCTCCGCCGTCCTGCATGCCAAGGTCGTACGGATCTGACTTCAAGGAGATCATCATGAATAGCCAGACACGGCGAACGACGGTTGCATTGCTCGCGGCGGCGGCGCTGCTCGCCTGCCCGCCCGGCTCGGAAGCCGGCGATAGCTACCCGTCGAAGCCCATCCAGATCATCGTGCCCTACGGGCCCGGCGGATCGACCGATTTTGCCGCGCGCAATCTCGCAGTGGGACTGGAACGCAAGCTGGGACAGACGGTGGTGGTCGTCAACCGGCCGGGCGCCAGCGGCACGATAGGCGTCATGTCGGTCGCGCGCGCGGCGCCGGATGGCTACACGCTGCTGCTGGGGCTGAATACGGAGATGGTCATCATTCCGCAGGTGCGCAAGGTGTCGTACCAGCCCGGTGACTTCGAGCCGATTGCAATCGTCGGTTCGACGCCCCTGGTGCTCATCGGCCGGAAGAGCTTCAAGGCCGCCGACTTCCAGGCCTTGCGCGAAGAGATCGCCCGCCAGCCGGGTAACTACAATTTCGGCGGCGCGGTCGGCAGCCCGGCCCACCTCGCGGGCGAATGGCTCAAGCGATCCACGGCGCTCGACATCAAGCACGTGCCCTACAAAGGCGGCGCGCAAGCGGCCAACGACGTGGCGGGCGGGCACCTGGACCTGTACTTCTCGGGGATCCTCCCGTCCAAGGCCCTGATCGATGCCGGCGAAATCAAGGCCTATGCGGTAACCAGCGCCACCCGGTCGCCCACGCTGCCCAATGTCCCGACTTTGAAGGAAGCCGGCCTGGACGACTTCGTTCTTTCCAACTGGAGCGGCCTGTTCGCCCCGCGCGGCACGCCGGCGCCGATACTGTCATTGTTGAGCGGCAAGGTCCGCGAAGTCCTGCGCGATCCCGGGTTCCAGGCCGCGATGGCCAAGGAGGGCATCGATATCCCGGACACGGGCTCGCCCGGGGCATTTCTCGAGGAAGAACAGGGAAAATTCAGCCGGCTCATCAAGACGCTGAATCTGGCCCTCTAGAAAAAATCCGACTCCGGGGTAGGTCGCAGGACTGGGCGGTAGGGTCTCGGCAAGCCCCCCTCTCTATCATTTTCTGCATCGTTTCCCACCGGCAGATGCAGGCGTGCTGACCCTTCCCCATCTACTGAAAAACACCGTCCAGGCCTACGGCCGGCGCAAGGCGATCATCGATCCGTCGGGCGACCTGAGCTGGAACGACTATCTCGACCGCGTGGCCCGCACCGCCGGCATGCTCCGGGAACTGGGCCTGAACCCCGGCGATCGGTTCGCCACGCTGTGCCGCAATTCGGTGGACCATGCCCAGTTGCTGCTGGCGGGCTTCTGGTCGGGCGTCGTACCGGCGCCGCTGAATTTCCGCCTGGCTCCCGCCGAGATCGCCGCCATGCTGGAAGATGCGCAGTGCAAGGCCGTCATGCTGGACGACGACTTCATGCCGCTCCTGGAGCAGCCGCCGCTGGCCTCGTGGCGGTCGCGGGCCATTCGCGTCCGGTTGCGGGGCGGGCCGGCGGAGCTTGCGACCATGGCGGACCTGCTCCGTGCCAGCCCGCGCGCATCCGCTCATAGCTGCCAGGAAGGCGACGAGGCACTGTTGCTCTATACCGGCGGCACCACCGGGCGCGGCAAGGGCGTCAGGCTCACGCATCGCAACATCGTCGCCAACGCGCTGCAGCTGGCCCGCGTGATGTCGCCTTGCCCGGACGACGTCTACCTGCACGTCTCGCCGATGTTCCACTCCACCGACCTGAAGGCCACCGTCGTCACGATGTTCGGAGGCGGCCATACCTACCTGAGCGAATTCTCGCCCCGGGGCGTGCTCGAGGCCATCGAGCAGCGCGGCGTCACGATCGCCAGCCTGGTGCCCACCATGATCATCGGCATTCTCAAGGAAGCCGGCGTGGACCGCCACGACCTGTCCCGGCTGCGGCTGATCAGCTACGGCACCGCGCCCATGGACGAACAATCGCTGCGCAAGGCCATGGACCGCTTCGCTCACGTCGGCTTCCACCAGTGCTATGGCCTGACGGAAACGTCTCCCTACCTGGCGATCCTCGACGAGGCGACCCATCGGTTCGCGCTGCGCGAACGGCCCGAACTCCTGAAGTCCGCCGGCCGGCTGCTGCCCGCCACCTCCATCCGGTTTCTCGACGATGACGGCAACGAGGCCGCGCCCGGCCAGCCGGGCGAGATCGCCGTGTCCGGGCCGCAGGTGGCGGCCGGCTATCACAACCGGCCGCAGGAAAACGCGGCGACCTTCCGGGACGGCTGGCTGCACACGGGCGACATCGGCCGCCTGGACGAGGACGGCTACCTGCACGTTCTCGACCGCAAGAAAGACATGGTGATCACAGGCGGCGAGAACGTCTACACGCGGGAAGTGGAATCCGTGCTGGCCCTGCATCCGGACGTGGCCGATGCCGCCGTCGTCGGCATACCGGACACCAAGTACGGCGAGGCGCTGCTGGCGGTCGTCGTGCCTTCGGCGGCGCGCCCGGCGCCGGCGGAGATCATCGAGTTCTGCCGGCGCCATCTCGGCGGATACAAGATCCCGCGGCAATTCATGTTCGTCGACGCGCTGCCCCGATCGTCGCTCGGCAAGGTCCGCAAGGACGAGTTGCGGCGAGCGTATCTCGAGACCAGGGAAACCCGCTGACACGCCGGCCGACCGCCGGCATGGGCGCCATGCCGCCCGAAGAAATCGATAACGAGGAGACTTCCATGCACCGATTCCGTCAACGCACCTGGTGGGCCGGCATCCTGCTGGCACTGCTCGTCCCGGCGTCGTCCCAGGCCGCAGAACCGGCCTGGCCGCAAAGGCCGATCCGGCTGCTGGTTCCCTACGCCGCCGGCGGCTCGACCGACATCGCGAGCCGCCTCATCGCGCAGAGACTGTCGCAAACCCTGGGCCAGCCGGTGGTGGTCGAGAACCGGGGCGGCGCCGCCGGTTCGGTGGGAGCGGCGTATTTCGCCAAATCGTCGCCCGACGATCATTTCTTCATGATGATCACGCCGTCCCAGTTGTCGATCAATCCCTATCTGTACAAGACGGACCTGGGCTACGACGCCGAAAAGGACTTCGTTTCGATCGGGCTCGCGACCCAGACGCCGAACGCCATCGTGGTCTCGCCGTCGCTGAAGGTGACTTCGCTCAGCGAGCTCATCGAGCATGCCAGGGCCCATCCCGGCAAGGTGGCGTACTCCAGCGCCGGCATAGGCAGCACGGGCCATCTGCTGAACGAATTGATCAAGACGCTGGCCAAGATCGAAATCCTGCACGTTCCCTACCGCGGCAACGGCCCGGCCATGCAGGCCCTGCTGGCGGGCGAGGTCCAGTTCAACACCGACAACCTTCCGCAGCTGCTGCCGCAGATCCAGGCCGGCAAGGTCCGCCCCATTGCCGTGACCTCCAGGCAGCGCTGGTTCCAGCTTCCCGACGTTCCCACGGTTACCGAGGCGGGCTATCCGAACCTCACCACCAGCGTCTGGTTCGGCATGGTCGGGCAGGCCAGCCTGCCCAGGCACGTCGTCGCCCGCATGAACCAGGCGCTCAACACCGTCCTGACCGACCCGTCCTTCGTGGAGAAGCTCAAGGAAGTCAGCCTGGAAGCCAACCCCAGCACACCGGAGGAAATGGCGGCGCACGTGCGCGCCGAGGCCCGGCGCTGGTCGAAGGTCATCAAGGAATCCGGCGCGACCGCCGACTGACCCGCCATCTCCATCCATCCGCATCCGGAGCATCCGATGTTGCAAGTCCCTTCCCTGCGAACCGGCGGCCAGATCCTCGTCGATGCGCTCAAGATACACGGCGTCGACCACGCCTTCTGCGTACCCGGCGAGAGTTTCCTGCCCGCATTGGACGCGCTGCACGCGTCCAGCGACGCCATCAGGACGATCGTCTGCCGCCAGGAGGGCGCGGCGGCGCACATGGCGGAGGCCTACGGAAAACTGACCGGCAAGCCCGGCGTCTGCCTGGTCACCCGCGGACCGGGCGCGACCAATGCCAGCATCGGCGTGCACACCGCAAGCCAGGACTCGACGCCCATGGTCCTGCTCGTGGGGCAGGTGGGCACCCGGCTGCTGGAGCGCCAGGCCTGGCAGGAGATCGACCTGCGCAGCGTATTCGGCTCGCTGGCGAAATGGGTCACGCAGGTCGACCACCTGGAACGCTTGCCCGAGATGATGAACCGGGCGTTCCAGGCCGCCGTCTCGGGCCGCCCGGGCCCTGTCGTCGTCGGCTTGCCCGAGGACGTGCTCTACCGGCACCTGGACCTGCCCGACAGCCGGCCCTTCGTGCCGGTACAGCCGCAGCCCGGCGTTGCCGACCTGGCACGCCTGCGCGAACTGGTCGAGCAGGCACGGCGCCCGCTCATGATATTGGGCGGAGGCGGATGGAGCGCCGAAGCCTGCGCGGCCATCCAGGCTTTCGCGCAGGCCTTCCAGCTGCCCGTCGGCACGGCCTTTCGCCGGCAAGACCTGTTCGACAATGCGCATCCCGGCTATGCCGGCGACATCGGGGTCGGGATTGCCGAATCGCTGGCGCAGCGGGTTCGCCAGGCCGACCTGATCCTCGCGGTAGGCGCGCGCCTGGGCGAAACCACGACCGCGGGGTACACCTTGCTCGGCGTCCCCTCGATGGAGGCCCGGTTCGTCCATGTCCATCCCGATATCGGCGAACTCGGCAAGGTCTATCGGCCCGACCTGGCCATCAATGCGGGCATGGCCGAATTCGCGCTCGCCGCGGCGAGCCTCGAGCCACCACGGCACCCGGCGTGGGCCGACTGGACGCGCTCCGCCAATGCAGACTATTGCGCGACGCTCGTCCCCCCTTCCATGCCGGGGAGCTTGAACCTGGCCCAAGTCGTCCGGCACGTGCGCGACCGGCTGCCCGCCGACGCGATCGTCACCAATGGCGCGGGCAACTACACCGGCTGGGTCCACCGCTTCTTCCAATACCGCGGCTTTCGCACCCAGCTCGCACCCGCCAGCGGCGTCATGGGCTACGGGATTCCGGCCGCCTGCGCCGCGGCGGCCATCCACCCGGACCGGCGAGTGGTCTGCTTTGCCGGCGACGGCTGCTTCCTGATGAACAGCCAGGAACTGGCGACCGCGAAGCAGTACGGCTTGCGCGTGATCTTCATCGTCGTCAACAACGGCATGTACGGCAGCATACGCATGCACCAGGAGATCCACTATCCCGGCCGGGTCTTCGGCACGACGCTGGAAAATCCGGACTTCGCCGCGCTGGCGGCCGCCTATGGCATCGCCGGCTACACGGTGGAAAAGACGGAAGACTTCGCGGCGAGCTTCGACCGTGCGCTCGCCGCCCCGCACGGGGCCTTGATCGAACTGCGCATCGACCCCGAGGCCATCACGCCGCGCACGACGCTGAGCGAGCTGCGCGCCCGAAGCGAACGACACCGCTGAGATGCGGCCCCTCGTCCGGCGCACCCCGCGGTCCCATCCATTGCATGAACGGAGCATGACATGATCGAACACATTCCCCTGAACGAACGCCAGCAACGGATCGACGCGTCGGGGTTGCCGCGGGACGCGACCTCGCAGTTCCTGCAAGCCGCCCGGGCATGGGAGGAACGGCCGGCGCCGTCGACGCTGGATGAGGACTCGGCCCTGGTCCGATCCGTGTGCCGCCAGGGACGGCAGCTGCTGAGCCGCCTTCCGCTCAAATCGGCCCGCGACGCCACGCAGAAGGACGTGGCGCACGTGATCTTCCACCTGATGGCCGACGCAGCGTGGCGCTTCTTCCGGCACCATGCCCACCCCCTTTACCGGGACCTGACGAACAACGGGACGCGGCCGCTGCGAGTGGATGAACTGGCCTGGCAAGCCGCGGCGCGGCTGCCCGGCATCCTGCCCAGCGAAGAGGAACTGCGGGCGGAAAGCGAACTGCTGCAAAAGGACAAGGACGGGCTGGAAATCAACCAGGGCCTTTTCTTCAGCCACCTCTTTACCGACCGGGCCATCGGCTCGCACCTGATACGAACCATGCTCAGGCCCTTGCCGCAGTCGTTCGAATACCTGGACGAATTCCGCAAGACCGGGCGCGTCCAGTTGGACAAGGCATTGGTCGAGGCCAAGGCCCAGGCTGGATTCCTGACGTTCCAGAACCTGCGCTACCTGAATGCCGAGGACGACACCACCATGGTGCCCTTCGAGGTGGCGACCGACCTCATCCTCATGCATCCCGACCTGCGGCTGGGCGTCATGCGCGGGGGCGTGGTCGACCACCCGAAGTATGCCGGCCGGCGCGTGTTCTCGGCCGGCATCAACCTGACCCACATCTATCGCGGCAAGAAATCGTACCTGGGTTTCCTGACCAAGAACATGGGCTTCTTCAACAAGGTCCACCGCGGCATCCTGCCCCCCGGGCCGGACAGCCTGGACGCACCGCTGGACGAGCCCGAATCCACCGTCGAGAAACCGTGGGTGGCGGTCATCGAAACGTTCGCGATAGGCGGCGGGTGCCAATTGCTGCTCGTGGCCGATTACGTGATCGCGGAATCCGGCTCCTTCTTCAGCCTGCCTGCGCGCAAGGAAGGAATCATTCCCGGCCTCGCCAACCTGCGGCTGCCGCGCTTCACGGGCGAGGCGCTGGCGCGCCAGGCCATCATGTTCGACAAGCTGTTCAAGGTGGAGACTCCCGAGGGCCGCACGCTCGTCAGCGAAGTGGTGCCGCCCGGGGAAATCGAACAGGCGGTCGAACGCTGCGCGGCCAACGCGCTGGGCGCCGGCATGGTCAGCATCAGCGCGAACCGCAAGGCGCTGCGCGCCCAGGCCGAGCCCATGGAGGTCCTTCGGCAATACCTCGTCACCTACGCGCGGGAGCAGGCCTTCTGCCACCTGAGCGAAGACCTCATCAACAACCTCGAAAAGAACTGGAACGCCAAAGAGCGCAAGCTCTGACGGCTTTCCGGACCGCGTCCCCAGAGAGGCATGCATGTCCATCGAACATCCGGATCTGAAACTCTACATCGACGGCCAATGGATAGGCGGCGAGGGCCGCGACACCGTCCCGGTCGTCGACCCGGCCACCGGGCAGCCCATGGGAGAGCTCCCCTCGGCCACGCCGGCGGACCTGGACCGGGCGCTGCAGTCGGCGGCCGCGGCCTGGCCGGGCTGGAGCACGACCCCGGCAGTGGAACGCGGCCGCATCCTGCGGCGCGCCGCAGAACTGATGCGCGGCCGCCGGGACCGCATCGCGCGTCTCCTGACGCGCGAGGAAGGCAAGCCGCTTGCCGAGGCCCTCGTCGAGGTCGACGGCGCCGCCGCGCACATCGAATGGATGGCCGAGGAGGGACGGCGAGGCTACGGGCGCATCGTCGGCGGACCCGCCGGCATCCGGCAGAACGTCCTGAAACGCCCGATAGGCGTGGCCGCCGCCTTCTCGCCCTGGAACTTCCCGGCAACCACGCCGGCCCGCAAGCTGGGGGCATCCCTGGCGGCGGGATGCTGCTGCATACTCAAGGCTCCCGAAGAAGCGCCGGCCACGGCGATCGAGATGGTCCGCGCATTCGCCGAAGCCGGCGTGCCCCGCGGCGTGGTCAACCTGGTATGCGGCGTGCCGGCCGAGATTTCCAGCCACCTCATCGCATCGCCTGTCGTCCGCAAGGTGTCCTTCACCGGCTCGACCGCGGTCGGACGCCAGCTGGCTGGGCTGGCCGCCGCAGCGATCAAGCCCATCACCATGGAGCTGGGCGGCCATGCTCCGGTCCTGGTTTTCGACGATGTCGACGTGGACGCGGTCGTGCGCCTGTGCGTCGCCAGCAAATACCGCAACGCCGGCCAGGTGTGCGTATCGCCGACCCGCTTCTACGTGCACGAGCGCATCTATGAACGCTTCGCCGGCGCCTTCGCCCAGGCGGCCGCGGGGCTGAAGATCGGCCCCGGCCTGGACGAGGGAACGCAGATGGGACCGCTGGCGAACTCGCGACGGCTGGCGGCGATCGAGAACGCGGTGGCCGACCTGAAATACGCCGGCGCCCGGCTGGTCGCGGGCGGCGAGCGTCTCGACCGGGCAGGAAACTTCTTCGCCCCCACGGTGTTCTCGGACGTGCCGGCCCAGGCCCGCGCCATGCGCGAAGAGCCCTTCGGCCCCATCGCCTTGCTGCTGCCCTTTCGCGACGAAGAAGCCGTCATCGAACAGGCGAACGCGCTTCCCTACGGATTGGCGGCCTACGCCTTCACTCGCGACGGCAGCCGGCAGTTGCGGCTTTCCGAGAGGATGGACACGGGCATGCTGGGCCTGAACACGTTCTTCATCAACGGGCCGGAAACGCCGTGGGGCGGTGTCAAGGAAAGCGGCTACGGCAGCGAGGGGGCCACCGAAGGTCTCGAAGCCTACCAGACCACCCGCCTCGTCGTGCAAACCTCCCACTTCTAGTTCCTTTTCTCTCGCTCTCAGGAGTGCTCCATGGCAGATGCCGCACACACCGGACCACGCAACGGCTCCACGCCCGTCACGACGCTGCGCGGGTGGCTGGACCGCCTGGCCGCCAACGACAGGCTGGCGCTCATCCAGGCAGGCAAGTCCCTGCGGTTTGAAATTGCCGCCATCGCCTCGAAGCTGGACGGCCGCCAGGCGACGTTCTTTCCTTCCCCGGAAGGCCATCGCATCCCCGTGCTCTCGGGCATCGTGTCGCGGCGCGAGTGGATCGCCGACGCGATGGGCGTGGCCCCCGCCGGCCTGCTCAAGCGCTACCAGCAGGCGGTGGGCAACCCGATGCCTTGCGAAGAAGTGGGCGAGGCGCCGGTGCAGGAGGTCATCCATCGCGGCGATATCGACATCGGCAGGCTGCTCCCCGCCCCGATACACAACGAGCACGACGGAGGCGCCTATCTCACCGCGGGCCTGCTGATCAGCAGCAATCCCAACACCGGCCGGCAGAACGTGTCGATCAACCGGTGCCACCTGAAGGGCGGAAACCGGATGGGCGTCTCGGTCTCTTCGCGCGACACCGGCACCTTCCTGAGTCTCTGCGAGAAAGCCGGCAAGCCCTTGCCGATCGCGATCGCCATCGGCGTGGATCCGCTCACGCTCATGGCGTCGCAGGCCATCGTGGCCATGGACCAGGACGAGCTCGAGGTCGCCGGCGCGCTGCGGGGCGAGCCGGTGCGCGTCGTCAAGTGCCTGACCAATGAGCTGCGCGTTCCGGCCGAGGCCGAGATCGTGCTCGAGGGACGCATCCTGCCCAACGTGCGCGAGCCCGAGGGTCCGTTCGGGGAATTCACGCAGTACTACGGGCCGCGAGGCGACCGCTTCGTCATCGAGATCGATGCCGTGACCCACCGGCGATCGCCGCTATTCCACACCATCATAGGCGGCGGCACGGAGCACATCCTGCTTGGCGCGGTCGCGCGGGAAGCCAGTTTCCTCACGACCATGCAGCGCATCTTTCCCAACGTGACGAACGTGCACCTGGCCCCCGGCGGGGTCGGCCGCTACCATTTGTACGTGCAAATGAAGAAGCTGCACGAAGGCAGCGCCAAGAACGTCATCTTCAGCGCCTTCGCCATGCATCACGACGTCAAGCAGGTCATCGTGGTGGACGAGGACATAGACATCTATGATCCGCAGGAGGTCGAATGGGCGGTCGCCACGCGCTTCCAGGCGGACCGGGACCTGGTCGTCGTGGGCAACTGCCGGGCCTCCAGGCTGGACCCCACGTCGCGGGGCGGGATCGGATCCAAGCTGGGACTGGACGCCACCAAGCCGGTCGACGCCCCGCCGGAACAGTTCCTGCGCATCGGCGTGCCGGGAAGCGATGCGGTCGACGTCGAGGCGGTAAGATCGGACATTGCCCCCGGCTCGTGGCGCGAGGCATAGACCTCCTGCGCGCTTACGCGCAGGCTTTCATTCGATGTACCTCGACGTGACGGGAGTCCACGCTTGCTGACGCTTCCCGACCTCTTGCAGAGCACGGCCCGGGCGCATGGGCACCGGGCGGCGATCCATGCGTCGGCCGGCAGCCTCAGCTGGAGGCAGCTCATCGAGCGCGTCGCACGCAACGCCGGCATGCTTCGGTCGCTGGGGCTGCATCCGGGCGAGCGGTTCGCCACGCTTTGCCGGAACTCCGTCTCGCACGCCCAGTTGCTGCTGGGCGGGTACTGGTCCGGCATCGTGCCGATTCCCATGAATTTCCGGCTCACCGGCGGCGACATCGCCTGGATGCTCGAGCAGTCGGGCTGCCGGATGCTGATGGTGGACGAGGAACTCGCCTACCTGCTGGACCAGGCGCAGCTTGCCCCATGGCGCGGGCGAGCCGTCTGCGTGGGCGCCGCTCCCGACGCCTCCGGCATTCCCGGCACGGACGCCCTGCTGGCCGAGGCGCGACCGGCCGCGCCGCATCCGGTACGGGAAGGCGATCTTGCGTTGTGTCTCTATACCGGCGGCACCACCGGCCGCGGCAAGGGAGTCCGGCTCACCCACCGCAACATCGTCGCCAACGCGCTGCAGCTCGCCCGCGTGATGGCACCCGCGCCGGAGGACATCTATCTCCATGTCTCGCCCATGTATCACTCGACGGATCTCAAGGCGACCGTGGTCAGCATGTTCGGAGGCGCGCACGTCTACCTGAAGGACGCCTCCCCCGAGGACGTGCTCGATGCCATCGAGCGCCACCGCGTCACCATCGCGAGCCTGCTGCCTGGCATGATCGTCCGCATCCTCAGGGAAGCCTCCGTCGACCGCTACGACCTGCGCAGCCTGCGCCTGATCAGCTATGGCACCTCGCCGCTGGACGAGCCCACCCTGCGCGCCGCGATGGCCGCCTTCCCGCACGCCGGTTTCCACCAGTGCTATGGCCTGACGGAGACCTCGCCCTACATTGCCATCCTGGACGAGGCGGCGCACCGCCGGGCCGTGACGGATCGCCCCGAGTTGCTCAAGGCGGCCGGCAGGGTCCTGCCCGGCACGCGGCTCACGCTGCTCGACGATGCCGGCAACGAGGTGCCGGCCGGTGGGACCGGCGAGATCGTCGTGTCGGGACCGCAGGTCGCCGACGGCTATCTCGGCCTTCCCGAGGAGGAGGCCCGGGTTTTCCGCCAGGCAGCATTCCATACCGGCGATATCGGCCGCATCGACGACGACGGCTTTCTCTACATCCTGGACCGCAAGGTGGAAGTGGTCGCCGCGCGCGGCACGAACGTCTATACGAAGACGGTCGAGGACATCCTGCGCCAGTGCCCCGGCATTGCCGAGGCCGCGGTGGTGGGCGTGCCCGATCCCGTATCCGGAGAGGCGCTGCTGGCCGTGCTGGTCCCCGACGGCCTTGCGCCGCCCCTGCCCGCCATCGCGGAGTTCTGCCGTGGCCGCCTGCCGGCCGGCCAGGTTCCGGGCCAGTTCATGTTCGTGGACGGCCTGCCCCGCACGCCGCTGGGAAAGGTCAAGAAGCAGGAACTGCAGGAGGCTTACCGCTCGCAGCTGGAAGTCCACGGCGCCGGCGCGCCGGCCCGGCGTCGCTCGCGCCCGGGAAGAGCCTGACTGCGGCGCCGGTCAGGTGCTCCAGCCTCGCGACCGCATCCACGCCGCCAGCGACTGCTCGGTATCGGCTCCCTCGCCGGCCAGCCAGTCGCAGAAGGTGCGCACCGCCCGGCTCTCCGCGGGAAGGTGGGGATGACTGGCATAGTAGGTGCGCCGCTTGATCGGCGGCGTATCGAGCGGCACCGCCAGCCTGCCCGCGATGATGTCGTCGATGACGAGGAACAGCGGCACCAGCATGACGCCCAGGCCTTCCATGGTCGCCTGCAGCGAGAAATACATCTGCTCGAAGCTCAGGATGCTCGCCGGCCGGACGTGGTCGCACCCCACTCCATGCAGCCATTCCGACCAGGAGTACGACTCCGTGGCATAGCTCAGCAAGGTATGCCGCGCCAGGTCTTCCGGCCGCTCCAGCCCCGGCCATTCCAGCAGGTCGACGTGGCAGACGGGCACGACCATCTCGCTGACCACGGGTATCGAATTGCAATTGGGCAGCGGCGCGTAGGCGCTGCGTATGGCGAGGTCGTAGCCGTGCTCCTGGAAATTGACCGGCGCGATCGACGTGGTCAGGCGCACGTCGATTTCCGGCCGCCGCCGCTGGAAGCGCGAGAGCCTGGGAATCAGCCAGCGCATCATGAAAGTAGGCGGCGCATTGATGCGCAGGCCGGCCCTGGCCGACCGCTGCCGGGCCTGCATCGATGCCACGGCGATCAGGTCCAGCCCCATCGTCACCTGCTCGAGGTAGTCCCGGCCGGCCTCGGTCAATGCCAGTTGCGATGCCGACCGCAAGAAAAGCGGCACCCCCAGCCAGGCCTCGAGCAGCGCCACCTGCCGGCTGACCGCGCCATGCGTGACGTGCAATTCTTCGGCCGCCTTGGTGAAATTGACATGCCGTGCGGCAACCTCGAACACCCTGACGGCATTCATCGGAGGCAATTTTCTCATGGTCGCCGGATATTGCCATGAGCGGCCGCCGCAGCCAATCGGCGTCATCGCCTATCCTGACGCCTTCCCCAGCCCCGCGCCCGCGATACGGCCGGCCAGGGGATCCCGGCGGATCAATTGCCTATCCGCAGGTTCAGGTCATTGATCACCTTGGTCCAGCGGGACAGCTCCTCGCGCTGAAAGGCGGCGAACTCGGCCGGCGGCATGAGCGGGCTCATTTCGTAGCCGACCGCCACGCAGCCCTCCTTGAACTTCTCCGACGCCAGCACCTTGGAGACGGCGCGATACAGCCTGTCGGCAACGGCGGCGGGCGTCCCGGCGGGGGCGTAGAGGCCGATCCACGATGCGCTTTCGAAATCCACGCCTTGCTCGATCACCGTGGGAACGTCCTTGACGAAACCGCTGCGCTCCTTGCCCGTCACGGCCAGCGGGCGCAGCTTGCCGGCCCGGATCTGCGGCAACGCATCCGACACCGAAGATACCAGGACCTGGACCTCGCCCGAGACCGCGGCGAGAATGGCCGGGCCGGACCCCTTGTAGGGCACCTGCTGGATGTCGATTCCGGTCTTCTGCTTGAAAGCCTCGAACGCCACCTGGTGCGGCGACGAAGGCGACGCATAGAAGAGGCGGCCCGGCTTGGACTTGGCGAGCTTAACGAGATCGGCCAGGGAATGGACGGGCAGGCCCTGGGGCACCGAGAACAGCAACTGGCTGTACCCGATCATCGTGATCGGCACGAAGTCCTTCGTCGGGTCGTAGGCCAGTGCCGGCTTCAGGCCCGGGTTGTAGGCCATCATGCCGCTCGAACCGCTCAACAGCGTGTAGCCGTCGGGAACCGCCTTGGCCACGAACTGCGCCGCAATGGCACCGTCGGCCCCCGCCTTGTTCTCGACCACCACGGGCTGGCCCAGTTCGGCCCGCAGGTGCTCGGCAAGCAGCCTTCCCATGACGTCGTTGCCGCCGCCGGGCGCGAAACCTATCACCAGCGTCACGGGTTTGTTCGGGTAGTCCTGGCCGGCCGCCCAAGCCGCCGTCGTCACGCAAAGCGCCAGCACGCCGCAAGCGCCTGTCCATCGCCGGTTGCCATTCATGATCGTCTCCAACGGTGTAGTTATGCGTCCGGCCCCGGTGGTCGTCCCGGTTCGTGCCGGCGGTGGCCGGGTCAGCTCATCGCGCCTCCGCCATCGACGGGCAGCGCCACGCCGGTTATGTACGAATTCTCGGGCGCCACCAGAAAGAGTGCCGCCCGCGCCATTTCCTCGGGATTCCCGAGTCGCTTGATCGGCCGTACCTGCCGGTTCATCTCGGCATAGGAATCGGCGACGATGTCGGGGTTGCGCGCCAGCACGCCCTGCCAGAGAGGGGTGCTGTCGATCGGGCCGGGACAAATCGCGTTCACCCGGATGCCGTCCTCGGCATGCGCCACGGCCAGCGCCCGCGCCAGCATCAGCAGGCCGGCCTTCGACGCCGAGTACGCCGGGGACTGCCGGGACGGCCGCAATCCCAGGCCTGATGCCGTGAAGAGAATGGACCCGCCTCCCGCGCGGCGCAAATGCGGCAGCGCGTACTTGGCGCCGAAGAACCCTGCCTTCAGGTGTATGTCCATGACCTGGTCGTACTGCGCTTCCGTCGTATGCTCGAGCAGGCCGGGCCCGGCCACGCCGGCATTGTGGAAGAACACGTCCAGGCGGCCATAGCGGCGGACCGTCTCGTCCACGGCGTCGGCGATCCGTCCGGTCTTGCGCAGGTCGCATTCCACGAAGCAGGCCTGGCCGCCCTCTTTTTCTATGTCCGCCACGGTGCGTTCGGCATCGGGCCGGTTGATGTCGGCAATGGCGATCCGGGCCCCCTCGCGCGCGAAAAGCAATGCACTGGCCCGCCCGATGCCCGTGGCGGCACCGGTGATGAGGGCGACCTTCGAATGCAGCAGCATGAGTGGCTCCATTCCATCATGAAACGGGTTCGCGCAGCGCGTCAGCCGGCGCCGGCGAGGTCTCGAAAGGCGGGCCGGCCATCCCGCGTCATCCACATCTGGCCGCCGGCGCAGTCCATCACCGTTCCATTGACGAAGGCGGCGGCGTCCGAGGCCAGGTAAAGCGCCATGTCGGCCACCTCGTCGGTGGTACCCATGCGCGCCAGCGGCACGTTGGACAACAATTGCTCCAGTTGTTCGGGCCGCCGGTTCAACGAGGTGCGCGGCGTCTCGATCAGGCCCGGGGCCAGCGCGTTGACCCGCACGTGCGGCGCCAGCTCCATGGCCAGCGACCGCGTCAGGCTGATGACCGCGGCCTTGGCCGCCGAGTACGCCGGCATCCCGGGGAAGGGAAACTGCCCTGTCAGCGACGCCATGTTGACGATGCAGCCATGTCGCTGCTCGAGCATCAGCGGCGCCACCGATCGCGTGCACAGGAAGACGCTCTTCACGTTGGCCGCGAAGGTGTCGTCCCAGTCCCGCTCGCCCAGCTTGCAGACGCGTCCTATCCTGAAGGTCGGCCCGCTTGCGCCGCCGGCGTTGTTGACCAGCACGTCGATGCGGCCGAACGCATCGCGCGCGGTTCGCGTCATGCGCTCGACCGCCTCGGTGCGCGTGACGTCGACCTGGACGGCAACCGCCTCCCCCCCGAGAGCGCGGATCTCGGCGCCGACCGACTCCGCCCGGTCCGGGTCCATGTCCGCCACGCAGACCCTGCCGCCCAGCCGCGCCAGGCCCAGGGCGATCGCCCGGCCTATGCCGCTGCCCCCGCCCGTCACGACGGCCGTCCTGCCGCGGAATGACAATTCCGACAGTCTCATCTGTGCGCCCTTTCTCTCGCCGTCAGGCGATATCGCCGCGCGGGCGGACATAGATGCCCTCTTCGACGAAGCGCTGGATGGGCTGCGCGCGAGAGCGGTCCGCCTGGTCGGTGGGAAGCCGGTCCGCATACATGTTGACCGGATACAGCGGCTTGTCGTACATGTGGCGGAAAGCCTCGCTGCGCACCTGCGTCAGCCAGTTGTGGCGCGGATCCATGCGCCGGCGGCGCAGCGCCTCGAGGCTGATCTGCGCGGCGGTCACGGTCTCGCCGGGATAGTTCACGTGCTGCACGATCGCGCCGTGGTAATCGATCACCATCGAGCCGCCGGGATAGGAATTGGCCGGATTGCCGCGCACGATCAAGTTGCCCGGCGCGCAGGCCGCCACGTACATGGTGTTGAACGCGGCGTGGGCGCGATTGGTGACTTCCCACAGGTCTTGCGGCGGCGACCCATCCGGCTCGGCCATGCCGCTCGACCTGATCATGACCTCGCAGCCCTGCAAGGCCATGGCGCGCGAATGCTCCGGGTAGAACGCCTCGTTGCAGATCAGGTAGCCCAGCTTGCCGATGTCGGTCTCGATGACGGGGAACATGCAGCTCAGCACGTCGCCCTTCTTGCGGCCGTACTTGCCGTCCATGGCCTCGATATAGCGGTCCCATACGTCGTGCGGGCTTACGTCGTCACGCCCGCTGTAGGGCAGGTAGGGACAGTACTTGTGGCGCTTGTAGATCACCTCGCCGCTGGGGTCGATGATGAACGCGGCGTTGAACGCGAACTCCGTGCTGATCTCCGGAATCACCTCGTGCGCGCTGCCGGCGATGTAGGTCTTGTACTTGCGCGCCTGCTCGGCCAGGAGTTCGATCTCGTCTCCGGGAATCCGTATCGCCATGTCCTTGGCGACCTTGGTGAACAGGTTCGAATAGGGTTCCGGATTGTTGTTCCAGCCCTGCATGAAGACCTCCGGCAGCACCACCAGCTTGAGCGGCGCGTACTCGCGGAATGCGAGCCGTGTCGGCCCATAGCCGAATATCTCGATGATGCGGTCGAGGTTGGCCTTGCGGATATCGCGCCGATGGTCGATGCCTACGCGGTTGGTCTGCATCAGGACGATGGAATACAGGTCGGTCACTGTCGCTCCTTTGGATGCTCCGGGGGGCCGGTTCGCGCCGGCTCCGCGGTTTCTCTTCTGTAGGCGCAGTGTGCATGCCCGGCCTTGCGCCGGCCAATCGAGATATTTTTAGGGACCTTCAGGAAAACTCACAGCTCGCGGCGGGTGAAAAAAACCGGGCCCTGTGCAGGACAGGACCCGGCCCCCGCGGACGCCGGCACCCGGCGCCGCGCCTTTCAGTACCGGTTCGAGAAATTCGCCGAGATCCGCTGCTTCAGGTATTCGGCCGCGGTGATCGGCGGATACTTGCGGGCGGGCCCCTCGATCACCACGTCCTCGTTGGCCTGGCAGAAGAACGCGAGGCTGTAGCGGGCCCCCTGGTACTCGTGCGGCTGCGGATTGCGCACGCGGTGGAAGTTCGACGGCAGCGCATCGTCGCTCCAGCGCATCAGCATGTCGCCGATATTGCAGGTGATGACCCCCTCGACCGGCTCGACCGGTGTCCAGGCGCGGCTCTCGGCGTCCTTGCCCGGCAGCACTTGCAAGCCTGCCTGGCCCGCGCGCTGGAACAACAGCGTCAGGCAGTCGTAGTCGGTGTGGGCGCCGGCGCGCCACAGGCCCAGTTCGTCCTTGAGCGCGGGGTCGACGGCGAAGTAGTGCAGCATGCGCAAGGTGCTCTGGTAGGTTGCGGGAGCCGGATCGTGGGCGCGGGTGAAGAAGTCGGGCGCAAAACCCAGCTTCAGCGCAAAGCAGGACAGCAGCCGCATCCCGACCTCCCAGCACTGGCGCTCGAACCGCAAGGTGGCCTCCTTGAAGCCGGGCAGCTCGTCCTCGGTCGGCCACAATCCGTCCATGCGCGGACGCGTCACCTGGTAGGACTCCTTCTGGTCCGGCGTACGGGTGGACGGCCGGATCTGGGCCTTGTGCTCCCAGCCGGCGTTACGGGTCAGCGGCCATTGCGCCTTGGTCTCGCGCGGCAGGGCGAAGAAGCGCTCGGCGCGCACGAACGCGGCCTCGATATCGGACAGCGGGATGCCATGGTTCTTGACCTGGAAGAAACCGATCTCGGTCGCGGCGCGCCAGATCTCGTCGGCGATCTCGGCGTGCCGGCGGTCGAAATCGGCCACGTCGATGATGCGGATCTCGCGCTGGGTTTCCTGCCCCATGCCCCCCATGCGGGATTCCTTTTCGAGCTCTCCCAGCCCATAGCCGGAGGGAACCTGGAGGGACGGCGTGGCACTCGTGGTTTTCATGATGACATCCTCGTCGAAGAACAAGGGACATCGACCACTACCGGGCATCGAGCGGGGCGGTCGTGTCGCGCTTGAAGGTTGACATGGCCGCCCCGCGGGAGCGTACCCCGCGGCGCGGCCTCTTCAAGAGCAATGACCCGCCAATCGGACCGGACGGCGCCGGGCGATTGCGCTGAACGCTTCTACTCTTTCGGCCCGCAGTCATGCAAGAACCGATCCAGGCGCATCGGCTCGTGCCCTCCTGGCGTGCCGTGCCGCTCCGCCGCCGCGCTCACCAACTTTGTGCAGCGGGCGCCGCACCGGCAGGCCTTTTGCACCAATCGAAGACACCGGCACGGGGACGGCGCGGCGAAGCGTCGCGCGCCGGGATCATCGTCGCTTGCCGGCCTTCCCGGGGGAAGGCGCGCCGGCGACTCCCGATGGCACACCCCTTGCTTGATCGATCGCAGAGTAGAAGCGTTCAGCGCCGGCCATGCGCCAGCGCCCGGAAATTGCTCGAGTCGCGCCGGACAGGCTTGCCGCAGGCATGTCCGGGAATTCTCCATTCCACGACACGGGACCTCCATCAGATGAACCGCCGCCAGTTCCTCGCCACGCTGTCCGCTTCCGCCCTCGCCGGGGCACATGTCCGCCCGGTTCTCGCCCAGCCGCGAAGCCTCACTCCGATCAAGTTCACGCTCGACTTCCGCGTCACCAGCCAGACCTCGCCCTTCTTCCTGGCGCTGGCCAAGGGCTACTACAAGGAGGCCGGGCTGGACGTGAGCATCGACGTCGGCTCGGGATCGGTCGCCTCGATCACCCGCGTCGCCAGCGGCGCCTATGACCTGGGCCTGGGCGACATCAGCTCGCTCGTGGAATTCCACGCGCAGAACGTCGGCGCGCCGGTCCAGGGCGTCTACCAGTACTACAACCGCGCGCCCTTCGTCATCATCGGCCGCAAGGACCGCGGCATCACCACCGACTTCGCCAGTCTCCGCGGCAAGCGCGTCGCCGCCGCGGCAGTCGAGTCGACCCGCCGGTGCTGGCCCATGGCGGCGCGCCAGCTGGGCATCGCGCCCGACCTGTTCCAGTGGATCACCACCGACTTCAGCACCCGCGACAACGTCATGGTCCGCGGCGACGTGGACGCGGCCACCTATTTCCACGACTCCGCAGTCTCGCTGTTCGCCCGCATCCCCCGGCAGGAACTGGCGGTGCTCGAATACGCCCGGACGGGCCTGAGCCTCTATGGCAACGCGGTGCTGGCCAGCCGCCGCCTCATCGCCGAGAAGCCGGAGGCGATCAAGGCCTTCCTGGCCGCGAGCAACCGGGCGCTGGCCGAGACGCTGGCCGACCCGGCTCCCGCTCTGGCCGCCATCAAGGCGCGCGAAGCCATTATCGACCTTACCGTCGAACGCGAGCGCTGGGACATCACGCGCCGCTACCTCGCCACCGACGAGACGCGCGCCCATGGCCTGGGCAGCGTGCGGACCGACGTGCTGCAAAGGCAGATCGACGAAGTGGTCGCCGTCTTCGGCCTGCCGGCCAAGCCGTCGATCGGCCAGATCTTCGATGACAGCCTGCTGCCGCCCGCCCAGCAGCGCAAGGTGCCGGCATGACACCCGCGTTGCCCGCCGAACAGGCGCTGGATGAGGCTGACGGCATCCACCTGCGCCGGGCCATCGAGCTGGCGAACGTCGCCCGGTCGCGCGGCAACCGCCCCTTCGGCTCGGTGATCGTCGGCGCCGATGGCACGGTGCTGGCCGAAGCCTGGAACCGCAACGGGGAAACAGGGGATTGCACCGCGCATGCCGAAACCGAAGCCATCCGCATCGCCAGCCCCCGCCATTCGCGGGACGAACTGGCCGGCGCGACGATCTACGCCTCGGGCGAACCCTGCGTGATGTGCGCGGGCGCGATCTACTGGTCCAACATCCGGCGCGTGGTGTTCGGCATCGATGCAGTGCGGTTGCGCGTTTTTCGCGGTGAACGACTGGACCAGCGCGATGCGGAACTGTCGTGCCGCGACGTGTTCGACGCCTCGCCGACGGCCATCGAATGCATCGGCCCGGCCCTGCTGGACGAAGCGGCCGCCTCCCACGAAGGCGGCTGGAAGACCTGAGCGGAAGCCGCCGCGCGGGGGCAGGAAAGCCCACCTGCCGCCATGAGGCGGCAAAAGAAAAAAGGCCTGGGTCCGGCGCGATGCCGGACCCAGGCCTTCAACACTCCGGCCAGGCGAGGTCCCGAGGGCCCACGCCGCACGCCGCTTACTCCTGGCTGCCGCCTTCGGGCTCGTCTCCCGACGGCGTCGAGGTGACGCTTTCGGCGGGCGTCTTGAAGATCTCGCTCTCGTCGAACGTGTTGCCCACATCGGCAAACACCACTTCGCGCTCGGCGGCCTCCTGGGCTTCCTTCTCCTTGCGGGCGGCGTGGTAGGCCATGCCGGTACCCGCGGGGATCAGGCGACCCACGATGACGTTTTCCTTCAGCCCGCGCAGGTCGTCGCGCTTGCCCATGATGGCGGCTTCGGTCAGGACACGCGTGGTTTCCTGGAACGAAGCGGCCGAGATGAACGAGTCGGTCGACAGCGAGGCCTTCGTGATGCCCAGCAGCACGTTCTCGTACGTGGCGGGACGGCGGTTGTCGGCGTTGACGCGGTCGTTCTCGTTGAGCATTTCGGCACGCTCGACCTGCTCGCCCGGGATGAACGGCGTATCGCCCGGATCGACGATGTTCACGCGGCGCAGCATCTGGCGGACGATCACTTCGATGTGCTTGTCGTTGATCTTCACGCCCTGCAGACGGTAGACGTCCTGCACTTCGTCGACGATGTAGGTCGCCAGCCGCTCGATGCCCTGCAGGCGCAGGATGTCGTGCGGATCGGCCGGGCCGTCCACGATCATTTCGCCCTTGTTCACCACCTGGCCGTCGTGCACCAGCACCTGCTTTTCCTTGGGAATCAGGAACTCGTGGCTGACGCCGTCCAGGTCGGTGATGACCAGGCGCTGCTTGCCCTTGGTGTCCTTGCCGAACGAGACCGTGCCGGTGACGTCGGCCAGCATGCCGGCATCCTTGGGCGAACGGGCTTCGAACAGCTCGGCCACGCGGGGCAGACCGCCGGTAATGTCGCGAGTCTTCTGCGACTCCTGCGGGATCCGCGCCAGCACCTCGCCCACGCCGACCTGCTGGCCGTCGCGGACGGTGATGAGGGCGCCGACCGGGAAGGAGATGCTTACCGAGTGATCGGTGCCGGCAATCTTGACTTCCTCGCCGTTGGCGTCGAGCAGCTTGACCTGCGGACGCACGGTCTGCTTGCTGCTGCTGCGCGTCTTGGGCGTGATCGCGACCAGGGTCGACAGGCCGGTGACTTCGTCCAGCTGGCGAGCCACCGTGACGCCTTCCTCGACGTTCTCGAACTTGATCGTGCCGCCGTGCTCGGTGATGATCGGGCGGGTCAGCGGATCCCACGTCGCCAGCTGCGCGCCGGCCTTGACGGCCGTGCCGTCGCCATGGAGCAGGATGGCGCCGTACGGCACCTTGTGGCGCTCGCGCTCGCGGCCGTTGTCGTCGACGATCAGGATTTCGCCCGAACGCGAGATGGCGACCTGCTCGCCCTTGGCGTTGGTCACGTAGCGCATGGCGCTCGTGAAGCGCACCGTGCCGTTGGACTTGGTTTCCACGCCCGAGGCCAGCGCCGCACGCGAAGCCGCGCCACCGATGTGGAAGGTACGCATCGTCAGCTGGGTACCGGGTTCACCGATGGACTGGGCGGCGATCACGCCGACCGCCTCGCCCACGTTGACCAGCGAACCGCGGCCAAGGTCGCGGCCGTAGCACGCGGCGCACAGGCCATGGCGGGTTTCGCAGGTCAGGGCCGAACGGACCTTGACCTCGTCGATGCCCAGGCGCTCGATCACGTCGACCGCGTCTTCGTCCAGCAGCGTGCCGGCCTCGAACACGGTTTCCTGCGTGTCGGGATCGACCACGTCCGCGGCCGCGGTGCGTCCGAGGATACGGTCGCGCAGCGGCTCGATGACTTCACCGCCTTCCACCAGCGCCTTCATCGCAAAGCCGAAGGTCGTGCCGCAATCTTCCTCGGTGATGACGAGGTCCTGCGTCACGTCCACCAGGCGGCGGGTCAGGTAGCCGGAGTTCGCGGTCTTCAGCGCCGTGTCGGCCAGGCCCTTACGCGCGCCGTGGGTCGAGATGAAGTACTGCAGTACGTTCAGGCCTTCGCGGAAATTCGCGGTGATGGGCGTCTCGATGATGGAGCCGTCGGGCTTGGCCATCAGGCCCCGCATGCCGGCCAGCTGGCGGATCTGGGCCGCGGAGCCGCGGGCGCCGGAGTCGGCCATCATGTAGATCGAGTTGAACGACTCCTGGCGGGTGGCGTTGCCGTGGCGGTCGACGACGGGCTCGGTCGAGAGCTGTTCCATCATCGCCTTGCCCACGCGGTCGCCGGCCTTGCCCCAGATGTCCACCACGTTGTTGTAGCGCTCCTGCGAGGTCACCAGGCCCGACGAGTACTGCTTGTCGATTTCCTTGACCTCTTTGCTGGCCTCGGCCAGGATGCCTTCCTTGGCGGACGGGATCAGCATGTCGTCCATGCAGATCGAGATACCGCCGCGCGTGGCCAGGCGGAAGCCCGACTGCATCAGCTGGTCGGCGAAGATCACCGTGTCGCGCAGGCCGCAGCGGCGGAACGACTGGTTGATCAGGCGCGAGATTTCCTTTTTCTTCAGCGGCTTGTTCAGCACCGCGAAAGGCAGGCCCTTGGGCAGGATCTCGGACAGGATCGCGCGGCCGACCGTGGTTTCGAAACGGCGCAGCACGGGCTGGTATTCGCCGTTCTCGTCACGCTCGTACTCGTTCAGGCGCACCGTGATGCGCGACTGCAGCTCGACCGCCTTGTTCTCGTAGGCGCGCACGACTTCGGCCACGTCCATGAAGTGCAGGCCTTCGCCCTTGCCGTTCACGCGTTCGCGGGTGGCGTAATACAGGCCCAGCACGATGTCCTGCGAGGGGACGATCGAGGGCTCGCCGTTCGCGGGGAACAGGACGTTGTTGGACGCCAGCATCAGCGTGCGGGCTTCCAGCTGGGCTTCCAGCGACAGCGGGACGTGGACGGCCATCTGGTCGCCGTCGAAGTCGGCGTTGAACGCCGCGCAGACCAGCGGGTGCAGCTGGATGGCCTTGCCTTCGATCAGCACCGGCTCGAACGCCTGGATACCAAGGCGGTGCAGCGTCGGGGCGCGGTTCAGCATGACCGGGTGCTCGCGGATCACCTCTTCGAGGATGTCCCACACCACCGGTTCCTGCGTTTCCACCAGCTTCTTGGCCGCCTTGATGGTCGTGGCCAGGCCCATCATTTCCAGGCGGTTGAAGATGAAGGGCTTGAACAGCTCGAGCGCCATCAGCTTGGGCAGGCCGCACTGGTGCAGCTTGAGCTGGGGGCCCACCACGATCACCGAACGGCCCGAGTAGTCGACGCGCTTGCCCAGCAGGTTCTGGCGGAAGCGGCCGCTCTTGCCCTTGATCATGTCGGCCAGCGACTTGAGCGGACGCTTGTTGGCGCCGGTCATGGCCTTGCCGCGGCGGCCGTTGTCCAGCAGCGAGTCGACGGCTTCCTGCAGCATGCGCTTTTCGTTGCGCACGATGATTTCGGGGGCCTTGAGTTCGAGCAGGCGCTTCAGGCGGTTGTTGCGGTTGATGACCCGGCGGTACAGGTCGTTCAGGTCGGACGTGGCGAAGCGGCCGCCGTCCAGCGGCACCAGCGGGCGCAACTCGGGCGGCAGCACGGGCAGCACTTCCAGGATCATCCAGTCGGGCTTGATGCCGGACTTCTGGAAGCCTTCCAGCACCTTCAGGCGCTTGGAAATCTTCTTGATCTTGGCATCCGAGCTGGTGGCCTGGAGGTCGGCGCGCAGCGTCTCGATCTCGCGGTTGATGTCGATCGTGCGCAGCAGTTCGCGCACGGCCTCGGCGCCCATCACGGCGCGGAAATCGTCGCCGTACTCTTCCGTCTTCGCCAGGAAGTCGTCTTCCGACATGATCTGGCCGCGCTTGAGCGGCGTCATGCCGGGGTCGATGACGCAATAGGCTTCGAAGTAGAGCACGCGCTCGATGTCGCGCAGCGTCATGTCGAGCACCATGCCCAGGCGCGACGGCAGCGACTTCAGGAACCAGATGTGAGCGACCGGGCTGGCCAGCTCGATGTGGCCCATGCGCTCACGGCGAACCTTGGCCAGCGTGACTTCCACGCCGCACTTCTCGCAGATCACGCCGCGGTGCTTGAGGCGCTTGTACTTGCCGCACAGGCACTCGTAGTCCTTGATCGGACCGAAAATCTTGGCGCAGAACAGCCCGTCGCGTTCGGGCTTGAACGTGCGATAGTTGATCGTCTCGGGCTTCTTGACTTCCCCGAACGACCACGACCGGATCTTCTCCGGCGACGCGATGCCAATGCGAATGGCGTCGAACTGTTCTTCTTGCGTGACTTGCTTGAACAGATCCAGCAGCGCTTTCATGGCGACTCCTATCAGTTACGCTCGAGATCCATGTCGATCCCGAGCGACCGGATTTCCTTGACCAGCACGTTGAACGACTCGGGCATGCCGGCGTCGATCACGTGATCGCCCTTGACGATGTTCTCGTACACCTTGGTACGGCCGTTCACGTCGTCGGACTTCACGGTCAGCATTTCTTGCAGCACATACGATGCGCCGTAGGCTTCCAGCGCCCACACTTCCATTTCCCCGAAGCGCTGGCCGCCGAACTGCGCCTTGCCTCCCAGCGGCTGCTGGGTGACGAGCGAGTACGGGCCGGTCGAGCGGGCGTGCATCTTGTCGTCGACCAGGTGGTGCAGCTTCAGCATGTGCATGTAGCCCACCGTGACGGGGCGCTCGAACATCTCGCCCGTGCGGCCGTCGTACAGATAGGCCTGGGTCTTGGAGTTGGTCAGCTTGAGCTTCTCGGCCAGCTCGTCCGGATAGGCCAGGTCGAGCATGGCGCGGATGTCCTCTTCCGAGGCGCCATCGAACACCGGCGTGGCGAACGGGACGCCGTTGCGCAGGTTCTGTGCCAGCTCGATGATGGCTTCGTCGTCCAGCTCTTCCAGGCGTGCGGCCGTACCGGTCTTGTTGTAGATCTTGCCGAGGAAGTCGCGGATCTTGGCGACCTCGACCTTGCGGGCGTCGGCCAGCATCTCGTTGATGCGCTGGCCCAGGCCCTTGGCGGCCCAGCCCAGGTGCACTTCCAGCACCTGGCCGACGTTCATCCGCGACGGCACGCCCAGCGGGTTCAGCACGATGTCGACGGGCGTGCCGTCGGCCATGTGCGGCATGTCTTCCACCGGGGTGATCTTGGACACGACGCCCTTGTTGCCGTGGCGGCCGGCCATCTTGTCGCCGGGCTGCAGGCGGCGCTTGACGGCCAGGTAGACCTTGACCATCTTCAGCACGCCCGGAGGCAGCTCGTCGCCCTGCGTCAGCTTCTTGCGCTTTTCCTCGAAGGCCAGGTCGAACTGGTGGCGCTTCTGCTCGATCGACTCCTTGGCCTGCTCGAGCGCGGTGGCCGCGCCTTCGTCGGCCAGGCGGATGTCGAACCACTGCCAGCGGTCCAGCTCGGCCAGGTAGGACTTGGCGATCGCCGCACCCTTGGCCAGCTTGCGCGGGCCGCCGTTGACGACCTTGCCGATCAGCATCTTCTCGATACGGTCGAAGGTATCGTTTTCCACGATACGCAGCTGGTCGTTCAGGTCCTGGCGGTAGCGCTTGAGCTCGTCGTCGATGATCGACTGGGCACGCTTGTCGCGCACGATGCCTTCGCGCGTGAACACCTGCACGTCGATGACGGTGCCGACCATGCCCGAGGGCACGCGCAGCGAGGTGTCCTTCACGTCGGAGGCTTTTTCGCCGAAGATGGCGCGCAGCAGCTTCTCTTCCGGAGTGAGCTGGGTCTCGCCCTTGGGCGTGACCTTGCCCACCAGCACGTCGCCCGCCTCGACCTCGGCGCCGATGTAGACGATGCCGGATTCGTCCAGGCGGTTCAGCTGGCCTTCCGAGAGGTTGCTGATGTCGCGCGTGATTTCTTCGGAACCCAGCTTGGTGTCGCGGGCGACGACCGTCAGTTCCTCGATGTGGATCGAGGTGTAGCGGTCGTTGGCCACCACGCGCTCCGACATCAGGATCGAGTCCTCGAAGTTGTAGCCGTTCCAGGGCATGAACGCCACCAGCATGTTCTGGCCCAGGGCAAGCTCGCCCAGGTCGCTGGAAGCGCCATCGGCCAGCACGTCGCCCTTGGCGATGACGTCGCCGCGGCGCACGATCGGACGCTGGTTGATGTTGGTGTTCTGGTTGGAACGGGTGTACTTGATCAGGTTGTAGATGTCGACGCCCACTTCGCCGGCGACGTTCTCCTCGTCGTTGACGCGGATCACGATACGCTCGGCGTCGACGTAGTCGACCAGGCCGCCGCGCAGCGCCTGCACGGTGGTGCCGGAGTCGACCGCGACGGTGCGCTCGATGCCGGTGCCGACCACGGGCTTCTCGGGACGCAGGCAGGGCACGGCCTGGCGCTGCATGTTCGAGCCCATCAACGCGCGGTTCGCGTCGTCATGCTCCAGGAACGGGATGAGCGAGGCGGCCACCGACACGATCTGCGACGGCGCCACGTCCATGTAGTGGACGTTCTCGGCCGCGGTCAGCATGGTCTCGCCGGCCTGGCGGCAAGCCACCAGGTCGTCCACGAAATGGCCTTCCTTGTCGAGCGTGGCGTTGGCCTGCGCGATCACGTAGCGGCTTTCCTCGATGGCCGACAGGTACTCGATCTGGTCGCTGACCTTGCCGTCCACGACCTTGCGGTACGGCGTCTCGAGGAAGCCGTACTCGTTCAGGCGGGCGTACAGGGCCATCGAGTTGATCAGGCCGATGTTCGGACCTTCGGGTGTCTCGATCGGGCACACGCGGCCGTAGTGCGTCGGGTGCACGTCGCGCACCTCGAAGCCGGCGCGTTCGCGCGTCAGGCCGCCGGGCCCCAGGGCCGAGACGCGGCGCTTGTGCGTGATCTCGGACAGCGGGTTGGTCTGGTCCATGAACTGCGACAGCTGGCTCGAACCGAAGAACTCCTTGATGGCGGCCGAGATCGGCTTGGAGTTGATCAGGTCATGCGGCATCAGGTTTTCGGCCTCGGCCTGGCCCAGGCGCTCCTTGACGGCGCGCTCGACGCGCACGAGGCCGGCGCGGAACTGGTTCTCGGCCAGTTCGCCCACGCAGCGCACGCGGCGGTTGCCCAGGTGGTCGATGTCGTCGATCTCGCCACGGCCGTTGCGCAGCTCGACCAGCACCTTGATGGTGTCGAGGATGTCCTCGTTGGTCAGCGTCATGCCGCCGGTGATGTCGGCGCCGCGACCCAGGCGGCTGTTGACCTTCATGCGGCCCACGCGCGACAGGTCGTAGGTTTCCTCGCTGAAGAACAGGCGCTGGAACAGCGCTTCGACCGCTTCCTCGGTGGGCGGCTCGCCCGGGCGCATCATGCGGTAGATCGCCACGCGGGCGGCGGTCTGGTCCGTGGTCTCGTCCACGCGCAGCGTCTGCGAGATGTACGGGCCCTGGTCCAGGTCGTTCGTGTAGAGCGTCTGGATCTCCCGCACGTTGTGCTCGCGCAGCTTGCCCAGCACCGATTCGGTCAGCTCGTCGTTGGCGTGCGCCACGATCTCGCCGGTCTCGGGGTCGACCACGTTGCGGGCGAGCGAACGGCCCAGCAGGAAGTCCTCGGGAACCGAGATCCGCTTGGTTTCGGCCGCGACCAGGTCACGGATGTGCTTGGCGTTGATGCGCTTGTCCTTGGCGACGATGACGTTGCCGGACTTGTCGTTGATGTCGAAGCGCGCGACTTCGCCCTTCCAGCGGTCGGGCACGAATTCCATCAGCGCGCCCTCGCCCTGCAGCTCGAAGCTGTCGAACGAGAAGAAGTGCGCCAGGATGGTCTCCGGCGTCATGCCGATGGCCTTGAGCAGGATGGTGACGGGCATCTTGCGGCGGCGGTCGACGCGGAAGAACAGGATGTCCTTCGGGTCGAACTCGAAGTCCAGCCACGAGCCGCGGTAGGGAATCACGCGGGCCGAGAACAGGAGCTTGCCGGAGCTGTGGGTCTTGCCGCGGTCGTGCTCGAAGAACACGCCGGGCGAGCGGTGCAGCTGCGACACGATGACCCGCTCGGTGCCGTTGATGACGAAGGATCCGGTGGACGTCATGAGCGGGATCTCGCCCATGTAGACTTCCTGTTCCTTCACCTCCTTGACGGTAGGCTTGCTGGCCTCGCGGTCGAGCAGGACCAGGCGCACCTTGGCGCGCAGGGGCGACGCGAAGGTCAGGCCGCGTTGCTGGCACTCGCGCACGTCGAAGGCGGGTTCGCCCAGCACGTAGCTGACGAACTCCAGTCGCGCCATCTGGTTATGGCTGATAATGGGAAAAATCGAGGTGAATGCGGCTTGCAGGCCCTCGTCCTTGCGCTGCAGGGGGGGCGTGTCCGACTGCAGGAAGGTACGATAGGACTCGAGCTGAGTCGCCAACAGGAAGGGAACGGTTTGCACGTCCTCGCGCTTGGCGAAGCTCTTGCGGATGCGCTTCTTTTCGGTGAACGAGTAGGGCATGAGCACTCCGACTCAGGTTGCGTGAACCACGGGTAATGGTCCTAAAATACGACTTCGAAATCTCAGCGAGGCCACCCGCCGGCATGGCCGGTGCCCCTCTGCCGGGATCCCCCGGCACGGGTTTCGGGTCCGCAGGCGGCATCATCCCCACCTGCGCACCGGAAATCCGTCGGCCGCCTCGCGCGCCAGGCGCGCGAACCGGCCGTACTGCCTTGAAAAACGCCCTTTAAAAGCCGTTTTCCAAAAACGCAAAAACCCGGAGGCCGTTTTTGGGCGGCCACCGGGTACCGGCAGGGGTCGAATTACTTGACTTCGACCTTGGCACCGGCTTCTTCGAGCTTCTTCTTGGCGGCTTCGGCATCGGCCTTGGCAACGCCTTCCTTGACGGGCTTCGGAGCGCCGTCGACCAGGTCCTTGGCTTCCTTCAGGCCCAGGCCGGTCAGCTCGCGCACGGCCTTGATGACGTTGACCTTGTTGGCGCCGACGTCGGCCAGGATCACGTTGAACTCGGTCTGCTCTTCAGCAGCGGCGGCAGCGCCACCACCGGCGGCAGGAGCGGCAACGGCCACAGCGGCGGCGGCAGCCGACACGCCGAACTTCTCTTCCAGGTCCTTGATCAGTTCCGACAGTTCCAGCACGGTCAGGCCGGCGATGGCGTCGATGATTTCAGCTTTGCTAAGTGCCATTTTGTTAAAAACTCCAATGAATGTGATACCAGGTATTGGGTGTCGCTTCGTGTCACGAGATTCCGGGGGATGCTGACCAGAGCTATCTCAAGCCATGCATCCCGTTGCAGTTCCGGCCGGCCCCTCGGGCCTCGACTTGCCGCTGTGCGTCAAGCCAGCCTTCACCGCAAGCAAGCGGCTACGCCGCTTGCTTGTCCCGCACGGCCGCGAGGCCGCGCACGAACTTCGTCGGAACTTCGTTGAGCGTACGCACAAACTGTGCAACGGGTGCCTGCATGGTGCCCAGCAACTTCGCCAGCAACTCTTCGCGCGAGGGCAGGGAGGCCAGGGCCTTCACGCCTTCGACGTTCATCAGGCTGTTCGGCATGGCGCCGCCCTTCAGAACGAGCTTGTCGTTGGTTTTGGCAAAGTCGGACAGCACCTTGGCGGCCGCGACCGGATCGGCGCTGATACCATAGATCAGCGGACCGGTAAGCTGCGACGACAATCCCTCGAAGGGAGTGCCGGCCACAGCCCGGCGAGCCAGCGTGTTCTTCAGAACACGCAGGTAAACGCCCGATTCACGCGCTTGCTTGCGCAGTACGGTGACGGAAGCGACGTCCAGACCACGATACTCGGCGATAACGATCGATTGAGCCTTGGCAACCTGCGCCGCGATCTCTTCGACGACCACCGTTTTCTCTTGACGATTGAGACTCACGGTTTGAACACTCCATCATAAGACGCTCGGGATACCACCCCTTGCGTCAACCGAATGCGGCGAACCTGGTCGACTTCTTTGGATAAAGAATTCTTCCTGGGAGCGCCGTCTGCGCTGGATCCGTGCTTGGGCGGACAGCAATCCATGCCTGTCCGCGAGTCGCGGTTTTAAGATCCGCCGGTATCCCTGGATGCCAGGCGCCCGGTTTCACTCCAGCGGTCTTTGACAGCAGCACCTCGCATCCGGCCGGAGCCTCGCGCTCGGTGCAGCCCAAAGTCTGTTGTCCTGCGATTACTGCTGGCTGGCCGTCAGCGAGGCCTGGTCCACGCGGACCCCGCCACCCATGGTGGAGGAGACCGCCAGCTTGCGCAGGTAAATACCTTTCGCCGTCGCTGGACGAGCCTTGTTCAGCGCATCGACCAGAGCCAGCAGGTTGGCCTGCAGCTGCTCGACGTTGAACGAAGCACGACCGATGGTGGCGTGAATGATCCCGGCCTTGTCGGTACGGTACTGAACCTGGCCGGCCTTGGCGTTCTTGACGGCGGTGGCGACGTCGGGGGTCACGGTCCCGACCTTGGGGTTCGGCATCAGGCCGCGCGGACCGAGGATCTGGCCCAGAGCGCCGACGACACGCATCGTGTCGGGCGAGGCGATGACCACGTCGAAGTCGATCTGGCCGCCCTTGATGCGCTCGGCCAAGTCTTCCATGCCGACGATGTCGGCGCCGGCGGCCTTGGCGGCCTCGGCCTTGTCGCCCTGGGCGAACACGGCCACGCGCACGCTCTTGCCGGTACCGGCGGGCAACACCACCGAGCCGCGGACCAGCTGGTCGGACTTCTTGGCGTCGATGCCCAGTTGCACGGCCAGGTCGATGGACTCATCGAACTTGGCGGTCGCGGTTTCTTTCACCAGCGCCAGCGCTTCGGCGACGGGATACAGCTTGCTGCGATCGATCTTGGCGCGCAGAGCGGCTACACGTTTGGACAAGCGTGCCATGATTACAGACCCTCCACCGTGATGCCCATGCTGCGGGCGCTACCAGCGATCGTGCGGACCGCGGCGTCCATGTCGGCAGCCGTCAAGTCGGCTTGCTTGGTCTTGACGATTTCCTCGACCTGGGCGCGCGTCAGGGTGCCCACCTTGTCGGTGTGGGGCTTGGACGAACCCTTCTGGACGCCGGCGGCCTTCTTGATGAGGATGGTCGCCGGGGGCGACTTCATCACGAAGGTGAAGCTCTTGTCCGCATAGGCGGTGATCACCACGGGAATCGGCAGACCGGGCTCCATGCCCTGCGTCTTGGCGTTGAACGCCTTGCAGAATTCCATGATGTTCAGGCCGCGCTGACCCAGCGCCGGGCCGATCGGGGGAGAGGGGTTGGCCTTACCAGCTGGCACTTGCAGCTTGATGAAGCCGACGATTTTCTTCGCCATGCTTTGCTCCTTTCGGGTTCAAGCGCAAACGCTTTTCGTTTGCTCCCCGAGGTTGACGGTCGGATCAGCTTGCGGCGCAAACGCCGCAGGCCGGATGGCGCCGACCGTGGGGCGCCATCCGGCTGAATACGGAATCAGGACTTTTCGACCTGACTGAAATCGAGTTCCACCGGGGTCGACCGACCGAAAATGGTGACCGACACGCGCAGCTTGCTCTTTTCGTAGTTCACGTCCTCGACGTTGCCGTTGAAGTCGGTGAACGGACCTTCCTTGATGCGGACCATCTCGCCCACTTCGAAGAGGATCTTGGGCCGCGGCTTCTCGACGCCCTCTTCCATCTGCGACAAGATCTCGTCGACCTCGCGCTGGGGAATGGGCGTGGGACGGTTGCCCGAGCCGCCGACGAACCCGGTCACCTTGTTGGTGTTCTTCACCAGGTGCCAGGTCTCGTCGGTCAATTCCATCTCGACCAGCACGTAGCCCGGGAAGAAACGGCGCTCGGTAATCGACTTCTGGCCGCCCTTGACCTCGATGACCTCTTCGGTGGGCACCAGGATGCGGCCGAAGGAAGTCTGCAGGCCGGCGCGGTCTATGCGCTCCGTCAGCGCCTTCTGAACGCTTTTCTCCATGCCGGAATAGACATGGACAACGTACCAACGCTTGCTCATTGTCTTTCTTCCGCCCTGTTATTTCCAACCGAGGATGAGGTCGTACAGCACCCACTCGATGGTCTTGTCGGTAACCCACAGGAACAGCGCCATGACCACCACGAAGGCGAACACCGCGACCGTGGTCTGGATGGTTTCCTTGCGGGACGGCCAGACGACCTTGCGCGTTTCCTGGACCGAATCCTGGCCGAACGCGATCAGGCGACGTCCGGGTTCGCTGAACCATGCGATCACCAGCGCAACCACCACGCCGGCTATGATCGAGCCGATACGAGCGATCGTGGGACTGTTCGACAAGGCGTAGAAACCCACCAGGCCCGCGACGAACGCCGCGATGGCCAGGCCCAGCTTGATGCGGTCGGCAGTGCTTGTTACGGTTTCGACGTTTGGATTCGACATCTTTTCGTCCGGGCAAGCGCCAAATCATGACGCCAGCGGTGCTTGCAAAACACCCAGGCCGGCTTGGCGCTACACCAGGCTTCAATCGGAAGCCCGGACTAGAACCCGCGAGCTCCGGGAGAAGTGGCAGGGGAAGAGGGAATCGAACCCACAACCTTCGGTTTTGGAGACCGACGCTCTGCCAATTGAGCTATTCCCCTAATAGGAGCCCCCCCTTGCGCTTCGCGCTCCCCCAGGGGCAACGCTGGCGGACCGGCAGAGCCGGATCCGCGGCGTCCTGGGTAGGGCCGGAGTCCTAAGGGGAGGCCCTGGAAACTATAAATCTGGCACTACAACCACTCCCCTGCACTGCCGCTTCCTGATCCAGGAAACCGCGGATCCGGCTCTGCCGGTCCGCCGGTTTCGCCCCCTGGGGGGCGCGCGTCAGCGCGTACGGGGGGGCCTACCTCAAGCAATGATCTTGGCGACGACGCCGGCGCCGACCGTGCGGCCACCTTCACGGATGGCGAAGCGCAGGCCTTCTTCCATCGCGATCGGCGCCAGCAGCTTGACCGTGATCGACACGTTGTCGCCCGGCAGCACCATTTCCTTGTCCTTCGGCAGCTCGATCGTGCCCGTCACGTCCGTCGTACGGAAGTAGAACTGCGGACGATAGCCGTTGAAGAACGGCGTGTGGCGGCCGCCCTCTTCCTTGGACAGCACGTACACCTCGGCCGTGAAGTCCGTGTGCGGCGTGATCGAACCCGGCTTGGCCAGAACCTGGCCACGCTCGACGTCCTCGCGCTTGGTGCCGCGCAGCAGGATACCCACGTTGTCGCCCGCCTGACCCTGGTCCAGCAGCTTGCGGAACATCTCCACGCCCGTGCACGTCGTCTTGGCCGTGTCCTTGATCCCGACGATTTCGATTTCCTCGCCGACCTTGATCACGCCCCGCTCGATACGACCCGTCACCACCGTGCCGCGACCCGAGATCGAGAACACGTCTTCCACCGGCATCAGGAACGCACCGTCCACCGCACGCTCAGGCGTCGGGATGTACGAATCGAGCGCCGCCGCCAGCTGCAGAATCGCCTGCTCGCCCAGCTCGCCCTTGTCGCCCTCGAGCGCCAGACGCGCCGAACCCTTGACGATCGGCGTATCGTCGCCCGGGAAGTCGTACTTCGACAGCAGCTCGCGAACTTCCATCTCCACCAGTTCCAGCAGCTCGGCGTCATCCACCAGGTCCGCCTTGTTCAGGAACACGATGATGTACGGCACGCCTACCTGCCGCGACAGCAGAATGTGCTCGCGCGTCTGCGGCATCGGGCCGTCGGCGGCCGACACCACCAGGATCGCGCCGTCCATCTGCGCCGCACCCGTGATCATGTTCTTCACGTAGTCCGCGTGGCCCGGGCAGTCAACGTGCGCGTAGTGACGCGTCTCCGTCTCGTACTCCACGTGCGCCGTGTTGATCGTGATCCCGCGCGCCTTCTCTTCCGGCGCCGCGTCGATCTGGTCGTACGCCTTGGCTTCTCCGCCGAACTTGTTCGACAGAACCGTCGTGATCGCCGCCGTCAACGTCGTCTTGCCGTGGTCAACGTGACCGATCGTGCCCACGTTCACGTGCGGCTTGGTACGCTCAAACTTGCCTTTTGCCATGGCTGACTCCCGCCTCTGGATGCCTGCTAGAACTGGATAAAACTGCGAAACTTGGTGCCCATGACGCGGATCGAACGCGTGACCTCTCCCTTACCAAGGGAGTGCTCTACCACTGAGCCACATGGGCGAATTCTGTACTGCCACCGGACCGTCCGGCCACTCACCGGAAGCCCGGGCGCCTGCGACGACCTCGTTGGAGCGGGTGAAGGGAATCGAACCCTCGTCGTAAGCTTGGAAGGCTTCTGCTCTACCATTGAGCTACACCCGCCTACCACTTGCACTGCCGATACTGCTGCGGACCCCACCGCAACCCAAACCATCCGGCCAAAATTTTGACCAGCCGCTTGAGTTACAGCACGCTTCAAGCCACTGGTCACGACCGCGGGCCAACCCGCGAAACTTCTACCGGAAAGCAAAGGCCTTTGGTGGAGGGGATTGGATTCGAACCAATGTAGGCGCAAGGCCAACAGATTTACAGTCTGCCCCCTTTAACCACTCGGGCACCCCTCCGCCGGGGAACGAAAGATTATGAAGGAGTTTGAACCGAATGTCAATTCACCTTCCCGGCAATTCCGTATCCGCCCCCAGGGCAGTTCGCTAATATAGACGAAAACCCGACCGCCGCGCCAAGCGGCCCTGCCACCCCTATCGGACCCTCCCGCAATGCTCCAGGAAACCATCGTCATCAGCCGCGCAGGCGGCCCGGAAGTCCTCGTCTCCGAAAAACGGCCCGTCCCCGCCCCGGGGCCCGACGACGTGCTGATCCGGGTCGAATGGGCCGGCGTCAACCGGCACGACTGCGGCCAGCGCTCCCGCGGCCCCAACACCCACGAATCCGACGTGCCGGGCCTGGAAGTGGCCGGCCTTGTGGAGGCCGTGGGCAGTCAGGTCCGGGATCTGGCGCCTGGGGCGCGAGTGTGTGCGCTCACCAATGGCGGCGGGTACGCGCAATATGCGATAGCCCATCGGGCGCTGGTGCTGCCCGTGCCGGACGGCCTGACCCTGCAGCAGGCGGCCTGCCTGCCGGAAGCCGCATTCACCGTCTGGTACAACTTCTTCTCGGTGGCCGCCATGCAGCCCGGCGAAACGGCGCTCATCCACGGCGCGACCAGCGGCATCGGGGTATTCGCGATCCAGTTGTTGCGCGCGCTCGGGCATCCGGTATACGCCTCCAGCGGCAGCGATGAAAAATCGGCGTTCGCCCGATCGCTGGGCGCCACCCGGGTGTTCAACTACCGGACCGAGGCCTTTGCCGAAATCATGGCACGGGAAGGACTGTCGGCCGACGTCGTGCTGGACATGTCCGGCGGCCGTCATACCGAGCAGAACCTGGCGGCCCTGGCCTACGGCGGCCGGATCATCCACCTGTCGGCCGGCTCGGGCGCTCCCTTGCAGGCCTCTCTGCGCACCATCATGCAGAAGGAAGCCCGCATCACGGGTTCGATGATGCGCCCGCTGCCGCTGGACCGGAAGATCCGGGTGGCCGAGGCGCTCCGGACGACGGTATGGCCGCTGCTGGGCACCGCGATCCGCCCCGTGATCCAGCAGACCTATCCGCTGGCGCAGGCAGCCCAGGCTCACCGCGACATGGAGGCGGGCGACCATATCGGCAAACTGCTGTTGCAGGTATAGCCCTCGCGCGGCCCGCTCCCGGGCTTCGCGCCGGGCGCAGGCTAGCGCGCCGCGGGGAGCTCCACCCCCGCTACGGCCTCTTTGATGGTGGACAGGGCGAAGCTGGACCTGATGTCGACCACCGAGGGGTGCTTCATGAGGGTATCCATCGCGAATTTCGAGAAATGCGCGAGGTCGCGCACCTGGACACGCATCAGATAGTCCATGTCTCCCGTCATGGTGTAGCAGGCGACGACCTCCGGCCAGCCCTGGACATCGCGAGCGAATTGTTCGATGGGCGCGTGGCCGCCGTTGACGTGCTTCTGCAGCCGCACGCTGACGTAGGCGAGCAGACCCAGCCCTACCTTTTCGGCGTCGATCACGGCCATGTATTGACGGATCACACCCCGCTCTTCGAGCCGCCTTACCCGCCGCAGGCACGGACTGGGCGACAGCGCCACCCGCTCGGCCAATTCCTGGTTGGTCAGCCGGCCATCGCGCTGCAATTCCGCCAGGATGCGCCTGTCGGTGCGATCGAGTTCGATCTCAGCCATTTCCACCCCTTTTATTCGTCATATCTGACATTTTATTGCCAGAATACCGCCTATCCGGGCAATATTTGGAATCTTTTGCCTCGGCTTAATTCCTACAATTCTCCCTGACATCATTTCATCGGCCAGGCGCGCAGCGCCGCAGCGGAGACAGCCATGACCACCCACTTCCAGCCCTGGGACAACCCCATGGGCACCGCCGGATTCGAATTCGTCGAGTACGCCGCCCCCGATCCCGCGGCCCTGGGCAAGGTGTTCGAGAGCCTCGGTTTCAAGGCCATTGCGCGCCACCGCCACAAGAATGTGCTGCTCTACCGCCAGGGCGGCATCAATTTCATCGTCAATGCCGAACCCGACTCCTTCGCGCAGCGCTTCGCGCGCCAGCACGGCCCGTCGATCTGCGCCATCGCGTTCCGGGTCGACGACGCCGCGGCGGCGTACAAGCGGGCGCTGGAGCTGGGCGCCTGGGGTTTCGATGGCCGCAGCGGCCCGATGGAGCTGAATATTCCCGCCATCAAGGGCATCGGCGATTCGCTCATCTACTTCGTGGATCGCTGGCGCGGCAAGAACGGCCGCAATGGCGGCATCGGCGACATCGACATCTACGACGTGGATTTCGAGCCCCTGGACCCGGCCCGGGCCAGCGAGGACGCCACCCACCGCGGCGCCGGCCTGACCATGATCGATCACCTGACGCATAACGTGCATCGCGGCCGGATGGCCGAATGGGCCGACTTCTATGAACGGCTCTTCAATTTCCGCGAGATCCGGTATTTCGACATCGAGGGCAAGGTGACCGGGGTCAAGTCCAAGGCCATGACTTCGCCCTGCGGACGCATCCGCATCCCCATCAACGAGGAAGGCAAGGACGAAAAAGGCCAGATCCAGGAATACCTGGACCTGTATCACGGCGAAGGCATCCAGCACATCGCGCTAGGCACCGACGACATCTACGCCACGGTCGAAACGTTGCGGCAGTCGGGCGTCGTGTTCCTGGACACGCCGGACACCTACTATGAGTTGCTGGACAAGCGCCTGCCGGGCCACGGGGAAGACGCCGCGCGCCTGGCTCGGAACCGCATCCTGCTCGATGGCGCGCCGGGCGGCGGACTGCTGCTGCAGATTTTCACGCAGACGGTGATCGGCCCCATCTTCTTCGAGATCATCCAGCGCAAGGGCGACGAAGGCTTCGGGGAAGGCAACTTCAAGGCCCTGTTCGAGTCGATCGAGCTCGACCAGATGCGCCGCGGGGTGCTGTAACACCGGTTGTAGTCTCGAGGGGCGGTACCGGCGGACCGGTAAAGCCGGATCCGCTGTGCCCCGGGGCACTAACAGGTTGCCGGCGGCTCGCGCCCGGCGTTCGGCACCCTCAGCGCGGCGCCGCGACGCTACGGATGCCGTCCACGGGCGGCAGCTTGGCGGCTTCGATCTCGACCCGTTCGCCTCCCTGGTCGAGCACGACGCCGGTGCCCCGGACCTCGGCCAGCAGGACGCCGTCGGCCAGTTCCGCGCCGACGGCATAGGCCCGGGCCGGCCGGCCGTCGATCGCCAGTACCGCCGAACCGCGCGGGCCCGCCGCGATCAATCCCGCGACGACCACCTGGATGCGCGCCCCCGCTCCCGTCCCGAACCAGTTCGCCACCGGGCCGGTATCCGTTTGCAGGCTGCCGTCGCTCACGGCCGTCGGCGGCGCGGGAGGCGGCGACGGCGCCAGCAGGACGGCGCCCCATACGCCCACGCCCGCCGCGAGAACGAGCATCGCGACGATGGCGGCCAACTTGGGGAGACTGGGGGATACCCGCATCAGGGACTCCGGCGAGCGCCGTGCAGGCACGGCGGATCAAAACATTCCATTTTGCGGGAGGAATATGACAGGGATACCCGCATCATGAATTGTCATCTAAAGCAGCGATAATAGTGCCGCTAATTACGACACGGAGTTTACGCTGTGACACGGTCACACTCTATCCGGCCTCGGCGCCAAGCGGGTTTCACCCTGATCGAAATCATGGTCGTCGTGGTCATTCTGGGCATCCTCGCGGCGCTGGTCGTCCCCCGGGTGCTGGACCGGCCCGATCAGGCGCGCGCGGTGGCCGCGCGGCAGGACATCTCCGGCATCATGCAGGCGCTCAAGCTCTACCGCCTGGACAACGGCCGCTACCCCACCACCGAGCAGGGCCTGCGCGCGCTGGTCGAGCGTCCCGCCACCGGCCAGGCGCCGGCCAACTGGAAGCAGTATCTCGACCGCCTGCCTGCCGATCCCTGGGGCAATCCGTACCAATATCTGAATCCCGGCGTGCACGGTACCGACGTCGACGTGTTTTCGCTGGGCGCCGACGGCCAGCCGGGCGGCGAAAACGCCAATGCGGACATTGGCTCCTGGGACCTCTGATTCCCGGCGCCATGGCAACGCGCGGCACGGCCGCGCCACGCCGAAGCGGACCGGGGGCTTCACGCTGATCGAGCTGATGGTGGTGGTCGTGATCATCGGCATCGCCGCCGCGGCGGTCACCATCCGTGCGTTTCCCGATCGCCGCAAGCTGCTGCGCGACGACGCCGAGCGCCTGGCGCAGCTGTTTGCCGTGGCCCAGGGCGAGGTCCGGGCCGACGGCCGCCGCATCACGTGGGAAGCGGACGAGCAGGGTTACCGGTTCGTCCGCCGTGCGCGGGCTCTGACGCCGGGCGCCGTGCTGGCCGCCGGCACCTCCGCCTCCACGCTGGACACCTTCGGCCGCGACGAGTTGCTGCGGCCGCGGCGCTGGGCCGACGGTCCGGTCACGGTGCAGGTGGACCCTCCAGGCCCGCCCGTGTTCACCTCCGAATGGATACCCGGCCCGCTGGTCGTCCGGCTGCGCAATGCCGACGCGATCGTGACCATCCTGCGCGACGAGGCGGGACGCTATGCGGTCCAATGACGCCGGCTTCACCCTGGTCGAGGTGCTGGTGGCCCTGGCCATCGTCGGCGTCGCGCTGGCTGCTTCGGTGCGCGCGGTCGGCATGATCGGCCAGAACAACGCGGCGCTGCGGGCCAAGTCCCTGGCGCTGGTCGAAGCCGAGAACCAGCTCGCCGAATTGCGGCTGGCGCGTCTCATGCCGAGTCCCGGACGCCAGGTGGTCGCCTGCCCGCAAGGGGGCCAGGCCATGCAATGCGAACAGGTCTTCACCAATTCGGACAACAGCAACATCCGCCAGGTCATGATCCGCGTCCATCCCGACGGCGACCCAGACCGGGTCCTGGCCCAGGTCAACGGCTTTCTGAGCGCCCTGCCATGAAGCGCACGCAGGCCGGCTTCACCTTGATCGAGGTACTGGTGGCGATCGCCCTGATGGCGGTGGTCGCGATCATCTCGTGGCGCGGACTGGAAAACGTCAGCGCCATGCAGCGCCGGCTGGCCGGCGACGCCGACGAGGTCGAGAACGTCATCCGCATGCTGGGCCAGCTCGAACGCGATCTCGCCATGCGGGCACCGGACACGCTGCTGGACGGCGGCGTCCAGGGCGGCTCCAAGCCGGCCCCCGTGTCCACGCTGCCGCAGAGCCTGCGCATCACGATCAAGGAAACGCCGGACGCCTCGGCCACCCTGGAAATCATACGCAGCGACGCTGCCGATCCGGCGGCCTGGCAGCGCGTCGTCTGGTTCCTGGACGGACCGGTGCTGCGCCGCGCGGCCGGCGCGTCGGCCCGCCAGTACCCGCTGCCCGCGGCGGGCGGCGGCGCGGCGATCCTGGCCGGTATCACGCGGTTCGCCATACGCGCCTGGATGCCCGGGCAAGGATGGATCAATCCGCCCTTCCCCGCCACCGGCACCGCATTCACCGGGCTGGAACTGTCGGCCGAACGCCGGACCGGGGAACGGATCGAACGTTATCGCCGCGTGGTGGTGCTGGAATGAGGTCCCCCCCCTACGCGCTGACGCGCGCCCCCCAGGGGGCGGCACTGGCGGACCGGCGGAGCCGGATCCGCTGTGCCCTGGGTCTGGGAGAGTTTCTCGGTATGGAGCGTCGGGCTCTTGCCGAATCCGGGTCTGGGGGACCTCTGCTGGCGGACCGGCGGAGCCGGATCCGCTGTGCCCTGGGTCTGGGAGAGTTTCTCGGTGTGGAGCG